>BFBZ01000186.1_pt1 | contig 80218 bp, 74 predicted proteins | sample 1888401 | NCBI WGS metagenome assembly BFBZ01 (sample SAMD00112614, study PRJDB3348) | symbiont metagenome | host: Chara braunii
GGCCGGAACTCGGCCGACAGCCCCTGCTCCAGCAATCCCATCTGGTCGAGCACGTCGGCGACGTTCGACGTGTCGACTGCAAGAAAGCGTTCGCGCAGTTGCCGCTTTGTCGATGCCTGGTTTCCGTTCGTCATCAGATGCTCCCGATCAAGCCGCCATCAACACGCACCATCGATCCAGTGACATAGGACGCGCGGCTGCTCGCCAGAAACGCGACCATGTCCGCATATTCCTGCGGCTCGCCGTAGCGCCGCATCGGGATCGTACCGGTGCTGGCCGCGATGACATCGTCGAGCGGCTTGCTCTCGCGCGTTGCCCGCATCTCGTCGAGCTGGCGAATGCGCTTCGTTGCGATCCGGCCCGGAATGATGACGTTCACCGTGACACCATCGGCCGCGACCTCGCGCGACAGGGTCTTCGACCAGCCGACTAGCGTCGAGCGCAGCGCATTGGACAATCCGAGGTCCGGAATCGGCGCGACCACGCCCGACGACGTGCTGGTGATGATGCGGCCCCATTTGCGGCGGCGCATGCCCGGCAGCACCAGATCGGTGATGCGCGTGACCGACAGGACCATGGCGCGGAAATTCTTTTCCCACGCTTCGCCGCCGATGCCCGCGGTCGGCGTCGCCGGCGGTCCGCCTGTGATGTTGACTAGAATGTCGATCTCGCCAACCGTCTTCACGATCGTCTCGACCATCGCGTCGAGCGCTGCTGGGCTCGACAGATCGGCCGGAAACACCTTCGCTGTTCCGCCGTTCTTCGCGATCACGCCGGCGACGGCATTCAGCGCGGTTTCGTTCACGTCGGAGAGGCAAACCGTCGCCCCCTCCTCCGCGAGCGTGCCCGCGATGCGCTCGCCGAGACCACCGCCGGCAGCCAGCACGAGCGCCACTTTGTTTTTCAGTCCAAGATCCATGTCGTCCTCATGATCCGACGCGCAGCGGCGCGCCAAGCTTGCGCAGCGCGGCGATGGCGCTGAGCGGGGTGATTTTTCCGGTCTTCGGGTTATCGCTCGGGATGTTGCGAATGGTCATCTCAAAGCTCGCGGAATCCGCCTCAACCGAAATCTGATGCGTGTTCCGTTCGATCTTCGGATCGGCCCAGATTTCCAGCACGGTCCGATCGGGACCGATGCCGGCGAGCGACAGGGCCACCGCAACGTTGAGATTGGCCGGGAAACCCTTTGCCGCCTCGCGCGCCGTGCCTTCAAAGACCTTCGTCAGCGTTTTGATGCCCGCGACGTCGATCTTGTTCTCGACGAGGTAAGGCGCGCCGACCAATCCTTTTGGCGGCTTGGTTGTCTTCATTCGCACCGAATAGATGATGCCCTCCGCCGCAGCCGAAACCGCGTCGAGGCCGAGCAACGCGCCGGTCGGCACGATGATCTGGCCGTGGCGCCTGTTCGCAAGATCGAGCAACGCGGGATGACTTAAGAGCGCACCGACGCTCAGCACCATCACCTTCTTGCCCGCTTCCAGCATCGGCCGCGCGATCTCTTCAAGGATTGCGGCCGGGGCGCACTCGATCGCGAGGTCCGCGACCTTCGGCAGATCGGCAATCGGCACGACCTGGACATTTCCGCCAAGAGACGCCGTGAAAGCTTCAGCTTTTGCAGTGTCGCGCGCCGATACCGCGACCAGCTCAATGCCTGGCACCGCGCCTGTGCTGAGCTTTTGCGCGAGCGTCGCGCCGATGGCGCCCAGACCAACGACAGCAGCCCGGATCGGACCCGTGGCCTGCGCGTGCATCTCGTTCTCCCGCCGACAGAGGCGGTCGCGAAACGCACCGCCGGGAGGCGACCTGTGCACCGCCAGCTCCGCGATTTGAAGCGCGAAGCACAGCCATAAGAAACACTTCTACTTCCGATTAGTCTTTCTGGGCTTATGCCCATTCTGCTTGCGCCAGCCGCGTGCGTGCTCAATCGTCCGTTCAACGCAATCGTTGAACAGAGGAAAGCATCTCATGGCCAAACTTCGTCACGTCGCGCTGATCGTCGAAGACCCGGAAGCCTCCGCCCGTTTCTTCGAACAGGCCTTCGACATGAAGCGCGCCGGCAAGGCCCGCCGCGGCATCTACATGTCGGATGGCACCGTCAACGTCGCGCTCCTCAAGAAGGAAGGCGAGAAGGAAAAGGTCGGCATCTATCACTTTGGCATGTGGGTCGACGATCTCGACTCCACCGAAAAGAAGGTGGTGAACGCAGGCGGCGAATATCTTGCCGGCCGCCCGACGTCGCCCAACTCCTTCTACGAAGCGAAGTACCGCGATCCCAACGGCATCGTGTTCGACCTCACCCACTCGGGTTGGGCCGGCGCCGTCAAAGACGTGGTCGCGAAGTAAAAGGTCGCGGGGCTCCGATGGCAGCGACCAAGCCCGTTATCGTGATCGGCGCAGGCCCAGTGGGCCTGTGCCTGACGCTCGCCCTCGCTCAGGAGGGCGTGCCTGTCACGATCGTCGAGACCATGTCGGACGAGAACTTCCTCGACCAGGTGCCCCGCGCCGGGAGCAACCATCCGTCGACGCTGGAGTTCTTCGACAAGATCGGACTCTATGAGCGGCTTGTGCCGCGCGGCATCGTCGCCCCGAAATTCTTATACTGGGATCGGCAGGAAGCTTCGCTGATTGCCGAGTTCGACCATATCCACCTGAAGGACGACACCAAGTTCCCGTTCGTCCTTCAGTGCGAGCGCATCAAGATCATCGAGGAAGCGCTCGCCATGGCAAAGGCGCATCCGCTCGTCACCGTGCGGATGTCGACCACCTTTACCGGCTTCAGCCAGACCGCCGACGGCCTGACGGCTCTACTCACCAACCTGGACGGCAAGCCGGAAACCATCTCCGGCAGCTATCTCGTTAGCGCAGAAGGCGCGCGCAGCATCGCGCGCAAGGAACTGGAGCTCGAGTTCGAGGGCTTCACCTATCCCGAGCGGACGCTCAACATCGAAGTCGCCTACGACTTCAAGAAGCACGGCTTCACCGAGCGCAATTACATCTCCGATCCGGTCGAATACTCCAACCTGTTTCATTGGAAAGGCCCGCCGGACCGCTGGCGCATCCACTTCCCGACCGACCCGAACGAAGACGAAGCCAAGCTGACCAACCCCAAGGCCCTGCAGGCGCGGCTCAAAGGCTTCCTTCCGATCGACGGCGATTACGACATCTGCGGTTTCAACCTCTATCCGGTGCACCAGCGCGTCGCGAAAAAGTTCCGTGTCGGCCGTGTGATCCTGGTGGGTGACTCCGCTCATGTGAACAGCCCGATCGGCGGCATGGGCCTCAACAGCGGCGTGCACGACGCCTTTAACCTCGCGGACAAACTGTCGCGCATCCTGCAAGGCGACGCCGAGGAGGCTGAGCTCGACCGTTATGACCGTCAGCGGCGGCACATCGCCGTCAAGCACACGCAGGCGCAGACGATGCGCAACAAGCGTCTGCTGGAGGAACGCGATCCCGCGGTGCGCAAGCGCAATCACGACGAACTGCGGAAATCCGCCGAAGACCCCGTGCTCGCGCGCAAGTTCCTGCTGCGGGCCTCGCTGCTCGACAGTCTGCGCGAGGCGGAGCAGATCGAATAGCCCGCTATCCGGAAGTGCTCAAATGATCGGGCTCGTCGACGATCGTGAGATGATCTGCCAGCGCAGGCATTACCTCCTGCACACGCGGCAGATACTCCTTGCGCAGAACGCGCCGGCAGAGCGCCGCGATCTGCCCCGGCAGACGTCCGAGCTCGTCCTTGCGGGCGATCAACACGATATTCCGGCCAAGCCCCGGTCTCGGCAGAGCGCGAAGCTCGACGGGAAAACCGGGCTGCGCCGCATGGGCGATGTGCGTCGGCGGGGTAATCGCCCAGCCCTGCCCCATGCCGATCATGGCGAACAAATCTTCCGGCGCATCGAACGTGTGACCATGCGGAATGTCGAGCCGCAGGCGCCGCAGGTGTTGCTCGATCAAACGGCCGGCTTCGGTGCGCGCGGAATAGCGGATCATCGGCAGCTTGGCCGCGATATCGCGCAGCGCCGCCTGTCGCGGCAGAGCGCCCTTCGGAACGATCAGAACGAAGCGCTCATGGATCAGTTCATGGCGCTCCATGCCGTCGATGTCGAACAGCGCGTTCGACGTGATCACCATATCGACCTCGCGGCGCGGAAGATCGCGCGCGTGCTGCACCGCCATACCGCGAAGGATCGACACCGTCTTGATTGGCAGCTTCTTTTGCACGACAGCTTCGACCAGCGCGGGCGCGAGCGTCCGTGCGAGCGTGCCAAACATCGCAATCCGCAGATGCGGCAGCGGACCCGCCGCGATCTGCCGGACTTCCGCGCGCACCTGATCAGCGTGAAGCAAAATTTCAGCCGCGTGCTGGCGCAGCGCCTGGCCCGCCGGTGTGAGACGAAGCGGACGCGTGTTACGGTCCATCAGCGTGACGCGCATCTCGCTTTCCAGAAGTTTGAGCTGCTGCGAAATCGCCGATTGGGTGATTTTGAGCTGACGCGCCGCCGTCGTCATGCTGCCGCTGTCGGCCGCAGCCAGGAACACCTGGAGCGCGCGCAGCAAGTCGATCTTGTTGTGTTCTCGCATCCGTTAACGCCAGTTCTTTCGCGAACCACCCATCGTATCCCGATGCCGCCGGGCACGGAACTCAAGAAGCTCACATGGAGACGGAGAGTTTGAAATGCCCCGCGCACCCCTCGCATTGTTAGCAGCCCTGGCCCTAATTTTCGGTCCTAATGCGGAGGCCCAGCCCTCCTGGCCGGAGCGGCCGCTAAAACTGATCGTCCCCTTCACCGCCGGCAGCAGCTCGGACACGATCGCCCGCCTCGTGGCGGCCAAAATGGGGGAGCAGCTTGGTCAACAGGTCATCGTCGAGAACCGCGTCGGCGGCAGCACGATCATCGGCACCGATGCCATCGCGAAGTCGGCGCCAGATGGATACACACTCGGTCTCGCCAACACCACCTCACACGCCGCAAGCGCAGCCCTCACCCCGAAACTGCCGTTCGACCCGCTCAAGGACTTCACGCCGATCGGAATGATCGGAGCGTCGCCGTTCGTCCTTGTGAGTTCACCACAATTGCCCGCGTCGAAGCTGAATGAGTTGGTCGATCTCGCCAAGGCCAAACCCGGCGTGCTGAGCTACGCCTCCGCCGGTACGGGAACGCTGGCCCATCTCGCTGGCGAACTGTTCAAGCGGCGCGCCGCCATTGATGTGGTTCACGTTCCTTACAGAGGGACAGCACAATCGACGCTCGACCTTATGCAGGGCCGCATCGATCTGTCGGTCAGCACCATCCCACCCACGCTTCAGCAAATCCGTCAGGGAAAGATCCGCGCGCTCGCGGTGATGAGCGAAAAGCGGAACGACATGATCCCCGAGGTTCCGACCGTTGCCGAAGGCGGCGTCCCCGGCTGCGAAGCCGAGCTTTGGACCGCGATTGTGGTCCCCACTGGAGTTCGCGACGAAATCGTCGACCGGCTCAATCGGGCCCTCAATGCCGTCGTTAACAGCCGCGACGTGCAGGAGGCATTGAAGATCCAGGGCGTCGAGCCTCAGCCCGGACCGCCTGAACAGGTCACGACCGTAATCAGAGCCGACCTCCGCAAATGGCGGGATATTGTCGCGGCGGCAAAGATTACAGAAGCGCACTAGTTATCGTGTGATGACTCGCGGCGGGCAAAGCCAGCAGGGTTCTGTGAGAGATCGATCAACCGAGCTTACCTATCGATCTCCGCCCCTCGCTCTCCAGCATCTAAACCGCCGATCACTTCATCGGTATGTTCACCGAGTGTAGGGGGAGGAGATACTCGTCCAAGGCGTTCGCCATCAAAAAAGAACGGCGGATGAATGCCCCACACGTCGCCCTCGGTTGGGTGCGTTACCTTGTAAAACGTGCCGAGTTCCTCAATCTGCGGGTCCGACATCACCTCTTCGATATCAAGAACGGGCGCAAACGGCACATCGTTCGCATCGAGAAGCTTTGTCCATTCTTCCTGAGATCGGGCCGCGAAGACCTTCGCCAATTCTTCGCCGAGTGCGTTGTAATTCGCGATCCGCTTCTCCCGCGTCGAGAACAACTCGTTCGACGCGAGATCGTCACGGCCTGTCGCTTTCAATAAGCCTTCCCAGAACTTGGGTTGCGACGACAGGTGAACGGCAATCAAACGGCTGTCTCCGCAGCGAAACGCGTAAGATTGCGAAACCGCCGCTCGCGTGGTCGGAGCGCCCTTGATTCCGTAACGCTTGAAGTTGACGAACGCATCCGGCGCAAAGGCAATCGAAGCTTCGAGCATATTGGTCTCGATCCGCCTGCCCTTGTTGGTCTGCACACGCTCGAACAACGCGGCAAGCACCGCGTAGGCGGTGTAAATGCCGGTGATATTGTCGGAGAGCGTCGGTCCCTGCACTTGAGGTGAGTCGGGATCGAGGAAGAGCGAAGACAGCCCGCTCAAAGCCTGCGCTACGGCGTCATAAGCCGGCCGGTTGCGATATGGTCCACGCGCGCCGAAGCCGGTGATCGAGGCGTGAATGAGATGGGGGTTCTCCTTCATCAACCGCTCGCTAGACAGCCCCAGCCGGTCGAGAACGCCAGCCCGGAAATTGTCGATCAGGACATCGCTGCGCCGGATCAGAGCTAGAAACGACTCCAGCCCATCAGGCGAGCGAAGGTCCAGCGCTACGCTTTGCTTGTTGCGATTGTAGGCGATGAAATGGCCGCCATAGAGACCGCCGCGGAAGCTCCGAAACGGATCGCCGCGCTCCGGGTTCTCGATCTTGATCACCGATGCGCCGAGATCGGCAAGCATCATTCCGGCCAACGGGCCGGTGATCATGGTGGTCAACTCGACAACGCGAATGCCGGTGAGTGGCAAGGTCATGATGGGTCTACCCGCCTAGAGCGTCTGTTGCGAATGGCGTCAGAACTTGATGCCGTTATCCCGGATGATCGCCGTCCAGCGCTTGGTTTCAGTCTCGATCAACTTCGCGAACGCTTCCATGCCAGGCTCGCGGATCACCGCGCCTTGAATCGACAGCCCCTGGCGGAATTCCGGAGTTTTGATCGCGTCGGCCATCGCAGCCTTCAGCTTGGCGACCACGGGTGCCGGCGTCTGATTGCGGACGAGCAGGCCATACCAGTTTTCGGTCTCGGCGCCTGGCAAACCGCCTTCGGCCATGGTCGGCACGTCGGGCAGCAACGCAGAGCGCTGCGGCGCAGTCACGGCCAGCGGGATCAGCTTGCCCTCTCGGATCAAGGGGGCCATCACCGCCACATCGGAGATCGTGGCGTCGACCTGTCCTGACAGCAGGTCGGGAAGCGCTGCCCCGGTGCCGCGATAGGGCACATGCAGCAGATCCACGCCGGCCTCGTGCTTAAACAACTCACTCGCCATATGCGTGTTCGTGCCCAATCCGGCCGAGGAAACGGTGAGCTTGCCGGGATTGGCTTTGGCAAAGGCCACGAATTCCGCGAGAGTCTTGATCCCCCGCTTGGGATTGATGACGAGAACGAGTGGCGACTGCCAGATCAAGCCAAGCGGAATGAGATCGGCTTTGACGTTGTATTGAACCTTCCGCTCTGCGGGGATGTACACGAGCGGGCCGATCGCGCCGAGCAGCAGCGTATATCCATCCGGCTCACCTTGTAGGACCTGTTCGGTTCCGGTCAGTCCACCCGCGCCGCCGCGGTTCTCGACAACGACCGAAGCGCCGAGCGCCTTGCCGAACGGCACTGACAACAGCCGCGCACCCGTGTCGCTCGGCCCACCGGCTGCATAGGGAACCAGCAAGCGCACCGCCCGGCTGGGGTATTCATCAGCGCCCGCCCCGCCTGCCGTCACGGCAAGCATGGCGAGAACAACCAATCCCAAGAATCGCGGCAGGCCCATCTGTCAGTCCATTCGTTAAGTTACAAAGGTATTTTCGTTATATTATGATGCCAGTCAACAGGGGACCGGCAATCGCCCATCGGGCGGATCGCAATCCATCTATCGCGCATCGCAAATCGCAGCTAAGGACAAAGGGCATGCGGCATGCTGACCGATGCTCGCCTTTTGGGCATCATGACCACGATTCGCACGCGGATAAGGAAAGCAAATGAGCAAGCCGAGGAAGCCCCGGCGCGATTCCGGGAATTTTCAAACGGTCTCCCGGCCGGAGCTCCTGGTTCGCCGCAGCGACCACCTGTTCCGCCAGTTCGTGCATGACACGCTTGCCTTCGCAACGCGCATTCAGGCGATACGAAATGCCCTCGGAAACGCCATCGGCCTGTCAGGGACGCAATACACGATCCTCATCGCCGTCGCGCGGGAGCAGGAGAAAAACGTTATCGGAGTCAATGAAATAGCGCGGCATCTGCACTTTAGTGCAGCATTCGTGACAATCGAAGTCGCCAAGCTCGTGAAGGCGAACCTGATTGCCAAGAAACAAAACCCGCGCGACCGGCGGCGGGTGATGTTGACCACCACCGCGAAGTCGGAGCGGCTGTTGCAGAACCTGACTGCCGTCCAACGGCCGGTCAACAATATGCTTTTCGAAAGCCTGAATGCCGCCGATTTCGAGTTTCTGCGGCACAAGATGGTCGAGATGGTGGAAAGCGCAGACCGCTCCTTGCAGCTATTCCAGCTCCCCTCCATGGATGCAAAATAGCATTACAGCCCCTCGCCGGCCCAGAACGACTGCGGCAAAGATGCATTCCGATATAACTTTGTTATAAAGGTAGTTGCTCGCCGGGGCGTAGTAACGGCAGATTGTCTGTCACAACAACGAAAGGCTGTGACGAGAATGAACCTCAAAATGACTCGACTTGTTTCCGTCATCGCCGGATCGCTGGCGCTGTTTGCCAGCCTTGGATCCGTGCCGGCTCAGGCCGCGGACGACTATCCGTCCCGCCCGATCACGATCGTCGTCCCCTATCCGCCGGGCGGGCCGCCTGACGTTATCGCGCGCATTGTCGCGAGTGCGATGGAAGTTCAGCTCGGGAAGGCGATCGTCATCGAGAACAAGCCGGGCGCGGCGACCGCGATCGGTACAGCCTACGCGGCACGCGCCCAGGCTGACGGCTATACGCTGCTCGCGGTTGAGCCTTCGTTCGTGGTCGTGCCGAACACTCAGCTCAAGCCGGGCTACGATCCGCTGAAGGACTTCCGTCCGGTCAGCCTGACCGGACGGACGTTCCATACGCTCGGCGTTGCGATGAATGTCCCTGTGACGAACGTCCAGGAGCTCGTCAAATATGCCAACGCGCATCCTGACGATATCAAGATCGGGCATTCCGGCGTTGGCACGCCGCCCTACCTGAGCGCACTGTCATTCCTGCAGGCGACGGGCGCCAGCATTCTCCTGGTGCCTTATCGCGGAACGGCTCTGGTTGTGAACGATGTCGTCGGCGGGCACGTCTCCGGCGTCTTCACCGGACCGAGCACCACCGCGGCGTTGGCGAAGCAGAACAAGCTGAAAATCCTTGGCATCACCGGCCGCTCCCGTATCGCGGCGCTGCCGGATGTGCCGACCTTCCTCGAGAGCGGCATCGAGATGAAGGGTGTCAACGACGGCATCTGGTTCGGCCTCGTTGCACCGGCGGGCACGCCGGAACCGATCATTGCGAAGCTCAACGCCGCGGCCGAAAAGGCAAGCCGCGACAAAGCGGTGATCGAGAAGTTGCAGGCGCAGGGGATCGATCCGGCCTGGACCACGCCAAAGGCGATGGGCGACCAGGTGGCCAGCGAATTCGCACACTGGCACGATGCCCTGCTTAAGGCCGGCGTAAAGCCGGAATAGCGCTCATAGCCGACCAACTCCGGCGGCCGGTCAATGGCCGCCGGAGATTTTCAGCGAGGAGCGCCGAGGCCGGGGGCGAAGATGGACAGCACGTCAAAACCTGCACGTTGGCGCGATCTGCGCGAATGGCTGTCTCTCCTGGAGCAATACGGCGAGTTGCATCGGATCGGCGCCGCCGTCGACCCGGCCGAAGAACTCTCGGCAGTGACCTTCATGGCCACGCGTCAGCCCGGCGCGAAGGCCCTGCTCTTCGAGCAGTTCGACAACAATCCGTTCGGTGCACGCGTGCTCGCCAACATGCTCGGGTCGAGCAAGGAGCGCTATGCCCTCGCCGTGGGCCTCGATCCTGCGATGACGACACGGGACATGATCGCTGCGACGAGCCGCATTACCAGCCGCCGCGTCGCGCCGATCAAGGTCGCCAAGCGCAATGCTCCCGTGAACGAGATCGTATTGCGTGGCGACGATATCGATTTGACCCGCTTTCCAGTACCGACATTCTGGCCTGCCGATGGCGGACCGTTCATCGGCACCGGCAGCATCACCATGACCGCCGCTGCATCCGGCCGGATTAATGTTGGCGTCTACCGCCAGCAACTCCACGGACCTCGCCGCGTGGGCCTGAGCTTTGTGCCAGGCCGGCACGGCCTGCTCGATTGCGAGGCTGCGTGGGCGCAGGGGAAACCGGCGGAGATTGTCGCGGCCTACGGCATCGATCCAGTGCTGATGATGGTTGGCTCTCAACGCTACGCCGCAGACGAATCCGAACTCGACGTTGCGGGCGGCATCATGGGGTCACCTGTCGAACTAACCGACGGCGAAGTGGTCAGCCTGCCGATCCCGGCGCGTGCTGAGATGGTGATCGAAGGCCTCGTCTATCCGGGAGACGAAGAGGTCGAGGGACCGCTCGGTGAATTTCACGGCTTCTACAGCGGCAAGCCATCGCGCAAACCGGTGATCGAAGTCCAGGCGCTCCATATGCGGGAACGCCCGATCATGACCGCCGCGCTGATGGCCACCTACCCGTCGTGCGAGATCGGCGCCTATCAGGCGATCATGCGGTCCGCCCGCATTCAGGACAACCTTGCCGAAATGAAGGTGCCGGGCATTCGGGGCGTCTACTGCCATCCGGCAGCGGCCTCCGCGAACTGCCTCGTCGTCGTCTCGCTGCGGCAGATGTATCCGGGACACGCCAGTCAGGCGCTCGCTCTGACCGCGCACTGCCCCGCCGCAACTTACTACACCAAGTGGATCGTTGCGGTGGACGAGGATGTCGACCCCACGAACTTCGATGAAGTCATGTGGGCCCTGAGCACGCGCTGCAATCCCGCCGATGATCTCGACGTGCTGCGCAACACCATGTCGTTCCGCGCGGATCCGAGTCTTGCCCCGGAGGCGAAACCCTTCGGCTCGAAGGTGCTGGTCAATGCCTGCACGCCATATAAACATCGGGCGTCAGCGCCGGTGCGGACCGCGCTGCGCGAGAGCTTGTATAGCCGGGTCAGAGATCGTTGGCAGGATTTCCAGTTGCCTGGGCAACCGCCTGTGCTCGATCAATTCTACAACGAGGCAAAGCCCGGAGGCGACGTCAAGCAGCGTCCCTGAAACGCCTCAGGTCGCCTACAAGTTCATGGACGATAGACGTCGCTGCTATTGGCGGCCATCCTGCAAGGACCGATAGCGGCCCTCGAAGAAAACCAGCGGCTTCTCTTGGGCCGAATGGTTGAAGTGCCCAACTCGGCCGACAAAGATCACGTGATCGCCGCCGTCGTATTGCGCATAGGGCTCGCATTCGAAATGCGCCAACGCGCCGTGAATCAACGGCGCGCCTGACTGCCCGACGGCGAAATCGACGTCATACCATTTGTTGGCCTGCGACTTGGCGAAGCGGCTCGACAATTCCGCTTGTTCTTCGGCGAGAATATTGACCGCATAGCTGCGGGCCTCGGAGAGGATGGGCAGGCTGAGCGCCGATCGAGCGATGCTGAACAGGATCAGTGGCGGCTCGAGCGACACCGAGTTGAACGAGCTGATCGTCATCCCCGCCGGCCGGCCGACCGCGTCCATCACGGAGACAATCGCAACCCCGGTTGCGAACCGCCCGAGAGCGCGACGAAAATCAACGGCTCGTTGATTCACAAGAACATCCTCGACCCAGCCCTGAATATGCGTTTATCAAATACCTTTGTTACAAAGTCAATTTTATGCTAGGTCCAATGGCGGAAACATTCCGCGCAAATTGCGGTTTGCGCGGCGAGGCAGTCTGATTGTGGGTGAGGCAAAATATGGATTTCGAGCTTCCTGAAGAACTCAAGCTGATGAAGGAACAACTGCGTCGCTTCGTCGATCGCGAGATCATTCCGATCGAACGCGAGGCGTACGATGGTCCCGACCTGAGGCCCGAAATTCGTGCTCGTTTGGAAGCCAAGACCAAGGAGATGGGTTACTGGAACATCTCCACTCCGGTTGAATACGGCGGCCTCGGTCTGGGGCTGATGGCCCGCGCCGTGATCTGGGAAGAACTCGGCCGGTCCATCGCGTTGCCGACGCGCAAGACTTCGATTTTCGGGCCGGAGGTGAGCCCGATCCTCTATCACCTCAACGATGAACAGAAGGCGCAGTATCTCTACCCGATCATATCGGGCGAGAAGGATTGCTGTTTCGCGCTGACAGAGCCCGACGCCGGCAGCGACCCCGCTGCGATCAAGACCACCGCCGTTCGCGACGGCGACCACTACGTCGTCAACGGCTACAAGCGCTTCATCACCAACGCGCAGCACGCCGATTTCATCCAACTGATGGCGTCGACCGACCGCTCCAAGGGTGCTCGCGGTATCACCGCTCTCCTCGTCGACGTGAACACGCCCGGCGTCAAAATCGTGCGCGCGCAGCCCACGATGATGGACGACGAGCCCTGCGAAATCGCATTCGACAATGTCCGCGTTCCCGTTTCAAAGCGGATCGCGAATGAAGGTGACGGTTTCAAGCTGGCTCAGGATTGGATCAACACCGGCCGCGTGCGTCACGGCGCCCGCGGCCTTGGCGTGATCCAGCGCTGCCTTGAGATGTCCGTCAGCTATGCGAAGCAGCGGGTGACGTTCGGTGAGCCTCTGGCGAACAGACAGGCCGTGCAGTGGATGCTGGTCGATTCCTATATGGACCTTCAGCAGCTTCGGTTCCTGGTCTATCACGCGGCCTGGAAGCATGAGCGCGGCGAGGATATCCGCAACGAAGCTTATATGGCTAAAATGCTGGGCGACCGGCTGTCATTCCAGGCTGCCGACCGATGCATCCAGATTCACGGCGGCATCGCCTTTACGAAAGAACTTCCGATCGAGAAATTCTGGCGCGATCAACGCAGCATGATGATCACCGAGGGCCCCGAGGAAGTGCTGCGCATGACGCTGGCTCGACATGTCCTGGAGCAATATTCAAAATGATTGTGCACGCCCTCCCCGATCTGCGGAAGATAACCATCGACGGTCGAACCGTAAGTTGGCGCGAGGCTGGCAAGGGAGAGCCTCTCGTCCTTGTTCACGGCATCGGCGGTCATTCGGGATCGTGGCGGCACCAGTTCGCAGCATTCGCGGACGACCACCGGGTGATAGCCTGGGACGCACCCGGATACGGTGGATCGGATCGACTTCCTGTGGAGCGGTTGACCGCAGAGGACTACGCAGCATCCTTGGCCGCGCTCCTACGCGAGTTGAACGTGCGCCGACCGCATTTGGTCGGTCACTCGCTCGGCTCCATCATGATTGCAACCGCTTGCCACCGCGATCAGATCGATGGGCGAACGATGACGTTCCTTCAGCCGGTCACCGGCAGCGGCACCCTATCTGACAGCGAACGCGGGCCGATCCGCCTTGCACGGGTCGCAGATATGGAGCGGCTTGGCCCTGAGGAGTTCGCGGTTCAGCGCGGGCGAACCATCTTGAGCCAAAGCACGTCAGCCACCGCAGCCGAGGAGGCCATCGAGGTCATGAAGGCCGTTCCCAAGACGGGCTATCTCGATGCCTGGGAGATGATGTGCCATTCCGACATCTTTTCGGTTCTCGACTCGAAGCGTCCAACGATGATCGTGTGCGGTGAGGACGATCCAGTTTGCCCGCCCAAGACCGCCCGCTTGATTGCCGATCGAATTCCCGGAGCCACCTACCATTGCCTCGCGGGTGTCGGCCACTATGCCTCCATCGAAGCTCCGGAGCGATTGGAACGCGTTCTGCGCGATTTTATAGGCCACGCCGGCTAAGGCGCATCCGCATTCCGCGCATGCAAACCTGACATCAAAATACCTTTGTCACTTAACTTTTATTGCCTATGATATTTGCGGCCGAGAAACGGTTGAACGCAACATATCGATGGGAGAATTGGGATGTCCGAAGCTCAGCGGACCTGCGTCAAGGTCGACAAGTACAACGGTGTCGCTTGGGTCTATCTCAACCGCCCAAATAAAAAGAACGCGATGAGCCCTCAGTTGCACGAAGAGATGGATGCAACGCTGGCCGAATTGGAATTCGACAACGATGTGAAGGCCGTTGTAATCGCTGGAGCCGGCGGTAACTTCTCCGCCGGACAGGACCTGAAAGAATTCTTCCGCGCGCTGGAAAACGATCCAGCTGGCCGCAAGCGCGCCCAGGACACAGCCAACCGCTGGCGCTGGGAGCGGCTTTACATGTACGGCAAGCCAACCATTTCTATGGTGCAGGGCTACTGCGCCGGCGGCGCTTTCATGCAGTTGATCGCCACCGACTTCGCGCTGGCGGCGGAAGACGCGGTGTTTTCGCTGTCGGAAGTGAACTGGGGCATCATCCCAGGCGCGCTCGTCGCAAAGGTCGTCGCAGATGCGGTGCTGTATCGGCACGCGCTTTACTACGCCTGCCTGGGTGAACCCTTCGACGGCGTCGAGGCCGCGAGAGTCGGTTTCATCAACAAGGCCTATCCGAAAGACAAGCTCGAGGAAGAGACCGAGAAGCTCGCACAGAAGCTGATCGCCAAAAGCCCCGCAGTGTTGCGCGCCACCAAGCAGGCGATCCGTCAGGTTCGCACGATGGATTTCCAGCAGGCCTACGATTACCTCGCGGTCAAAGGACAGGCGCTTCAGGTCGAGGACAAAGAGAAGTCCTATCAGACCGGCATGCGGCAGTTCGTTGACGACAAGAGCTATCGGCCGATGTACGAGCCGTTCAAGCTGGGAACGCTTCTCACCGACCAGAGCGCACGCAACAAATCATAAGCGGCGGCAGCAGGCGCTCGTCGCGGCGAACATGCCGCTTCTACATCCAACACGGGAGGCGAAAGCCTCCCGTGTTTTTCATTTGCAAATGAGTCAATAACCGGCGCTTACCGCCCTAAAGGCGCCGCTGCCGGCGTCCTGCACTGTTCATCGCAACTTGCCGACCGCGGGCATGATCACGTTCAGGATGGCCGTCTTGCCGGCCTGGATGCTCTTGAGCGCCTCCTGAACGGCCCCTTTCAGATCCGCCGGCTTCGCCACCTCGATCGCGCAACCGCCGACCATTTTTGCCGCCTCTTGGTACTTCGGTCCTTTGATATGGACGCCGTAATAGTCCTGCTTCGTCGGCGAGATACCCTGCGGATAGAAGCTATCGTGGAAATACTGCATCGCGGCGTATTTGGCGTTGTTGGCAATGACAATGAGCAGCGGCAGCTTGTGCTCATCCGCGAAAGCGATCGCCGGTATAACCGGATTGTACATGAACGTGCCGTCGCCGATCGTCACCACGACAGGGCGCAGCGGCGCTGCCAGCTTCACACCGAGTGCATAACCGAGCCCCTGCCCCAGTCCGCTTGGCGCCCGAAAGAACGTCAGCGGGTCCTGCCAACTGAGGTGCTCACGGATACCGGCGGCATGAATGATGCTCTCGTCGACGTAGGCGGTGTCGGCCGGCATGACTTCGCGCAATGTCTTCGCCAAAAGCGGCGTGGTGATGGTGTCGAGCCCTGCCGCCTTCTCCTCGGCGGCCCTTAAGCGCTCCTCCCATTTGCGGTGTTCCGCGGCCCAGCGGGCACGGCGCTCCACCAGCTTTGCCTTTTCGACGCCGAGTTCGCCGAGCGCCCGAGACAAGAGCTGGAGTGTCGTAGCGACGTCACCCTCAAGATACCGTCCGGCATGCATGGTCTGGTAGACCATGTGGCCTTTGATCGGATTTTCGCTGATTGAAATGATCTCCGCGCCCGGCGGAACGTTGCTCGGTGGATACCAGGGAGCGCGAGCTTCAACCAGCAACACCAGATCGACCTTGCCGTAGAACGGGTCGATCTGAGAGCCGAGATAGAGATCATGGTTCTTCGGGAAATTCCCAAAGAACGCTCCCGGCCCTTCCACAACAGGAATGGCCATCCGATCGGCCAGCTCAACCAATGCATTGAACGCCTCAAGGCTTGGTCCGGCGTTCTCGGCGACGATGATGGGATTCTTGGCCTTTGCGATCGCTGCGGCAACGGCTTCAATCTCCGACGGCAGCGGCTGCGACTTCGGAGCCGGCGGCACGCACCGGCGCACATCTGGTCTCTGCCAACCATGCAGCATGGTCTCCATCGAAACGCACAGATAGGTCGGCCCCTTCGGTTGACGCTGGGCCAACTCACCGGCACGTACGACGCTTTCATAGAGAATTTCAGGGGGAGGCGATTGTTGTGCGAACTTCACCAGCGGCTCGATCAACCGCTGAGGCCCGCCGACCACGCTAAGATTGCGATACCATTGAGAACCTGGGTCAAACGGGCTCTCGCCGTATCCGGCGGACTCACCCGACATGACCACCATCGGCACTTCCATGGCGCGCGCCGCGCCAACGGCCATCGAGCCTTGCAGAAGCCCCGCTCCGGCATGCAGCAGAACAGCCTGCATCCGGCCTGTGAATTTGGTGTAGCCCGCTGCGATCGTGACGGCGAGGGTCTCGTGGCCGCAATCCAGATAAGTCGGCCCCGGCGAACCATCGCGTTTCTGCCGCGCCATTGCCTCCCAGAACGAAGGCCATTCAGAGCCGGGCGACGAAACGACATAGTCCACTTTGAGATTGCGCAAAGCTTCCAAGATAGCCTCGCCGCCGTCGGTGTCGTTTCTCACGTGTCACTCCCTCTCTTCCAACGCGATCCCGATCCACAATCTAAATTGTTTTAGCGGCAAAGCTATATTGCCACCCTTGCGTGAACCGGCCTCGATCTAGTCTCCCAGAGTAGTTTGACGAATTTCTTGCTGCAACCAGCCGCAAGGAGTCCCATCCGTCCCGCGATTAATGAAAACAGCATGCAATCAGAAGTTCATATCCCGCAGGTCGGCAGCGACAGAAAGTCTCAACGTGAAGACTGGAAGCTGTGACATCCTCGCAGGCGAAAAATGGCTTTAGACAAAAACTGTTTCTGACTAAGCTTTGATATCAGGCGCAGGATGCGGGTGGAGGAATGTCCATGGAAGCCACACGGCGGCGGTTTCTCAAACGCACGTTGACGGTCGGGACCTTCATCGCTGTAGCGCCCTACATCGCACGCGCCGCTAATTATCCGACGCAACGGATAACGATCGTCAATCAATTCGCCCCCGGCAGCATATCCGATGCGTCGGCGCGCCTGATTGCGCAGTCCTTGCAGGATCAGTTCGGCCAGCCGGTCATCGTCGAAAACAAAGTCGGCGCAGGCGGTCTCCTTGCGGCAGTTGCCGTGGCGAGAGCAGCACCCGATGGCTACACGTTGCTCGCGACGGCCAGTTCACTGCATTCCGGGGCTGCTCTGTATAAGGAGATGCCGCTCGACCTCGTGAAGGACTTCACCCACATCGCGCGAATTGGAAGCTATCCTTCATTCATCGCTGTCCGAGCATCGCTTCCGGTGAACTCGATTCGGGAGCTGGTGGCCTATGCCAAGGCCAATCCCGGCAAGCTGAGCTATGGCCACGGCAACAACATGGGCCAAATCGTCGGCGAGATTTTAAAGCTGCGGACTCACGTCGATATTGCCCGGGTTCCCTATCGCAGCAACCCGGCGGCAATGACCGATCTGATCGGCGGGCAAATCGACATGATGCTGCCTGATCTCAACACGGGAATGCCGCACGTCCTGAGCGGCAAGGCTCGCGCGCTTGCCGTGTTCACCAAAGCGCGATGCCCCGTGCTGCCCGATGTGCCGACGCTCGACGAAACGGCGATGCCGGGTTTTGAGATCATCCCCTGGGGTGGCTTGTCTGGACCGGCGAACCTGCCTCCCGATGTGGTGAGCACCCTGGAGGCGGCGGTTCACAAGGCCGTTCACGAGCCGAAGGCCCAGGAGCTGTTCAAACGCTCCGGCGTCGAGATGTTCTGGGGCGGGCACAAGGAATTCACGACTTATGTCCGCGATCAGCTCGCCAACTGGAGTAGCTTGATCAAGGAAGCCGGTATCCAACCGGAATAAGAAGTCCGTGTGCGGGAACTCGCTCGCCGCAAGTTTCAAGCATCCGAAGTCTCAAAAATTTTACTTCTCCCCGGTGGTCCGGGGAGCGTTGGCAGCGCAGTGAGCTTGCGCAGGCTTTTCCGATTCAATTGTCAAACAGCCCGCTTCGCTCGCCGGTGTGAGCCGATGAGCGAAGCGGGATGGTCGTAGGACAATGCGGTTTTTCTGTCAAGGAAAAAATACCTAGCTTGATTCCAGCCGATGAGCAGTGAGAACTGCCGCTATAAGCGCCGATCCTCGGACGCGAGCGTGTCGTTGATCAGGTGATACGACCGTTGCTCGGCGGACGATCTCGGTTTGCGGGCTCACGAAGTTTGGGACGGCGGGGGATTCCTCGCGGATGGGGGTGAGAGGTCGCTTGGCGCCGGCTCGTCATGTTGTCGCCGCGGTTCGTTCATCCGCCGCTGACAGTTGATGATGCCGACCTCGAAGGTCTCCCTTCGCGCGGCATCATCCTGGTCGACATGCCCGCCACCCGCACCCCGGCCGGATCTTTAGCGCAGGCTCACGAGAAGTAGGCTTCTCGCACCTCGTCGCTCTCCGCGAGTTCCGACGGCGCGCCCGAAGCGGCCACACGGCCTTTCGACAGCACGTAGCCGAAATGAGAGATCGCGAGCGTCTGATGGACGTTCTGCTCGACGAGAAAGACGGTAATGCCGCGCTGATTGATCTCGCGGATGATGTTGAAATTCTCTTTGACCAGCCGCGGTGACAGCCCAAGCGACGGCTCGTCGATCAGCAGAAGCTTCGGCGCGCACATCAACCCGCGGCCGATCGACAGCATTGCCTGCTCGCCGCCCGACATCGTGCCCGCGAGTTGCTCACGTCGCTCGGACAGACGCGGAAAAATCCGGAAGATATCGGCCATGCGCGATTGCGCCACCGCGTCCGACGGCTCCTGATAGGCGCCGAGCCGCAGGTTTTCCTCGACCGTGAACTTCGGAAAGACCTTGCGGCCCTCGGGAATGCAGGCGATGCCCGCGGCGATCACCTTGTGCGTCGCAAAGCCGGTGATATCGACGCCGTCGAACACAACGCGGCCGGCGCGCGGCGGCGTCAGACCGAGAATCGACCGGATCAAGGTGGTCTTACCCGAGCCGTTGGAACCGAGAAGACATGTGATGCGGCCGGGCTCGACGGCGAGCGACACGCCTTCCAGCACGTTGGCCTTGTCATAGGCCGTCACCAATCCTTCGATCTCGAGCCGGCCACTCATAGTGCCACTCCGAGATAGGCTTCCTGGACCAGCGGATCCGCGGCGACCGTGCGATACGGACCTTCGGCAATCTTGCGGCCAAAATTGAGCACAACGCAGCGATCCGTGATGCGCTCGATCACAGCCATCTCATGCTCGACGATAATGATGGTGAGATTCCGGTTGCGGTCGCGCACCAGAAGGATGTCGTCCATCAGCTCCTTGGTCTCGTCGAGCGTCATCCCCGCCGACGGCTCGTCGAGCAGCAGAAGCTTCGGCTCGCTGATCAAGGCGCGGCAGATCTCGATGCGGCGGCGGTCGATCATCGGCAGGCCGGCGACCGGCTCGAACACGCGGTCCGCCAATTGCGGCTCGAACACCTGGAGCAGAGCCTGCGCCGCTTCACAGTTGCGCTCGAACTCGCGCCGGAACGCGCCACGCCGCATCAGGTTGAACCATAGCCCCTGTGTCAGCCTTTTGTGATTTCCGACCATGATGTTGTCGAAGATCGACAACGGCAGCGACAGCCGCGAACGCTGAAAAGTCCGTGCAATCCCGGCATTGTAGACCGCCCGCGGAGAAGCGCGGGTGATGTCCGCTCCATCGAACGTCACCCTCCCCTCGTCGGCGCCGTAGATACCCGTCATGACGTTGAAGAACGTCGTTTTGCCCGAACCATTCGGCCCGATCAGACCGAGGATTTCATTTTTCATCACGTTGAGATCGAGCCGGTCCAAAGCAACCACGCCGCCGAACCGCCGCGTCAGATTGCTGGATTCGAGCAGCGTGGTCATCGCGGCCCCGCGAAATAACGGCGCACGGGCCGCGGCAGAAGGCCCTCCGGCCGGAACAGCAGCATGGCAATCACCAGGAGCGCATAGAGCAGGAAGCGATACTCCTGGATGGTCTGAAGCTTCTCGGGCACGACCACAACGATGATCGTGGCAAGGATCAGCCCCCACGGATTGCCGATGCCGCCGAGCAGAAGAATGGAGACGAGGATCAGCGAGTCCGCGAACGTGTAGTTGTTCGGCGCGACGAAACTGCCGACCATGCCAAACAGCGCGCCGGCGATGCCGATCAGGAAATTGCCGAGCAGGAACGCGGTGATCTTCCAGCGAACGACGTTGAGCCCGAAGCAGGCTGCGGCGGTTTCATCGAGCCGCATCGCATCGAAGTTGAGCCCTATCCAGGACCGTTCCAGCCGCCGCACCAGGACAAAGGCGCAGACGAGCAGCAGAAGCGCGACCGCGAAATAGTTCATGTAGAAAGAGAGCGTGAATTTGCCGATCTCGATATTGTCGTTGAACGACCAGCCCAGAATTTTCATGCCCGGCACTTGCAGGCCCTGAGGGCCGCCGAGAATGTCGTTGACCTCGAGGAACGTCTTCAGCAGCAACGCAAACGCGATGGTGATGACCGCCGCGTAGTGCCCACGCGTGCGCAGCACCGGCAGCAGGAGAAGCGATCCGATCAACGCGGCCAGAATCCCGCCGATCAAAAGCACCAGCAGATGGGGTATCGCCGTGTGCGCGTTCAAGACGGCGGATGTGTACGCGCCGATGCCGAAGAACGAGGCGCCTGCAAAATTCAGCACGCCGGCATAGCCGAACTGAATGTTCAGACCGAGGGTCGCGACGGTGTAAAGCAGGACCGTGATGACGAGCAGCAGAACGAAATGATCTTCGTGAAAATAGACACCCACAGCGATGGCTGCGAGGATCGCAAAACCGCCTAACGCGTTGTCATGTTCGGCGAACGACCGGCTGACCCGGTCAAGCAGCCCGAACCACCCCGCACCCAGCACCGCCGCAATTCCGGCTATCAGGACGGCGATGATGATCGGCTGTTTCTCCACCGCGAGCAGCGCGATCAGATAGGCCGTCGCGACCGCAAGCGCGATCAGGCCCGGAAGCAAGGTCGTCCGCGCTGGCAGTCGAGAAGGATTGCTCATACCCGCTCGCTGATCTTTTCCCGGATCAATCCGGTCGGACGCCAAGCCATGATGGCGATGACCACCGCGAAGGCGAACACATCCTTGTAGGCGCTGGCGAAGGGCAGCAGCACGGTGCCGACGATCTGCAACGCCGCAAACAGAAAGCCGCCAAGGATCGCGCCATAGATGCTGCCGAGGCCGCCGATGATCGCGGCGGAAAAGCCGATGACGCCGAGATAGAGACCAATGCCGAAGTTGATCTCGTTGTAGTAGAGCCCGTTCATCACACCGGCAAAGGCCGCGAGCGCCGAGCCGATGGCGAAGGTGATCAGCACGATGGCGGTGAAATTGACACCCATCGTACGCGCGGTTTCTTCGTCCTGTGCGACGGCGCGGATGGCGAGCCCGAGTTTGGTGCGGTTGAGCAGCATCTGAAGCCCCACGATGACCGCAACGCCAGCGCCCAGCATCATCACGTTGTCGAGCCGGAGGTTGAAGCCCGCCACATCGATCGAGCTTCTCGGCAGCAGCGCCGGAAACGGCTTCGGGTTCGCGCCTTGCGGATAGAACAGCCGCACCGACTCGCGCAGCACGGTTCCGAGCATCAGGGTGATCAGAAGCGTGTTGAGCGGCGGGGCCGATCGCAGCGGCATCACGAGATATCGGGCGATCAGCATCCCAAGGAACGCCATCGCAAGCGTCGCCACGACAAGCATTACCACGAGATCGAGCCAGGCCGACTTCAGGCCGATTGTTTGCAGACCGACGAAGGTTGCGAGCGCGGTGAACGCACCGACCGTCAGCACGTCACCATGCGAGAACTTGATGATGTCGAGCACGCCGAAGAACAGCGTGAATCCGACAGCAACAAGTGCATACATCATCCCGAGCATCAGCCCGTTCATGACATATTGAGCGAACAGCGCCACGTTCATCGCATATGGCCCGGCATCGAAAAGACAGTCGCGGGGCAGGAATTCCCCACCCCGCAGATATCCTTACTTCTGGCCCGGGAGCTTGCGCTTTCCGCTCGCGTATTCGCTTTCATCCCATTCGACGAACTTGCCGTCCTGAACCACGTATTTGGTGATGACCGGCACCGTGTTCTGGCCGTGATCGTCGAAGGTGATCTTGCCGACGATGGAATCGCGGTCCTTCACCTTGGCAAGCTCCTCGATGACCTTTTTGCGATCCGGCCCGACCTTCTCGATGGTGTCCAGAATCATATCCATCGCCGCATAGGCAAACGCGCCATAGGCCTCCGGCGGATTGTCGTATTTCTGCGCGGTGTACTTCTCCATGAAGAACTTGCCGCCGGGCAGCTTTTCGGTTGGCGCACCCTCGCGGAACGCCAGAACGCCTTCGGCGAGCGGCCCGAGACCCTGAATAAAGGCGTCCGAAACAATGCCGGACGTGCCGTCGAACACCGCCTTGATGCCGAGCTTGTCCATCTGCGAACGGATACGCACGCCGATCGGCGTGAGGCCGCCGAAGTAGATCACCTCCGGATTGAGCGATTTGATCTGGGTGAGCTCCGAGGTGAAGTCTTGCTGATCGGCGGTGACGCCGAAGGTGCCTACGATCTTGGCTCCGCCGATGCGCGCCAGCGCCTTGCTGAAATACTCGTTGTGACCCTTGCCGTAGTCGGTGGTGTCGTGGATCACCGCCACAGTCTTGTAACCGAGCTTCGAGATCAGCTCGGCGTTGGCGTCGTTCTGATTGATCATCGTGCCATTGACACGATGAATTTCGGCGTACTTGTTGCGATAGGTCACGTCGGGCAGCACGGCGCCCCAGACGATCACCGGAAGACCGAACTTGTGGTACGTGTCGACGGTCGCGATCGCCGTGGCCGAACAATAATGCGTGGCGGCGCCGATGATCTCCTTGTCGGCTGCCATCTTGGTCGCAACCTGAACGGCCACGTTCGGCTTGCACTCGTCGTCGAGCACGACCATTTCATATTCGTATTTTGCTTTGCCATCCGCGTTGCGGAGCTTGACGGCGAGATCGGCGGAGTTGCGGCCGCCCAAGCCGTTCACGGATACGCCGCCGGTCAGCGGACCGATGAAGCCGACCTTCACCTTGTCCTTGGCGTTCGATGGTGAGCTTGCGACAACGGTCGCGATTGCAATAAGCCCGGCTGAAAACAGGGCTCGTCCAATGGAGTGCATCCGATCCTCCTCGACAGCGGAATTCGCCTGGCGGGCTGGCCGTGATCGTCGCGCCGCTCGGCTTATGTTCGCGCAGGTCTCAATGGAGGACAAGCTCCGGTTGCGGTGTCGAATGCTGCTAAAGCCGCATTGCAACCAGTCAGGTCATGGGGACCGGGCTGGCTGAGGCTACTAACTTGGCAAGAAATACAGATGTTGTGCGCCGCACACCTCAAACACCTGAAGTCTCAAAGCCTGAAAATTTTATTTCTCCCCGGTGACAAGGAGCGTTGGCGGCGCGGTGAGCTTGCGCAGGCTTTTCCGTTTCAATTGTCAAACAACCCGCCTCGCCCGCCGGTTAAGAGCCGATGTGCGAAACGGGATGGATGCAATCCGCAACGGTTCGTTCATCCGGTGCTGTCTTCTGATAGAGGCCGCCAGGACAATCCCAGCGCGCCAATTTCTCGGACAAGGTCAAGCGATCTGTCTCCTTACTCAGCCTCGATGCCGCAGCGCTTCCGCGGCGACCTGCCTCAGGCACTGGATCAGACGGTCGGCTGCGGAAGTGGTCTCCCGATCGACGAGCTTGGTGATGCCGACCGGGATATGCGCTTCGGGCACCTTTAAAGGTAGGATCGTCAGCAGTCCGAGTTCTGCATCGCGCGCCACCAGTTGCCGCGGGGCGGTCGCGATGAAGTCAGTCTCGCGCAGCAGGTTTTGAATCATGACGAAGGAAACGCTCTCGACGTAGCGTTGGGGTCTCGACAGCCCCTCACGCACGAACATGTCCATGATGGGACCGAATGCCACGCTCTCGGGCGACGGAAACACCCATCCATAACCGTCGAGATCGCGGAATTTGAGCCGGCGCTTTCGGGCCAGGGGGTGGCCGGAGCCGACCACGAGCACGATGGGCTCCCGGTATAGGATTTCGCGCTTCAAGCGCGCGGACAGATCCTCGTCGGGAATCCTGCCGACGATGAGGTCGATCTCGCCGGCCAGCAACGACGGCACGAGCTCGGCGTTGCTGCCGTCCCTAACGCGCACCACGAGATCATTCGAATCGGACGTCATCTTGGCGATCGCCTTTGGAAGCAGGCCGGGCAACGCAACCACGAATGCCCCCACCGCGACGTGGCCTGCCGTGCCGCGGAGATGCGATTGGATTTCCTGACTGGCCTTGCGGAGTTCGGATTCGATCACCTGGCAGTGCTGAAGCAGGCGCGAACCGGATGCGGTCGGAACGAGTCCCTTCGGAGTGCGGTCGAAGAGCGCCGTGCCGGCCGTCGTTTCCACCTCCCTTATCGCCTTGGACAGTGCCGGCTGCGAAATATGCAGCACCTCTGCGGCGCGGGACATCGAACGCAGGCGCCCAACCACCGAGAGCTGCCGTATATGGCGCATGGTGAGCCGCGAAAGCAGCAAGTGTTCCAGATCGTCGCGTGCCATCGGGCGGCTCCTATCCTCATAACCTCCAGGTTATACCATGGAGGCCGCAAGATATTGGAACGCCGAACCGGCGTTCGGGATGATGGTGCTCGCGCCAATTCCGAAAGCCGGAAGGTCCCATGAAGATCCAGAGTTTCGCCGTCCACCCGGTGGTGCTTCCCGACGAGGATCCGGAGTGGAAATTCTCGGGTCAGGCGTACCCAAAGAACGAGGCTTGTGTCGTTGCCCTGAAGGCCGAGGATGGGACCGTCGGGCACGGCTATGCCGCCGCGTTTCCTCATCTCGCCGCCACGACCGGCGGAGTCCAGGGGGCGCTCAACCGGATGCTGCCTCTCATCGTCGGAAGATCCGCATTCGACATCGAAGCGAACATTCAGCGGATCGAAAAATCGATTCAAGGCAACAATCCGGCGAAGTCGGGTATCGATTGCGCACTGCATGATCTCGCGGCAAAGCTGCTGAAAGTACCGCTCCACCAGCTGTTCGGCGGAAAGGTGCGCGACCGCATCCCGCTGAGCCGCATGCTCGCGCTCAAGGCGCCCGATCAGATGGCGGAACGCGCGAAGCGCCTCGTCGATCAAGGCTATCGTTGCGTGAAGCTGAAGCTGGGCGGAGATCTGCGCGAGGACGTCGAGCGCGTTCGTCAGGTTCGCAAGGCGGTCGGCGCGGACGTGCGTCTGACAATAGACCCTAACATGTCCTATCAGGCGAAGCAGGCCATCGCCTGTATCGAGCGCACCGCCGAATTCCTCGTGGACCTCGTCGAACAGCCGGTCCGGGAGGTCGATCTTGAAGGGCTGGCGCTGGTCACGCGTTCGGTCTCGGTCCCCGTGGAGGCCGACGAGAGCGCTCATTCCGTCGAGAGCACGTTCGCGCTCGCGGCGAACAGGACGATCGATGCGGTCAGCCTGAAGGTTTCGAAGATGGGCGGGCTCCGCAACGTGCACACGTCCGCCCGCATCTGCGAGGCCGCGCAGTTGGGCTGCCGCATGGGTGCGACCGTCGGGAGCCAGTTGCTCGCCGCGCACGCCGTACACGTGGTCGCGAGCCTGCGCCATCTGACGTTTCCCTGCGAACTCGCCGAGTTCCTGCATCTGACCAACGATCCGTTCGAGGGGCTGCAGGTCGAGGACGGAATGATCAGGGTGCCGGATGAAATCGCGTCCGGCACGCGATTTGCTAAGGGTATCGAGCTCGCTGCATAGGCCGAAAAAGATGCTGTACATTATCTATCAAGAAGACGGTCCTGGCAGCGCCGCGATCCGCGAGCGCGTGAAGAAGAGCCACTTCGAGTACCTCGACAAGCACAAGGACATTCTGGTGCTGGGAGGGGCGATGCTCGCTGACGCCGACCACGAGCGCATCGGCAGCGTGCTCATTATCAACGTGCCCGACCGCGCGGCTGCGGAGGCTTTCTCCGCGGGAGAACCGCTCCGGAACGCCGGGACGTTCAAGTCGGTGAAGATCACGCGAATGCGACGCGGACAGTGGAATCCGGATGCGGCGCCCAAGTCGGCCGAGGGACATTGATGGGCGCTGGAGCATCCGGTCGGCGAACCATGTGAGAGGTCTCGGCATGACTATGGTATTCAGGGCGGCTCTAGTTCTCGCGGCTTTCCTTCTCGTTGCGCCAGCATCGGCGCAGAATTCCTCGACCACGCGGATTCTGGTTCCTTTTGCCCCCGGAGGGCCCGCCGACGTCGTCGCAAGGTTGATCGCCGAGAAGCTCGGCCGCCCGTTGGGCACCAACGTGATCGTCGAAAACCGTCTTGGTGCGAACGGTATCGTCGCGGCCAAACAGGTTTCGACGGCCGAGCCCGACGGCACGACGCTCCTGTTCGCGACGTCGGGCATGCTGACGATCAGTCAGGCGCTCTACAAAAATCTCGGCTACGACACGCTGACCGATTTCGCGCCTGTGACGCGCGCCGTCGTGAATGGCACGGCCTTGATCGTGAGCGCGAAGAGGCCGATGGCCGGGATGAAGGACCTCGTCGCCTATGCCGGCAAGCGACCCGAGGGAATTACGTTGGGATCCGCCGGCATCGGCAACATCACGCATCTCTATGTCGAACTGTTGCGCGACGCGACGGGAATGCAGATCACGCACGTGCCCTATAAAGGTGTGGCCCCCGCCGTGACCGATACGATCTCGGAGCAGATCGTTGGCGTCTTCGCCGACTTTCCCGCATCGCTGCCGCAGATCCGAGGCGGTAGCGTGAAGGCGCTGGGCATCGTCGGCAACGAGCGGCACGCAGCGGCGCCAGAGATCCCGACGATCGCCGAGCAGGGCTACCCAGGGGTCGATGGCGCGTCATGGTTCGGCTTCATGGCGCCGGCCAAGACGCCGGCAGCGACCGTGAAGCGGCTATCCGACGCCATCGCCAGCGTCCTCAAAGAGCCGGACGTGAAGGCGAAGTTCCTCGAGCTCGGCTCGGTGCCGTTGGCGGCAGGCCCCGAGGAAATGGCGGAGGTCATCCGGCTGGAACAGAAGCGCTGGGGCGCGGTCGTCACCAAGAACAAGATCGCGGTGGATTGACTGGCTCGACGGCGTAAGGGTTCGCATATGATGGCGGACGTCGTCTAACGGGGCGGCCTGGAGCCGCGTGCGGAGGTGTTCGTGGAGAAGTCGATTGTCGAAAGCAAAGTCCCCGATCTGGGGGTGCCGCTGAACATGGCGGTGCTGTTCGGCCGGTTGCTGTTCGTTTCAGGAATTCCGCCTTTCCGCGAGGAGTTCGCGTCGAAGCTGCGTGCCGCGCGCGAAACGGGCGGCCCGATGCCGCGCTTTCCCGACATGCCGTTCGAGGAGCAAGCGACTGTCGTGATGGATCATCTGAAGGAGATCGTCGAAGCCGCGGGCTCGACGATGGACCATCTTCTCAAGGTCAACGTCTGGCTGAAGAATCAGAGCGACGCGGCGGTCTTCGACCGCGTCTATCGGCGCTACTTCACGTCAAAGGAAACGCTTCCCGCCCGCACGCGTTTGCAGGCCGGCGGAACGCCGATGGATTGTGGACTTGAGGTTGAGGCGATTGGATACGTCCCTGAGCCCTAGCATCTCCAACAATCGTCTCGACCAACTGGAGTTGTGATCACACGGCGCGGACTGCGACTTCCATCTGAATTTGGGGCGGCACCCCAAACAGAGAACACGCTGTTGGCACTATGTGTTTGAAACTATTGGTGGGCCCGCCTGGACTCGAACCAGGAACCAGACCGTCATAAGCGCCAAGCCTGTATAAACGCCAAGCCTGCCCGCCAACGACGAACGCCCCTCAATCCGGCGTGGCTCCAGACTGCCGCACGATCGGCGCCCAGCGCTGCACGTCATCACGCACGAAAGCCGCGAATGCGGCGGGGCTCTGAGCCGCAGGCGTCGCTCCCTCGCGCTGGAGCTGTTCGCGCATTTTCGGATCGTTCAGCGCGGTGACAACGGCGGCGTTGAGCTTGTTCGTGATGTCGTCCGGCAACTTCGCCGGACCAAACAGGCCAAACCATGCCTCCGAGGCAAAGCCCGGCACGACCTCGCCGATCGCAGGCAACTCCGGGAACGAGTCCTGCCGCTTGACGCTGGTCACGCCGTAAGCGCGCAGCTTGCCGCCGCGCACCTGCGCGGAGCCGGTGACAAGGCTGATGAACATCATATCGACCTGACCGCCCAGCACGTCGGTCAAGGCGGGCGCAGTGCCTTTATAAGGTACGTTGAGGATGCGAACGCCCGCCATCATCTTGAACTGATCGCCAGCGAGATGCAGCGACGAGCCGATGCCGCCAATGGCCATCGTCAGCTTGTCGGGCGATGCCTTGGCCAGCGCGATCAACTCCTTCAAGTTTTGCGCGGCGATCTTCGGGTGACCGACGAGCATGCTCGGCACGGTCGAGATCATGCTGATCGGCGTGAAGTCCGCGACCGGGTCGAACGGCAGCTTGGGATAGAGCGTGGCGTTGATGGTGTGGCTGGTGAAGCTGACCAGCAGCGTGTAGCCGTCCGGCTGCGACTTCGCGACCGCGTCGGCCGCGAGATTGCCGCCGGCGCCGGGACGGTTCTCGACCAGCACCGGCTTGCCGAGCGACACCGAGAGCGGCTGCGCAATCGCACGTGCCATCGTGTCCGTGGTGCCGCCCGCGGAGGCGCCGACCAGAAGCTTGATCGGCTTCGACGGGTACTCTTCGCTTTGGGCAGTGAGCGGAAGACTTAAAAATAACAGCAGCAGGACTGATCGCTTCCCGGCCCAGAACATTCGCACCTCCCTGTCAGTTCTTTTCGAGCGACGCCATGACCTCGGCAATCGTCGTTATTTTCGCAACCGGCCGCAGCCCTTCCACAGCGGCACGATGAACGTCCTCCGAAAACGCAGCGCAGCCGTCCTCGATCAGCGAGCATTCGAACTCTCGCACATGCGCGTCGCGCAATGTGGACGCGACGCCGCCGTTGGTCACGATGCCGGTGCAATAGAGCTGTTCGACGCCGCACTTCCGCAGCACCCACTCCAGACGAGAGGCATGGAACGCCGAATAGGCGATCTTCTCGACCACAACATCGGCCGGCGCGAGCGCGTCGATCAATTGCTGCCCCCACGAGCCGGGCGCGAAGTCGCCCTTGGTCAGGAACGGCCGCAGCGCCTTCAGATGCGGCGAGATGATCGGCTCGCCGCCCCGGCCCGGCACCAGCGTGAACAAGGTCGCCACGATCAGCACGCCGCGCGCGCGGGCGGCACGGACCAGCGGCGAGAGACGATCCGGCAGCGCGGCAATCGAGGGATGGCTCTGCTTCGCACGGCCATAAGCGCCGTCGGGATGTAGGAAATCGTTTTGCAGATCGCCGAGAATGAGCGCGCTGGTTTTTGGGTTCATTTTGGGATTCATTTTGGAATTCCTGGCACCCACTCCACGATCAGATTGCCGAGGCCGTCAACGCGCCCGGTCATGCCCGGCTCGATGACGACGGTGGAGTCGGGCTGCTCCAGAATGGCCGGACCGTCGACCCGCGCATCGACCGGCAGATCGAGCCGCGACCAGATCGCGGCTTCATGCCAGTCGCCGAAATAGACGCGCCGCGTGCCGCGCCGCGCTTTTTCCAGCGACGCAGAAGCCTCGGGCTTGAACACCGAGAAGTCGAACGGCGGACGCCGCCCGATCGCCGAGACGCGCAGCGTGACAATGCGGATCGGCAAGCCGGGCAGCGACCGGCTGAACGACGAGAGGTAAGCCGCGTCAAACGCCGCACGGATCATCGTTTCGGTGACACCGAGATTTCCGCCGCTCGAAGCGACCGGCAGCGGCACTGCGACCGTATGGGTTTGCCCGAGGTAGTGCATATCGAGCTCATAGACCACGTCGGTCCGGGTGATCGGCACGCCGGCCGCGGCGATCACCGCGCTGACCTCCTGCCCTGCAGCCTGCATCCGCCGCTCAAGCGCCGGCGCGTCGATGCCGTCCAGCATCAGGTTGAGCGTCTGCACAGTGTCCTGACGCAGATCGGCGAGCACGCAGCCCAACGCCGACGTGATGCCCGGAAAGCGCGGCACGAGCGCGCTCTTGAGGCCGATCTCGCGGATCAGCGCGCTCACATGCAGCGCGCCGCCGCCGCCGAACGGCATCGCGGCAAAGCGCGCCGGTTCGTGGCCGCGCTCGACCGAGACAAGACGGATCGCGCCCGCCATGCGCGCCTCCGCGACCCGGACGATCGCGGCCGCGGCTTCGTCGGTGCCGAGCTTGAGCGGCTCGCCAACGTGGGCGGCGATGGCGCGGCGCGCGGCCTCGACGTCGAGCGACTTCAGTTCTCCACCGAGCGGGCGTTGCGCGTTGATGCGGCCGAGCACGACCTGCGCGTCGGTCAGGGTCGGGCGCGTGTTGCCCGCGCCGTAGCACACGGGGCCAGGCACCGAACCCGCGCTTTCCGGCCCGACCTGCAACAGGCCGCCGCGATCCACCCATGCGATGGAGCCGCCGCCCGCGCCGATGGTCGTGATCTCGATCATCGGCGTGCGGATGACCAGACCGAAGTCGATCGTCGTTTGTGCCGCGACCGACGTCTTGCCGCCGGCGATGATCGAAACGTCGAACGACGTTCCGCCGAGATCGCAGGTGATCAGGTTCTCGAAGCCAGCGGCCTTGGCGAGCGCGGTGCCCGCGACGACGCCTGCGGCGGGTCCGGACAGCGCCGTCCGCACGGGAAACTTGCGCGCCGTCGCGGTCGACATGATGCCGCCGTTCGATTGCACGATGTGCAAAAGGCCGGGGAAGTTTTGCGTGCCGAGCGCACCTTCGAGCTTGCCCAGATATGTGGCGACGACCGGCTGCAAATAGGTGTTGAGAGCCGCAGTGGAGGAGCGTTCGAATTCGCGGATTTCGGAAAGCACCTCATGCGATGCGGTGACGAACTCGTTCGGCCACACCTCCCGCAACGCCGCAAGCGCTTGCCGCTCGTTTTCGGCATTGGCGTAGGCGTTGATGAAGGTGACGGCGACGGCCTGCGCACCCTGCTCCAACAGGCGCTTCCCTGCGGCGCGAACCTCATCGACATCGACCGCCTTGTGAATGCTGCCGTCGGCCAGCGTGCGCTCGTTCACCTCGATGCGCATGTCGCGCTCGGCGATCGGAAGGAAATCGCCCCACAGGCCCCAAGTCTGCCGCCGGTCGCGCCGGCGCATCTCCAGCGTGTCGCGGAAGCCGCGCGTCGTGATGACGCCGATCTTCGGACCGCGCCGCTCCAGCAAGGTGTTGGTGCCCACCGTCGTGCCGTGGACGATGGAGTCCATGCCGGCCGCGCCGCCAAGGGCGTTCAAACCGTTGAGGAAGCCGACGGCCTCGTCGCCGCGCCGCGACGGCACCTTGGCGGTGCGGAAGGTGCCCTTCGACGAATCGAGAAGGAACAGGTCGGTGAATGTGCCGCCGACATCGACACCGACAATCACGCCGCGCCCGCTCATGGTGTACCGCGCAGCTTGGCAGTTGCGGCATTGTCGAGCGAACCGTCACCGGTCAACGACACCTTATATATACGGTGCGCGGCGTCCCTCGACACGTACCCGAGCCTGACGTCCCGAGCCACGCGCTCCGGATCGCGCGCGGCAGGATCGCCAAAGCCGCCGCCGCCCGGCGTTTCGAGCCGCACCTTCTGGCCACGGCGGATCTTGATATCGGTGATTTTGGACACCAGCGGAGGCGTCGCCTCGCCGTTGTCCGTTTCATAGACAAAGCGATTGAGCGCAGCCGCCTGCCCGCCGTTCACGCCGAACGGCGGAAACTTCCCGCGCTCGCCGAGCAGGAACACCTCGGCGCCGCTATCGGCCAGCGCCTCGACCTCATAGATCGCGCCGAGCCCGCCACGGTGCTGTCCGGGTCCCGCCGAGTCCGGCCGCAGCGCCCATTGCGTGAACATGATCGGATAGAGCGACTCCAGGATTTCCACCGGCGGAATGGTCGCCGTGGAAATCGGATTATTGCCGTGATTGAGACCGTCCCCTTCGGGATTGCCGCCGAGGCCGCCGCCGAAGAAGCAGAACATCACCCAGCGCTTGCCATGCTCGCGCCAGCCGGCGAGCGACAGCGCGTTGATGGTCGCGAAGGGACTGCCGTTGGCGCGTTCGGGCACGGCCTTGGCGAAGGCGCCGAAGATCACGTCGATCACGCGCAGGATGGTTTCGGTGTAGCCGCCGACGGGCTTGGGTGCAGACACCGCAAGCAGCGTCCTATCCGGAATGATGAACTCGATCGGCGCGAGACAGCCGGCGTTCGCGGGCACATCCGTGAACAGGTGTTTTAGTGCCACGTAGCAGCACGCGACGGTCGTCGAACGCGAGATGTTCAGCGGACCATCGCAGGGCGGCGCGGAGCGGGAGAAGTCAAGCGTCATGCGGTCGCCAGAAATGGTCAGGTCGAGCGCAATGCGCAGCGGCTTGTCGGTGACGCCGTCGTTGTCGAGGAAATCGTCATAGGAATAGGTGGCGTCAGGCAGCGCCTTGATGTTGCTGCGCATCAGCGCGTCGGCGCGAGCGGACAGCGCCGTCAGCGCAGAGACGATCGTGTCGTCACCGTACTCGTCGAGCAGCGCATGGAGCCGGCGCTCACCGAGATCGAGCGCATTGATCTGTCCGTTTAGATCGCCCCAGTTGGATTGCGGCACGCGCGAGTTCGCACCGAGGATGTCGATGATGTCCTGCTGGATCACGCCCGCACGCGCGAGCTTGACCGGCGGCACGCGAAAGCCCTCCTGGAAGCTCTCGGTCGCCTTGGCGTTAAAATTCCCCGGCACGTTGCCGCCGACGTCGAGCCAATGGCCGACCGACGCGAGCCACACGAAGACCTTACCGTTCCGCATCAGCGGCCGCACCAGACGAAAATCGTTGAGATGCGTGCCGCCGTCATACGGATCGTTGAACAGAAACGTATCGCCGGCCTCGAGGCCGCCGTCGCGCGCGACCTTGTCGATCACGGCCTTGACCGCGAAGGCCATCGCACCGACGAAGATCGGAAGCCCTGCGGTGCCCTGCACCAGTGTGGCGCCGGTTTCGGCGTGATAAAGGCCGTGGCAGGCGTCATGCGCCTCCGCGATGATCGGATTGAACGCCGAGCGATAGAGCGTCGCGTCCATCTCGTCGGCGATCTGGACGAGACGGCCGTTCAGCACCGCGAGCGTGACAGGATCGAGCGCCGTCACCGCGGCGTTCCCGTCTTGAGGTTTTTAGGTGGCTCGGGCGTTTCGTAGCGCTGGCCAAGCGCGATCATCTCCGGCGTGCCGATCAGCGCGTTGAGCCCGTCGAAATCGAGCATGCGCGTGCGGAACGGCTCGGTCGTGCCGTGAGAGGCAAGCGAACCATAGTATTCCGTCGCCATCTTGCCGAACGCGCGCACGATGCCGCCCGGGAAAATGACCAGCGAGAAGCCGAGCGCTTCCAACTCCGCCGCAGCAAGCGGCGGCGTCTTGCCGCCCTCCACCATGTTCGCCATCAGCGGCAGCTTGCCGCCCAGCGACTTCGTCACATGAACGAGATCGCCCTGACTCTTTGGAGCTTCGACGAACAGCACATCGGCACCGGCGTCACGATATTGCGCGGCGCGCTCGACCGCGCGGTCGAAGCCTTCGACCGCCACCGCGTCCGTGCGCGCGATGATGAGCGTTTCGCGCGAGCGCCGCGCATCGACCGCAGCGCGAATTTTTCCGCACATCTCGGCGGCGGGAATAAGAGTCTTGCCGTCGAGATGACCGCAACGCTTCGGAAAATCCTGATCCTCAAGCTGGATCGCATTGGCGCCCGCGCGCTCGAAATCCCGGATCGTGCGGACGACGTTCAGCGCATTGCCATAACCGGTGTCGCCATCGACGATCAGATGCGCCGGCACGCGGTCGCGGATCAGCGCCAGCGTATCGGCAACCTCGGTCATGCTGACGAGGCCGATGTCCGGCCGCCCGAGACGCGTATAGGCGATGGCCGCGCCCGAGAGGTAAAGCGTGGTGAAGCCCGCCTGAGTCGCGACCAAGGCGGTGAAGGGATCGTAGATTCCTGGCGCCACCACGATCGGCTTGCGCGCGAGGCGCGAACGCAGGGTTTCTTTTTCAGTCATTTGTTACATCCCAAAACTTACATACCAAGATAAGCACGCTTGAGGTTCGGATCGCTCCGGATGGCGTCCGCGCTTCCCTCTAGCACGAAGCGTCCGTTGTCCAGGACATAGCCGCGTTGCGCGACGTCGAGGGATTGCGCGACGTTCTGCTCGACGAGAAGGAGAGCGATGCCTTGCGCGGCGATGTTCTTGATCAGGGCGAAGAGTTCCTCGACCAGCAACGGCGACAGGCCGAGCGACGGCTCGTCCAGAATTAAGAGGCGCGGTTCCGCCATCAGTCCACGGCCAATCGCCAGCATCTGTTGTTCGCCGCCGGAGAGTGTGCCGGCGCGTTGCGATTGACGTTCGGCAAGGCGCGGGAAGATTCCGAAGACGCGATCCCGGTTGGGCGTGCGGCGCGCGCGGCTGCGGCGGTAGGCACCAAGATCGAGGTTCTCGCGCACCGTCATGTTCGGGAAGATGCGCCGCCCTTCCGGCACATGAATGAGGCCGCGGGCGACGATCCCGGCCGGCTTTTCGCGTTCGATGGGAGCGCCACCAAAACGGATACGCCCCTGCCAGGATCGCATGACGCCGGAGAGGGTCCGGTTGAGCGTGGACTTTCCAACGCCGTTCGATCCGAGAACCGCAACGACCTCTCCGGGCTGAACCGCAAAGCTGACGCCGCGGAGGATCTCGGTCGCGCCGTAACCCGTATGCAATCCATCGACGGCCAGGAGAGGCTCAGACATGCGCCAGCCCTCCGGTCATGCGGCTGGCCGCGCCACGGCCGAGATAGGCTTCGACGACGTGAGGATCGCTCGCGATGGTCCGCGGCGTGCCTTCCGCGATGATGCGCCCTTCGGAGAGCACGTAGACGTGCTCGGCCAGGCTCATGACCGCCTGCATGACGTGCTCGATCATGACGATCGTCGTGCCGCGGCCCGCAATCGCGCGGATCACCGGCAGCATGTCGCGGACTTCCGACGGGTTGAGGCCGGCGAGAACCTCATCGAGCAGAAGAAGGCGCGGCTCGATCGCCAGCGCCCGCGCAAGTTCAAGGCGCTTGCGGCCCGCGACGGTCAGGGCCGAAGCCGGCTTGTCGAGCAAGGCGTCCAGATCGACGCTCTTGCCAACTTCGGTCGCGGAATCCAATGCGTCCGAGCGCCTGGAATGGCGAAGGTGCGAACCAACCGCAATGTTTTCCCGCACGGTCAATCCCGCGAACGGCTGCACGATCTGGAACGTCCGCGCGATGCCCCGCCGCGCGAGCCGATGGGGCGGCTCGCCGGTGATGTCGGCGCCGTCGTAGCGGATACGGCCCTCCGTCGGCGACTGGAAGCCGGAAATCATCGAGAACAGCGTGGTCTTGCCGGCGCCGTTCGGACCGATCAGCGCGGTGATGCGTCCGGATTCTGCAGAGAAGCATGCACGATCCACCGCGAGCAGACCGCCGAAGCGCTTCGAAACATTCTCGACCTGGAGCAGCGGTTCAGCCACGGCTGCGCTCGAGCTTGGATGATGTGGAGAGTCGGAAAACGCGGCAAAGGCTGCCGATCACCCCCGCAATGCCGCGCGGCGCGAACGCCACGACGAGAACGAGAACGCATCCGTAGATCACCAGATCGAGGCCCGGCGCATCGCCGGCGACGAGCTTGGTCACCTCGCCCAACGTTTTCACCACCAGCGCGCCGAGGAGCGGACCGAACACGGTTCCCACCCCGCCGATGATCGGCGCCAGCAGCGCCTCGATCGAGATCCAGGGGCCGTAGGCGATCCCGGAATCGATGAACAGGAAGTACTGCGCGTAGAAGCCGCCCGCCGCCGCGGTGATCGCTGCCGACACAGTCATCGCGGCCAGCTTGACCAGGATCGTGTCGACGCCCAACGCCTTAGCCGCATCTTCATTTTCGCGAACGGCCGCGAGATAAGCACCGAGGCGGCTTTGCTCGATCGCGCGGACAAGGATCATCGACACACACACCAGCGCGAGAATGATCCAATAGAACGGCGCACGGCTCTGAAACTGGAACGCCTCGGGACGCAGGTCGAGCTTGATGAGCGTGCCCACCCCTGCCCCTGTGATCGGCGCCACGCTCGCGACGATGCGAAGCACCTCCGCGAAGGCAAGAGTGACCAGCGCGAAATACGAACCGCGCAATCCGGAGCGGAAGCTGAGCGCGCCAATGATCGCGCCGACCAATGCGCCCCCCGCAATGCCGACCGCGAAGGCAAGCCAGGCGTTCACACCATAGCGAACCTGAAGCACCGCTGTGACATAGGCCCCGGTGCCGAAGAACGCTGCATGGCCGAACGAATACTGCCCGCCATAGCCGCCAAGGATGTTCCAGCCCTGCCCCGCCAGCGCGATCAGCAGCGCCATGACCAGGAAGTTGAGCACCACGTTGGACGCGGTGATGAACGGCACCAGCGCCAGCAGCGCGGCCACGACAATGATCGGCGCGAGCCCTTTCATGCCCGCTCCCCGAACAATCCGCTCGGACGGAACAGCAACACCAGAATGAACATGACGAAAATGCCGATCTGGCCGAGCGACTCGCCGAGATAAAGCCCCGACAGGCTTTCGACGACCCCCACGAACAGCCCGCCGATCAGCGCGCCCGCGACCGAGCCCATGCCGCCGAGCACGACGATGGTGAACGCGATCAGCACGAAAGCATTTCCGGCCTGCGGATTGACGTAATAGGTCGGGATCAGCAGGCACGCGGCGATGGCGAGACATGCGGTACCGAGGCCGAACGTCACGGCATAGATGTGCGCGACATCGATGCCGGAAAGCTGCGCGCCGAGCTTCTCCTTCGCCACGGCGCGGATCGCCTTGCCGGTGTCGGTCCATTGCATGGCGAGCCACAGCGCAGCCGCAACCAACAACACAACAACAAATCCGATGACGCGCGGCACTGCGAGAAATGCGTTTCCGATCTCGATGACGTCGAAGGCATACGGCAGATTGATGGTGCGGGTGTCGGCGCGGAATGCGTAGAGCAGCGCGTTCTCGATCACGACCGCGAGACCGAGCGTCACCAGAAGAATGTTGCGGTCCTCGCCGTGAGCGGCCGGGCCGATGACAAAGCGTTGCAGCGCGTAACCAACGCAGAAGAACAGCGGTGCCAGAACAAGCGCCGCCACGTAAGGATCGAGGCCGAAAAGCTTGTTTGCGAAGAACGCAGCGAACAGCGCCGCCGTGAGCAGCGCGCCATGCGCGAAGTTGATGATGTGCAGGACGCCGTAGATCAGCGTCAGGCCGAGCGCCACCAGCGCATAGACGGCACCGGTCATCAGCCCGTTCAACAGCGCAGGAACGAGGATGACCGATGATATCATACGTGGGACGCCCGCATCCGCGCGCCTCAGGCCCGCGGCATCGGGAACACGGCCTTCGCCGAAGCGAAGTTCGCCGGCATGATCACCTGGATGTCGTTGCCGAGCACCTGGGTGTTCACCGGCGCCGCGCCCTGGTTCTGGCCGTTGACGAATTTGGTCGGGCCGTAAGGCATGACGTGTCCGCTGAAGGTCGAGCTTTCCAGCGCGGCGATGATCTTGGCGCGGTCCGCGCTCGCGGCGCGCTCGATGGCGTCCGCCAACAGCAGGACGCAGGAGTAGTTCATATAGACTTCGTAGGTGTAGAACTCGCCCTTCGCCTCGATCTTCTTCTTCAGCTCCAGCGCCTTCGGGTTCTTCGGATCGAACCAGTGATTGCAGTCCATGATGTATTGGGCCGCCTCCGGGAACTCCTTGACGAACTTGTAGGACGAAGCCGCGCCGCCGAGCACCGAATAGATGCCCTTCGGACGAACACGCTGCTGCTGCATCGTGCGCGCGAGCAGGACATATTCGTTGTAGTAGTTCGCTGGGATCACGATGTCCGGATTTTGCGCCCGGACTTTCAGAACGACGTTGTTGAAGTCGCGCGTTGGCGTCGGATGCGCGATGGTTTCCAGAATTTGGAAGCCACGCTCCGGCAACTGCGTGTTGAGGAGCTTGGCGAGACCCGCGCCGAACGCGGAATCCTCGTGGACGATCATCACCGTCTTGGCGGCCTTGCCCGCCGCGTCGTTGATGGCGACGAGATTGTCGAGCGCGGTCTTGGCGATCACGCCAAAGCCCGGGCCGAAACGGAACGTGTTCTTCAATCCGCGGGTGACGACGCTGTCCACCACGCCAACGTCGACGATATAAGGCAGGTCATAGCGCGCCGCGGTCTGACTCGCCGCGAGGCAGATGCCGCTGGCGTAGCCCCCGACGACGGCCGCAACACCCGCGGAGTTCATCTTCTCGACTTCGGCGTTGCCGCCGTCCGGCGTCGATTGCGCGTCACCGAGCACCGCCTCGATCTTCGCGCCGCCAAGCGACTTGATGCCGCCGGCCGCATTGATCTCCTCGATGGCCAACTGGGCGCCGATGCGGCCCTGCTGGCCCGAATAGGACAGCGCGCCAGACACCGGATGCAGCACGCCGATTTTGACCGCGGAGCCTTGAGCACGAAGCACTGACGGCGCGCTTAACGCGGCCGCGGCGAGCGCAGTGGATTGCAGGAAGCGGCGGCGATTCAGGTTCTCACGGTTCATCACACAGTCCCCCTTCTGTCGATTGCTTCGGATTGTTTCGTGCGCTTGCGGAGCGTTTTCGCGCCAGCATCTGGCATCCAGGTGGGCGCGTCGATCTCGCCCGCGCGAACCAGCTCCATTTCAAAATTGTAGCGGTCGGGGCGGTAGAGCGCATGAAGATGCTCGACCCCACGCCCGTTGCGGTCGAACACGACGCGGACCAGCTCGATCAGCGGCGAGCCGACGCGGACCTTCAACGCATTTGCCAGATCGGGACTCGCGAGGACGGCGCTGATGCGCTGCGATGCGCGGTCGAGCTTCGCGCCCGAGCGCTCCAGAAGCCCGAGCAGCGGTTTTGTCGCGAGCTGGCTCTTCGAATAGGTGCGGCCGATGTCTTCGGGGACATGCGCGGTCAAATACGAGAACGGCATCCCCTTCACCGAGCGGATGCGGACGGAACGCTGGACCTTGACGCCCTGCTCCAGCCCGAGCGCCTCTGCGATCGCGGCCGGCGCCGGCAGATACTCGAACACACGCAGTTCGCTCGCCGTCCGCTCGCCCATCTCGGTGAGGTTGGCGAGCACGCCGGAAATGTCCGCCATCATCGGCTTGGACTTCGGCTGATAGATCACCCGCGTGCCGCTGCTGCGGCGGCGCTCGATCAGCCGCTCGCGTTCGAGTTCGGCCAGCGCGCGGCGGACGGTGACGCGGGACACGCGATGAAACCGCGCCAGATCGTTTTCGGTGGGAAGCCGCGCGCCGTGCGTCAGCGCATTGCTGAGAATGCGGTCGCGCAGCACGAGATAGATGCGCCGGGATTTGCCTTCGCTCAGCCCCTCAGCCATGCAATCACCCGCGGTCCCCGCTGCGCATTGCCGCCTTTACTTGGTATTATTTATCATACAAAATCCGATCCGACAACGCGAGAACCCAGACAACACGGCCATTCGCGAGCGCGATGACGGCACCACAGACCCTGATCGACAAGCTTTGGTCCGCCCACGAGATCCTGCGGCGGGAGGACGGAGATTCGCTGCTGTGGGTGGATCGCCACTATGTGCACGAGGGCTCGTTCCACGCCTTCAACAAGCTCGCGGAGCGCAGCGTAAGCGTCGCCGAGCCCGGCCTGACCTTCGGCGTCGCTGATCACTACGTTCCGACACGCGGCTCCCGGCAGAACATCGCCAATCCTGAAATCGCGCGCATGGTGCGGCAGGTCGAGGACAACACCGCCAAGCACGGCGTGAAGCTGTTCGGGCTCGACGATCCGCGTCAGGGCATCGTGCACGTCGTCGGCCCCGAGCAGGGTTTGACGCTTCCCGGCCTGCTGATCGTATGCGGCGACAGCCACACCTCGACGCATGGCGCGCTCGGCGCATACGCCTTCGGGATTGGCGCGTCGGAAGTCGCCCACGTGTTGATGACGCAGACGATCTGGCAGAAGAAGCCGAAGCACATGCGTGTGACGGTGGACGGCGCGACCGCGCCAGGCATCGCGGGAAAAGACATCGCGCTCGCGATCATCGCGCATATCGGCGCGGACGGCGCAACCGGATGCGCGGTGGAATATGCCGGCTCGGCGATCCGCGCGCTCTCCATCGAAGGCCGTCTCACGCTCTGCAACATGTCGATCGAGGCCGGCGCCCGCTGCGGCATGGTCGCGCCGGACGAGACGACGTTCGCCTATCTCAAGGGACGCCCCTATGCGCCGAAGGGCAGCGCCTTCGACAAGGCCATTGAAGAGTGGTCGGCGCTCAAGTCCGACCGCGATGCCGTGTTCGAACGGGAGGTGACACTCGACGCCGCCGCCATCGCGCCGGTCGTCACCTGGGGCACCAGCCCCGAGGACGCTCTCCCCATCGACGCTAGCGTACCGGACCCGGCGCGCGAGCCGGACGAGGACCGCGCCAAATATCTCCGCGACGCGCTCGACTACATGGGCATCGCACCGGGTAAGAAACTGACCGATATCGCCGTCGATCGCGTGTTCATCGGCTCCTGCACCAACTCCCGCATCGAGGACCTCCGCGCGGCGGCCGCCATTCTCGCCGGGCGCACCAGCAAGGTGCCGGGTCTCGTCTCCGCGGGTTCGACGCTGATCAAACATCAGGCCGAGCAGGAAGGTCTCGACAAGATCTTCCTCGACGCGGGCCTCGAATGGGGCGAGTCCGGCTGCTCGATGTGCGTCGGCATCAACGGCGATCTTGTCGCCTCGGGGGAGCGCTGCGCTTCCTCCACCAACCGCAACTTCCGCGGCCGCCAGGGCCCCGGCGCGCGCACGCATCTGATGTCGCCCGCGATGGTCGCCGCTGCTGCTGTCACCGGTCATCTCGCCGATGTTCGCCCCTTCCTCGCCGGGCGGAAGGTCTGAGCATGGACAAGTTCGTCAAACTCACCGGCCCCGCCTGCCCGATCAATCAGGCCAACGTGAACACCGACCAGATTCTTCCGGCGCGCTACCTGAAATGGACACGCGCGATGGGTATTGGAAAGGTTCTGTTCCAGGACTTGCGTTTCGACGCCGAAGGCAATGAGAAGCCGGATTTCCCGATCAACAAACCGGCATGGCGCGACGCGAAGTTCGTCGTAGCCGCCCGCAATTTCGGTTGTGGCTCGTCGCGCGAAGCGGCGGTGTACGCGCTTTATGACTACGGCGTGCGTTGCGTGATCGCCCCGTCGTTCGGCGACATCTTCTCGGGCAACGCGGTGCAGAACGGCCTGCTGACGGCGATCGTCTCCGACGATGAGGCCGCCGAAATCATGGACATGCTGACGCAGACGCCCGACCTGCCGGTCACGGTCGATCTCGAACAGCAGACCATCGTCTGCGGCAACCGGATCACCCAATTCACCATCGATCCGGTCCGCCGCATGCGCCTTCTCAACGGCTGGGACGACATCGCTCTGACCGAGAGTTATCGCGACCGCATCGCGGCCTTCAAATCCAAGGATCAAGCCGTACGCCCGTGGGCGATACCGGCCTCGAAACCATGAAACCAAAATCGAACGTCATTATCGCCGGTGCCGGCCCGGTTGGACTGACCGCCGCGCTGTTGCTCGGCAGCAAGGGCCTCACCGTCACTGTGCTGGAGGCCGAAGCGGCGATCTCGCAGGAGTTGCGCGCCTCGACCTTCCATCCGCCGACGCTCGACATGATGGCGCCCTACGGCATCACGCAGAAGATGCTGGACGCTGGGCTCCTCTGCCCGACATGGCAGATCCGGCTGCACCCGTCAGGCGACCGTGCCATCTTCGACCTTTCGACGCTGAAAGACGACAGCGAACACCCCTACCGGCTGCAATGCGAGCAATCGAAGTACTGCGAGTTTGTGCTTGAGGCCGCCCGCAAGCTTCCCAATGTCACGGTGCTGTTCTCCACACCGGTCACGCAGGTGGAGCAAACCGCCGACCATGTTCGGGTGACGGCTTCGTCTGCGGAAGGCGAGCGGACATACACTGCCGACTACGTGATCGGCGCAGACGGCGCGCGCAGCGTCGTCCGCCGCTCGCTCGGCATCGAAATGTCGGGCGACATCTATCCCGAGACGACCATCCTCGCGACGACGCTCTATCCGTTCCACGACAGGCTGCCCGGCCTTTCCAACGTCTCCTATTGCTGGAAGCCGAACGGCACCTTCAGCTTGCTCCGCCTGCCCGGTGTCTGGCGCGTGAGCCTCTACGCCCGCGACGGCCAGACCACCGAAGAGGCGCTCCAGGACGAGGCCCAGCAGGATCTGCTGCACGACATCGTGCCCGACGCGGGCCGTATCGAGGTTTTGCAAACCCGCCCTTACCGCATCCATCGCCGCCTCGCGTCGTCTTACGGGAAAGGCCGCGTGTACCTCGCCGGCGACGCCGCGCACCTCAACAGTCCGTCCGGCGGCATGGGCATGAACGGCGGCATCCACGATGCCTTCAGCCTGTGCGAGAAGCTGGTCGCGGTGCTTCAGGAGGGCGCGGACGCCAATGTCCTCGACCGCTATGAGCGTCAGCGCCGCCCCATTGCAGAGGAAGAGATCATCCAGCAATCGCACCGCAACCGCACGCGGATGCAGGAGCGCGACCCCGAGCGCCGCCGCGCCATGCTCGAAGAATTTCAGCGAACGATCGACGATCCGCCGAAGCTGAAAGCCTATCTGCTGAAATCGTCGATGATCGAAGGTCTGCGCCGCGCCGCGGCGACGGAATAGATGCGGTTGCCGGAACCGCCAACAAAAGGAAAGGCATCATGAGCCTGCTATCGATCCGGAAGCTCCTCACCGCCGTGGTTGCGGCGGCGCTCCTCACCGCGCTTCCCGCGCGCGCCGACGATTATCCATCGCGGCCGATCACGATCATCGTGCCATTCCCCGCGGGTGGCAGCTCCGACATCGTCATGCGGCTGGTATCGCAAAAGGTTTCGGAGAGCATCAAGCAGCCGATCATCATCGAGAACCGCCCGGGCGGCGCCGGCAACGTCGCCGCGGTGGTGGTCAAGAACGCGCAGCCGGACGGCTATCTCCTGATGATGGGACACACCGGCACCCACGCGGTCAACCCGACGCTCTACACCGATCTGAAGTTCGATCCGGTGAAGGACTTCCAGCCCATCACCGCGGTGATCTCCTTCAACAACATCCTGATGGTTCCTGCCGAAAGCCCGGCAAAGTCGGTGAAGGAGCTGGTGGCGCTCGGAAAGAGCAAGCCGGACGGATTAAGCTACGGATCACAAGGCGTCGGCACCGGCGGACATCTGCTCGGCGTGTTGCTCGCCAAGCAGGCCGGCATCAAGCTTCTGCACGTGCCCTATCGCGGGATCGCACCGGCCGTGACCGATGCCGTCGCGGGACGGGTGGACATGCTGTTCTCCTCTTATCTCTCCGCGGCGGGCCACATCGAGGCCGGCAAGCTGCGCATGCTGGCGATCGCGGGCAACCAGCGGCACCCGCGCATCCCGGATGTGCCGACCATGGCGGAGGCTGGTTACTCCGAAGCGCAGATGGAGCAATGGTTCGGCCTGTTCGGACCCGCAGGTCTTCCCGCGCCCATCGTGCAAAAGCTCAATGCCGAGTTCGTCAAGGCGCTGCGCAGCGAAGACGTCCAGGCCAAGGTGCTGCCGCAGGTCGCGTTCGTGACGCCGAGCACGCCGGAAGAGCTCGCGGCGATGGTCAAGCGCGACATGGTGCGGCTCGGCCAGGTGGTGAAGGAATCCGGCGCCAAACCGCCGGATTGATCGGAGACATCGAATGTCGCTGGAATACGCGCCGCGCGGCCTTGTCGGCATGTTGACGCCGCAAGCCAACACCACCGTTGAGCCGGAGTTCAACATCCTGTGGCCGAAGGGCGTCGCGATGATCAATGCGCGCCTTCTCAGCGACAAGGGCACGATCTCGGCGCGGCTGGTCGACTATTTCGAGAACTACGGCGCGTCGATGCGCCAATTCGCCAATGCGCCGCTCGGCGTCGCGGCGGCGGCCTGCACCGGCGCGTCCTATCTCGCGGGGCGTGAGCGAGAGGCGGCTGTCGTGAAGGATATCGCCGCCCGCACCGGACATCCCTTCTTCACGGCGGCGCTCGCCGTGGTCGATGCGCTGAACGTGATGAAGGCGAAGCGCATCGGGCTCGTCTCGCCCTACCCTGACGATCTCAACAGTGCCAGCGTCGCTTACTGGCAGAGCCACGGCTTCGAAGTGGCGGAGGTCTCGAAAGCCTTCAACGCCGAAAGCTCATTTCATCCGATCTACAGCCTCGAAGGCTCGGCGGCCGGACAGGCGCTGTTGAAGCTCGAGGACAAGCGGCTCGATGCCATCGTGATGCTGGGCACCGGCATGCCAACCCTGCGGCCGATCGCAGATACGATCGGCTGGAAGGGTGCACCCGTGATGTCGTGCAATCTATGTCTGGCGTGGCGCGCTGTCGAAGCCCTGGATGGCGTGGCTCCGAATCGTGCGTCTTGGGACGATTGGCTCGGCGGCAAAACTTGGACTGAGCGTTTGTCACGCTAAGGCGCTCTCAGCGCGCAACCTCGTTCCCCATAGCACAAGGCCGGGCGGTTTTATCCGCCCGGCCCCATGAACCGATCGAAGTGAACGATCGAGTTTCAGCGTTTACTTGAGCTGGTTCGCAACCTTCTCGAGCGCCTTGGCCGCGCAGGCTTCGTCGAGATGGCCACCGGGCGCACCGCCGACGCCAATGGCGCCGATCACAGCATCGCCCGCCTTGATCGGCACGCCGCCGCCCAGCACCAGGAAGCCCTGAATGTGGACCAGGCCGGCCGCGCCCGGATTCTTCTGGACGTTGTCCGCAATCGTCGAGGTCGGGATACGAGCCGAAGCCGAAGTGAAGGCCTTGTCGCGCGCCGCCGAAACGGTGTGCGGGCCGGCGTTGTCGGCCCGGACGAGCGCGCGCAGCACGCCGGCACGGTCCACCACGGCGGCGGTCACGTTGTACTTGTCGGCAGCGCAGGCAGCGACCGCACCCTGGGCGATCTCGACGGCGAGGCTGGACGAAATGTTCTTCTCGGTCAGCACCTGGGCGGAGGCCGCACCACAGAAGACAACAGAAGCAGTGGCAGCAAGGAAAAGGCTCTTGATCATGGCTGGTTTCCTGTCCTGACGTTTGCGGAGAAAGCGTTGTGCTTGTCCGCCATCAGAACTATCCGCCGGCCGCTTTCGGGAGAATCCGCGATGCCACCACCGCGCCTAGGTAGCGCTACCTATGCCCTCACCTATGCCCCCGGGCTCATGAGGGCGAGCCGGACCTGCTCGGCCACCGAGCTTGTGCCCAGCTTCTCGGCGATGTTGGCCCGGTGCGCATCGATGGTCCGCGCCGACAGGTCGAGGGCGGCCGCGATCTCCTTGCTGGCCCAGCCGCGCGCCACCATGTCGAGCACCTCGCGCTCACGCTCCGTCAGCCGGTTCAGCAGAATTTTCGCGTCCCGCTTTTCGAGCCACACATCCAGGCTCGCGAACGCCTGGTGCAGCGCGTTGACCAGGCTCTCTCCGTCCACCGGCTTGGTCAGAAAGTCCTGAATGCCGGCCTTGAAGGCCCGCCGGCAGGCCGCCACGTCGCCGTGGCCGGTGATCATGATCATAGGCCAGTCGATGCCGCGCTCGGCAAGCTTCTGGTGGAGTTGCAACCCCGATATCAACGGCATGCGCAAGTCCACCACGAGGCACCCGGGCTTGTTCTCATCGACGTGGGCCAGGAACACCGCGGGATCGCCGAAGGTCTCGGCACCGATGCCGTAGGTGCTGAGCAGCAAAGCCAAGGCGTCGCGCACCGCCTCGTCGTCGTCGATCAAATAGACCTTGTGAGTCATTGCGCCGCCAGCCTCTGGCTTTCCAAGAGCGGCAGGGAAACGGTGAACCGTGCGCCGCCGGCCGGCGGGTTGTCGGCCTCGATGCGCCCATCCACCCGCTCCACCAGTGTTGCGCACAGCGAAAGCCCCAACCCCATGCCGTCCGATTTGGTGGTGACGAAGGGCGTGAATAGCTTGGGCAGCAGCGCCGCGGAAATTCCCGGCCCGTTGTCGCTGACGACAATCTTTGCTTCGCCGCGATCCGTCTGCGTCTCGATGGTGATGAGCCCGCCGTTTCCGGCCGCCTCGGCCGCATTGCGGATCAGATTGTGCAGCACCTGCTGGGTCTCGATCGCGTCGACCATGGCGTGCGGGGCCGGCTTGGCGAGTTGCAATGAGACCTTGATACCCCGCTGCTCGAGATCGGCGCGCACCAAGGCCACGGTCTCGGTCACGATCACATTGAGATCTTGCGGTGTTCGCTGCGGGGTTTTGTTGGATGCGTAGTCCCGCATCCGCTTCAACATCTCGCCCGCGCGTTTGGCTTCTCGTACGTTGAGGGCAAGCGTATCCGAGATCAGCGGAAGGTTGGGCGTGTCCGTTTGCGCCAGCCTCAACGCCGCCTCGCTGCGGCTGAGAAGCGCCGTCAGCGGCTGCGTCAACTCGTGCGCGATGCCCGAGGCCAGCTCGCCCATGCTGTTGACGCGCGACGCATGCGCGAGCCGTGTTTCCCTCTCCTGAATGACCAGCCGCTCTTCCGCTTCGCGCGCGGCTTTCTGAGAACGGGCGATGGCGGCGCGTTGACGTATCCCGAAAACCAGCGCCAGGCACAGCAACGCCGCCGCCCCGGCAAAGCCGAGGAATTGCTTCGGCGGAACGAGCGTGGCAAGCGGCAGCGCCCGGTCGAGTTCGAGCAGAAGCCGTTGCCCGTCGCCGTCGATGACCTTCTCGAAGTGCAACGGGGAAAGCCAGGACACACCGGAGCCAAGGGCAGCGTCCGCTGGCTGTTCGACCAAGGGCTTGCCATTGAGGCTGAGCTTGAGATGAGCGAACGCCGGCCGCTCCTCGGGTTCCAGCAATTGTGCGGCGTCGATCATCAGCACGACCGCCACGTTAGAAGTCCCAGGCGCGCGCTTGGCGAGCAGGTAACGCGCGCCGCCGATGGAATAGATACTCGGCCGGCCGCGCTGTTGTCCCGCGATATCTCCCGCAAGCGGCGCGAGGTCGACCCCGCCGGCGTCCGGCACCGCCACGATCGTTCGGGCCGTGACTGCGCTATCGCCATCGAGCGAGATCACCGCAATCCAGACGATGCGCGGATAGAAACGCGAGATGCTTTCCATCACCTGCCGCGCGGTGCCTGCCGGCACAGGCTCACTTCCGCTTGAGAGCGCGATCAGGCTGGTCAGGTGCGCGTCGTGCTGCGCCACGCGCTGCGAGATCAAACGGTGGAGCGTCTGCCCCGTGACGTCGAGCTCGTCCGCCAGCCGTTGCCGCGAGGTCGCAATCGTGACCAGCACGAAGGCGCCAAGTGCGGCGAGCCAAAGCACAAGGCCGAGAAACCAGGATTTTGAAGGAGTATCGGTCACATGAAACTCGCCAGGAGCAGATTCAAGCTCAATATAGCCAGTTTCAAATTTTATTTCTCCCTAGCGAGAGGGAGCGTCGGAAGTGCAACGGGCTTGCGCAGGCTCCTCCAATTCAATTATCAAACCGCCCGCTTCGCGCGCCGGCGTGAGCCGACACGCGAAGCGGAATCGTCGATCAGCCGTCAATTTTCGCGCCGGACTCTTCCACGACCTTTTTCCATTTCCGGGATTCGCTCGCAATGTAGGTCGCGAACTCCTGCGGCGTGTTAGCGACAACCTGCGCGGCAAGGTTCTCAAGCTGCTCCTTGATCTTCGGCTGCTGCAACGCCTTGATCATGGAGTTCGCCAGCCGTTCGCGCACGGGAGCCGGAACCTTGGTCGGCGCGACAAAGCCGAACCACGCCTCCGCGAGGAACTCCGGGTAACCGCTTTCGCGAATGGTGGGCACGTCCGGGACCTGCGGCCGCCGATCCGAACCCGTAACGGCAAGCGCTCTGAGCTTGCCGCCCTGTATGTGCGGCAACGCCGTTGGCAGATTGTCGAACATCATCTGCACCTGGCCGCCGAGCAGATCATTCAACGCCGGTGCGCTGCCCTTATAAGGCACGTGGACGATGTCCACTCCAGCCATCTTCTTGAACATTTCGCCACACAGATGCCCGGTCGTTCCGCTCCCCATCGAGGCGAAACTGACCTTGCCCGGATTGGCTTTGGCGTAGGCGACCAGCTCAGCCAGGTTTTTCACCGGCATCGTCGGATTGACGACCAGCACATTCGACAACCTGGTCGCCAACGTCAGAGGAGCGAAATCTTTCTCGGGGTCGTAGCCGAGGTCCTTGAACAGCCATTGGTTGATTGTGAGCACACCACTCGATGCAATCAGCACCGTGTGGCCGTCCGGCTCGGCGCTCAGCACCGCCTTGGCGCCGATCACGCCGCTCGCGCCTGGGCGGTTCTCGACCACGACAGCGGACTTGTACTCTTCCGCCATCGCTTGTCCGACCAGCCTTGCAATGATGTCGTTCGAGCCGCCCGGCTGGAACGGCACGACAATCGTGACGGTCCGCGATGGAAAGGTGTTGGCTCGGGCACTGACGGAGCCGAGGATGGCCGGCGTCGCCAATGCTGCACCGGCGATGCGGGAAAACTGACGTCGGGTGATTTCTGACATTTCCAGGGTCCTCTTCTACTTCACTATGTTTCGATGACGAATGCGGGCCCCGGCTTCTTTCATACAGGCCGGTCAGCCATGCTGCGCCCACGCACAGCAACCGAGCGCTCGATCTGCTCTGCGGCGGCTTTCAACCTTGGCAAAAGGCGTGCCATCACCGCGTTGCGCGTCATCCGCGGCTGGTTGAAGCTCACATTGAGCGCAGCAATCACGACCCCGTCTTCGTCCTTGATCGGCACCGACAAACCACACACATGTTCGTCGAGCTCGCCCATCACCCACGCGTAACTACGAGCACGCACCTCTGTGATCCGTTCGCGCAAGCGATCCGGGTCTGTCACCGTCTTGTTGGTGAACGCTTGAAGGTTGGCGCGTTTCAGGTAGTCGGAGAAAGCACGCTCGCTCAGACCGGCGAGCAGCACGCGGCCCATTGAAGTGGCATGAGCCGGCCGGCGCGTGCCGATTCCGGAATCGCCGCCAAGGACTCGCCGCACCGGAATTCGCAATGCGTAAACGGTCTCAGTGTCGTCGAGCACGCTGACCGCGCAGGTCTCGCCGGTCTCAGCGACGAGATCATCCAGGATCGGTTGAGCGAAATGATAAAGCGGCAACGACGTGAGGTAAGCATAGCCGAGCGACAAAACCTTGGGCGTCAGAAAGTACAGCCGCCCCTTCGTTCCGGCGTATCCCAGCGCCACGAGGGTCAACAGCAGACGGCGGGCCCCCGCCGCGGTCAGTTCAGCGCGCTCCGCGACCTGAGTGAGCGTCAGCATCTGCGAATTCTCGCCGAACGCGCGGATCACCTTGAGGCCACGGGCAAAAGCGGCGACAAAGTCCGCATCCTCCGCCGCCGGCCCCGCAGCATCGGATGCGCCTTGATCGAGGCCTTTGCTATGCGCGCGGTTGCCCATGTCGACCTTCGTTCGATGACACGCCGACGCGGCGTGGCTTAGCTGGTGCGGGCATAAACCGCCTCGCAAATGACGTTGAGCACGGCCTGGCGGCCTTCGCGCACGGCCTTGAGTGCGCGTTCGATCGCAGCCGGCAGTTCGCCGGGATCTTCGACGCGCTCGCTGTGGCCTTCGCTGGCTCTTACGATGTGTTCGAAGTCCGGCGATGGCTCCAGGCACGAGAACGGCGGCTCGTCCTCCGCCGCAGCATGACCCTGCGGGTACATCGACAGTGTTGCGCGGTGCACCGCGCCCCAGCGGCCGTTGTTGCAAATCACGATCAGCACCGGCAGATCGAGCGCGCGGGAAACCATGTGCATCGGCGTCGGATTGCCGAACATGTAGCAACCATCGCCGATCACAGCGATCGCAGTCGCCTCCGGCTTCGCGAGCTTGACGCCGAGCGCCGCCCCCATCGCCCAGCCAAGTCCGCCGGCCGGGCTATGGCAGAAATATTCGCCGGGTCGCTTGAACGTCAGCTCTTCCAGCACCAGCGGATATTCGTTGAGGAGGACTGTGTTGTCGTCCTTCGCCCGCTCAAGACACGCGGTCACCCAGCGCGCCGTCATCTCTTTCGGCACCTCACCGGCCGCAAACGCCGATGCCGGCGCCAGCGTCCGCCGCAGCCGCGCCACGTCCTCGCGGCGAGCTTTGACACCGCTGGTCGATCCCGGCTTGGCGCGCAACGCAGACGACAATCTCTGCATCAGAGCCGTGGTGCTGCCCACGATGGCGAGGTCCGACCGAAAACCGCGCACCGGATAACGCGTGAACAGCGGATCGAAACCGGCGTGCACTACTTTCGCTTGAAGATCGCGGCCCAGCTCGTCGGGAATCCACGGCACGTCGCAGTCGAGCGTCAGCACAAGGTCGGCATCGCGCAACAGCGGTATCGGATTGTAGCCGCAGTGCATCGGATGATCGGTCGGCAAGGCCATGTACCGCGGCCGGTATTGCACCACCGGAATCGCATAGGTTTCGGCGAATTCGGCAAGCGCCGGCCACAGCGCCGGATCATTTCCAGCCGATGCCGTCACGATCAGCGGACGCTTTGCCTCGGCGAGCCAAGTCGAGAGCTGCTCGATTGCTGCCGGATCCGGCTCCGATGCCACGGCCGGAAGCTGCGTCGCAGACGGCGCCAACTCCGATTGTCCCGCCGGAGCCGCCAGAACCTCACGCGGCAGTGTCAGATAGACCGGCCCCTTCGGCTCGCTCTGCGCGATAGCCAGCGCGCGATCGACAACGGTTTGCAATTGCACCGGATCGCGCAGTTCGTACTCCCACTTGACCAGTTCGCGCACCATGCCGGCCTGGTCGAACATCTCCTGCGCCCAGTTGATGTAGTTGTTGCGGCCACCGAACACGCCGCCTTCGGTGATCGGGGTGCGACCGGCCGCAAGCAGCATCGGAATGTTGAGCCGGGCCGCGTTGAAGAGACCGTTGATCGCATTCGCGGTGCCGAGCCCGACATGCACCATCACGGCCTGCATACGGCCCGTCACCATGTAGTAGCCGTGCGCCATCGCAACCGCGACGTTCTCATGCGGCACAACGATCGGGCGCGGCGTCGGCCGTCCGGTGTGACGTGCCTGCGCCAGCGCCTCGATCAGCGGCGGGAAGTCGGTACCGGCATTGCCGAAAATATAATCGATGCCGCGGCTCGCAAGCAGATCGAGATAATGTTCGGCGACCGAATCAAGCGTCTCGCCAGTGCGTTGATCCATCATTGGCTTTCCTTCGCGTATTCAATCAATGCGTCGGCGATGACAGGCGCGCCACCGCGCGCGACCATGACCGGGTTCAGGTCGATCGAACTGACGCACGGATGCGCCGTCTGCATCACCGCGGCAAGCCGCAGCATCAGATCGACAATAGCCTCAGCATCAATCGCCTGTTGGCCGCGGAGCGCCGCAAACAGCGGCGCGATACGGAGCGATTCAAGCGCGCGGCGTGCCGCCTCTGCAGTGAACGGCGCGCTGACCACTGCCACGTCCTTCAGCGCCTCGACGAAGGTGCCGCCCGCCCCGATGGTCACCACATCTCCGAATTTCGACACACGGCGCGCGCCAAGGATCAACTCGATATCCGCACGCACCATCTCCGCAACGATCACGCCATCCCGCGGCACACCGAGCGCGTCAACATTGCGCAGCAAATCCGCGACGGCCTCCCCCACCGCCTCGGGCCCACGCAACCCGAGCTTCACCAGGCCATGTTCCGACTTGTGCGGCACGTGCGCGGACGAAGCTTTCGCAACCGCCACGCCACCCAGCCGCTCTGCTGCCGCGCGGGCCTGTTCGACGTTCTGGCATAGCTCCATCCGCGGCACCGGGAATCCGCAAGCCGCGAGAGCCTGTAGCGAGGTCCATTCGCTGGCGTAGTGCTCGCGCGCATGCGGCGCGACGAGCGCATCCGGCAGCTTCGGCAGACCCAGTTCAAGTTCGGACGTTGACGCATCGAAGGCGGCATGCAGTGCGCCCCAACGGGCGAGCTGTCCCATCGCCGCAATGGCATGGCTATCGTGATCGAATACAGGCAGCCCGCGATCGCGAAACACCCGCGCCGCCACGGGATTGGGTGTCGATACGGCGGCCACCGTGCCGCTGCGCTCAACGAAAGCGGCCGTCGCGTCGGCAAAGCCTGCGAGATCGTAGCCCGCTCCAGCGTTTGGCAACGCGACAAGGGCGTGATCCCACGTCGCGTCCTTGTCCACGGCGCCAAGCGCGGCACCGAACAATCCACTGTTCGACAACAACGCCCCCGTTAAATCGAGTGGATTCTGTGCCGTCGCGAAGGCGGGCAATACCGGTGCGAGCGCCTCGCTGGCCGAATTCGACAGCGGCGCAAGGTCGAGTTCGTGCTGCTCGGCGAGATCGGCGGCCATCACGCAGCTCGCGCCGGAATTGCTGACCACCAGCAACCGGTTGCCGGCCGGGCGTTTGGCAGCGAGGAACAGACCAGCCGTGTCGACCAGGCTGTGCATGTTGTCGACGCGCAGAATGCCGATCCGTTTCAGGAACGCATCCACCACGCGCTCTTCGCTCGCGAGCGCACCGGTGTGCGACTGAGCCGCCGCTGCGCCGCGCTCCGAACGGCCCGCTTTGACCGCAAGCACCGGCACGTTGCGCTGATGCGCGCGCGCGGCAACCGCGGCGAGCGCGTCAGGGTCCTTGATGGTTTCCAGATAGAGCAGCAGCAGCTTGACGTCGGGATCGTCGAGCACCGATCCAGCGAGATCGGCCACGGTCACATCGGCCTCGTTGCCCGTCGCATGCGTATACCGAACGCCGATGCCCTGCCGCCGCAAATGCGCATAAGGCACCACGCTCATCGCGCCGCTCTGGCTCACGATCGCAACCGGACCGTCGCCAGCCTCGATCTCGCCGAACAGCGTGGCAAAGCTCGCGATCGTGCCGTTGCCGAAATTGGCGATGCCTTGGGTGTTGGGGCCGATCAACCTCATTCCCGCAGCGCGGGCGATCGCGGCCATCTCATCCTGAAGCGCGCGGCCCTGCGGACCGGTTTCGCCGAAGCCGGACGTCAGCACAACGGCAACACTGACGCCGGCCGTTGCGCAAGCCTGCACAGCTTCACGCGCCGCCGCCGCCGGTACGGCGACGATCGCAAGGTCCGGGCAATCCGGCGCATCCGCCAGCCGGGGAAACGACGGCAAACCTTGAATCTCTCGCCGCGTGGGATTGATCGGAAATATCCGGCCCGCATAGCCGAAGCGCCGCATGTACTGGATCGGGCGCCCGCCGACCTTGTCGGCGTTGTCGGACGCTCCAATCACCGCGACGCTGCGGGGCGCGGTGGCCGCACGGCTCCAAGTCGTCGAGGCTGCCCTAGCCGTCATGACGCGGGACCGCCAAGCACGGCGGTCGCCCTGATCTCGATCAGCGCTTCGGGGCGCACCAGGCCGGAGACCAACACGCCGGTCGCGGCCGGATAAGGACCACCTTCAAAGACTTCGCGGCGCACCGCTGCAGTTTTCTCGTAGCCTTCGAAGGTCGTGACGTAATCGACGGTTTCGACGATGTCGTGCAGGCTGCCGCCGATCGAGCGAAGCACCTGCTCCATCTTGCCGTAGATGAAACGCGTCTGCGCCGCGATATCGCCGACGCCGACGATCTTGCGATTCTCGTCGGTCGCCGTCATGCCCGAGAGCCACACCGTGTTGCCGACACGGACCGCCGGCGAAAACGTCGGACGGTCGCTGACCACACCAACCGGAACAAAGGATTTGCGTTGCGTCATGTCGATTGCTGTGCCTTCAGCCGAATGGCGTAGTCGTGATGGCCGTCGAGGATGATCTCATCGCCGCGCCGCAGGGAGACAGCGAAGCGAACCCGGCCGGACGATTTTCCGTCGCGCATCTGCCGGTCGGCGACCTCGTGGGTTGCCATCAGCACGTCGTCGACAAAGGCCGGAAGGAGAAAGCGCGTCGTCTGACCGAGCAGCGCCACCATCGAATCGTGAAGCTGCGCCGACAGCGGGCTCGCACCGAGCGCGGTGAGCGAGGTGAGCAGAAGGCCGTGCGCCACGCAGCGGCCGAAACGGCTGGCCGCTGCGTAAGCCGGATCGTAGTGGATCGGATGCGCGTCGCCGGTGAGCACCGCGAAATCCGCGAAGTCCTTGGCGGTGAGTTGGCGCGGCACTCCGGTGACGCGCAGCCCGACCGTCAGATCCTCGAAGAACAACTGTCGTGTCCCAGACGGCACGGCGTTTCCCTCCTGCGACACCCGCGACTAAGCCTTCTCAAGCGTCGCCGACCCAACCACCACCGGCTGACCTGCAACGGTTTCGGTCAGTTGGCCATCTGCGTCCAACGCGACGACAAGCTCGTCGCCCGGACACACCGGCGCGATCCATTTGGTGCGCAGACGCCCATGCCGCAGCCAATCGGCGCCATAGGCGGCGAAAGCAAGATCGCAGGGAAACGCTGACAGATGCGGCCCATGCACCAGCGTTCCGCGGAAGCCGCGCTTCACCGCGTAGTCGTGATCGTAGTGAATGATGTCGTAGTCGCCGTTGATGTCGCCGTAGCGATTGATCTTTTCCTGGGTTATCGCGACGGTGCGCTGTTTCGGCTGCATGAGCGTCACTCCGGAACGTGGAAGGTGTTGATCAGGATGGCGACAAGCGTGCCATCGGCCCGGCGGAATTCACCGCGCCAGCGGACGTAACGGCGGCCACGCTTCTCGAACTTCTCGGCGATCTCGCCGGTCGCGACGATCTCGGTGTCTTCGTCGGCGAAGATGGGGTGATGCCAGCGGAAGTCCGCCTCCGCCATCACGATGCCCTGGATCGGCGGATAGGTCCGATAAAGAACCCCTGTCATATAGACGAACAGCACGTTGGGCGGCGAAACAGGCCGCCCCTCGAGTCGATACGCCGCGATATCGGCTTCGGCTGCCGCGGCATACTCCTGGATGATCGCCGGCGTGATGGTGAACCGCACCGGCTCAAGCTTGCGGCCGACGACGAATGCCTCATAGGCGGTGCCGGCTGTGGTGCCCTCTCGAATCTTGACGTCGCTGGGTCTCGTCATGGCTCTCTTCGTTTCTTCGTATTACGAAATAATTTGCGCTGTACGAATATTCGAATACGCTCGGCTGACAATGTCAAGTGACGCCCGTCGCCACGGAGCCCGGAATTGCAGCCCATGAATGTTCTGATCGTGCACGCCCATCCCGAACCGCGCTCATTCACGACAGCGATGAAGGACGTCGCCAGCGCGACCCTCAAGGAGATGGGACACGAGGTCGCGACTTCGGATCTCTACGCCGACGGCTTCAATCCGGTGGCCGGACCCGCGGACTTCGGAGAGCGCAAAGACGACGACTATCTCGTCTATTCACTTGAGCAGCGTCACAACTGGCAGCAGCGAACGATCGCGCCCGACATCGCGCGCGAGGCCGAGCGCGTGCTGGCGTGCGATCTGTTGATCCTGAATTTTCCGATCTTTTGGTTTTCCGTCCCAGCCATCATGAAGGGATGGATCGACCGCGTATTCATGTCGGGTGTGTTCTACGGCGGCCGGCGGATATACGGCCGGGCCGGCATGACGGAAAAACGAGCTCTGATTGCGGCGACGCTTGGTGGCCGCGAGCACATGTTCGGCCCGCACGCGATCCACGGCGAACTGAACGGGATGCTCCGTCATGTGCTGCAAGGCACACTTGGCTATTGCGGCTTCAAGGTGATCAAGCCGTTCTTCGGCTATCACATCCCTTACATTTCACAGCAGGAACGCAGCGAATGCCTGCAACGCTATCGCGATCACCTCGCGCAACTCGATCGGCTTCCGCTGCTCGATATGCCTGACATTGCGAAATTCGATGAACGATTGGCGCCGCTGTAACCACGGAGGGCCGTGACGCGCATCGAAGCATTCGCGTTAACCGGAGAAACGATCTCAAGCTTCGCAGCGCAGAAGCCGCGCGAACTGAGCGACGGACAGCGATCCATCCAACGCCGCAACAGCCTTCGCGAGTTCGGGAGCATTCAACCGCTGCTGCCGCCCCGCGAGCATCTGAAATTTGTCGCCAAGCTCTGCGGGCGACATGGGCTCCTCCGGACTGCCGGGCCGGTAGAGAACCGTGGTCTCGAACTCCTTGCCCTTCGCCTTGACGACCATCCGGCAGCCCACGCGATAGCGGCCATTCTCGGAATCGAATTTCGGATCGTGCCGGACCTCGATCCTTTCGATGAACTTCAGGATTTGCGGGTCGCGGATGCGGCGCTCATCGAATTGTTCGATGCCGGCGCGCCGGTCGAGCGCCATGACCGCGACGCCATAGAAGAGGTTCATCTGCGCGGACAGCACGCTTTGAATCCGGTCCGGGACGTACGGCCAGCCGCAATGATGCAGGGTGTTGTCGCTGACGCCGACGGTGATCGCTTCAATGTCGTGCGCCTGGAGGCCATGCTCGCGCATGATCCGGTCGATCGCGGTCATCGCGCAAATGCTGCCGTTCGAGGCCGGCGCCGGCTTGAACCCGACGCGCAGAATCTTCCAGTCGTTGCCGAGATCGCGTGTCAGCGCTTCAGCCGACCAATCGTCGACAAACGAATCGAAGAACGTTCCATAAGCGCCATCGAGGACATTCTCGATGCCGGTATAACCCTGTTGCGCGAGCAAGGCCGCATAGACGCCGCTCTGCGCTGCCCGGCCGGAATGGAAGGCCTTGGTCATCGCACCGTCTTGCACGGCCATCAAGCCGGCCGCCTGCGACGCCGCAATCCCGAACGCCTGCGCCGTCTGCTTCGCGTCGAGACCGAGCATTCGCGCCGCCGCCGCCGCCGCGACGAAAACACCGGTCGTTCCCTGGTTATGAAAACCGCTCTTGAACATGCCGCCTTTCGGGGCGACGCCGATCCGCAGGCCGACCTCATAGCCGGCGACGAGCGCGACGATCAGGTCGCGGCCATCGGCGCCGCCCCGCCGTTCGGCCAGTGCGAATGCCGCGGGCAAAGCCAACGAGCCCGGATGCAGCGTCGACTCGATATGGATCTCGTCCAACTGAAAGGCGTGCGCGGCCGTTGCGTTGAGCAAGGCCGCCGACGGCGGGCTCGTGCGCGCGGAGCTGCCGAACACGCTCGACTGCGTCGATGCCCCGTCGGCGAGGACGACAGCCGAAAGCTTTTCGAGCGAAGGCAGCAAATGGCCGAAAATGCAGCAACCCAGCGTGTCGAGAATGCACAGCTTGGCCTTCGCGACGACCTCGTTGGGCAAGGCCTCGAACGTCAACGACGAGGCGAAGGCGGCGAGCGCTCGCGTGGCCCCTTCGGCGCGTTTCTCGTGATGTGTGGTTGCGCTCACCGCCGCCTCCGATGTCTCTGTGGTTTGAGCAGCGCTACTTCGGGACCTTGAGATTTGACAAGGTTGCCTTGAGTTCTTCGAACTGCTTGTCGAGGAAGCGCCTGGAATCGGCGCTGTTCGCGTAGTCCGCGTCCCAATGATAGCGCTTCAGAACGTCGGCCCATTCGGCGCTTTTCGCCAGTTGCGCGACACGCGCGTCCCAGAAGGCCAGCTCTGCCGGCGGAAGGTTCTTTGGGCCGATGATGCCGCGCCAGTTGCCTTCGACGACATCGAAGCCTTGCTCCTTCCAGGTCGGAATGTCGCGATGCACGCCCTCAAGACGCTTCGGCGCGGCAATGGCGATCGCGCGCAGCTTTCCGGAGTTCAGGTACGGCTCCATCGCCGACACGGTTGCATCGGCCACGTCGATGTGGCCGCCGAGCAATGCGGTGACGGAATCGTTCGCGCCGCGGTACGGCACGATGGTCAGATCGTTCGGATCGATCTTCGCAGCCGCAGCGAGCTTGAGAAACGCCACATGGTTCGACCCGCCGAATCCCGGAGCGACGCCAATGGACAGCGTTTTCGATGTTCGCATCGCGTTGACAAGATCCGCGCCGGTTTTGATCGGATCTTCGGTGCGCACGGCGAACAATGTGTATTCGGTAAAGAGCTGCGCAATCGGAGTGACGTCCCGGTAGCTCAGGTCGCCGACACGCAACGCCTCGTTTGCGAGCAGCGTGGGTCCGCTGATGGCGATGTAATGGCCGTCGCCCTCCTTGCGGCTCAGGTAAGTCCACGCCGCCGACCCGCCGGCCCCGGACCTCGCCTCGACGACGATCGGGACATTCACGGCCTTCTGATCCTGCCAGTATTTCTGGATCGCGCGCGCGAGCACATCCATCGTGCTGCCCGCGGCCGTCGGCACGATGAATTCGATGTTGCGCTTCGGCGCCCACTGTTCGGCCGCAGAGGCTCGAAACGGCTCCGCCGACATCACAACGGTTCCGGCAAGCATCGCAAAAGCCGCTGCCCGCCTGATGAGCCAAAACTTCATACCGTCGATCCTCCCTACGCCGCCTGCCCTGGTGGCAGGACTATTTTTTCAAGCCGCTGGAGACCAGGAACTCCCGATAGACAGCGATCTCGTCGCGCACCTTCTTCTGCATCTCAGGCAGCGTGACATTCACGGAGCTCTGCATGTTCAAGCGCGAGAACCGATCCCACTCGTCGGTCTTCTTGATCGTATCGATGGTCGACATGAGCTTGTCGACAACCGGTTGCGGGGTGCCCGCCTTGAGCATCACGCCACGCCAGATGGACGCGACAACGTCGTAGCCCTGCTCCTTGAACGTCGGCACGTCCGGGAAATATTGATCTCGGGTTTCGGAGCTGATGCCGAGCAGCCGAATGTCGCCGTCCTTGATCTGCGACAGCGCCGAGCTTGGGGTCATGACGGCGACATCGATGTGCCCGCCCAGAACCGCGAGCGCGGCATCCTGGCCGCCGCGGAACGGCACCCAGATCGATTTGAAACCGCCGACCTGCTGAAGACGATAGAACACGAACTGATGGAATCCGGCGGACGAGAACCCGCCGACAGAGACCTTGTCCGGATGTTCACGGATATAGTCCATGAACTGCTTCATGGTCTTGAACGGGCTATTGGTCCTGACCGCAATGGCCGATGGCTCGGCCTGAAGCGCGGGAAGCACAATGAAGTCATCCGGCTCGAACGGCACGTCGCCCATCGCCATGGCGAGCGCCATGCTCGACGTCGTCGACAGGATCGTATGTCCGTCGGCGGGCTGGCTCTTGACCGCCGACATCGCGATCGCGCCGCCTCCTCCTGGCTTGTTCTCGACGACGGACGTTTCCTTGAACTCGTCGCCGAGCTGCTTGCCGAGCTGCCGCATCATGACGTCGAGCGGCGAGCCCGCACTGCTCCAGCACAGCAGCCGGATCGTGCGGGAGGGGAATGGCGCCTGGGCCACCGCCTCCGAGGCGGTCATGGCACATGCGCTCATGGCAACCGCGAACGCCGCGGCAATGCCGAATGCGCGTTTCATCGAATTCCTCCCTTGATCGTTTTTCTTATTGAGCCCGCCGTTGGCGGGTCTCAGGGGCCTTCATCGCTCGGCAGGCGGAACGAGCGCGCCGGATACTGCTTGCCTTTCGCCTCGCGAACCGCGGCCTCGTTGACGTCCAGTCCGAGTCCCGGCCCTTCCGGAAGCGTGATGTAGCCGTCCACCGGCTTCAGCAGGTTCGGGCACAGCCGCGCACCGATCTCCTCGAACGGAAGGAAATATTCGGTGATGATGAAGTTCTGCATGCAGGCCGATGCATGGACGGTCGCCGACAGCGCAAGCGTCGTCGAATTGTAGTTGTGGGGCGAGACGGCGATCATCTCGCTCTCGGCCGCAGCGGCGATGTTCATCAATTCCAGGATGCCACCGCAGTTGGATACGTCCGGATTGATGATGTCGGCGGCCCGCGCACGGAACACCGGCCGGAAGTCGGCGCGGGTGTAGAGAGCCTCACCGGTCACGACCGGGATCTTGCTGGCGTGGCGAACGTCTGCCAGCGCTTCGATATTTTCGGATTGGCAGGGCTCTTCCAGCCAGTAGGGCTCGAACTCGGCCAAGGCATTGGCGAGGTCGATCGCATGCATCGGCGCCAGGCGGCGATGGATGTCGAGCAGCAGGTCGACGTTCGGGCCGACCGCGTCGCGCATCGCCCGCAACACGCTGACCGCGCGGCGAATGTGATCCTTGGGCACATAGGTGCGCCACAGCCCCGGCACCGGGTCGAACTTCATGGCCGTGAAGCCGCGCTTGAGAACGCCTTCGGCGGCGCGCGCATAGTCTTCCGGCTTCTGGAGTTTGTAGCTCCAGCCGTTCGCATAGACGCGGATTTTCGACCGGACCGGCCCGCCCAGCAGATTGTACACCGGCTGTCCCGTGACCTTGCCGACGATGTCCCACAGCGCCTGCTCGATGCCGGAGGCGGCGCAGTAGAACTCGAGCGAACCCCGGCGCTGGGAGTAGTCGTCGAAGGCAATCTGCAAGAAGTGACGGATCTGAAATGGATCGCGGCCGACGAGATAGCGGCCCAATTCCGCGATCTGCGCAGACACCGCGCTGTCGCGATCGTATTGGCTGTAGGCCTCGCCCCATCCGACAACGCCGGAATCGGTTTCGATGCGCACGAAGACGAAATTCTTTCGCCATCCCGAGTAAACGGGCAGGCATTCGACCTTACTGACTTTCATGGGAGGCCCTTGCTACGCTCTTTTGCGATTGGGTTTGATCGGAACGCTGTCATTCAGGACCAATTGCCCCGTGGCCGACATGGCGCGGATGAATCGGTCCCGTCCATTCAGGATGTGCTTTTCAAGCTCGCGCCCTGCGGTGGCGCAGTCGCCCCGCTCGATCGCGGCGAGGATCGTGCGATGCTCGACGTTGGAGACGGCAAGGCCGCCGCCGAACGCCAGACCGTGGCGGCGATAGATGCGCAGCTCCTTGCCCATCTGCTCGTCGAGGGCAGCGAGCCGCGTGTTGCCGGCGGCCTCATAAAGCTGCGCATGAAACGCGATGTTGAGGTCGATATAGCGGGCCGCATTGGCGTCTCGTGACGCTTCGTCCATCTCCGCCATCAGCGCCCGAAGCCGGTCCAACTGCTGACGGTTGATGGACGCCGCGGCCTGCTCGCCCGCGAGGCGGCCGAGGCAGCCGCGAATGTCGAACAGATTGACGGTCTCGTGGAGGGATAGAAGGCGCACGAACACGCCCTGGTTCGGCACGATGTCCACCAGGCCGCTCCGCTGGAGCAGGCGGCACGCCTCCCGGACCGGAGCGCGGCTGACCCCAAACCGGGTGGCCAGCGCATTCTCTTTAATACGGTCGCCAGGGGCGTATTCGCCCCTCAGGATTAGGTCTTCGAGCTCCCGCTCGAGCCGATCTACGACAGAACCTTGGCTTTGATCCGACATATGTCGACAGTTTTTATATTTTATCGGACTTATGTCAACAATATCGGTGAATCCTGTGACATTCGTCGCAAAGACCCAATATCTGCGTGGCAAGTTGATCCGCGAACGGGCGGTTACCCCGCGCTCGCGAAGGACGGATTGTTAGATCGAACAGAGCGGACAGAGGCGGCGGCCGGCGACTCGGCCGTCAATCGGCTTCCGTACGGCCCTCGCCTTCCCACATTGGACAACGCCGCTATTGCCCACCGAATACCGCGGCGACTCCGATCCAAATTAGGAAATCGCTCCAAAGCCCAGCGCAAGCCAATGCAAGGCCGGGGACAAAATATCGAAGCGACCAGGAGTCGGTCCTGTGGGCGTTCTCACGCCCTGCACAACATCATCTGACACACGCGAGCCGCGCCGACCTCACCTCAAACGAGTTTGCAATCTGGACGCCGAAGGGCATCCTTGTTGTCGACATAATTCGCATAATTTAGACTTCTCTTGGTAATAAATCCATTTTCTGTCGACAAAATCGCCGCGCGGTTTAGAATGCGGACAGGTCACCGGGGGTCATCGGCTGTGTCGCTCGCTCAAACGTCTCGTCGTTCGTTCGTTTCAGGCGGAAAATCGCACGGCTATTTCGCCCTGCTGGCCCTGGAGGCGGCGGGCCTCATCGATCTTGATCGCGCGCCCTACTGCCTGAGGATTCTGCTTGAGAACGTGCTGCGCCATGTCGGACGAAACGACGTTGCGGACGCCGACGTCGCGAAACTCGCTGGCTGGTCGCCGTCGAACGCGGACATCATTCCAGTGCCCTTCCATCCGGCCCGGGTGCTGATGCAGGACTACACCGGGATCCCGACCCTGGTGGATCTTGCCGCCATGCGCGATGCGATGGTCGCGTTGGGCCGCGATCCGCACGGGGTCAATCCGCAAATTCCCGTCGACCTCATCATCGACCATTCGCTCATCGTCGACGAAGCAGGCCATGCCGGGGCGATGAGCTTCAATCTGGCCTATGAGTTCCGCCGCAACGCCGAGCGCTACCAGCTCGCCAAATGGGCGCAATCGGCCTTTGACGGGATCAGAGTGGTGCCGCCGGGCAACGGCATCCTGCACCAGATCAATATCGAGCATATCGCGACGCTGGTCCGCAAAGGCACGGAGAGCGAGGCCGATCTCGCCTATCCCGACACCATGGTCGGCACCGACAGCCACAGCACCATGGTCAACGGCATCGGCGTGCTCGGATGGGGCGTCGGAGGGATCGAGGCGGAGGCGGCGATGCTCGGTCTGCCGCTGGTGATGCCGCTGGGTCGGATCATCGGCGTGCGGCTCACCGGCGAACTCTCCGATGGCGTCACCGCGACCGACATCGTCCTCACCATGACGCAGCGCCTGCGGGCATTCGGCGTGGTCGACACCTTCGTCGAATTCTTCGGTCCTTCCGCCGGCAGGCTGACGGTGGCCGATAGGGTGACGCTCGCGAACATGTCGCCGGAATACGGCTCCACCTGCGCCTTCTTCCCCATCGATCGCGCCACCATCGACTATCTCGATCTCACCGGGCGCAGCCCGGATGCGATCCGTTTCATCGAGGACTACGCCAAAGCGCAGAAGCTATGGCGGGACGACGCGGCGCCAGAGCCCGCCTACAGCGCCGTCATTGAATTCGATCTCGGCGATGTGGTGCCGAGCGTCGCCGGCCCGCGCCGCCCGCAAGACCGCGTCTCACTCGCCGATGTCGGCGAGAATTTCCGCACCGAAATGAAATCCGCCCCCAGCGGCGGCCCGGATGGAATCGGCAACGGCACCGTTGTCCTGGCGGCGATCACCAGTTGCACCAACACCTCCAACCCCGCGGTGATGATCGGCGCCGGACTGCTCGCAAAAAAAGCCGTCGAGCGCGGCCTCACTGTCAAACCGTGGGTCAAGACATCGCTGACGCCAGGCTCGCGGGTCGTCGGCGGCTATCTCGAAGCGAGCGGCTTGCAAGCCGCTCTCGACCGGCTCGGTTTCCAAGTCGCGGGCTATGGCTGCGCCACCTGCGGCGGAAATTCCGGCCGCCTCGCCGACTGGCTCGAGGAGGAAATCGTCGCCAAGGATGCCGTCGCCGTGGCGGTGCTGTCGGGCAACCGCAATTTTGAGGCCCGCATCCATCCGTTGGCGAAGGCCAATTATCTCATGGCGCCGCCGCTGGTTGTGGCCTATGCGCTGGCTGGGTCGGTGGACATCGACCTCACGACGGAGCCGATCGGCACGGATGGTGATGGCCAGCCGGTCTTCCTGAAGGACATTTGGCCGTCATCCGACGAGATCCTGGCCGTGCTCTCGGCCGTGGTCACGCCCGCCATGTTCCGAAAATATTATGCGGACCTTTTCGCAGGCGATACGGCCTGGAATGCGCTGGAAGCCCCGAAGGGACTGCGCTTTTCCTGGGATCCGACCAGCACCTATATCCGTCGCCCGCCGTATTTCGATGAGGCGGCCGATCCGTCCGCCGACACCGATATCAAGGGCGCGCGTCCGCTCCTCGTGCTCGGCGACAGTATCACCACCGACCACATTTCCCCGGTCGGCGACATCGCAGTGGATTCGCCGGCAGGCCGGTTGCTGTCGAGCCATCAGGTCAGCCAGCGCGACTTCAACGCTTATGGTTCGCGGCGCTCCAACCACGAGGTGATGGTGCGCGGCACCTTCGCCAATATCCGCCTGCGCAACGAGATGGTGCCCGGCATCGAGGGCGGCATCACGCGTCACCTCCCGTCCGGCGAGGTGCTGCCGGTGTTCGATGCCGCCATGCGCTACAAGGACGAGGGCGTTCCGCTGGTCGTCGTCGCGGGCAAGGAATATGGCTGCGGCTCGTCGCGGGATTGGGCGGCCAAAGGAGCACGCCTGCTCGGCGTGCGCGCCGTGCTGGCAGAGGGCTTCGAGCGCATCCATCGCTCCAACCTCATCGCGATGGGCGTGCTGCCGCTGCAATTCCCGGCCGGCACCACGCGCCGGACCCTTGGTATCGACGGCTCGGAACGCATCGACGTGACCGGCTTCGATGAATGGAGTGGACCCGGCAAAACTGTCGAGGCGCGGATCGTGCGGGCGGATGGCAGCGAAGTGCGAGTCGCAATGCGCTGCCGGCTCGACACCATCAACGAATTCAAGGTCTGTCGCGCCGGCGGCATCCTGCCGTTCGTGCTTCATCGCCTGGCGCAACAGGAATCGAACCGGAACGAGACCGCCAATGTCGACGTCGCCTAAAGCACCGCAGATCAGCATCCCGGCCGTCTATATGCGCGGCGGCACCAGCCGGGCCATCATATTCCGCGACAAGGATCTTCCCGCGGCTCCTGCGGCGCGCGATGCGGTGTTCCTGGCGGCGCTCGGAAGCCCCGATCCCAACCGCCGACAGCTCAACGGACTCGGCGGCGCCATATCCTCGCTGTCGAAGATCGCGGTGGTGGGGCCTTCGAGCCATCCGGACGCCGATGTCGACTACACGTTCGGACAGGTCGCTGTGGATGCGCCACTGGTCCAGTACAAAGGCAATTGCGGCAACATCTCCTCGGCAATCGGCCCATTCGCCGTCGATGAAGGTCTCGTTGAGCCGGACGGCGACACGGCCTCGATCCGCATCCACAACACCAACACCGGCAAGATCATCGTCTCCCGCTTCGCCGTCACCGGTGGCGTGGCCGCGGTGGAAGGCGACTTCGAGCTGCAGGGCGTCGCCGGTCGCGGCGCGCCAATCCGGCTCTCCTTCCTGGAGCCTGGAGGCGCGGCGACAGGACGCTTGCTTCCGACCGGCAACACCCGCGACGAGCTGACGATCCCCGAGCTGGGCACGGTGCCGGTCTCGCTGGTGGACGCCGCCAATCCGACGGTGTTCGTCGCAGCCTCTGCCCTCGGCATGCGCGGCCTCGAACTGCCGGACGAGATCGACGCAACGCCGGGCCTGCTGCAGCGCTGCGAAGCCGTGCGCATCGCCGCGGCGGTGAAGATGGGCATTGCAGGCTCCGCCGAAGAAGCCGCGACCCGCATCCGAAATCTGCCCCAAGTCGCGATCCTGACATCGCCAACCGATGCACCGACGCTGAGCGGGCGCATCCTCAAGGCGAACGAGATCCACATTGTGGCGCGCATGATCTCGGCCGGGCAGCCGCACAAGGCGAGCCCGCTGACGGGCGCGATGTGCCTGGCCATTGCCATGCGCCTGCCGGGGACGATCGCGGCCGAGCTGGCGCACCTTCCGTCCGATCCGCATGCGGACCTCATCATCGGCCATCCCTCCGGCACGCTCCCCGTTGCGGCCCGGGTGCGACTCGCACCGGAACCCCATGCGGAAGAAGCGGTCGTCTACCGCACCGCTCGGCGGCTGATGCAGGGCAGCGTGCTCATTCCTCGCAGCGCGCTTGCCGAGAATCCGCAACGTCCGTGACCGGACACACTGGGTCGAGGCAAACGATGGAACGCGTCCCGGACAAGACTGACGCTCACGCTGCGGAGGCGGAGACAGTTGCGGACAGCACTTTGGCGCGCCTCAGCCAGGCCATTCTCAGCGGTGAATTGAAGCCCGGCACCAAGGTGAGCGAGCCGGAGCTGGCGCGGCAGTTCGGCATCAGCCGCGCTCCGCTGCGCGAAGCGATCCGCAGGCTGGAGGAGCGCAACGTGCTGACGCGCGCGCCACGCCTCGGCGCGCGCGTCGTCGTACTCTCCCCCGAGCGGGTCCAACAGATATTCATGGTGCGCGAAGCGGTCGAGGGCATGATCGCTCGCGAAGCCGCACGCTTCATCACCGACCAAGAGATCGCCTATCTGCGCGACAGCCTCGCGCAGCAGAAGAAGCGCTCGGAAGAGATCGGGTTCAGCAACTTCCTGACCAACGAGCTCAACAGCGACTTCCACACCTATATCGCGCGGTGCAGCCGCAACGAGTTCCTCATCAAGTTCATCTGCGAGGACTATGCGACACTGATCGGTCTGTGCCGCCGCTATTTGCGGCAAGTGCCCGACCGCGCCTATCGCGCCTTCATCGAACATTCCCGGATCGTCGACGCACTGGCCGACCGCGATCAGGAAATGGCGGAGCTGGCCATGCGCCGCCACATCGCGGCGTCCCGGCAGACATTGGAGGCCAGCGTCCAGAACACCCGCCAGCGCAAGACGCGTAAACGCCGAGGTGGCACAGCCGAATAGCGTCGGCGAGCGCGACACGTACAAGGCCGATCCGAGAAGCCCGAACTTCGACTGAAAATATCTAGGGAGATATCGATGACCATCCATGAACGCATAAAAACGTCCGCCTATTCGGCCAACCGTGCGCTGCGCCGCGGCCTTGGCTGCGCGCTGCTGCTCGCCTCGATCGGCGCAGCGCACGCGCAGCAGGTGACGGCGACGATCCCGGCCGCCCCCGGCGGCGGATGGGACGGCACGGCTCGCTTGACCATGCAGGCGCTGCAAAACGAGAAGCTCGTTACCGGCGGCGTCCAGTTCGTCAACAAGGGTGGCGGCGTCGGCATCATCGGCCTGACCGATTTCGTGCGAAACAACAAGGGCAACGACAACGCCGTCATGTTCATGGGCGTGATCATGCTCGGCAGCATCATCACCAATCGTTCGGCGATCACCATGGACAATGTGGTGCCGCTGGCGCGCCTCACGCGCGAATACAACGCCATCGCCGTGCCCACGAATTCGCCGATCAAGACCACGGCGGATTTCGCGGCGGCCTTGAAGCAGGATCCTGGCGCGATGACGGTCGGCGGTTCCGGCGTCGGTACGGTCGACCACCTGACGCTGGCGATGATCGCCAAAACGCAGGGCATCCCCGCCAACAAGCTGAACCTGATCTCCTTCAGCGGCGGCGAGATTGTGCCGGCGCTGGTCGGCGGCAAGATCAAGGCCGCCATCTCCGGCCTGTCGGAGCTCTATCCGCTGGCCCAGTCCGGGCGCATCCGCCTGATCGCCGTCACGTCCGAGACCCGCCTCCCCAATGTCGATGTGCCGACACTGAAGGAAGGCGGACTCGATGTCGCGGTCAGCAACTGGCGCGGCGTGGTCGGCGCTCCCGGCATGTCGGATGCCGCCCGCAAAGCCTGGATCGAGAAGCTCGACGCCCTGGCGGCTTCCAAGTCGTGGGCAAGCGCCCTCGAAAAGCAGGGTGTCGAGAACGCCTATCTCGCCGGCGAGCAGTTCGCCTCCTTCATCGCAGCTGAGAACAAGAACTGGGAAACGCTGCTGAAGGAAGCCGGCATCGTCAAATAGGCTCGAAGGTTCCAAGCTCGGAAGGTCTCGCGCGATGATTAAGAACGACGCTTCGTTGCGTCCCATATGGGCGCGTCCGTGGTGGCTGCCGGGAGGCATCGTCGGCTTCGGCCTCGTGCTGCTTTACGGCAGCTCCCAGCTCGGACAAACGGACACCCACTCCCATATCGGACCCGGACTGTTCGTCACGATCATCGGCATTGTCCTCATCGTGCTCGGCATCATGCTCGGCATCCAGATCGCGAGAGGCGCAACCTTTGCGCCCTCGGAATGCGAGGATGCCGAGGCGAACGGACCAATGAAAATCGTCCCTTTCCTCACCGCCGTGGCCGCGACGGCGGCACCGCTCGTGCTGATGCAGCCGGCGGGCTTTCCCGTCACCGCCGCAGTGGTGTTCGCAGGCGTCGCGCGCGCGTTCGGCTCGGCGCGCCCCTTCCTCGATCTCGCCACCGGCGCCGTCATCGGCACGATCGCTTGGTTCTTCTTCGCTTGGCTGGGCGTCAATCTCGGCCCCTTCTTTCCCCCGCTCCAGGGGCTCTAAGCCATGTCCACCTTCGAGCTTCTCGCACACGGGTTCGGCGTTGCGCTGCAACCGATCAATCTGCTCATGGCCTTTGTCGGCAGCCTCCTGGGCACCGCCATCGGCGTGCTGCCAGGCATCGGCCCGGCCCTCACCATCGCGCTCTTGATGCCTGTGACAACGCAGCTCGAGCCGGCCTCCGCCTTCATCATGTTCGCCGGCATCCTTTACGGCGCCATGTATGGCGGCTCGACCACCTCGATTCTACTCAATACGCCGGGCGAGAGCGGATCGATGATGACCGCTCTTGAGGGCAACCAGATGGCCCGCCGCGGCCGCGGCGCGGCCGCGCTGGCGACCGCCGCCATCGGCTCCTTCGTCGCCGGCACGATCGGGACGGTGCTTTTGTCCTTCGTCGCGCCCGCGGTCTCTGAGCTCGCCTTCATCTTCGGCCCGGAGGACTATTTTGCACTGATGATCCTGTCCTTCACGACGATCTCGGTGGTGCTGGGGACTTCGCGCCTCAGGGGTGCCATCGCGGTCACGCTCGGGCTCGCCATGGGCGTCATCGGCATCGACGCGCAAACCGGACAGTCGCGCATGACCTTCGGCAGCCTCGATTTGCTCGACGGCATCCCCTTCACCATCGTGCTGGTGGCGCTCTTCGCCGTGGGCGAGATCATGTTCGTCGCCAGCCGTTCGCTCGCGCAAGCCGGCGCCACCAATCCGCTCAAGGGCGGCGTCTGGATGACGAAGCAGGACTGGCAGCGCTCCTGGAAGCCGTGGTTGCGGGGAACCGCACTCGGCTTCCCCATCGGCGTGTTGCCGGCGGGCGGCTCCGAAATTCCAACCTTCCTTTCCTATGCCGTCGAGAAGCGTCTCTCGAAGCATCCGGAGGAGTTCGGCAAGGGCGCCATTGAAGGCGTCGCCGGACCGGAGGCTGCAAACAACGCGGCTGCTGCCGGCATTCTGGTGCCGCTTCTGACACTGGGCCTGCCGACCTCGGCCACCGCCGCAATCATGCTCAGCGCCTTCCAGGGGTATGGTCTGCAACCCGGACCGCTGCTGTTCGTGAACAACGCGCATCTGGTGTGGGGCCTCGTCGCCTCGCTTTACATCGGCAATGTCATGCTGATCGTGCTGAACCTGCCGCTGGCGGGCATGTGGGTGCGGCTGCTGCTCATCCCGCGTCCGCAGCTCTATGCCGGCATCATGATCTTCGCACTGGTCGGCGTCTGGGGGCTTTCGACCTCCTGGTTCGACCTCTTGCTGATGTTCGTCATGGGCCTGCTCGGCTATGTCATGAGGGTCTACGACTTCCCGACCGCGCCGGTCTTGATCGGCCTTATCCTCGGGCCGATGGCCGAGCAGCAGCTTCGCCGCGCGCTCGCCATCAGCCAAGGCGATCCGTCAACGCTGATCTCGACCCCGATCTCGGCGACGTTGCTCGGGATAGCGCTGCTGATCGTGGTCGGCCCCGTGCTCGCGCGCTATCTCGCACGCCGCCGGTCGGACACGCGGACCGCGGCACCGGGTTCGGAACCGGCGCTCTGACGATCCGTCTATTTAATACGCCATACGAGACATCAATGAACGAAACAGTCCATCGCCGCTTCCGCACGCAAGTTGAACAGCGCCGCGCCATGCTCCTGCCCGGAGCAGCCAATGCACTGGCGGCTCTCGTGATCAAGGATCTCGGATTCGAGGCGGTCTATCTGTCAGGGGCGGGACTCACCAATACATTCCTCGGCCTCCCCGACCTCGGCTTCGTGAGCCTGCCCGAGATCGCGCAACACACATCCGCGATCCGCGACGTCGTCGATATTCCGATCGTCGTTGATGCTGACACCGGTTTCGGCAACGCACTGAATGTGCAGCACACGGTGCGTGTGCTCGAACGGGCCGGCGCGAGCGCGATTCAACTGGAAGATCAGATCAGCCCGAAGCGATGCGGCCATTTCACGGGCAAGGACGTGTTGCCGCCGGAGGAAATGGTATCGAAAATCAAGGCGGCAGTAGATGCGCGCACCGACGCCGACATCATGATCATCGCCCGCACCGATGCGCGTGCCGTCGATGGCTTCCAGGCCGCGGTCGATCGCGCCAACTCCTATGCCGAGGCCGGTGCCGACCTTCTCTTTGTCGAGGCGCCAGAAAGCCTTGAGGAAATCCACGCCATACCGCGTCTCGTCAGCGCACCCCAGCTTATCAACATCGTCGTGGGCGGGCGGACGCCGGCCGTTCCGCGCGAAGATCTCGCCGCAAGCGGCTTTTCATTGGTGTTGTATGCCAATACCGCGCTCCAGGGCGCGGTCCACGGCATGCAGCAAGCCCTGCGCGGATTGATGGAAGCCGGCATCCTCGACGAGAGCGCACCGGTTGCTTCGTTCAGAGAACGCCAGCGCCTGGTGCGCAAGCCGCTTTTCGACGCGTTGGAGCGTCGCTATGGCGGAGAACTGAAACCATAGCTCCCCGTTTGGGATGCCTGCCAGCGCTTGTTTTTTTGAGGACAGGATTCGAACCAAAGTCTGGTAGCGGATGAACGACCGCCTGCCGCAGGAGCGCGCACGCCGAAAATAGCCGCTTGACCGGCATGCGTCGCACTTTCAAGCTTGCAGCTCATTCCATCGGACCTAGCCCCATGTGGCAATCCTGGAGCACGACGCATATTGCGCGAAACCGCGCGGACTTCTGGTCCGACGTCGTCGCGCACGGCGTGGTACACGCGGACATGCGGGCGAAGGACGTTCTGGGGTTCAGCGGCTCGCTGGCGAGCCGCACCGTCAGTGGAACCCGCTTCGTCTCGTTCAGAACGGCGGCACACCGAGTTACTCGGACTGCGCAGCAGGCCGCACGTGGCGAAGCGCATGTGATGGTAAGCCTGCAATGTCGTGGGTTCTCGCAAATCTCGCAAGGCGCGCGCACGCTGACGTTGCGCCCAGCGGAAATCGCCATCATCGATAGCGCGCGCTCCTTTACTATCGAATTTCCAACCGAGGTTGAACGCCGCCTCGTACTGCTGCCGCGCCGACTCCTCGAACCCTGGTTTGCTCAGATCGCCGACGGGCCACTGCTCATTCCATCGCATACCCTGTGCATCGAGATCGCCCGTCAGATGATCATGCAACTCACCGACACTGAACGCACGTGGAGGGACAGCGACTGCATGAGCGCCACCGAAGCTCTGTCCCGCTTGCTACGGGGCGCATGTGACGAAACGAACGCGGCGCTGAACACGCCGGCTCCGCTCCAGATTGCGGCGATCAAACGGGAGCTTAAGCGGCGCGTGCACGAGCATGGCCTAACACCGGTCGCGGTGGCGCGGGCATTCAACATATCCGTCCGCACACTCCATCGCCTTTTCGAAGCCGACGGCCAGAGCTTCACCCGTTATCTGCAAAGTGAACGACTCGCCTCCGCTCGCACTTTAATCGAACGCGGGGACCCAGCGCTCACCCTGACGCAGGTCGCGCTCGATTGCGGTTTCAACCACCCGGCGCATTTCTCACGCAGCTATCGCGATCGCTTCGGCGAGTCGCCGCGCGACACGCGCGAACGCGTGCGGCTGGCAATGCGCCGGATCGACGTCACTGAGGCTTGATGCCGGCGGCGTCGGCAATCTTCCTATAGACTTCGATGTCGGCCTTCATCTTGGCGCTGAGCGCGAGCCCCGGCATGAACGAAGGCTCGACACCGAGCTTTCTCATGCGGTCCAGCACATCCGGCCTGGCGAGGATCTTCTGCACCTCAACTTCCAGACTGGCGCGGATTGGCTCGGGCGTGCCGGCAGGCAAGAACAGTCCCGACCAGAACACCATTTCGAAACCGGGATACCCGCTCTCGGCGATCGTCGGCACATTCGGCAGACTTGGAATGCGCTTTTCCGTGGTCACGGCCAGCGCACGCAACCGTCCACCTTCGATGAGTGGCAGCACTGCGGAAACGTCGCCGAAGTTCACGGACACATCGCTGGTAAGGACGGCGGTAGCGGCTGGCGCGCTGCCACGATACGGGACGTTCAGCATCTGAATGCCGGCACGTTGAGTAAATGCTTCGGTTGCCATCTGGAAGGATGTCGCCGCCGAGGAAAAGTTGACCGCGCCGGGCTTCGCCTTGGCGAGATCGACAAGATCCTTGAGCGATTTGATCGGCGAATCCGCCTTCACAACAACAAGCAGCGGGAACGAGCCGACCATGGCCACCGGCGCGAAGTCCTTGATCGGGTCGTAAGGTATCTCTTTGAGCAGGATCGGGTTGAAAGTCATGCCGCTCGAGGGCCCAACCAGGATGCTCAGACCGTTCGGCGTGGCGTGCTTCACAGCCTCGATGGCGATCATGCCGTTGGCGCCGGGCCGATTGTCGACGATGAAGCCCGCTGCGTAATGCGCACCAAATCTCTCGGCGAGAATGCGCGCGAGGATGTCGTTGCCGCCGCCGGGGGCGAAACCGACCACCATCCTCACGGTGCCCGAAGGATATTGCGTCTGCGCACCGGCATGCGTTGCAAACATCAGCGCGAACAGGGTCAAGATTGCCGATCGCAGCATCATAACTCAACGTCCCTTCTGATCATGAGATGCCATAGCGCCCCGGCGCGATGATTCCGTTCGGATCCAAAGCACGCTTGATCGCCGCGCAGGCGTCGACGATCTCCGGCGCGCGCTGCTTCTGGTGATAGTCCTGATAGAGCGTCGGCGCCCGTCCGACGAAAACCCCACGATGCAGAAAAACATCACAGATCGCGCGATAGCAGCGATCGGCACGCTTGGATTCCTCGGCGTTGTCGCGGTCGTAAAGAATGGCATGAATGCCGCGCGCAAAACGTGCGCCGCAAACGAATGAAGCCATGTATTCGAGATCGAATTCGGCAGCCGCAGCACGGCAGCTGCGTTGGAGCTCGTTGACCAACGAACCGTCCATACGCGCACCCGGCGTCATCCAGATAGCGCCGTGCCCCGGCCGCCATTTCAGCATCTCAAGCTCGCCGCCTGCCGGCTTGCCCGAATTCGAGTTGATCGCCGCCTGAAAAATCGCGCGCGGCCGGGCTTCTTCATGTGAAATGTAGGTGGCTTGGCCCGAGGCAAGAAAATGCTTGCGCAGACGCTCAAGCGCCGGCTGTACGGCCTCATCGCTCGGCCCGTAAAGGGCACCCGACACGGTCCACGATCCAATGTCGTGCTTCTTGCGGAGCTCGGCGCGCTCAGCGTCAGTGAGCGCGGCACGTCTGCCGGCGACATCGTAGCAGGGATGCCTCTCTTGCGATGAGAGCAGATAGAGATCGTTGGTGGCACGAATCTGGGTGGGCACGACGCCGGCGGCCTTGAGCGGACGAATGAGCTCGATAATTTCGCCAAGGTCATTGTCGTTCGGGAACGTAAAGAAGAACATCCTGATACACGCTGGCCGCTGCATCATCCACACGCCGGCGCGAGTGACGATGCCGTAGTTCGACTGCGTGAAGAGGCCGTCGAGTGCCGGCCCGAAACTATATTTGGTGACGTGCCAGTTCGGATGCATGTCGGCGTCGATGCCGCCGTCGCCGGTGCGAATGACATCCCCGTTGCCGAGAACGACTTCCATGCCACACAGATTATCGAAATGGCTGGCGAGCGGTCCAGCACCGCCGCCCTTGTCGATCGCGTTGCCGAGGATGCTGCCGTCAGGCGGACCGGCGGTTGGCGACATCATTAGCTTGCTGCCGCGCCGGTTGAGCTCGCTATACATCATATTGAAGCTGACGCCGGGCTCGATCTCTACGTAGGAGAGATCATCGTTGATCTCGACGATCTTGTTCATGCGCTGGCCGAGCGCGACCACCACCTGCCCGGCGCTCATTGGAGCGCGTGATCCGATCCCGAGGTTCCAACCATTGCTGATTGGGAAGAGAGGCACACGGTATTCGTTCGCGAGCTTTACGATGGCCTGCACATCGGCCGTCGAAGCCGGATACAGAATTCCAGGCGGGAGCAGGTCGGGTCCCGGCAGCGTGTGGCGACCTACGGCTGTGCGCTCCGCCTCGCGACGATCGACGGCGATCTCGCCGATCGCATGAGCCACCGCGTCGAGGAACAAATCTGTATTTGTCAGAGACATGCCGCCGATCGATCGTTGTTGATGCCGGCGGCAGCCATACGTCAGTTGATAGGCTTCGTCTTGACCGAGCGCGTCAACGATTTGCCCGTCAGCGACAGGCTGCGCAATTCCTCCCGTTCGCGCCTGTCCAAGGAGTTTCTGTGGTCGATCTGCGGTCCGCTCTCATTTAACAACGCCGCATCGAGCGAACTCAGTGGATCGTGTCAGTGGGGCCATTTCATCATGGCGCAATGGAAAATCTTTTCGGTAACATTTTGTTTTATCTCCACTATTTGCGTTCGCTCGTTCAATCAATTTCCGCGAAACGTCAATCATTGGACCTGTTAAATTCAGAATTCGTCTTTAATTTCAATCGCTTCCGTATCAGCTGCTCTCATTCATGAAATCGGCAGCACAACTTGAATCGATCAGTGAAACGGATTTCGTATCGGCGCCGCCCAGCCCTCAAAGCATGCAGCAGCCGTCGGGACAGAACTTGAACATTCGCCTGACGGAGTTTGTCCACGCGAGATCAGGGCGCTTCAATCCCAAATTTTGCTAAAGTGCGGGCACGACGTGGGAGCGAAACGCCATGCACGAAGCCATCAATCACGCCAAGCTCGCGATGCTGTTCCGGCAGGAGTTTCAACTTTGCAACGTGAAAAAGGGCGAAACGATTGTCCTGCTGAGCGATCTCGGAGCACGGCGCGACTACGTCTCCTCGGCATTTGCGGCCGCGGAAGATCTCGGTGCGGACGCCTACGAGATGTGCGTCAACGCAATGCCGTCATGGACCAAGGTCGGTGTCGAAACGATCGGCCGCTGCAAGGGCACGCTCGACGCGATCAAGGCGGCGGACATGCTGGTTTGCCTGCACATCCCGTTGTTCACGCGCTGGCTAAAGGAGGCACGGGACGCCGGCACGCGCGTGTTAATGGTAATCGACGGACCGGATGAGCTAGAGGAGTTGCTGGCGCCGCCCGGCCTCAAGGAGGCGGTGATCCATGCCGACCAGCGGCTCAAGCGCGCCAAGACGATGCGGATCACACGGCCCGGCGGCACTGACCTCACGGTCAATCTCGGCGAATATCCGACCATGAGCCAATACGGATACGCGGAGACGCCCGGCCGCTTCGATCATTGGGGTGCCGGTCACGTCCACACCTTCCCCAACGAGGGCTCCGCCAACGGCACCGTCGTGCTGGCCCCCGGCGACATCGTCGTGCTGCCCTATTGCCGCTACGTGCAGGACGAGGTGCGTCTCGACATCCGCGACGGCTTCATCCGCAAGATCGAAGGCGGTCTCGACGCCAAGCTGATGAGCGACTGGCTCGACGGCAATCGCGCGACTCCCGACGACATGGACGGTCACGCCATCTCGCATCTCGGCTGGGGTCTCAATCCGCAGGCACGCTGGGACGCGATCGCGCTCAACGGCGGCGATCCGAAGCGCCATCATGCCGGCGCGCGCTGCTTTGCCGGCAACTTCCTGTTTTCCACCGGCCCGAACTCGCAGGGCGGCGGCAAGCGCACCACCAAAGGACACTACGATGTGCCGATGCGGGACTGCACCGTGACGCTCGACAACGACGTCATCATCGAACGCGGGCAGATCACTGACGACAAGATGCGCGTCATGCGCGTCGCACGCTAACGGCGCATCCGGCGCATGGCCGATCCGGTCGCAAGCGCGCGCGGCATCGACAAGCGGTTCGGCGCGACACACGCGCTGGCCGGTATCGACTTCGATGTGATGCCGGGTGAGATCCATGCGCTGGTCGGCGAGAACGGCGCCGGCAAATCCACGCTGGTGAGAATTCTTGGCGGCGTACACAGACCCGACGCGGGCGCGATCGCGGTCGATGGCCGACGATGCCATTTCAACACCCCTCACGACGCGATCGCAGCCGGCATCGCCACCATTCCACAGGAGTTGCGTCTCGTTCCTGCCCTGTCGGTCGCCGAGAACGTGACGCTTGGTGATCCGCCGGTGCGTTCGGCGTTTGGCGTGCCGCTGATCGACCGCGCTGCGATGCGAGCGCAGACGCGGCAGGCCTTCGCGGATCTCGATTTCGCGCCTGATCCCGACACCCGCGTTGATCATCTAAGCTTCGCCGAGCGCCAGCTGATTGCCATCGCCAAGGCGCTGCGCAAACGCTGCCGCCTGTTGATCCTCGACGAGCCGACTGCGGCGCTCGAGGCGCGCGAGATCGAACGGCTGTTTGCCGTCCTCAAACGAATGCAAAGCCAGGGCACGGCGATCATCTATGTCTCGCACCGGCTCGACGAGGTGGTGGCGCTGGCCGACCGTTGCACGGTGCTCCGCGATGGTCGCGTGGTGTCGGTCAGCAGACGCGGCAGCTTCGCGGTTCGCGACCTTGTGCAAGCCATGACCGGACGCGCGGAGGCGAATATCCCCTCGGATTCCGGCACACTGGGTCCCGTCGTCGTCGAGGATGCTGACGATCGGTCGGACGCGATCAGGCTCCGCAGCGGCGAGGTCTTGGGTCTCGCGGGCCTCCTTGGCAGCGGCACCGGCCGTGTTCTGCGGCGACTGTTCGGCCTCGACGCCACGGCGAACATTCGGGTGAACGGCCAGAACCGCATACTCGCAGGCCCCGCCGGCGCCATCCGCTCCGGAATCGGCCTGGTGTCAGGCGAGCGGCGGCTTGGCCTCATGATGAATCTCTCGGTGCGCGACAATATTCTGCTGCCGAGTCTGAACCGCCTGACGCGCGGCGGAATGCTCGATCACGCCGCCTGCGACCGCCTGGTGTCGCGGATGATGGAGTTGCTCGACATCCGGCCGCGCAACGCCGCGCTGCCCGCCGCGGCGCTATCGGGCGGCAACCAGCAGAAGGTCATCCTCGCCAAATGGCTGGCGCGCGAGGTCGGGGTGCTGCTGCTCGATGAACCGACGCAGGGCGTGGACATCGCGGCCAAGGCGCAAATCCACGCACTCATTCGCGATTTCGCCAGACGCGAGGGCGAGCGCGGAGGTGGCGTGCTGATCGCATCCAGCGACCTCGCGGAGCTCACACGAGTCTGCGACAGCATCTGCGCCATTCACCAGGGAAAAATCACCGTGCGCTTCGACCGCTCGCAAAGCCCGAACGAGCCAGGCTTCGACGAAGGGCGGCTGCACGCCGCCATTGGCGGCTGACACGATGGACAAGCGTTTCAACGTCGTCGGTCAGATTCCGCTCATCACGCTGGTGGCGCTGTGCGTCATCACGGCGCTCCTGACCAGCCGCTTCCTCACGCCGCTCAACCTCACCAACATCCTGGTGCAATCTTCGATCATGGCTGTGATCGCCATCGGCATGACCTTCGTCATCGTTGGCGGCGGATTCGATCTTTCGGTCGGCTCGACGGTGGCGCTCTCGGGATGCATCGCGGCGATGACGATGGTGAAGTTCGGCATCGCGGCCGGTGTGCTGGCCGGCATCGGCGCGGGCGCCGCGGTCGGCCTCGCCAACGGCCTCATCATCGCGAAGCTTGGCGTCAATCCATTCATCACCACCTTGGGCACGATGGTGCTGGTGCGCGGGCTTGTCTATCTCATCACCGGCGGCGCACCGGTCGGCGACGACGACATGCCGCCGTCGTTCATCGCCTTTGGTTCCGAACGCCTGCTCGGCATCCACTATCTCGTCTGGGTGCCGGCGATACTTCTCGCCGTTCTGTCCTTCGTGATGCACATGACACCCTATGGACGGCGTATCTACGCCACGGGCGGCAACCGCGAGGCGGCCTACCTGTCCGGCGTGGGCATCGAGCGCATTATCGCTTCGACCTATGTGTGGTGCGGCGCACTTGCCGGCTTGGCCGGCGTCATGCTCGCCGCCCGGCTTCAATCCGGGCAGCCCACCGCGGGCGAGTTCTATGAATTGACCGCCATCGCCGCAGTGGTGCTGGGCGGCGCCTCGCTGCATGGCGGCGAAGGCACGCTCTATAAAAGCATCATCGGCGTTTTCATCATGATCGTGCTGGGCAATAGCCTCAATCTTCTGAACGTCGATTCCTACTGGCAGCGGGTCGCGATCGGCGCGGTGATCATTGCCGCCGCCGCCGCAGATCGGCTACGCTCGTGGCGCTAAACACGGGAGGTCGTGCCATGCTGAAGCTTCGTCACGCTCTTTTGGCTGCGGTCCTGTTGCTGCCGGCAGCGCTGCCACCGGCGCCCGCCTTCGCACAGCAAAAGATCACCATCGGCGTGTCGCTCGCGCAGGATGACAATCCATTCTACATCGCCATGCTGCGCGGCATTCGCGCGCGAGCACAGGAGCTCGGCTGGGAGGTCGCGACCGTCTCCGCCAATGAAGACAAGGTCAAGCAGATCAACGGCGTTCAGGACCTGGTGGCGCGTGGCGTCAAGGGCATCCTGATTTCTCCGATCGATGCGGTCGGCGTCAACGCCGCCTACGATGCCGCCAAGGCCGGCAATGTGCCGATCGTTTCGGTGGCGCGCGGCTCGACCTCGCCGAACCAGACACTGCACGTAGCGATGGACGAAAAACAGATCGGTCGCGACATCGCCGAATGGACGGCAAAAACCATCGGCAACGAAGGCAAGGTGGCGCTGCTGCTCGGCCCAAGCGGCGCACCGACGTTCCGCAATCTCGGCGACGGCTACGCCGAGGTGATGGCGAAATATCCGAAGATCCAGATCGTCTCCAGGAACGACGGCCCTCTCACCCGCGAGCGCGGCGTCAAACAGACTGAGGATGCGCTGGTCGCCAATCCCGATCTCAAGGCGATCTACACCGCCAACGACGATGTCGCGCTCGGGGCGATGCAGGCAGTGCTGGCCGCGAACGCCAAGACGCTGGTCACCGGCATGAACGGCGTGCCGCCGGCGCTGCGCGCGGTCAAGGACGGCAAGCTCGCGATGACGATTGAGCTCAATCCTGTGCTGTGGGGCCGGCTCGGCGTCGATGTGCTTGCGCAGTATCTCAAGGGCGACAAGATGGAGCCACGCGTGTTCATCAAGCACGTCATCATCGACAAGACCAACATCGACGAGAAGCTGCCGAAGACTTGAGGAGATGGCCATGGCCGAGGCGGCAGCCGCCAAGACGCAAGGCTCCGACTTCGTCGCACAATTGGAGGCGGCGAACCTGCATCCCTTGTGGGATCGCTTTCGCACGCTGACGCCGGTCAAGCCTCAGGCCAAGGACCCGCCGCTGATCTGGCGCTGGAAGGACATCGAGCCGTTCACGGAGCGCGCGGTGTCCGAGGTCGCGATCGACGACGTCGAGCGGCGTGCACTCATCCTGGTGAACCCCGCGTTCGGCGGCGAGACGGTGACGACGTCCAACCTGATCGCCGCCTTCACCGTGCTCGATCCCGGCGACCGCGCGCGGCCGCACCGGCACACCTTCGCGGCGATCCGCTTTGCGACACGCGCCGAGGGCGCCGCGACGATCGTCAACGGACGCCGTTGCGATATGCATGAGGGCGACCTGATCCTCACGCCGCCGATGTGCTGGCACGGCCATATCAATGAAAGCGACCGCCGGA
>BFBZ01000024.1_pt18 | contig 80207 bp, 82 predicted proteins | sample 1888401 | NCBI WGS metagenome assembly BFBZ01 (sample SAMD00112614, study PRJDB3348) | symbiont metagenome | host: Chara braunii
CAAATTCCGGCATCGACGGATGCAGCGCGAAGAACGCATCCAGCGGCAGCGCCGGATGCGGCCCGTCGGCGGTCAGCGCGATCGCGCCATGCAGCCCGGCATAATCGGGRTCGCCGATCGGCGCGACGGTAGCGAGCCCGTCGAGCGCGCCGCGCAGGATCACCACGATCAGCCGCGGATCGCGCTGATCGGCGGCGCGGGCGAATTTCGGCAGATAGGCCCAGGCCGCAAAGGAGGCGCCGGCCAGCAGCACGTGGCGSCGCGAGSTCAACAGCGTCGTCCTGATCTGCTCCATYGTCATCTCCTCTGGAATTCCGGCGACATCAGCAGCAGCGCCAGCGCCTGCTGGCGCTGYTCGGCGCGCTCGATCGTGCGYCTTGTATCGGCGGAGGCGGCGTCGCCCGCGACGAGCTCCAGCATGTCGCGCGGATCGAGATTGTTGCCGAGACGCGACGCGAGCTGCGCCGAGAGGTCGAGCCGCAGCTTCATGCCTTCGGGCGCCGCCCACATCGCATTGGTGTCGGCAAATCCGTTCGGCCCCGCCGGCGCCCACAAGGGCTGGCCGAGCGTATTCARAGCGTTGAGATAGAAGCCGGGATCTTCAGGCACGCGCGACAGCAGCCGGCCGCCTGCGATCAGGAACTCRTAAGGCGAGCGGATCTTGGTCAGCGGTGCCGACCAGGCTTCGTCGGCATCGATCAACGCCGATGTCACCGCCCTGAGATCGCCGTCGTGGGTCTTGAACACCGCTTCGAGGCGCGCCACCAGCGCAGGCGGCGGATCGTCGGCCACRAAGTGGCGCGCGAGCTTGGTGGCGATGAACTTCGCGGTCGAGGGATGACGCGCGATGTCGGCGAGCGCCGCCTCGCCCTGGGCCASGCCGTCATCCGGATAGACCTTGCCGAGCAGGGTCTGCGGCCCCGGCTGATGCGCATTGGCGTTGAAGACGAAACTGCCGGGGGCTGCGTTGCGGCTGTTGCGCCCGGCAAAGCTCCAGCCGGTGATGATGCGCGCCAGCGAYGTCACRTCYTCCTGGGTRTAGCCGCCGCCGACGCCGAGCGTATGCAGCTCCATGATCTCGCGCGCGAGATTTTCGTTCAGACCRCGCTTGCGGTTCTGCCCGGCGCGCGASTCCGGTCCGAGCGATTCCTGGTTGTCGAGGAAGAACAGCATCGCCGGATGCTGCTCGACCGCCTTGAGCATGTCGGCGAAGCGCCCGAGCACATGCGGCCGAATCGCCTCGCGCTCGAACGCSCCCGCCCACATCCGCGCCAGCTCGCCCTTGCCRGCCGAGATGCAGAAATGGTTCGACCAGAACGCCACCAGGCGTTCCGTCACGCCGCAATCGGCCAGCACCGCGCGCTGCAGCCGCGCCAGCGCCTCGGYSCGGAAGGTCTTCTGGACRACGTTGGGCGGCTGCTGCGGCTGCGGCTTGGCTTGGACCGCCTGCATCGCCGGCGCGGCCTCGCCAGCCTGAGGCGACAGGCTTGCCGCCTGCGGGGCGGCGGGCGACGGCGACGCCATCGGCAGATCGGCGCCAGTGGCCGGCGGGTTGCGCGCCTGGCCCGGCTGCTCCGGCGACGCATCTGACTTGGCGGCGGCTTCGCGCGCCCGCTTGACCTCATCCTGATAGGCAAACACGGCCTCGGCGAGGACAGGCGTCGCCTGCAGGCCGGGCAGTTCCAGGAGCGCGCCATTCGGACGGGCCAGCTCGGCCTTGACGAAGCCGCGCGGATCAGACGCCGCATTCATCAGATCGCCGGAGGCGCCGCCGCGCGCGCCGAAGCCGAAGCGGTTCAGCGCGATCAGAGCGCCTTGTGGATCACGCGCCATGGCAAATCCTCATCAGCGAGCCCCCTTGCGCAGATCATCGCGGGGAGCGTGCTCATGCCGCATCCAGACTGCGATAGCGCGGCAGATTGTCACGGACTATACTTGCCGGAGCAGATGAACCGGACATGAAAAGGACTGCCGGGACGTGGTTCCGAACATGACAAATCGTTTAGCAAAGGTTACCGCGCGGCAATTGAGCTGCGAGTCGTGTGGCGCGGAATTCACCTGCGATCCCGGCGGCGCRTGCTGGTGCTTCGAGGAAACCGTGCGCCTGCCGCTGCCGGCCGGCGGACAGAGCCGGTTCAAGGACTGCCTGTGCGCGCGCTGCCTGGCCAGGTTGGCGGGCGAAGCGGAGCCGCGCTSATGACGCGCTGGCACGTCGAAGCCGTTTTGCTCGACATGGACGGAACACTGCTCGACACCGAGCAGGTCTACCTCGAGGCATCGATCGCAGCGCTGAATGCGCTCGGCTATCACGACGGCGTTGTCGAGCTCTGTCACGCGATGATCGGAATTCCCGGGCCTGACAACGAGCGCACCTTGCGCGACCATTTCGGCGACAACTTTCCGCTCGTCGAAGTCAACCGCCTGTTTGCCGCCAAGACCGCCGAGATCCTGCAGGCCGGCATGCCGCTGAAGCGCGGCGTCATCGATCTGCTCGATGCGATCGACGCCGCCGGCCTGCCCAAGGCGGTCGTGACCTCGTCGTCGCGCAACACGGCCGCCGAKCATCTTCGCCTGGCCGGCATCGATCATCGGTTCGATGCGGTATTGACCCGGGACGATGTCAGTCGCGCCAAGCCGCATCCGGATCTGTATCTGCTCGCCGCGCAGCGGCTCGGCACGCGCGCGCCAGCCTGCGTGGCGATCGAGGATTCCAATCCCGGCGTCGCTGCGGCGCATGCCGCGGGCGCAATCACGCTGATGGTGCCGGACATCGTGCCGCCGACTGATCGCTCCCGCGCGACATGCGTGGCGGTGCTGCCGCATCTCGACGCCGTCCGCGAACTGCTCGGAGAGCGCCTGCAGCTGGCATCGCCGACATGACTATCATCTAGCTGCTTCGGCGCGCAGCGGCCCGCTTGCGCGTCGGCCCCGATCGCGAACGCTGCGGCAGGGCCGCGGCAACCAGCGACCGCGCCGCCTCGCCGGCACTCTCCATGTAGCTGGCGTCCCGGTGCAGCAGCACGACCGCGAACGATCCTGTCTCTTATACACATCTAGATGTGTATAAGAGACAGGCTTCGGCGCGCAGCGGCCCGCTTGCGCGTCGGCCCCGATCGCGAACGCTGCGGCAGGGCCGCGGCAACCAGCGACCGCGCCGCCTCGCCGGCACTCTCCATGTAGCTGGCGTCCCGGTGCAGCAGCACGACCGCGAACGATCCGTCGAGCAGCAGCAGCATCTGCCGCGCGAGCTCGGCGGCGCCGCTGATCCCTTCGGCTTCGAACACTGCCTGCAGCCAGGCCTCGAACTTCTTCTTGTGCGCGGCGCCGATTCGGATCGCGGGATGACCGGGCAGATTGGCCAGCTCCGCCGTCGTGCGCAGGAAGCCGCAGCCGCGCCATTTGGGATGCCGCGCGGCGCGCGCAAGCTGCCGGAAGAGACCGGCCAGCTTGTCGGGCAGCGCTCCCGGGGTCTCCTCGAACCAGCGCTTGAACAGCTCCAGATTGGGCTGGTCGCGCGCCGCCAGATAGGCCGCGACCAGATCGTCCTTGCTGCGGAAATGATAGTACAGMGTCTTCTTGGTGATCGCTGCCTTCTCCGCCACCGCATCGACGCTGACGGCGCGGATGCCTTCGGCATAGAACAGCCGGCTCGCGGCGGCGAGGATGCGCGTCCGGGTCGCCTCGGAGGAACGGGTCATGACGGCACCTTAAGTATACTGACCAGTGAATATACGTTGAGCGTCACGGCGCCTAGTCTCCCGGCGTTCGCTGCCAGCGCGCGAGGAGCCGCCATGACCGACACCGTTCTGCTCGACATCACCGACCGCATCGCCCTGCTCACCCTCAATCGTCCGGAGCGCCTCAACGCGCTCAGCTACCGATTGATCGACGCGCTGATGGCCATGCTCGACCGCATCGAGACCGACGCCGGCGTCAGGGCGATCATCCTCACCGGCGCCGGCGACCGGGCGTTCTCGGCCGGCGCCGACATCCACGAATTCGCCGCGAGCGTCGGCGATGGCCGCAGCGTCGCCTTGCGCGACTTCGTCCGCCGCGGCCAGGCCATGACATCGCGATTGGAGGCCTTCCCGAAGCCGATCATTGCCGCGGTCAACGGGCTCGCCTTCGGCGGCGGCTGCGAGATCACGGAGGCCGTGCATCTGGCGGTCGCGAGCACGCGCGCCAGCTTTGCCAAGTCGGAAATCCGCCTCGGCATGCCTCCGACCTTTGGCGGCACGCAGCGGCTGCCGCGGCTGGTGGGCCGCAAGCGCGGCCTCGAACTGCTGCTGACCGGCGACGCGATCCCGGCGCAGCGCGCAGCGGAGATCGGCCTCGTCAACGCGGTCGTGCCACACGACCAGATGTTGCCGGCCGCGCGCGAACTGGCMCAGCGCATCATCCGCCATGGCCCCGAGGCCGTCACGAGCGTCATCACCGCCGCGACCCGCGGGCTCAACATGGCCATCGGCGAGGGGCTTCAGGTCGAAGGCGAGCAGTTCGGGCGCCTCGTCGGCGGTCGCGAACTGGAGCATGGATTGGCGGCSTGGCGCGAACGAAGGCCGCGCGCGTCGCTCTAGACCGGATAGCCCGGCGAGTTGCGGGCCAATCCGTCGAACGCGTCGAGCAGCCGCTCGCGCCAGGCGTAGACGCTGTCGGTCTCCTCCAGCAGCCGGAACGGGCTTACCACTCGCGCCCATTGGAAGCCGCCGAAMACGATGTAATCGGCATAATTGGGCGCRTCGCCGCCGAGRAAGGGCTGCGTCTTCAGCGTCTGGCGCAGCGGCTCCAGCGACTTGCGGAACCCCACGACCGCCTGGTCGCGCGGCGCCATGATCTCTTCGAGRCGCTTGCCGAACCGCGCCTCGCGCGACTGACGGAAATAAGCGGCGTCGACGGYGGCCAGGTTGTTCGGAATATCGGCAATGATSAGCGGGAAAATGCCGCCGACGATGGCGATGTCGCCCCACGCGTTGAGGAACCGCGCCATCGCGCGGCCGCCGGCGCCACCGAACAGCGACGGCCGGTCCGGATAGGTGTCCTCCAGATAGGTCGCGATGATCCAGGAATCGGCCACCGCGCGATCGCGGTCGAGCATCACGGGCACCTTCTCCGATCCGTACGGCGCCAGCGCGCTCTTCTCGGTGAAGCGCCAGGGGATCGACTCCGCGCTCAAGCCCTTATGGGCCAGGGCCAGYCGCGAGCGCCAGCAGAACGGACTGAATGGGCGGCCAGCATCGGTGCCGACAAGTTCGAACAGCTTCAGTGCCATGTCTTCGGTACCATGTCCCGGCCTCTCCCCGTGTCACGGCGTTTTCTAGCCGATGCAGCGGCCATTGTCGCGCAACAGCTGCGCGCCCGCCGCGGTGACCGCGACGACCAGCCCTGCGCCGCCGATGGCCGTGCGGGTCACATAGCCGGCGTCGGCCGCATCCTCCCAGATTGTCAGCCGGGGACAGCTTGTGCGCCAGGTCTCGATCACCTCGGCATGGCGGCGCGGCGCGCGCGCGACCCATTCGACGAAGTCCAGCACCAGGGGATCCACATTCGTGCTCATGCTGTCCTCATTCGGCTACGATGGATCGCTGGGCGATCAGCATCAGCCAGCAGGCATAAAGAATGTAGTAGCTCGCCACGACCGTGATGATGCGGTTCGCCCAGGTCCTGAACTGCTGCTCGCTCATCGACTCCAACAGCCGCCGCGCCAGTGTCGTGCCGAGCATCGAGGCCATCACCGCGATCATCGCGAGCATGGGGTCGAGACTGGCGGCCTGATCGATGATGCCGCCGAAATAGATCAGCTTGGTCAGGTGGCTTGCGACCTGGCACGTGGCCTTCGTCGCAACGATCGACCTGCGGTCGAAGCGCGCGCCGAGAAAGAAGGTATCGAGCAGCGGACCGGACACGCCGGTCATCAGCATCAGCCCCATGCAGATCGTGCCATAGATCGCACCCTGCCAGACACTGTCCGGATCGGGCCTGAGTCCGGCCGGCAACAGCCGCGCCATGAATGGCGTGACGCCGAGCAGCAGCAGCGCCACCGGCTTGTCCGGCACGTAGCGCACCAGCGCCCAGAGGCCGAGCGCCAGCGCGCAGCCGATCAGATACACCGCGACCGGCCGCCAGCGGATATGGCGGCGCCACAGCACCGCGCGCCAGCCATTGGAMGCCATCTGGGTGATCGCATGCAGGACCATGGCCGCCGGCAGCGGCAGGATCGCGAGCAGAACACCGATCAGGATCAGCCCGCCGGCCATGCCGAACAGACCCGACAGAAAGGCCGTTGCCACCATCAGTAATCCGAGCGCTGCAATCAGGACGGGCGACATGGCTGATCTCCTCTGCAAGCGAGGATGTCGCACTGGCGGCCGCGGCACAAACCGAGTTATCTTGCCCTCCATCAGTTTTCCTGAGGGCTGGCATGMGGCGGCTTCTGTTTCTGAACGGCATCAAGGCATTCGAGGCGGCAGCCCGCACCGGCAGCTTCGCCGCGGCGGGCACCGAGCTCAACGTCTCGGCCGCCGCGATCAGCCGCATGGTCAACCTGCTGGAGCAGCGCCTCGGCGTCGTCCTGTTCGAGCGCAAGGCCAACCGGCTGGCGCTCACCGCGGCCGGCCGCGCCTATCAGAGCGGGCTCACCCCGATCTTCGACGCGTTGTCCAGCCTGACCGCGCAGATCATGGCGCCGTCGTCGATGCGCGTGCTGACGCTGGGCGTCGGACCGACCTTCGCGATGAAATGGCTGATCCCGCGGCTCGCCGATTTCAGCGAGGAGGAGCCCGACATCGAGGTGCGCATCACCACCGGCGGCGCGGCCGTGCCGTTYGGCGACGATTGGAGCTGCGGCATCCGACTGGGCGATGGCGCCTGGCCGGGGCTCGTCGCCGAACCGCTGTTTGCCGCCGACCTCGTGCCGGTATGCACGCCGCGGCTGGCTGCAACCCTGAAGCGACCGAGTGACCTCAAAGGACCAAGCCTGCTGCGGGTGTCCCATGCCGCCGAGGACTGGTCACTTTGGTTGAAGGCTGCCGGAGTCTCGCGCATCACAGCACGAGGTACGGAGTTTCAGTATTACGGCCATGCGCTGCAAGCGGCTATCGACGGGCTTGGCGTCGCGATGGGCATCCGCCCCTACATCGATGACGATCTCGCCGCCGGACGTTTGGTCGCACCCTTTGCTCTGACGGTGCCAAAAGGCGAGCGTTGGTATCTCGTCTATCGCAGCTTTCAAGCTGGCCAGCGCGACTTCACCGCCTTCCGGCGCTGGATCATGCAGGCGGCGGCACTGTCCGCGACACGGAATTCTCAGCGCAAGGAGGCCAGCAAAAAAGATGCMGCGGTGTGAACCCGTTCACATGTAGTTCGACGTATTAATGCTGTCATCGCCGTTCATCATATCCAGGGCTGGACAATGACGAACTTGTACGAAGATTTTGCCATAGAATCCTTCGAAGCAGGGCGCGGCTTGTGGCACGCACGAATCCGCCGCGTCGATATGTCTCCTGTGGTGATTAATGGTGTTTCGTTTCCCTCGGTCGAGGTCGGCTTTGCATGGTCGGATGCAGATAGGGCCGTGGCCGACGCCAAGAGTCATATCGACCGGTTCCGCACGCGGTGGTCATAGTGCGGCGGATTTGCAGCCGATCCAAGATATCGACCAAACCCCGTGAAAAGACGGATAGCGCGGTACGGAGCAATCTCCGACAGTAGGAGCTTACCGAAGCCACGTCGATCCGAGCATTCATACCCATCATTCGAAATGCCAAGCGTATTGGTAATGCGGACTGCAATTCATGGCTGAGCCTGCCCTCAAACACCTGACCTACTCCGTTCGAACGCGATGCCCTGATTGCGATGGGGAACTGAGCATTCTGAGCGTCATCAATGGCCGCGGCGGTTCCGAGTATTGGGCGCTGCAATGCGTCGCCTGCCAGGGCGTCCATCTCGACATCGTCGAGCCTCCGACCCGTCATTAGCGTCGTCGTGGCGGCGCCCTGCGGCGCCGCCACTCCGTCCGGGGATGATCCGGCACCGCCGGGCGCCCTGCGCCGGCGACTTGTCCACAAGCCGTGCTGCTGCCACCATGCTGTCAGCAAGGTGCTGGCTGTCGTGCAATCGCTCTTTCATGTCGGCGCCTCCSGTCCCATATTCGGCGCATGGCGAAGACCTCCGACACTCCCAAGAAGCCTGGCCGAACTCCGAAATCCAAAGCGCACCGCCCGGACGTGCAGCCGATCGCGCCGGCGCTCGCCGAACTGCTCAACCCCGCCATCAATCGGGGYGAGAGCGGCATCGGTTCCTCAACGGGATTGAAGCCGCCGCCCGACAATTCGTGGGACCGTCGCAGCGGCGGCGAGGCGGCCGCGCATCGTGCCCGCGCGTCGACCAAAGGCAAGGGGGCCGATATCGCCGGCCGCGATGCAGCCGACCATCCGATGCCGMTGCGGCCCAATCCCCMGCCGGCTGGAGCTCGTCCGCTCGCGGCTGCGGACGGCGCCGCCGCGACGCCGGGAGATGACGGGTCGAGCACCACGGATGAAAGCCAGGCGCTGACCGGCCTCGCTGAAGCTCCGCAGGCGACATACGGCACGGCCGCCACCATCCCGACGCTCGATCCCGAGCTGGCGCGGCAGCTCGGGCTGCCGACCGCCGAGGATGACGAGGAGGCGCTGGCGCGACCGCCGCGCAACAAGATGGAGGCGCTGGGGGTCAAGGCCACGGCCGAGGCGCTGGAGGCCCTGATCCGCGAGGGCCGCCCCGAGTTCCGCAGGGACGACGGCTCGCTGAAACTGTGGACGCCCCATCGGCCGCCACGCCCGGACAAGTCGGAAGGCGGCGTCCGCTTCGAGATCAAATCGGCCTACGAGCCCAAGGGCGATCAGCCGCAGGCGATCGCGGAACTGGTCGAGGGCATCAATCGCAACGACCGCACCCAAGTGCTGCTCGGCGTCACCGGCTCGGGCAAGACCTACACCATGGCCAAGGTGATCGAGGCGACACAGCGCCCGGCGATCATTCTCGCCCCCAACAAGACGCTCGCTGCGCAGCTCTATGGCGAGTTCAAGAGCTTCTTCCCGGACAATGCGGTCGAGTACTTCGTCTCGTATTACGACTATTACCAGCCCGAGGCCTACGTCCCGCGCACCGACACCTATATCGAGAAGGACTCCTCGATCAACGAGCAGATCGACCGGATGCGCCACGCCGCGACGCGTGCGCTGCTGGAGCGGGACGACGTCATCATCGTCGCCTCGGTGTCCTGCATCTACGGTATCGGCTCGGTCGAGACCTACACCGCGATGACCTTTGCGCTGAAGAAGGGCGAGCGCATCGACCAGCGCCAGCTGATCGCCGATCTGGTCGCTCTGCAATACAAGCGCACCCAGCACGATTTCACTCGCGGCACCTTTCGGGTGCGCGGCGACGTCGTCGACATCTTCCCGGCGCACTACGAGGACCGCGCTTGGCGGGTGAACCTGTTCGGCGACACCGTCGAGAATATCGAGGAGTTCGATCCGCTCACCGGCCACAAGCAGGACGAGCTCGAATTCATCAAGGTCTACGCCAATTCGCACTATGTCACGCCGCGGCCGACCCTGGTGCAGGCGATCAAGTCGATCAAGCACGAGCTCAAGATCCGGCTCGACCAGTTGCACGCCCAGGGCCGCCTGCTGGAGGCGCAGCGGCTGGAGCAGCGCACCACCTTCGACATCGAGATGATGGAAGCGACCGGAAGTTGCGCCGGCATCGAGAACTATTCGCGCTATCTGACCGGCCGCCGCCCCGGCGAGCCGCCGCCGACCCTGTTCGAATACGTGCCCGACAATGCGCTGGTGTTCGCCGACGAGAGCCACGTCACCATCCCGCAGATCGGCGGCATGTTCCGCGGCGACTTCCGCCGCAAGGCGACCTTGGCTGAATACGGCTTCCGCCTGCCCTCCTGCATGGACAACCGCCCGTTGCGGTTCGAGGAATGGGACATGATGCGGCCGCAGACGGTGGCCGTCTCCGCGACGCCCGGCGGCTGGGAGCTGAACGAGGCCGGYGGCGTGTTCGTCGAGCAGGTCATCCGTCCGACCGGACTGATCGACCCGCCGGTCGACATCCGTCCCGCCCGCACCCAGGTCGACGATCTGCTCGGCGAGGTCCGCGCCACCGCGCAGAAGGGCTATCGCTCGCTGATCACGGTGCTGACCAAGCGCATGGCCGAGGACCTCACCGAATATCTGCACGAGCAGGGCATCCGCGTCCGCTACATGCACAGCGACATCGACACGATCGAGCGCATCGAGATCATCCGGGACCTSCGGCTCGGCGCGTTCGATGCGCTGGTCGGCATCAACCTGCTGCGCGAGGGCCTCGACATTCCCGAATGCGCGCTGGTCGCCATCCTCGACGCCGACAAGGAAGGTTTTCTGCGCAGCGAGACCTCGCTGATCCAGACCATCGGCCGCGCCGCCCGCAACGTCGACGGCAAGGTGATCCTCTACGCCGACCAGATGACCGGCTCGATGGAGCGCGCCATCGCCGAGACCAACCGTCGCCGCGAGAAGCAGGTCGAGTACAACACGGCCCACGGCATCACGCCGGAGAGCGTCAAGAAGTCGATCGGCGACATCCTCAACTCGGTCTATGAGCGCGACCACGTGCTGGTCGAGACCGGCGGAGGCACCACCACCGABGACGTGATCTCGATCGGGCACAATTTCGAGACCGTGCTGGCCGATCTCGAAACCCGCATGCGCGAAGCCGCCGCGGATCTCAACTTCGAAGAGGCGGCCCGCCTGCGCGACGAGGTCAAGCGCCTGCGCGCCACCGAGCTCGCCGTCGTCGACGATCCCACCGCCAAGCAGCGCACCGTGCAGGGCAAGGCCGGCGCCTATGCCGGCACCAGGAAATACGGCGACGCCGCCAACCTGCCGACCACAGCGATGAAGGGACGGGGCTCTGCCCGGAGCTCCTCGTCCCGCACCGGCGGTCCCTCCGTTCCCTCCCCCCTCGTGGGGGAGGGTCAGGGAGGGGGGCCCACGAGTCGCGGCGGCCGTGGCAGCGGCAAGTCCGGCAACCGCGACCCGCTCGCGCCATCGCTCGACGATATCCTCGGCGGCGGCTCACGCAGCGCCTCCAAAGTCCACAAGCCCCATCTCGACGAGATGCACGGCCCGGAATCCCTGCCGTACCGTCCCAATGCCAAGCTGCCGCCAAAGCCCTTCGGCGGCAGCAGCAAGATCATCCAGCCGACCAACTCCCGCGAGTCCGGCCCCGAATTCGGCCCCGCCCCGCGCTCGACCGGCGGTGCTCCGGGAAAGCGCGGCGGGTGGAAGAAGCGGTAGACGCAGCTTGAGGGCTCACTCGGAACAGCAAGCAGCTGATCAGAACGTCGTTCCATTGCGGCGGCGCACGGTCACTTCAATGCCGTGGCCTGCCATACAGCTCTTGTAGGCCGCCCCCTGAGCCTCGCTGGCCTGCATGTTCTTCCATTGCTGAGCGGTGACGCCCGCCTGCGCCAGACAGGCGGCCTTGACCTTGCCTGCGTCTGTGCGACCGCCGCTGTCCCGGCACAATCGATATGGCTCGGCCTTTTCRGCCGGTACGGCATAGGCGCGCCACTGCTCCGGAGTGAAGCCGTATTTCTTCATGCAGGCCAAGGCCTGCGGTGTGTCATTGCGTGCCTCGGCGTGCAGCGCCGTTGCCGTCAGTGTCGAGAGCAAAACGATCAATGGAATTGTCTTCAACGAACTGTCCCTTTCAGATTGGGTGGYGATGAAGTGACGCTGCGAGGACARGCAGCCCAATGACCCACTCGAAACAGCTGCCGGGCCCGKGACCAGAACGACGCCGTTGAGGCGAAACAGACAGACGAACTTCAATGCAAAACGAATTACAAAATTTGATAAACTACCACCGACTCATTCAAGGACCGWATAGCAGAAATCACCCCGAAACGACAGGGCGGCCGTCGATCTCGGCGACCTGATCAGGCGCCGCGCAACAGGCCAGTAAGGCCTCTGCACCGCATCATCAGCACCTGTCCTGTCAGAGACACGCGGGCCCTCCGCCTATCTGTGCAGCGCCAACGAAGGCCGCGTGCCTTTGTCCCCCCGAGAGGGGCTGAGGGCTTGACCCGCCCGTCGGGCAAATCGGCCCGCCCGTTGCAAACGCCGTCCAGCCCTTCGGATAAAAATAAATCCTTTGGCGGCTTCGCCAAATCAGCATTATGGTCCATCCCGTTCCGTTGCGTCGGAGGGGACGTATCGCGGTCGTCACGGACGTCGGCAGCGGAATGCGGTGGGCGTGTCGGGTCGCAGCGTGACYGATGGTTGCGCCGACGAACGATCCGGCTCGCACGGTGAAGTCGCGTGGTCCTGGCCTCCCGGTGCTGAGGTCAAGCCTGCAGGTTTGCGGTGAGCGCTGCCGGCGGGTGATGGGGGCAAGACAGCCGGTCCCCAGGGAGATCGCGTATAAGTCGTAAGCCATCGCGCAGGGAGGGCCGGACGTTTTCGGCCAGACCTGTGGTGACTGCCGCCTGCTTTCTTTTCTGCAGGCGGGCCACGGGCGCGGCCAGCGCCCGGCCTTCCCTGCCCCCTTCTGTCTGGAGGGCGAAGACGAAATCAAAGCTCGGACGCAAAACGCGCCGCGAGATCGCGGACGTGCGCTGCGGATGGACGTTTAACGACGGAGGAAAGCTGGTGATCGTCATGAAAGAAGCCGCAGCCGTCGTTGCGAGCAAAGCGACCTGTCCGCGGCGGCTCGCAGAGCGAAGGCGGAAGCGATCGAGAGTCGCGAGCTGGACTCTGGATTGCTTCGTCGCTGCGCTCCTCGCAATGACGGCGTGCGGGGCGGGCCGATCGCAACAACTGAGCTGTCATCGTCCGGCTTGACGAGGCGATCCGGTACGCTGAAACGGCTGTGCGACATCGATGGCCGCAGCGCATTCGATTCCTCGCTTTCGCGGGGGAATACAGCGGAGGTAGCGATACGCTTTGCGCTCAGCTCGCGAGCAAGCTGCGTAGAGCGGGCTGTTTGACACGTTGAGGAGGATCGAGAGCGGCGGGCGGCCACTCACCCCATCGTGAGCGCGGCGATCGACAGCAGCGAGAGCATCACGGTCGACGTCAACAGCTGCAGCGAGACCTTCGGCTGCGTGCGCCAGCGCAGCACCTTGTCGGCGAGGCCGAGCGAGGCATCGAAAAACTCCGCAGCATAGGCCTGTTTGAACAGGCGCGGATGGCGCGGTCCCAGCAGCGCGGTCAGCAGCACGTGGATGACCGTCGCGATCGTCACGAAGCCGATGATGCCCGGTCGCAAGGCGCTGCTGTGCGCGACCTTGAGGATCAGCGCGGCACCGGCATAGGTCGGGATGGCCTGCAACAACGCAGTCAGCGCCATTCCTTCCAACAGATTGAGGGTGGGCGCCTTCGGCGCAGACGAGCTGGGAGACGAAGCGGCAAGCATGACGAACATCCAGTTGCGGAGGTCCTCGGGGCGAGGACCGGATCGCAATCGAATAAGCCACACGGGCTGCGTCGAACGTGACGATTGTCACTCACGCTCAAGGGAGGCGCCGGATGAACGCACGCCCGGGCTGGCGCGAGCTACATCCGCCCCTGGCCGTTCACCTGGGTCTGCTGTTGCTGACGATCCTGCTCCTTGGCGCGATGCCGGCCATAGAGGCAGCCGGCGGCGGCACCGAGCATGCCGTGGTGACCGGCATAATGGCCGGCGACGCCGCCGACGATGGCGCCCTTGATGCAGCCCTTGGCCTCGGCAGCCTGGGTGGAAAGCAGCGCCAGCGCCGCGACGGACATGGCAAGCATGGTCTTCATGATCGAGCTCCGCAGATGTTTGCGGTCTAACGACGGGGGCGCAACCCGGTTCCGCRGGGGACCATGACGCCGCGGCGGGCGCGAACCTTTTGGCCGCGCGGGTGACCTACGCCTTGAGAGAACGGACCGCGCCTGCTGCGGGTCGCCAAGCTTCTGTTCACCGTGCCGGCGCTTTTCGCGGCCGGACGTGACGAGAGCCGATTGACGGTCGCGCGCCCCCCTCTTCAGAAAGTCCGGTGCAAGCGTGGGCTTTCCCGTCATGGAGACAGGATGATCGAGCACATCAACAAGCAGCGCGTGCGCAAGCTGCTCGAGGCCCATGCCGCCGGCGATTTCGACGCGGTCCTGGCCCATTGCAGCGAGGACATCGAGCATTTCGCCTCGGCGCCGATCGACATCTTTCCCCATCTCGGCCGCCGCGTCGGCAAGGCCGAGGTGCGGCAGATGTGGGAGATGACGCGCAGCCGCTATGCCGATGTCAGGCACGAGATCAAGACCATGATCTGCGAAGGCGACCAGGTTGCCGCCGACCTGCGCATCTTCCTCCGCAAACGCGACAATGACCGCATCGTGCAATACGACCTCGCCGCCTTCTACACCCTGCGCGACGGCCGCATCAGCCGTATCCGCGAGATCATGGATACATTCGACCTGGTGCAGCAGGTGCTCGAATGCGATCTCGGCCGGCTGCTGATCGCAGGCACCGCCCGCCCCTGAGGCCAGCGCGACGCGGATCACCGCCGATCACGCAAACGTCACTGGCACCAGGTTCCGCTCATTGAACCTCGCCTCTGCGCCCCGAACCCATCAGCGGGCGGTTGATGGGGCATGGCTGAGATGAGAATCGCGTTCCTCGCGATAGCGGGACTGATCATGGGCGTCGTGGGCGGCGCCACGGTGGGCATCGGCCTCGGACTGGGGTGGATCCAGCTGTTCAATAGCAGCGAATTCGAAGGCTACGCCGGCATGCTGGTGGTCTTCACCTTCATGCCGCTCGGCGCACTGATCGGCGGCCTCGGCGGGGCAACCCTGTTCGGCATGGCCGCCTTACGCGAGCATGAGGCAACCATTGCGCGTCAGCGCATGGGTCACGAGGGCGTTAACGAGGCGTGAATGCCGGAAGCCTTGCCATCGCAACACGGACACGCATTTGTGCGATGCGAAAACAAGCCTTGCGTGTGTCGCTGTTTCGCGTATCTGGTGCAGCGGAATGAGATTCGGTGCCCGGCGCGACTCCATCGACGATGTCGCCTGCAGACTGGTGCGCCGCCTTGCAAGCCAGATCAGGATCACCATCAGGATGACGGAGCACAGCCTCTGGCGTCTGTCGCACGCATTGCATCGCGCGATCAACGAACGCCATTTCGACCCGCTCGCCGAACTCATCGACGACGACATCGACTGGGCCATCTACGGCCCGATCGACATGTTTCCCTTCCTCGGCGCGCGGCTCGGCAAAGAGGCCGTGCTCGATGCCATCCGCCAGATCGCCGACCATGTGCGCATCCGGAAGCTGGAGCGTGAGACCCTGATGCTGGGTGACAGCACCGCCGCCACCATGGTCCGCTGCGCGATGACCACACAGCATTCGGACAAGCCGATCACAACACGTCTCGCGCAATTCCTGCAGTTTCGCGCCGGCAAGCTGGCGCGGCTGCGGATCCTGATCGACACCTTCGATCTGGTCGAGCAGACCTTGGGCCATCCGATCGACCTGCCGCGGATCGGCAGCTTCGCCTGACCTTCCGTCGCAGAGTTGTATAAATTTGATATACAACCAAACACATCGTGATTGGTGCGGTCATAATTTTGCGCCAAGATTCAACCATATTCCGACGGACAGGTTCGGGCGGCGGGGGTTGCTCTCATGATATCGTGTGGTCGCGCGCTGGCGGTTATCACAGCCAGCTTTGGGCTCACTGCGGCCGCCGCCCAGGCGCAGACATTGATGCAGGCAACGCCACAGTTGCAAATCACGCCGTGGCAGCAAATCGCCCCCGCGCCTCAGGACGGCGACGAGGATGGACCGGACAATCAAGCAGCGGCCGTCGATCCGATGCAGGATATCGACGTCAGCAAGCTCGACTGGACTCAACTCGCGATCGACGAGACGACCTTTCTCGACCGGCCTGAAGCCGCAGCCGCGAAACGAAAAGCCGCCGCAGAAAAGGCCGCCGCGCTTGACTGGGCCAACCAGAACAAGGGCGCTGCAACAGGCGTGTCAGTCAAGCAATCGGTCTCACCGTTCTGGGATGCGCGCGTCGGCGCTGACATGACCGTCGCGCGACAACCGACAACGATGTCCGAACTGCTGGCCGAGAAAGCCGAGAACGGCGGCAACGCTCCGCAATCCGGCGGCTCGGCCTGGGCCGCCGTCACCGCACCGGGCGCCGGCTCCATCTGGGACAAGACAGCAATCGAGGCGCGCGTCGATCCCAGCTCGGACCAGAGCCGGATCGGCACCACCATCACCAAGGCGGTGCCGATTGATCACTACAATCTGACTCTGCAGAACGGCTACAATGTCACGCAACAGGGCATGGTGCCGATTCCGGGCGCAGCGCCGCGCTCCAGTCGCAGCTTCGATACCGAACAATCCGCGAAACTATCCATCCAGGATACTGGTACGAGTGTCACCGCCGGGCAGACGCTGTCGTCCAGTGACGACAAATGGCTGCGCAAGATCGGCGCCGAGCAGAAGCTGTCCGATGGCCTCAGCGTATCGGGCTCGATCGGCGAGACGGCGCAAGGCGGCACCAGCAAAAGTATCTCCGCCGGCTTCAAACGGAGCTGGTGAGCTTGACAATTGTGGCGACTTGCCACGAATGATCGAACCGCTGCCGCAGCTTCGCCGCGATGTGGCCCAATTTGGCCGCACTGATAGGTTTTAGGTTTTCGTCGTGCGGGGACACCGCGCTCGCTTGAACGCGAAATGAGGAATGAGCCGATGAATGTTATCCGTCCGGACAAGATCGAGGGAACTGAAACCGAGCTGGATCCGGATCTGGCGGCAGTGTCCGAAGTCGAGGCCGGCATTCGTGATTTCGTCCGTAACGACATCGCTTACCTGCGCCGTCCGAATGCCACCGCAGCAGCAGCCACAGCTGAGCCTGCGATCGATGCGGATGCGGCGGTCAACAGCGTCACGTCGCTGATCCAGCGCGTCGCGGGGACCTCGCTGTCGGAGATCGAGAACCTGATCGGGGAGCTCGAGAGCCTGCGCGAACTGCTGCATGCTGAAGGCCAGCGCGTTCAGCGCGAGATCGCGAGCTACGCCCAGCTCAGTCAGGCCGCGATGAAATCCACCCGCGCCATCGCCGAGAATGTGACGCAGTGGAAGCGCGCGGCCGACGGCCTGCGCAACAGCTGAGCCCTTCCTGAGAGTTCATCGAGAACCGTCGCGCGTGGCCTCGCGCGGCGGTTTTCGTTGTAGCGAAGGGATGTCGCCGGCAATGACGCGCCCCATCGTCCGCCGGGCGCGTCGTCAGGGCTGATCTTGATAAAGGCAACAGGCCGAGGAAGGTTCAACCTCGTCCACCGCACCAAGGGCGGTGGTTGCTGAGACCGAGGCGATCCGCGTCATCGGATCGGGTCAATCCCGTGGCGGTCGGGGTCGTCCGCGTCAACCGCCGGGCCGTTTGGTCGATGCGCCGCGCGCGCGACCTTAACGAAGTCTTAACGATCACTCCTCGATCGAGGCTGACGTCTCCAACGAATACGAACCGTCGGCATAGCCCTTCACGACCATCCCGGTCGCAAGCATCACCGCGAGCGTCACGCTGGCAAAGATAAAGCCAAGGAGTTTCAGACCGCTCCGATCTGCCATGCTTACTCACCCCAAATCCTGATCCCTGGATGGCTGTCTTATAGAGTCCGGGTTCAGAATGCGTTAGCGCGAACTTCGTTCCGGGCCGACAAATCCCACCAAGCGTGACCTTTTCGCCTCAACCATTGTTCCGCCGCGGCACAAAGGCCGACGCGAGCACGGAGAACACCAACTCATCGCGTTGATTGATGCCGATGTTGCGCACTTGCAGAATCCCCCACTGGGGACGCGAGGCGGATGCACGCAACGAAGCGATTTCGCTGGAGTAGGTGATCGTATCACCGGCGAGCACCGGCTTGTACCAGCGCAGATCCTTGAAGCCAGGCGACGGGCCGCCGAGAACGATCGGCTCGCCGCGCGTGCGTGCAAGATCTGCGAGCCGCTGATTGTCGGCAACAATCAGTTTCATGCAGACCGATCCGACATGCCAACCGGATGCGGCCAATCCGCCGAACAGCGAATTACGGCCCTCGTCCTCGTCGAGATGAAAACGTTGCGGATCGAATTGCCGAGCGAAACGTTTGATGTCTTCCGCGGTGAACGTGTAGGTTCCGAGTTCGCGCCGCTGTCCAAGCTGGAGGTCCTCGAAGAAGCGCATCAGCTGGCCCTCCCACTGCCATCACGCCGCTCGACGATGATCGGCGACACCATCTCGCAGAGCGTCTCGCCAGACTTGTTGCTCACGCTGCATTTGAACGTGACGATGCCGGTCGACGGCCGGCTTTGCGAGACCCGTGCTTCTACGACCTCCACATCGAGCATCAGTTCATCGCCCGGCCGCAACGGCGACAGCCAGCGCACCTCGTTGACYCCCGGYGAGCCGAGCGAGGCGGTCCGGCCAATGAAGCCGTCGAACATCATCCGCATCATCAAAGAGCAGAGATGCCAGCCCGAGCCCGAGAGGCCCTTGAGCATCGACTGCAGGGCGGCCTGCTCGTCGAGGTGCATCGGTTGCGGATCGAACTCCGACGCGAAGGCGATGATCTCGTCGCGGGAGACAAACCGCGGACCGAAACTGCCGAAATGTCCTTGCGGAAAATCTTCGAAGGTGAGGGTCATGGGGACAAGATTGGCTGGGAGAAGCCCGATTGTGGCCGCACTTTGCAGCAATCACAACCGGGCCGCTCGCATGGCTGACGCCCGGTGCGGTCGCACAAGAGCGCCACGAGGCCCTCCATCCCGAGAACGATGTCGACCGCGCCTGATCGTCATCTGGCGGAAGAGTCGAGCACGACTTAAAGACGGACTTGCCTGCGATTCGGAATTTGCTGGGGGATCAGGATGTTGGAATTTCGCGATTTGTTCCAGTGGGACCGCTTCATCACGCCCACGATCATCAAGACCTTCTATTGGCTGGTGATCGCGCTCATCATCCTCTCCGGAATCCGCGGTATTTTCGCGGGGTTGTCGGAGATGGCCATCAGCCCGTTCGGCGGCTTCCTGATGCTGTTGTCGTCGCTGGCCGGGATCATCGTCGGCATGGTGTTCTCGCGCATCATTGCCGAGTTCGTCCTGATCGTCTTCCGCATCAACGAGCACCTCGGCGCGATCCGCGAGCAGGGGCGGATGTAGCCGCCCCAAAAGGCGCTAGTTGTTGAAGCGGAAGTGCATCACGTCGCCGTCGGCGACGACATACTCCTTGCCCTCGAGACGGAGCTTGCCACCTTCGCGCGCCCCTGCCTCGCCRCCGAGCGCGACGTAGTCGGCATAGGCGATCGTCTCGGCGCGGATAAAGCCCTTCTCGAAATCGGTGTGAATGACGCCGGCCGCCGCCGGCGCCTTGGTGCCGCGGTGAATGGTCCAGGCACGCGCCTCCTTCGGACCGACGGTAAAATAAGTGATCAGATCGAGCAGCTGATAGCCGGCGCGGATCAGCCGGTCGAGCCCGGCCTCTTCAAGACCCAGCGTCTCGAGGAAGTCGGCACGTTCCTCGCGCGACAGCGTTGCAATCTCGGATTCGATCTTGGCGGAGATGACGACGGCGACCGCGCCCTCCTCCTTGGCCCGCGCGAACACCGCCTGCGAGAAGCTGTTGCCGTCCTTGGCCGAGCCTTCCTCGACATTGCAGACATAGAGCACCGGCTTCGAKGTCAGCAGTCCGAGCATGCCGAAGGCGCGCTCCTCCTCGGGCTTGCGCTCCAGCAGCCGCGCCGGCTTGCCGTCACGCAACAGCACCAGGGCGCGGGTGACGAGATCATGCTGYTCCTTGGCGTCCTTGTCGCCGCCCTTCGCCTTCTTGGCGAGGTTGTCGACGCGCTTCTCGAGGCTGTCGAGATCGGACAGCATCAGCTCTGTCTCGATGGTCTCGATGTCTGCGAGCGGCGCGATCTTGCCCTCGACATGGGTGATGTCGGAATCCTCGAAGCAGCGCACAACATGCGCGATCGCGTCCACTTCGCGGATGTTGGCCAGGAACTGGTTGCCGAGGCCCTCGCCCTTGGACGCACCACGCACCAGGCCCGCAATGTCGACGAAGGTCAGCCGCGTCGGAATGATCTGGCCCGATTTGGCGATCGCCGCGAGCTTCTCGAGCCGCGGATCGGGCACGGCAACTTCACCGACATTCGGCTCGATGGTGCAGAACGGATAGTTCGCGGCCTGCGCCGCGGCCGTTTCCGTCAGTGCGTTGAACAGAGTCGACTTGCCGACATTGGGCAACCCGACAATTCCGCATTTGAATCCCATGATCCGTCCCGCATCCTCTCAGGGCCACAGCCTGGGCGCTCACGCGGCGCCGGCGTCGCCCTTGTCCAGAAAACCCTTGGCCTGCAGCGCCAAATGCACCTTGTTGGCGAAGGTGGAGTCGCGCTTGCCCGTCAACAAACCCGCATTGTCGGCCACCGCCTGGCAAAGCGCCTCGACCCACGGCATCTCGGACTTGGCGAAGTCCGACAGCACGTGGCCATGCACCAGCTCCTTGACGCCGGGATGACCGATACCAAGCCGAACGCGGCGGTAGTCATTGCCGAGATGCGCCGAGATCGAGCGCAGCCCGTTATGTCCGGCGATGCCGCCGCCGACCTTCACGCGCAGCTTGCCGGGCGGCAATTCCAACTCGTCCTGAAACACGGTGACGTCGCCGACGCCGAGCTTGAAGAAACCGGCCGCTTCCTGCACAGCGCGGCCGGATTCGTTCATATAGGTCGTGGGCTTCAGAAGGATGACGCGCTCGGAATCGAGCATGCCTTCCGAGGTCTCGCCCTGAAACCTGCGGCGCCAGGGCGAAAAGCCGTGACGCCGCGAAATCTCATCCACGGCCATGAAACCGATATTGTGCCGGTTGCGCGCATATTTCGCGCCGGGATTGCCGAGACCAACAAACATCAGCATGGCGCGGCATCCGGACATGCCGGTGTCCCGGCCAGCGCGAGCATCGCCCGCGCCAGCCGGAAGCACACAGGCTTACTTCTTCTTCTCGGGTGCCTTGGCCGCGGCAGCCGGGGCCTTGGCGGCAGCGGCGGGAGCCTTGCCAGCGGCAGCAGGCGCAGCCGCGGCCGGAGCAGCCGCCGCACCAGCGGCCTTCTGCTCCTCGCCATAGCCCGACGGCGGCACGATGGTGACGAGGGTCGCGTCCTCGCGCGACAACGTCTTCACGCCGGTCGGCAGCTTGACGTCGGAGATGTGCAGCGAATGGTTGATCTCAAGCGCGCTGACATCGGCCTCGATGAACTGCGGAATATTCTCCGCCAGGCATTCGAGGTCGAGCGTGTGGGTCACGATGTTGACGGTGCCGCCGCGCTTCACGCCCGGCGCGCCTTCCGAACCCACCACATGCAGCGGCACGCTGACGCGGATGGTCGCGCCCTGGCCGAGCCGCATGAAGTCGACGTGGATCGGGAAGTCCTTGACCGGATCGAGATGGAAGTCGCGCGGGATCACCCGGTGCTTCTTGCCGTCGAGGCTGATGTCGAAGATCGTGGTCAGAAACCGGCCCGCCAGGATGCGCTGGCGCAGCTCGCGGTCCTCGACCGAGATCGGCAGCGGGGGCTGGTTGTCTCCATAAATCACTCCGGGCACTCTCCCGGCGCGACGCTCTGCCCGTGCGGCCCCCTTGCCGACTGACGGACGGGCGGTCGCCTTCAGTTCTCTGACGGTCGCCATCGTGTTAAGTCCTTGTTTTAAAAAGTTAAAGGCCGCAATGCGGCCCGTTGCTGGACGTCCTTCGGCAAGCCTCCAGGGGTGCGGGGGCCGCGGACGTGGCGGCGTTCTAGCGGCAAACCGCCGAAATGACAAGGAAATGAAGGGGCCGCCTGCCCCTTCCTCCCGGCCCGGCCTGGGATGACCCGGCCGCAGCGTCAGCCATCCGCGCTGCCGCCGCCCGGCTGGCCGCCAGCGGCGCCGCCCAATTTGGCCTCCAGCGCGGCGATCCGCGCCTTCAAGGCCTCATTCTCCTCGCGGGCGAGCCGCGCCATGTCCTTGACGGCCTCGAACTCCTCGCGCTTCACGATGTCCAGGTCGTTCAGGATCTTTTCCGCCTGATTGCGGATGACGGAATCGACTTCCCGCTTCATGCCCTGGGCGGCCCCGGCGGCATCGTTCATCAGGCGGCCGAGTTCATCGAAAAACCGGTTGTTGGTCTGGGTCATGCTAAAAACTCCGCGTCCCGCGACGAGCACGATGATGGAAGACAGAATGGCGATCCGTYCGGCCGCCTTCAAGATGGGCCCGTCTTGTCACGCCGCGGTTTCCTTGTCATCGTACTTGTTGTGCTGGCCGGCCGCGCTGTATGAGCGGCCCAGCGACCGCATCGCGCCGCGCATGGTCACGCGGGGCCGTTCGAAGCCCGCATGCACCTGAAGCGGGACGCCGTGCCCACGAAAGCCAGTGAATGACGCCTCTCCTCATCGACTTTCCCGTGTTCGATCCGATCGCGATTGCGATCGGCCCGTTCGCCATCCGCTGGTATGCGCTCGCTTATATCTGCGGCATCGTCATTGGCTGGCTCTATGCCCGCTCGCTGCTCGGGAAAGACCGGCTGTGGGGCGGCCCCGCCCCGGTCTCGCTGCCGCAGTTGGACGACTTCATTCTGTGGGTCACGCTCGGCATCATCCTCGGCGGCCGCACAGGTTATGTGCTGTTCTACAATCTGCCGTTCTTCATCGATCACCCGCTGGAGATCTTCGAGCTCTGGAAGGGSGGCATGTCCTTCCATGGCGGCTTCGTGGGCTGCGTGATCGCGGTGATCTGGTTCAGCCGTCGCAATGGCCTGCCGATCCTGTCGCTCGGTGACCTGACCACCGCGGTCGCGCCGATCGGCCTGCTGCTCGGCCGCATTGCCAATTTCATCAACGGCGAATTGTGGGGGCGCGCGGCCGATCCGAGCCTGCCCTGGGCCATGATCTTCCCGACCGACCGCGCCCACCTGCCGCGGCATCCGAGCCAGCTCTATGAAGCAGGACTCGAGGGCATCGTGCTGTTCATCGTGCTCGCCGTGATGATCCGGTTCGGCGCACTGAAGCGTCCAGGCCTGATCCTCGGCAGCTTCATCGGCCTCTACGGGGTCGCGCGCATCGTCAGCGAGCTGTTCCGCGAGCCGGACCCGCAACTYGGTTTCCTCTGGCGCGGACTCACCATGGGCATGCTGCTGTCGGTGCCGATGCTCATCGTCGGTGCGATCCTGGTGGTGCGGGCGCTGCGCAAGCCTGAGCCGCATCAAGCCACTCCCTCGCTGCAGGCCAATCCGTGATCGAACTGTCGCCGCTCCACTCCGAGATCAAGCGGGTGATCAAAGCGTCCGGGCCGATGCCGGTCTGGCGCTATATGGAGCTGTGCCTGATGCWTCCGGAACACGGCTATTACATTTCGCGCGAYCCACTCGGKCGCGAGGGCGACTTCACCACCGCCCCCGAAGTGAGCCAGATGTTCGGCGAGTTGCTTGGCTTGTGGGCGGCCTCGGTCTGGAAAGCTTCCGGCTCGCCCCAGCAGTTCCGCCTGATCGAGCTGGGCCCCGGCCGCGGCACCATGATGTCTGACGCGCTGCGGGCGCTGCGCGTCCTGCCGCCGCTGTACCAGACGATCTCCGTGCACATGGTCGAGATCAACCCGGTGCTGCGCGAGAAGCAGAAGGCGACCCTGACCGGCCTGCGCAACATCACCTGGCATGAGAGCTTCGACGACGTGCCGGAGGGCCCGAGCGTCATCTTCGCCAACGAATATTTCGACGTGCTGCCGATCCACCAGATGCTGAAGCGCGAGACCGGGTGGCATGAGCGCGTCGTCGAGCTCGATGCGGAGGAGAACTTCGCCTATGGCACGGCGGCCGAGCCCACGCCGGGATTCGAGCTGCTGCTGCCGCCGCTGGTGCGGGCGGCGCCGCTGGGGGCGATCTTCGAATGGCGCCCGAACAACGAGATCATGGCAATCGCCAAGCGCATCCGCGAACAGCGCGGCGCCGCCGTAATCATCGATTATGGTCATGTCCGCAGCGATGTCGGCGACACGTTCCAGGCCATCGCACGGCACAGCTTTGCCGATCCCCTGAAAACGCCGGGGCTCGCCGACATCACCGCGCATGTCGATTTCGAGGCGCTGGCGCGCGCGGCGGACGCCGTCGGCGCCCGCGTCCAYGGGCCGATCACGCAAAGCGAGTTCCTGCGCCGGCTCGGCATCGAGACGCGCGCATTGACCTTGATGCAAAAGGCCTCGCCCGACATTTCCCGGGACATCGCAAGCGGATTGAAACGCCTGATCGAGGGCGGCCGCGGCGGCATGGGCTCGCTGTTCAAGGTGCTCGGCCTGTCCGATGCCAGCATTCCCGTTCTGGCTGGAATCAGCGACGAACATACGGGCGGAAAACCAGGAGGGGCATGATGCTGGTGTCATCGGATGTGATGTCCGCGATTCCCGGCGTGCGACACGCCTTCTTCACCCGCGAGGGCGGTGTCTCCGACGGCATCTATGCCGGCCTGAATGGCGGGCTCGGATCGAATGACAGTCCCGACAGCGTGCGGGAAAATCGCCGCCGGATGGCGGAGCGGCTCGGCGTCGCGCCGGACCAGCTTCTCAGCCTGCACCAGGTCCATTCGCCCGACGTCGTCATCGCGACCGKCCCCTGGGACGGCCCTGTCCGGCCGAAGGCCGACGCGCTCGTGACCGCGACGCCCAATCTCGCGATCGGCGTGACCACGGCCGATTGCGGGCCGATCCTGTTCGCCGACCCGGAGAAGCGCGTCGTCGGCGCCGCTCATGCCGGCTGGAAGGGCGCGCTGACCGGTGTGCTCGAGGCCACGCTGCAGGCGATGGAGGAACTCGGCGCCGAGCGCGGCCGGATCATCGCCGCGATCGGTCCTCTGATCCGCCAGCAAAGCTACGAAGTCGGCGCCGAATTCGTCGCGCGTTTCATCGACGACGACGCCGAGCACGCCCGCTTCTTCCTGCCCTCGCAGCGTRAGGGTCACGCGATGTTCGATCTCGGCGGCTTCATCCGGATGCGGCTCGAGAGCGCCGGCGTGCTGCTGATCGACGATCTCGGGCTCGACACCTATGCGGATGAACGCTTCTTCAGTTACCGCCGCTCCGTGCATCGCAAGGAGCCGGACTACGGCCGGCATGTCCACGCGATCATGATCGAGGGCTGAAGCAGGGCGTGATTGTGGCCGCATGGGGGTTGGTTAACCCTTTCTAAACAACAGGCTGCACTCTGTCCCGGTCTGTGGCAGTGGCGACCTAGACGTTAATCGATTTTAACGATATCGCTCCCATCCATGAGGGGAGCGTCGACACCATTGCGACTGATCAGCCGCGCCACGCAGCACGCATGCGTCCTTGCCGCTTTGATCATGTCTGCCGCAACGCTCGCCGGCTGCGCGACCAGCGGCACCAGCGGCCCCGCCAACGCCTATGCGATGGCGCCCTCCTCCGACGGCGCGACCATCGCCTTCGAGCAGATCGACGGGCCGCCGCCACAAATCTTCGACCGCATGGTCAACGTGCTCGACAGCGAGTCCAAGCTGCGCAGCCTCGCCATCGTGTCGCGCGAGGCGCCTGCCGCCTATCGGGTCCGCACCTATCTTTCGGCCCAGGTCGTCAGCGGCAAGAGCGTCATCGCCTGGGTGTTCGACGTCTATGATCGCAACCAGCAGCGCGCGCTCCGCCTGTCCGGAGAGGAGCCGGTCGGACGCGGCGGCCGAGACCCCTGGAACGCCGTCGACGACATGGTGTTGCGGAAGATTGCCCAGGCCGGATTCAGCGGGCTCTCCAATATGCTCAACGGCACGGCGCCCGCCGAGACCGCGCCGRCACAGCCCGCCCCCGTCACCCGCGGCCCTGCGGTGGCCACGACCGAGCCTCCCTCCACCGCCGGCACCAGYGTCGCCGCCCTGGGCTACACCGACCATTAGGCTAGCGGCGCAATTTGCGCCGCTTTTTGACCGGGAAAACAGCTGCGGCGGGTTGCCATGCGCGCAGTGTCCTTGATATCACCTCGCCCGTCACACAGTGCCGGTTCCACGGATATCCCGATATGCTGAACAAGGTCTCCAGCGAGCCGCGAGGAGAATTCGCGATGTCGGCCAAGAACGGCTCCATCAAACTCGTCGCCGGCAACTCCAACCCGGCTCTCGCCGCCGGMATCGCCGCCGAGCTCGGCCTGCCGCTGACAAAGGCCGTGGTCCGGCGCTTCGCCGACATGGAGATYTTCGTCGAGATCCAGGAGAACGTGCGCGGCTCCGACGTCTTCATCCTGCAGTCGACCTCGTATCCCGCGAACGACCTGCTGATGGAGCTCCTGATCATCACCGACGCGYTGCGCCGCGCCTCCGCGCGCCGCATCACCGCGGTGGTTCCATATTTCGGGTACGCGCGGCAGGATCGCAAATCCGGCTCGCGCACGCCGATCTCGGCCAAGCTSGTCGCCAACCTCATCACCCATGCCGGCGTCGATCGCGTCATGACGCTCGACCTGCATGCCGGCCAGATYCAGGGCTTCTTCGACATCCCGACCGACAATCTCTATGCCGCGCCGCTGATGGTGCGCGACATCAAGGACCGGTTCGATCTTTCCAGCGTGATGGTCGTCTCGCCCGACGTCGGCGGCGTCGCGCGCGCCCGTGGCCTCGCCAAGCGCATCAATACGCCGCTTGCGATCGTCGACAARCGCCGCGAACGGCCCGGCGAATCCGAGGTCATGAACGTGATCGGCGACGTCTCGGGCCGCACCTGCATCCTGATCGACGACATCGTCGATTCCGGCGGYACGCTKGTGAAYGCCGCCGATGCGCTGCTCAAGCACGGCGCCAAGGATGTCTACGCCTAYATCACCCATGGCGTTCTCTCCGGCGGGGCCGCGACCCGCATCACCTCGTCGCGCCTGAAGGAGCTCGTGATCACCGATTCCATCATGCCGACCGAAGCCGTGCGCAACGCCCCGAACATCCGCGCTTTGCCGATCGCCCCGCTGATCGCCGAGGCCATCGGCCGCACCGCGGCAGAAGAATCGGTGTCGAGCCTGTTCGACTGAGTTGCTGAACTAACAGCATTACCCCCGGCCTCATCCGACCTCGTTCCTAACGCGCGATCGCCTCGATCTGGGCCACCCTCCCCTGGAKGGGGAAGGTCGCTCGCGGGCGAGCGGGGTGGGGTGATGCCACGGATGCCGGTGCTTGCGGAGAGATCACCCCACCCCGCTTCACGATCCGCTTCGCTAGCGCCCCTGCCCTCCAGGGGAGGGTGGGCATCGTGCCACACGCGGACATCTCGCCGTTCGTGATAACGCCGTGCCTCTTTCATCGCGACAATCCCCGACAGCATCTTGCAGATGAGCTTCTGCGATCTCGCAGCGCGTTTGCGTCCGAGCTCTGAGTCAGCATCGCCCTTGACTTAGAGGGCGCAGGGAAGGCCGGGCCTCGACTGAGGCCCGTGGCCCGCCTGCTCAAAAAAATGCAGGCGGCAGGTACCACAGGTCCAGCCGGACGACCCGGCCCTCCCTGCGCGGTGGCTTTAACGGCTGCTTCGCGTTCTCCCCGGTGCGCCGGGCTTTCTGGCCACCGTTGCCTGCGCGGCGCGTCAGCGCCGGCGCAAGCGTGACACCAGCATCGGGGTGCCAGGACCGCGCGACTTGACCGTGCGCAACGAACCGTTCGTCGGCGCGACATCAGCCGCGCTGCGATCCGCTACGCCCATCGCATTCCGCTGCCGATGCCGTCTGGTGGGGCAAACTCGCACAGGAATCCTTCACTCATGATCTTGCCCTTCCTCAAGCGACCGGCACGCTAGACAACGGTTGTAGAGCCAGACGTCACCRCGGATCGCTCCCTCGGCGTCCAGCCAATAGGCGTAGGCGACGCGGCCATTATCCTCGACGACAATCGTTGCGGTGGCCGCCAAGAGGCTGATGACTGACGAGGCCGCCTGAGGTCGCGCGTGCATCTGCCTCCGATCTGAACGGTTCGAGTTTTCCTGACGGGCTCGAACGACACCGATCACATATCACCGTCGAGCCGCTCGACAGAACCAAACTCCAAACGCAGCAATCTCTCCATCGCCGCACTCATGTTGGGAACGACGGTGCCGTAGTCGAAGCGACTGGGYGACGCGATCACCCCGCGCAGATAGTCGCCCACGCGATACACCGCGCGGACGTTCGAGCCGAGCCGATCGAGCGTCGCCCCGATCCGATCCAAAGGTGTCTCCGACTCCAACGTGAAGACAGCCGACACGAATGAGGACAGGACGCTCTCGACGATGGCGCCCTCGCGCAGCATCAGTTCGATGGCGTCGGAGCGATCGTTCGCGATCGTCTCRTTCGTATCGTCGCGAACCTGAAGCAGCACATGACACACTCTCGTGCGCTGGAGAKGAGGAATGGACACGTCGCCCCGCTCGAGCGCCTGCAAGGTCTCTGCGGGCACAAAGTCTCCAAAGATGGCGCGGAGACGTTTTCTCATGAACCAACTCAYGGTCGATGATAGCCTCGACGAGTCCAACTCCGTCAATCGAAACCGTCGTCACCGCGCGGAACGCCAGCTGCGCGGCGATCATCGGCCGCCTTGCACAGCTCATGCGGTTGGTTCACAACATCCCACGAGACGCCCTGGACAACAACAAGAACACGGCCCGAGCCCCGCCCCTCATGTTCAATGCCATCGAACGCCCCGCGGGCCCGCCGCCCGGCCTTGGCCAGATCATCAGCGATTTCGGCCCGCTCTACGCCTCGCACGGCTTCATCGGCTGGCTGTTCGCGATCACCGGGCCGGTCGCCATCATCCTGTCGGTCGGCGCCAATGGCGGGCTGTCGCAGGCCGAGATCGCGTCGTGGATCTTCGGCGTGTTCTTCATCAACGGTCTGCTCACGATCCTGCTGTCGTGGCGCTATCGCGAGCCGTTGGTGCTGTTCTGGACCATTCCCGGCACCGTGCTGRTCGGCCAGTCGCTGACGCATCTGAGCTTTGCGCAAGTCGTCGGCGCGTTCTACGGCACGGCGCTGTTGATGCTGATCCTGGGGCTCTCCGGCTGGGTSAAGCGCGCGATGCAGCTGGTGCCGATGCCGATCGTGATGGGCATGGTGGCCGGGGTGTTCCTGCGCTTCGGTCTCGATCTGGTCCGCGCCGTGCTCGCCGACTTCGCCATCGCCGGGCCGATGGTCATCATCTGGCTGGTGCTGACAGCCCTGCCCGCGCTCGGGCGGCGCTGTCCGCCGATCATCGGCGCGCTGGTGATCGGCACGCTCGCGGCCTTCATGTTCGGCAAATATGATCAGRGCACCTCGCTGCAGATCGCGCTGATCACGCCGGTGATCCCCACGCCGTCCTGGTCGCTCGCGGCCATGATCGAGCTCGTGGTGCCGCTCGCAGTCACCGTGCTGGTGGTGCAGAACGGCCAGGGCTTTGCCGTGCTGAGCGCCGCCGGCCACAAGCCGCCGGTCAACCTCGTCACGGTGGCCTGCGGCATCGGCTCGGCGCTGGCCGCGATCGTCGGCGGCGTCTCGACCTGCCTCACTGGCCCGACCAACGCGATCGTCGTCGCCGGCGGCGAGCGCAAGCGTCATTATACCGCCGCGATGCTGGTCGGCGTGCTGGCGCTCGGCTTCGGCTTGCTGGCGCCGACCTTCACGACGCTGCTGTTGATCGCGCCAAAATCCTTGATCACCACATTGGCCGGACTGGCCATGCTGCGGGTGCTGCAGACGGCGTTCGTGACCGCATTCAAGACGCGGTTCTCGCTCGGTGCGCTGATCGCCTTCCTGGTTACGGTRGCCGATGTGCCGCTGCTGAATATCGGCGCCGCATTCTGGGGGCTGGTCGCCGGCTTTGCCACCTCCTGGCTGTTGGAGCGGGCCGACTTCACAGCCGACGCTCAGACCTGAGTCGAAGCGCCTGCGATCTCGCTGCATCGCATCACGCTCGCTCGTGACATCTGCGCACATCGCGCAACGCCCTGTTGCAGCGCCGCTGGATCGCGCTACACTTCCCGACCAAACAAGAATGATCTCAAGAATCATTTGGGGAGGACACGATGACCGCGATCACGCGCCGCAACATGCTTGCGGGCACGGCAGCAGCGGGCGCATGGGCGCTCACCGGCCAACCTGCCTGGTCAGAACCGCAGTGGAAGAAATATGCCGGCACCAAGCTCGAGGTGATCCTGGCCAAGGGGCCGCGCGGCGACAATCTGCAGAAGAACATCAAGGAATTCACCGCCCTGACCGGCATCGAGGTGGAATCCGAGCAGATCCCCGAGCAGCAGCAGCGCCAGAAAGTGGTGATCGAACTGTCGTCCGGCAAGCCAAGCTTCGACGTCGTGCATCTCAGCTATCACGTGCAAAAGCGGCAGTTCGAGAAGGCCGGCTGGCTCACCGACGTCACCGACTTCATGAAGGATCCGAACCTCACGGCCCCGGACCTCGTGCCGGGCGATTTCTCAGCCGCCGGCCTGACTTACGCCAGCAACGACAAGGGCCGCATGTTCTCGCTGCCTTGGTCGGTGGACTACTTCATCCTCTACTATAACAAGGAGCTGCTGGCGAAGAAGGGCGTCGAGGTGCCGAAGACGCTCGACGAGATGGTGGTGGCGGCGCAGAAGCTCACCGATCCCAAGGACGGCACCTTCGGCTTCGTCGGCCGCGGCCTGCGCAACGCCAACATGACCTTGTGGACCAACTTCTTCCTCAATTATGGCGGCGAGTTCCTCGACGCCAAGGGCAACATCCTGACCGACGGGCCCGAGGCGATCGAGGCCACCAAGCTGTATCAGAAGCTGCTGACCACTTGCGCGCCTCCGGGCGTCGCCGGCTTCAACTGGATGGAGTCGATGGCCTCGTTCACGCAAGGGCGCTCGGCGATGTGGATCGACGGCGTCGGCTGGGCACCGCCGCTGGAAGATCCCAACGCCTCGCGCGTCGTCGGCAAGGTCGGCTACACCGTGGTGCCGGCCGGACCAAAGGGGCAGTATTCGGCGACCTATGGCGACGGCGTCGGCATTCCCGCGGCGTGCAAGAACAAGGAAGCCGCCTGGCTGTTGTGCCAATGGATGGTCTCCAAGGCGCAGGGCGCGCGGCTGGTGCAGGCCGGCGGCGGCGTGCCGTTCCGCAACTCGGTGCTGGGCGATGCCGAGATCCAAAGCGGCGTGAAGATGCCCAAGGAATGGCTGCAATCGGCGATCGACTCCGGCAAGATCTCCAAGCTCGGCCTGCCCGTCATCATTCCGGTGGCCGAATTCCGCGACCTCGTCGGTGCGGCGCTGACCGCCACGCTGTCGGGCGCCGATCCCGCGACCGAATTGAAGAAGGCCCACGAACAGTTTCGCCCGATCCTGGAGCGCAGCGAGAAAGCGTGAGCACGATCGTCGAGCAGGTCTCCGGCGCGGCGAGCGAGGCCGCCGCGCCGGAACGCGCATTGCGGCCGCCGTCCTACTGGCCGTTCGTGGTGCCGGCGCTTGTCACCGTGCTCGCGGTGATCATCTTTCCCTGGCTGTTCACGATCTGGATGAGCTTCCAGGAATGGAAGGTCGGTTCGCCCACGGCCTTCGTCGGGCTATCGAACTATCTGCGCTTGCCGGCCGATCCGCGCTTCGTCGAGTCGGTCGGGCACACGCTGTCCTACACGGCGCTGTCGGTGCTGCTGCCGCTGGTGCTCGGCACCTTGGCTGCCGTGGTCTTCCACGCGCGCTTTCCGGGACGTGGCCTGCTGCGCGCGCTGTTCATCATGCCGATGATGGCGACGCCGGTCGCGATCGCCCTGGTGTGGACCATGATGTTCCACCCGCAGCTCGGCATATTGAACTATCTGTTGTCGCTCGTCGGCCTGCCGCCGCAGCTCTGGGTGTTTCATCCGGGCACGGTGATCCCGTCGCTGGTGCTGGTCGAAACCTGGCAATGGACGCCGCTGGTCATGCTGATCGTGCTCGGCGGCATCGCCTCTTTGCCGACCGAGCCCTATGAGAGCGCGCAGATCGACGGCGCCTCGACCTGGCAGATGTTCCGCTACATCACCTTGCCGCTGATCATGCCGTTCTTGTTCATCGCCGCGATGATCCGTGCCATCGACGCGATCAAGAGCTTCGACATCATCTTTGCGATCACGCAAGGCGGTCCGGGCTCGGCGTCGGAGACCATCAACCTCTATCTCTACAGCGTCGCCTTCGTCTATTACGACCTCGGCTATGCTTCGGCGATCGCGGTGGTGTTCTTCGCGCTGATCGTGGCGCTGACCGCATTGCTGCTGGTGCTGCGCCGGCGCGCGCAGTGGAATGCGCTGGGGACCGACACATGAGCGCGCACACCATCCTCGGCCGGCTCGGGCTGGCGCTGGGCGTGTTCCTCATCGTCTCGCCGGCGATCCTGTTCTTCCTCTGGATGATCTCGCTGTCGGTGAAGTTCGAGGTCGACAACGCGGCCTATCCGCCGGTGTTCTGGCCGGAGCATTTCGCCTGGAAGAACTACACTGATGTGCTGTCGTCCAACCGCTTCTTCACCTATTTCAAGAACAGCCTGCTGGTGACCGGCGGCGCCACGGCGCTGGCGATGCTGGTCGGCGTGCCCGCCGGCTACGGCATCGCCCGCATGGCGGCACATAAATCAGCGATCGTGATCCTGATCGCGCGCATCACGCCCGGCCTGTCCTACCTGATCCCGCTGTTTCTGCTGTTCCAATGGCTCGGCCTGCTCGGTACCTTGTGGCCACAGATCATCATCCATCTCGTCGTCACCGTGCCGATCGTGATCTGGATCATGATCGGCTATTTCGAGACCACGCCGATCGAGCTCGAGGAGGCCGCGCGGATCGACGGCGCCACGCGCTGGCAGGTCTTCCGCCACGTCGCATTGCCGGTGGCCAAGCCGGGTCTGGCCGTCGCTTTCATTCTCGCGGTGATCTTCTCCTGGAATAATTTCGTGTTCGGCATCGTCCTGGCCGGACGCGAGACACGCACCTTGCCGGTCGCGGTCTACAACATGATCTCGTTCGACCAACTCTCCTGGGGCCCGCTCGCCGCAGCGGCCCTGATCGTGACATTGCCGGTGCTGCTGCTGACGGTCTTCGCGCAGCGTCAGATCGTGGCCGGGCTGACGGCGGGGGCAGTCAAGGGCGGTTGACGAACGATTGGCCATCATTGCGGCCGCGACCGCGCATATTCCGCTCGATGGAGAACGGATCGCGGACAATTTGCGGCGCGCACGCCGTTCGCCTTCGTCAAGCCATGTTCCGCTCCATGGTTACCTAAATGGAACCGGGATTCGTTCCCGTGCTTGACGCGTGGAGAGATCATCTTCAAAGGTTTCAAAGAGTTTCTGTGCCGGCTTCGTTCCAGCCGAATACCACTGTGCCCGCGCGATCGACCGGCTCGGATTGGCGCCCCGTTCGGTTCGTCGTGCAGATCCATCACCGGCTGAACGCCAGACCGACGAAAGTTGCATGACGTCCGATCGCGACGCCTCCGCGCCAGACCGATTGGCTGCCCTGTTGCARACCGAGCTGCTCGACTCGCCGCCCGAGCCCGGTTTCGATCGCGTGACGCGGCTTGCGACACGGCTGCTGGCTGCGCCCGCATCGATCATCGCGCTGGTCGACCGCGACCGGCAGTTCTTCAAGAGCTCCGTCGGCCTGTGCGAGCCGTGGGCGTCGCTGCGCGAAACGCCGCTCAGCCACTCGTTCTGTCAGCATGTCGTGACCACGGCTCAGCCGCTCGTGGTGGTCGACGCGAGCGAGCATCCGCTGGTGAAGGACAATCTCGCAGTGCCGAGCCTCGGCGTGATCGCTTATCTCGGCGTGCCGCTGAAGCTGCCGAGCGGCGAGGTGATCGGCGCGCTCTGCGCCATCGACCACGTGCCGCGTCCATGGAACGAGGAGGATATCGCGCAGCTCACCGAGCTCAGCGAGATCGTGATGGACGAGATCGCGCTGCGCACCGAGAATGCGCGCAGACGCACCATCGAGCAGCATCAGCGCGTGCTGGTGCACGAGCTCAATCACCGGGTCAAGAACACGCTCGCGCTGGTCGACAGCGTCATCGCGCTCAGCATCCGCGCCGACACCGCGCTGACCGAGTTCGGCGAGGTGCTGCGCGGCCGCATCGCCGCGCTCACCCGCAGCCACGCGCTGGCGCTGGATCGCGGTCGCGAGGCGCTGGGCCTCGACGAGCTGGTCCAGGCCGAGCTTGCGCCGCTGCAATGCGACCGCGTCGCAGTCGAGGGGCCCGCCGTGCAGCTTGCGCCGGGGATTGCGCTCTATCTGTCGATGGGCCTGCACGAGCTGATCACCAATGCGGTGAAATATGGCGCGTTGTCGAATGACGGGGGACACGTGGCGCTGAGCTGGACGGTCGACGATGGCCGCCTCAAATTATCCTGGCAGGAAAGCGGCGGGCCGCCGGTCGCGCCGCCTGCGCGCAACGGCTTCGGCTCGCTGCTGTTCGAACGTATTCTCGGCGCGGCACTGAAGGGCGAGGTGACGCGCGACTTCGCCACCGATGGTGTCAAGGTGACGTTCGATCTGCCGCTGACGCCGTGAGCTTCGTTCAGCCGCGCTGACCGCGCCGGCGCGTCAGCGTGATCTCGGCGAGGATCGACATCGCGATCTCCTCCGGCGTGATGGCGCCGAGATCGAGCCCCGCCGGCGCTTTCACCCTGTCGAGCAGCGCAGCGTCGATGCCGTCTTTGATCAGCTTGTCGCGCAGGCTGTCCATCTTGCGGCGGCTGCCGACGAAAGCGAGATAGGTCGCATCGCAGCTGAGCGCGGCACGCAGGGCGACTTCATCGCCCTTGCCTTGCGTCGAGACCACGATGAAGCGGGCGCCGCCGGCCAGCTGCTCCAGCGCAAAGCCATCGACGCACACATCGACCTCCGGTGTCGCGACGAGGTCGGCGGCCGGCGCCGCCAGGGTGACATGATAGCCCAGGGGCCGCGCCTGCGCGGCGAGCGACAGCGCGACCGGGCTCGCGCCGAAGATGACCAGCGACGGATGCGGCAGCACCGGCTCGACGAAGACGTCCATCGTCCCCTGGCTTGGACACATGTTGGCGGCGAAGCGCACGCCCTCGCGGGTCTCGCCGGGCCTGACGCCGAGCTCGGCCAGCAGATTGTCCGGTTGCACCGAGATCATGCGCGGGATGCCGTCGGCCAGCGCCTCGCGCGCCGCCTTCAGCACCGCGCCGCGGGCGCAACCGCCGCCGATCCACCCCGCCACGATCGTGCCATCGGACCGGATGATCGCCTTGGCTCCGGCTTTCGCAGCGGTCACCGACACCGTGCGCACGACGGTGGCGAGCACGAAGCTTTCTTCCCTGGCCTTGAGCTGCGCGGCCAGATCGAGCAGTTCGGTGGCGCCCATCATGAGTCTGTTCCTCGCGACGACATGGCCTCACAACCTCGCCAGATAGGGCTCCAGCGCCGCGAGCGAACGCAGCGTGTGCGCCGGGGCGTAGAGATCGACATGAGGCAGCGCGGCCTTGATGCCGCGCGCCTCCGGCGCGTAGCCGTCCCAGCCGAGCATCGGGTTGAGCCAGACGATGCGGCGGCAGCGGCGGCGCAGTTGCGCCATCTCGCGGCCGAGCAGGGCCGGATCGCCGGTGTCGTAGCCGTCGGACACGATCATCACGCAGCTGCGCGAATGGAGCACGCGCGCGGCGTGCCAGCGATTGAAGGTCTGCAGGCTCTCGCCGATCCTGGTGCCGCCGCCCGCCCCCTGCGCCATCATCGACAACCGGTCGAGCGCGCGCGCCGCGTCCCTCTCCTTCATCGCATCGGACACGTAGGCGAGCCTGGTGTGAAACAGGAACGCCTCGGCCTCGCGAAACGTGTCGAGCACGCCATGGATGAAGCGCAGGAACACCGCCGTGTAGGCGCTCATCGAGCCGGAGGCGTCGAGCAGCACCACCAGCCGCAGCGGCTTGGACTTGCGGCGCCGGTGCACCAGCGCAATCGGCACGCCGCCATGGCTGATGCTCCGGTGAATCGTCCGGCGCAGGTCGAGCCGCTGGCCCTTGCGCCTGACCTGATCACGCCGCGTCAGCCGTGTCCGCATCACSCTGGCAAGCCGCGCGGCCGCCTCATGCGCCAGCGCGACCTGTTGGGGATCGGCGAGCCTGCGGAAATCGGTGTCGGCCAGCGTCTCAACCCGCGAAGCGCCCTCGCTGCGGCCTTCGCCGCCGGCATCGCGCGGCGGGTCGTCGGAGGGGATCTGATCCGTCGCGCCCTGCGGGCCGGATTGGCCCGCATTGGCGTCCTGCAGGCTCTTCAACGATGGACTGTTCGCGGCCGGCGCGGCGCCCGACACCAGCGAGCGCGAGCGCACGCGCTTGCCGAGCCAGAACGCATCGAACAGACCGTCGAAACGATCCCATTCGCTCTTGCGCGCCGCGAACAGATGTTTGAACGCCGAGCGCAACAGGCCAGGTTTGCCGGCATAACCCGCGGCCATCACCGCCGCGGCGTCCTGCCCTTCCTGCAGTCCGACTGCGAAGCCGTTGTCGCGCAACGTTTTCACAAACGCGCCCAGGCGGCCCACGAGGAGCCGCGCCACCGCGTCGAGGTCTTCATGGTCAGGCGTGGCGCCACAACAGCTCATGCGACCTTCCCCACCAGCCGCGCCGTGATCTCGCGCGTGATGCGGGCGCGGTCCTCATGCGTCTTGAGCAGACACATCAGCGTGTCGTGCACGAGCTCGGGCTGATCCTTGAGATCGCGCACGTCGAGCCCGACCAGCGCCGCCGCCCAGTCGAGCGTCTCGGCGACGCCAGGCACCTTGCGCAGTTCCTCCTTGCGCAAGCCTTCGACCAGCCGCGCGATCTGCAGTGCGAGCGAAGCCGAGGCGCCGCCGATCCGCGCCAGGATGATGCGCGCCTCGCGATCGACATCCGGATAGTCGACATAATGATARAGACAACGCCGGCGCAACGCGTCCGACAGCTCGCGGGTGCCATTGGAGGTCAGCACGACGTGCGGAATGCTGGTCGCCTTGACGGTGCCGAGCTCGGGGATGGAGACCTGGAAGTCGGACAGCAGCTCCAGCAGGAAGGCCTCGAACTCGTCGTCGGCGCGGTCGATCTCGTCGATCAGCAGCACCGGCGGCCTGGCGCGCCTGATGGCCGCGAGCAGCGGCCGCTCCAGCAGATATTTCTCCGAGAAGATCTGGTCCTCGATCGYMTCRGSMTGGCCGCGATGCGCCTCGATCGCCAGCAACTGGCGCTGATAGTTCCATTCGTAGAGCGCCGAACTTTGATCGAGGCCTTCATAGCATTGCAGCCGGATCAGCTCGGTCGCATGAACCGACGCCAGCGCCTTGGCGACCTCGGTCTTGCCGACACCAGCCTCGCCTTCGAGCAGCAACGGCCGCTTCAGAAGCTGCATCAGCGCAACCGCCGTTGCCAGCTCGCCATCGGCGATGTAGCCGCAGGCGGCGAGAGATTTGGCGATGTCGTCGCGGGCTTTCATACCAGTTCGTTTCTCGATCTCACCGCACAAGCAGTACGTTCCCTGCCCCTTGTGGGGAAGGGCTCAAGGAGCCCCAAGCGAGTCTGCCGCCGGGGACCCTACCTCCGACCCCTCCCCGCAAGGGTGAGGGGAGTGCACCATTGATGCGGTGACCGCGTCGGTTCTCTCTCCGTCATTGCGAGCGAAGCGAAGCAATCCAGGGTGGTCGGCGGGACTCTGGATTGCTTCGTCGCTTCGCTCCTCGCAATGACGGCGGTGATCTTGGCTACAGCCTACGCCACCACGCCCAGATTCTTCGCCGCCTGCCAGTTGCGCCAGTAGTCGTGGGGCATCTGGATGTGGGTGGCGCCGAGGAACGCGAACGCGTCGTTGACGGCGTTGGAGAACGCCGGCACGCCGCCGACATTGGGGCTTTCGCCGACGCCCTTGGCGCCGATCGGATGATGCGGCGAGGGCGTCACCGTGAAGTCRGTCTCCCAGTGCGGCGTCTCCACGGCGGTCGGCATGAAGAAGTCCATGAACGAGCCGGTGACGACATTGCCCTCGGAATCGTAGCGGATCTCCTGGCCCATCGCGATCGCGAAGGCTTCGGTGAGACCGCCATGGATCTGGCCCTCGATGATCATCGGATTGATGCGGGTGCCGCAATCATCCAGCGCATAGAAGCGCCGGACCTTGTACACGCCGGTATCGACGTCGATGTCCATGACGCAGAGATAGGCGCCGAACGGATAGGTCATGTTGGGCGGGTCGTAATAGCTGACCGCCTCCAGCCCCGGCTCCATGCCCGGCGGCACCGAGTTGTAGGCCGCCCAGCAAATGTCCTTCATCGACATGACCTTCTCCGGCAGGCCCTTGACGCGGAAGCCGTCAATGTCCCATTCGAGATCGTCTTCGTGGACCTCGAGCTTGTAGGCCGCGATCATCTGCGCCTTGGCCTTGATCTTGCGCGCCGCCATCGCGATGGCGGCACCSGCGACCGGGGTCGAGCGCGAGCCGTAGGTGCCGAGGCCGTAGGGCGCGGTGTCGGTGTTGCCCTCCTCCACCATGATGTTGTCGGCGGGAATGCCGATCTCGCTGGCGATGATCTGCGCCCAGGTGGTCTCGTGGCCCTGGCCCTGGCTCTTGGTGCCCATCCGCGCGATGCCGGCCCCGGTCGGGTGCAGCCGGATTTCGCAGGAATCGAACATCGCAATCCCCAGGATGTCGCAGTTCTTGGACGGACCGGCGCCGACGATCTCGGTGAAGAAGGAGACGCCGATCCCCATGATCTCACGGGTCTCGCCGCGTTTGAACGCCGCGCGCTTCTCGGCCTGCTCCTTGCGCAGGCCTGCGTAGTCCACCGCTTCCATCATCTTGCGCATGGCGGTGTGGTAGTCGCCGGAATCATATTCCCAGCCCAGCGCCGAGTGATAGGGGAATTGCTCCGGCTTGACGAAGTTCTTCAGGCGCAGCTCCGCCGGGTCCATGCCGAGCTTCTGCGCGAGAATATCCATCGCCCGCTCGATGCAATAAGCCGCCTCGGTGACGCGGAACGAGCAGCGATAGGCAACGCCGCCCGGCGCCTTGTTGGTGTAGACGCCGTCGACGCTGAGATGCGCGACCGGGAAGTCGTAGGAGCCGGTGACGATGTTGAAGAAGCCGGCCGGCCATTTCGACGGATCGGCGCAGGCGTCGAAGCCGCCATGGTCRGCGAGCACGTGGACGCGCAGGCCGGTGACCTTGCCGTCCTTGGTCGCCGCGATCTCGGTGGTCATGTGATAGTCGCGCGCGAACGCCGTCGCGGTCAGGTTCTCGATGCGGTCCTCGACCCATTTCACCGGCTTGCCGGTGACRATCGAGGCCACCGCSGCGCAGATATAGCCGGGATAGGCGCCGACCTTGTTGCCGAAGCCGCCGCCGATGTCCGGCGCGATGACGTGGATCTTYTGCTCGGGGATCTTGGCGATCAGCGACACCACGGTGCGGATCACATGCGGCGCCTGGAAGGTGCCCCAGATCGTCAGYTCRCCCTTGATCTTGTCGAACGCGCAGACGCACTGGCAGGTTTCCAGCGGCGACGGATGGGTGCGGTGATAGGAGATCATCTCCTTGATGGTGACCTCGGCCTTCTTGAACGCGGCGTCGGTCAGCTCCTTGTCGCCGACGCTCCATTCGAAGATGTGGTTGTGGTGCTTGCGCGGCCCGTGTGCGCCGACGGTCTTGCCAGCAAGATCCTCGCGCAGCACCGGCGCATCCGGGTCCATCGCCTTGAACGGATCGACCAGCACCGGCAGCGGCTCGTACTCGACGACCACCTTGGAGACGCCGTCATCGGCGGCATAGCGGTCGGTSGCRACGACGAAGGCGACCTCCTGGTTCTGGAACAGCACCTTGCCGTCGGCCAGCACCATCTGCACGTCGCCGGCGAGCGTCGGCATCCAGGCGAGGTTGACGGTCTTCAACGTCTCGGCGGTGATGACCGCGAGCACGCCAGGCACCTTCAGCGCCTCCTCGGTGTGGATCGCCTTCACCCGCGCATGCGCATGCGGCGAGCGCACGAAATCGCCATGCAGCATGCCCGGCAATTTCACATCGTCGACGTAGTTGCCCTTGCCTTGCGTGAAGCGGATGTCCTCGACGCGCTTGCGYCGGCAGCCCATGCCTTCGAGCGCGGCTTCGCGTTGTTCCCGCGTGGGAGTCATGTCGTTCATTCCGCGGCCTCCTGGAATTCAACGCCGTTGATCTTGGCGGCGGCGTATTGGATCGCCTTGACGATGTTCTGGTAGCCGGTGCAGCGGCAGATGTTGCCGGAGATGCCGGCGCGGATCTCGGCTTCCGTCGGCGACGGATTTTCCTTCAGCAGCCGATGCGCGCGGATGATCATGCCGGGGGTGCAGAAGCCACATTGCAGGCCGTGCATCATGCGGAAGCCTTCCTGCAGCGGCGACAGSGTGCCGTCGGCATTGGCCATGCCCTCGATCGTGGTGATCTCGGCGCCATTGGCCTGCACCGCGAGCATGGTGCAGCTCTTCACGCTCATGCCGTCGATGTCGATCGTGCAGGCGCCGCAATGGCTGGTCTCGCAGCCGATATGAGTACCGGTGAGCTGCGCCTGCTCGCGCAGGAAATGCACCAGCAACGTGCGCGGCTCGGCGAGGCCTTCGACCTCGCTGCCGTTCACCTTCATTGTGATGTGGGTTTTGGGCATTGGTTGCTCCCTGGAAGATCGCATGGCTTGGGCTCGACTCGAGCCGCGTTGTCAGTGCGCTCCCCTCCTCCTTGCGGGGAGGGGTCGGGGGTGGGGGTCCACGGCGGCAGTGTCGCCTTGGGCTCCCCCCTCCCCGCCCTCCCCCACAAGGGGGGAGGGAGACGAGAGTGTTCGCCGCCTGGCGAAGCGAGCTTCAGCTCACCCGGCTTGCCGCGCGCTGCAGCGCGCGCATCACCATGATGCCGCCGACATGGATGCGGTACTCGGCAGGTCCGCGCGCATCGGAGGCCGGTTGCATGATCGCGCGCGCTGCGCTTGCGGCCGCCTTCAGCGCAGCGTCATCGAGCGTGGTGCCGATCACGGCGTTCGCCGCGTCGGTGGCCAGCAGCGGCGTCTCGTGCAAATTGGTCAGCGTGATGACGCAGCTCGCCACCTKGCCGCCGGCCATGGTCAGCACCACGCCGGCCGCCGCGGTCGCGTAATCGCCGACCTTGCGCTTCAGCTTCTCATAGGCGTAGCCGTGACCGGCAGGMGGAACGGGGATGCTGATGCCGGTCAGGATCTCGCCGGGCTCGAGCGCCGTGAAATAGGCGCCCTGGTAGAACTCACGCGCCGCGACCTCGCGGGCGCCGTTCGGACCTTCGAGGCGATAGCTCGCATCCAGTGCCAGCATCAGCGCCGGCATGTCGTTGCCGGGATCGCCATTGGCAACATTGCCGCCGAGCGTGCCGCGGTAGCGCACCTGCGGATCGGCGATCAGGAGCGCSGTCTCRTGCAGGATCGGCAGKCTCTCTCCGATCTCGGCCGACGCCAGCAGYTCGGCCTGCGTGGTCATCGCGCCGATCACGATSCGGTCGCCGTCGCGGCAGATCCCCTTCAGGCCGGCGATRCCGTGCAGGTCGATCAGATGCGCCGGGGTCGCCAGCCGCAGCTTCATCATCGGCAGCAGGCTGTGACCGCCGGCGAGCGGGCGGGCCTCGTCGCCGAGATCGGCGAGCAGCTTGACTGCGTCGCCGACACTCGCCGGCCKGTGATAGTCGAACGGGCCTGGAATCATGGCGTTTCCTCCTGTGCTGGCTTGCCTTGTCGGCTTGGCCTTGCGCTGAAACGGCCGGCGCTTGTTCTTGCTGCGAGAGCGAAGGACGAAGACAGGCGCGTCGCGCTRTTGTTGCAGAGAGTCGACCGGGTTGACCGGTTGCGCAACGAAGCCGGCACGGARGGCGGTGAAATCGCACGAATTGCGGGTCGCTGCGCACGAACTGCGTCAGCGAGGGCGACCCAATTCGGCGGAGACGCGGTGCGAGTCGGCGCGCGACGCCACGCCCGCGGCGACGCGCGGTGCGCGCCTGACATGATCGACATGTGTGCGTTGCGACGACGAGCGGCGCGCTGCCGCAGCTGCGAACTAAGTCTCAGGCTCAGGCCGGCCGCCGCAGCCCGAGCCGCGCCTTGACCTCGGCGACCTTGGCGCGGCTCACCGGCACGCGCGGCTTGGACGGACCATCGAGCTCGATGATCGCCCCCTCGCCTTCCTTGCCCACAAAGATCACGTGCTCGATGGCGATGATGTGACTGCGATGGACGCGGAGGAAGCGGCCGGGATCGAGCTGCGCCTCGGCCTCGGAGATTGACCACGGGCACATCCGCTCGCGGGTGCCGTCATGCACCCTCGTATAGTGCGCGTCAGCGCGCACGCTGCGGACATCACCGGCATCGATGAAATGGGTTCCATTGGCGCCTTCCAGCGGCAGCCGTGCTGCGGCGACGCGCGGCGGCTGGCCGATGCCGCCGAGCGGCGCGGCGATGCGGCGGGCGGACGGGGGATTCTCGACGGGATCGGGAGACGCCGGCGCCGCCGGCTGCGCGGGCGGCGGCGAAGCGGCCGGTTCCGGCGCGAGACGAGGCGCCGCCTCAGGCAGCACCGCGGCCACCCCCGACTGGCGGCGCGGGTCGGGCACCAGGGACAGCAGGAAGCCGGCAGCGAGGACGAAGCAGAGCACCGCGACGACGATCGCCAGCGCTTGCGGCGATGCAGCAAGCCCCGCGGCGTGATGATGTCCCGCGCCTTCCGGCACGACATGCATGCCCAGCATCGCCGTATAGTGYATGCCGGAGACCGCGAYTCCGAACGCGACCGCACTGATGGCGAGCCGCAGCCCGTCCTGCCGCGCCAGGAAGATGCGCAGGCCGCCATAGGCGGCGATGATCGCGATGCCGACCGACAGCGCCACGAGCGCCGGATCRTGCGTCAGTCCGAACGGCCCGGCGAGACCGTGCATCCCGACATAATGCATGCTGGCGATGCCGGCGCCGAGCAGCAGCGCTGACGGAACGACGCGCCTGGCTGCGGGATCGCCGATGCTGACGAAGAACAGCGAGATGCCGACCACCAGCGCGCAGATCAGGAAGGAGATGATGGTCGGTAGCACCAGATAGACCGCATCGGCCGGCAACGGGGCYGCCATCATGCCCACGAAATGCATGGTCCAGATGCCCACGGCCAGAATGCCCGCGGCGCCGGACAACAGCACGCGCGGATTGGCTCCCGGCCCGCTGCGGATGCGCGCAGCGAGACCAAAGCCGGTATAGCCACCCAGGCTCGCGATCACGACCGAGAGCGCGACGAGATAAGGATCGTATCCTTCGATCATCCTTGTCGGCCGCCCGTCGCCACGGGCAGGCCTCCTCCCGGGGAGATTTTACAGGCGCCGCAAGGGGAATGACAACATGAGGCGACGAGCGGAAGGAGATGTGTATAAGAGACAGGGGCAGGCCTCCTCCCGGGGAGATTTTACAGGCGCCGCAAGGGGAATGACAACATGAGGCGACGAGCGGAAGGGGACGCGTTGTCGCTGGGGGGTTGAAAGCGGCGCGCATGTGGCTGGCCGCGACCAGCCACACGACGTCGCCGCCTCAGATGATCCCGGCCGCCACCTGGCTGCGCAGCCGCTCCAGGCTCAGCAGGGTCTCCGCGCAGGCCGTCGCCACCTCGATGCCCTTGGTGGCGAAATGCTTGCGGAAGAAATCGAAATGCGCCTGCGTTTCGTGGAATTGCTGTGGCGTCAGCACCGCTGAAAACACCGGCACCTCGGTGCGCAGTTGCACATCCATCAGCGCCTTGATCACGGTGTCGGCGACGAATTCGTGGCGGTAGATGCCGCCATCGACGACGAGCCCGGCCGCGACGATCGCGGTGTAGCGCCGCGTCTTGGCCAGAAGCTGCGCATGCAGCGGRATCTCGAACGAGCCGGGCACCTCGAAGATATCGACGCGGTCGCGCGCGATGTGGCGCGCCGCGATCTCGTCGAGAAAGGCATGGCGGCATTCGGCGACGACGTCGCGATGCCAGGCCGACTGCACGAAGGCGACGCGTTGCGGCTTGGTRAAGCGCGGATGCGATGGCGCCGGCGGCGCGTCGTCGGGCGGGCTCGGCTCAGCCGGCGCGCTGTCTGCGCTGATCGTCGCAGTGGGTGAGGTGTCGGCGKGARGGGTATCGGTAGGCGCGTCTTGTAGGATCTGATTCATGGTTGTCCTCGTCAGAGACCAGAATCAGGGCACACGGAACGACGACGCCCCGCGCGGAATTGCGCGGAGAGCCGGGACCCGTTCTCTTTCATCCGGACTGTGACCGTCGGCTTCGGAATCGCACCGAATCTGCTGACCCTTCTGYTCTTGGCGCGATCCGGGGAACRGGATTCYCCGGATYACGCCTTTTGCAGAAGGCGCTCGCGGGCTCGCGCGCTCGRCCGAGAGCGCTTACCGCCGGTGGGGAATTTCACCCCGCCCTGAGAACATGAGCCGCCCGGATGGACRGCCCACAGGAACTATGCAGGGGCTCYGCGGCGTCGACAAGGGCTCACGCCCGCGCTCCATGAGGGACGGCCATGCGGCCAGAAGCGGCCKTTCCCCCGCAAATCAGGCCCCTGATCAGACGCTGCGTCGAATCCGATTCCGTTTTGTTCTCATTCGGCCATGATTCCACAGGCTGGACAGGAGTTGTGGACGAAGCGGTGTTTGGCTGTGGACGGACTCACCCCCCCGTTGCGCGGATTCCGCAAATCACATCACTTTGTCCGCGCACGCCCGGGCATCCTCCGGGGCTGCAAGCCGGGTTCGAGGCGCCGACAGGGCGCGGGCCGGGTCGCCGCGTATGTACCAACGAGATCAAGAAGACAGAGGTCGAGACGGCATGTCCCTGCTCGAGAGCACTATCGATTCCGGAGATCATCCTTTGAGCGTGGTGGAGAACATCGCGTCCGACAACAATTGGATGTTCGAGCGCTCCGGCGAGGACGAGATCACGATCGCCTCCAAGGGGCAGTGGACCGACTATCAGCTCTCCTTCACCTGGATGGCCGAGATCGAGGCGCTGCATCTGGCCTGCGCCTTCGACATGAAGATTCCCGAAGCGCGCCGTGCCGAGGTGCAGCGGCTGATCGCCGCGATCAACGAGCAACTGTGGCTCGGGCATTTCGACATCTGGACCCACACCGGCATGGTGATGCACCGTCAGGCACTGGTGCTGCCGGGCGGCATCACCGCCTCSGGGCCGCAATGCGAGAGCATGCTGGCCGGCGCCATCCACGCCTGCGAGCGCTATTTCCCGGCGTTCCAGTTCGTCGTCTGGGCTGGCAAGTCGACGCAGGACGCCATGGCAGCAGCGCTGTTCGACACCGAAGGCGAGGCGTAAGGCGGCCCTCTCGCCCAGCGCGGGCTTGCCCGCGCATCCATCTCACATCATGATCTTTCCKCTTTGTTTGAGCATGATCTTTTCAGAAAACCGGTTTCCACTTTTCCGGATCATGCTCTAAAAGCCGCTTCTCGATATTGRTGGATGGCCGGGTCAAGCCCGGCCATGACGGGTAGTGGCTCGATGACGTCCGTTTCCGAACTGCAACACACCACAGGCMCCATCGTCCTCGCCGGCGCCGGCAAGATGGGCGGGGCGATGCTGACCGGCTGGCTGGCCGGCGGCCTCGATCCGGCGCGCGTGGTGGTGATCGAGCCGATGCCGTCGGCGGAGATCACCGCGCTCGCGGCCAGGGGCATTCGCCTCAATCCGGCTGCGCCCASCCCGGCCGAGGTTGTGATCGTGGCCGTCAAGCCGCAGATGTTCCGCGAGGCCGGGCCGGCGCTGAAGCCATGGGTCGCCGACACCACGCTGGTGCTGTCGATCATGGCGGGCACGACCATCGCCAGCCTGCAGAACGTCGTGGGCGGCGCCGTGGTCCGCGCCATGCCGAACACGCCCGCCGCGATCGGTCGCGGCATCACCGTCGCTGTTCCCGCCAGCGATGTCAGCGCCGCCCAGCGCGCGCTGACCGATGCGCTGCTGCGCGCCACCGGCGCGGTCGAATGGGTCGATGACGAGGCGCTGATGGATGCGGTGACGGCCGTCTCCGGCTCGGGTCCGGCCTACGTGTTCCTGCTCGCCGAGGAACTCGCCCGCGCCGGCATCGCCGCCGGCCTGCCCGAGGCGCTCGCCACCAGGCTCGCGCGCGACACGGTGTCCGGCGCCGGCGAGCTGCTGCATCGCTCGGAGCTGTCGTCCGCGACGCTGCGCCAGAACGTCACTTCGCCCGGCGGCACCACCGCGGCCGCGCTGTCGGTGCTGATGGGGCCGGATGGATTCCAGCCGCTGCTGGAGCGCGCAGTGGCCGCCGCGACGGCGCGGTCGAAGGAACTGGCGACGTAGTCCCCGCGCCCTCCGCCGTCATTGCCGGGCTTGGCCCGGCAATYCATCTTCTTAGCAAAAATGTTYCTGGTGAGAAGATGGATGCGCGGGTCAAGCCCGCGCATGACGAGCTTGTTTGACGCAAGATCGCGGCATCTGCCGCACCAAGCGCRCTACGGCACSGCGAACCGCTTCTTGAACTGCTCGACATTGATCAGCCCGCGGCCRTGRCGGCCGTCGCCGATCTTSGTCTCGCCRTGATAGGCCTCGACGCTGAAGCGGATGACGCGGCGCTCGACCTCGAYCACYTCGGCGACCGTGCGGATGGTGGCGCCGACCGGYGASGCYGCGAGGTGSCGGACATTGACCTCGGTGCCGACCGTGACCCAGCCCGGCGGCAGCACCGGATTGATGGCGTCGCCCGASGTCATCTCCATYTCCAGGATCATCATCGGCGTCGCATAGACCATCGGCATATGCGGAACAAAGTGCCCGACCGTGCGCTCCGGCGGCACCACGAGCAACCGCTCGGCGCGTAGGCCCGGCTTGATGATCTCACGTGCGTCCATGATCGCTCCGAACTCCGTTGTCGTCCCGGACAAGCCGTGACGCGCGACAGCGCGGCTCGGCGCCGATCCGGGCCCCCTACGCCGCGGCGGTCGTGACGGGCGAAAGGCCGATGACCAGCGCGCCTCAAACCATTCACTGGGGGTATGGGTCCCTGCGTTCGCAGGGACGACAGCGAATTTTGTCGAGACAGATGTTATGGCCTCGCCGGGATGACGGCCAACTACTTCTTCTGCTCAGCCGCGCGCTCGACGAAGGTCTTGCCGCCCTTCATCTTGTGCGTCAGCGGCGCCTCGTTGATCTGGATCACCACGGCCTCCGGATCGACGCCGAGATGCGTCACCAGCGCTTGGGTGATGTCGCGCATCATGTTGGCCTTCTGCTCGTCGGTGCGGCCGGCAGCCATGTTCACGGTGATCTCGGGCATTCGTTTCTCCTACCAATTTTCGTCGTTCTCGCGACCAGCTTAGGGGTGGAATTCGTCATCGCGAGGAGCGAAGCGACGAAGCGATCCAGGGTTTCTCCGAAAGGTCGTGTGGCTTGGCCCTGGATGGTTTCGCTTCGCCCGCAATGACGTGTCAAAATCGACAGCATCGTTTGACGTGAGGGATGCGCGCGTCAAGCCCGCGCATGACGCGTCGTGTTACCCCCAGCTCACGTCGTGGCGGGCGAGCACCTCGCGGACAGCGGCGACGAGTTCGTCCTCCTTGGCTGAGACCTGCGCCGGGCGGCTCTCGCGCCATTCCTGATTGGAGGCGATCGCAGCCGCCGCCTTGGCGCCCTCGATCAGATCCTTGATCTGCACCTCGCCGCGCGCCTTTTCATCCGAGCCTTGGATGATCACGCAGGGCGCGTTGCGGCGGTCGGCATATTTGAGCTGRTTGCCCATGTTCTTCGGGTTGCCGAGATAGAGCTCGGCGCGGATGCCGTGATTGCGCAAGGTCGCAACCATCTTCTGATAGTCCGCGACGCGGTCGCGATCGAACACGGTGACGACCACCGGCCCGAAGGCCGGGCGCGTGTCGAGCTTACCGAGCAAGGTCAGCGCCGCCTGCAGCCGCGACACGCCGATGGAGAAGCCGGTCGCCGGCACCGGCTCGCCGCGGAAGCGCGAGACCAGCCCGTCATAGCGCCCGCCGCCGCCGACCGAGCCAAACACCACCGGCTGGCCTTTTTCGTTGGGAATCTCCGCCAGCAGCTGCGCCTCGAACACCGGCCCCGTGTAATATTCGAGGCCGCGCACAACGGAGGGATCGACCATGATCTGGCTGTGATAGCCGGCGGCATCGACCAGGCGCGCGATCTCGACGAGTTCGTTCAAGCCGTCGATGGCCAGCTTGGAGTCGGCGAAGGTCTCGCGCAGCATGTCAACGATGCGGCGCGCGACGTCGTACTCATTGTCCTTGCGATCGGCATCACCGGCGAGGCGCCGCGCGACGTCCTTGTCACCGGCATAAGCGAGCGTCGGCGGCGCAACCAGCGCGCGCGCATTGACGAACGTCTCGATCTTCTTGATCTGCGTCTCGTCGAGCCCTGCCCCCTTGGTGAAGTCGCCGCTGTCGTCCTTGCGGCCCGCGCCAAGCAGCTCGCGCACGCCGCGATCGCCGAGCCGGTCGAGCTTGTCGATCGCGCGCAGCACCGTCAGGCGGCGGCCGAAATTCTCATCACCGCCGAGGCCGATCGACTCCATGACGCCGTCGAGCACCTTGCGGTTGTTGACCTTGATCGCGTAGTCGCCGCGCGCAATGCCGAGCGCCTCCATCGTATCCGCCGCCATCATGCACATCTCGGCGTCCGCGGCCGGCGATGCGGAGCCGACCGTGTCGGCGTCGAACTGCATGAACTGGCGGAAGCGGCCGGGGCCCGGCTTCTCGTTGCGGAACACGTAGCCGGAGCGGTAGCTGCGATAGGGCAGCACCAGGCCGTCGGTGCCGTAGCGCTCGCCGACATAGCGCGCCAGCGGCGCGGTGAGGTCGTAGCGCAGCGAGATCCATTGCTCGTCATCGTCCTGGAACGAGAACACGCCCTCGTTGGGGCGGTCCTGGTCGGGCAGGAACTTGCCGAGCGCATCGGTATATTCGAACGCCGGCGTCTCCACCGGCTCGAAGCCGTAGCGTTCATAGACGGCGCGGATCTTCTCGACCATCTCGCGCGTGGCGGCGATCGCCGCGGGGCCGCGATCCTCGAGCCCGCGCGGCAGCCGCGCCTTCAGCTTCTGTTGTTTCTTCGGTTTGTCGGACATGGGACTCGACACGTAGGGTGAGCCAGACGCAGCGGGCCCACCAATGGCTGGATGACATCGCAGCGGTGGGCAGGGTCCGCTGCGCGGCCCTTTGCCCACCCGATGGGATGGAATTCGTTGCTTGGTTGGTAGCAGCCGGGACGGGGTGCGGCAACCCGCGGCTCTGGTCGAGCGCTGACGCGTAGCACTGGCTCGAACATCTCCATGTGAGCCGGGATGTTCGCCGCACGGGCAGCGTGCCCCCTCCCCCCTTGCGGGGRRGGKYSGGGKSGGGGGKCCACACGGGCAGTCTTTCCTGGGACCCCCRCCCCCGMCCCCTCCCCGCAAGGGGGAGGGGAGTCGACCWTTGTCGGAGCAACAGCCCCCTACTTCACATCCCGGATCCAGTTGTGCGGATCCGCGCTRCGGCCGTACTGGATATCGACGAGCTGCTTGCGCAGGCCCATGGCGACCGGGCCGGCCTCGCCGCCATTGATCAGGACATCGCCGCTCGCCGAGCGCACCTTGCCGATCGGCGAGATGACCGCGGCGGTGCCGCAGGCGAACGCCTCCTTGAGCTTGCCGCTCTTGGCGTCCGCGCGCCACTGGTCGATTGCATAGGCCTCCTCGCGCACCTCGCGGCCGGCGTCGCGCGCCAGCTTGATGATGGAGTCGCGGGTGATGCCCGGCAGGATGGTGCCCAAAGGCGGCGTCGACAGCGAGCCGTCGTCGAACACGAAGAACACGTTCATGCCGCCGAGYTCCTCGACATAGCGGCGCTCGATCGCGTCCAGGAACACGACCTGGTCGCAGCCATGCGCGATCGCCTCGGCCTGCGCCTTGAGGCTGGCGGCATAATTGCCGCCGCATTTGACGCCGCCRGTGCCGCCGACGGCGGCGCGGGTGTAGTTCTCCGAGACCCAGATCGAAACCGGCGCCGGGCCGCCCTTGAAATAGGAGCCGACCGGCGAGGCGATCACCGCGAAGATGTAYTCCGCCGACGGCTTCACGCCGAGGAACACTTCGTTGGCGATCATGAAGGGACGCAGATACAGGCTGCCCTCGCCGCCGGGGATCCAGGCGCGGTCGATCCGCACGAGCTGCTCGACCGCCTCGATGAAGACGTTCTGCGGCAGCTGCGCCATCGCCATGCGCTCGGCCGAGTTCCAGAAGCGCTGCGCATTGGCGTCGGGSCGRAACAGGTTCACGCCGCCATCGTCACGCTTATAGGCCTTCAGCCCTTCGAAGATCTCCTGCGCGTAGTGCAGGACGGCAGCCGCCGGATCGAGTGGGAAGTTGGCGCGGGATTSGACGCGCGCGCTGTGCCAGCCCTTGTCCTGGCTGAATTGGACCACGGCCATGTGATCGGTGAACACGCGGCCGAAGCCCGGATTGGCGAGCTTGGCGGCGCGCTCCTGGTCGGAGGTGGGGTTGGTCGTCGGCTTGATGTCGAATGTCAAAGTCATGTCCTTGCTTCCCCCGCTTGATCGCCATGCGCGAGTTCTGTGGCCGACCTGCCCGTCCGGTTCAGTCGGCTCTTTGAATGTCGGACCAGCCGCGGCCGGTCCTTGAGCCGGTCGCCAGGCAAGCATGCCGTCACAGGACATGCTTTTGCGCCCGGCGGAAGTCCAGTATGGTTTGCCGAAATGCCGCTCGACATCACACGGTTGTTCAATCAGTGGCCCCGGACACCCGTCCGGGTTGCCTAACCCGTTCAGTCACGTCCTGAAACCGTCGCCATCCATGMACGATCAAAAATTTCGTGGYGGGCGATTGTTTTGTAACATTGAACCGCAGAAACGTCAATATGGCTGACATAAATTTCTCGTCTCCGGTATTGAGTCCCGAGCTGCGGGCAGCCGAGCCTCAGGCCGGTGCAGACGGAGAGCCGCTGCGCTGGGACATCATCGAGCTCCTGTTCTTCGCCTATCGCGACTTCGTCGGCGATGCGGATCAGGAGCTGGAGGCGTTCGGCTTCGGCCGCGCGCATCACCGCGTGATGCATTTCGTCACCCGCTATCCCGGCCTGAAGGTCGCCGATCTGCTGGACGTGCTGCGCATCACCAAGCAGTCGCTCGGACGCGTGCTCAAGCAACTGCTCGACGAGGGCTACATCGTGCAGAAGACCGGCAACAATGATCGCCGGCAGCGCCTTCTTTTYGCCACGCCCAAGGGCGAGGCGCTGGTGGCCAAGCTGGCCGGGCTGCAGACGCGGCGCATCGATCATGCGCTGGAGCAGATCGGACCGGCCGGCGCCGACAAGGTCCGGCAGTTCCTGCGCGCGATGATCGATCGCGACGATCCGGACAAGGTGCTGGAAGCCATTTTCAGGACGCCCGTCGCCGCTGCCAAGGAGTGACCGTGCCGATCGCCGCCATCACCTCCCATCCGCCGCAGACGCCGGCCGACGACGCVCCGCATCTGTTGCTCGTCGACGACGACCGCCGCATCCGCGATCTCTTGTCGCGCTTCCTGCGCGGCGAAGGCTATCGCGTCACCACCGCGGCAAGYGCGAGCGACGCGCGCGCCAAGCTGACCGGTCTGCATTTCGATCTCCTGATCCTCGACGTGATGATGCCSGGCGAAAGCGGCTTCGACCTCGCCCGCTTCATCCGCACSCAATCCTCGGTGCCKATCGTGATGCTCACCGCGCGCGCCGAGCCGGACAGCCGCATCGAGGGCCTGCAGCTCGGCGCGGATGACTACGTGGCCAAGCCGTTTGAACCACGCGAACTGGCGCTGCGCATCGGCAACATCCTCAAGCGCGCGGCGCCGCCGCCGGCCGAGGAGGTCATCGAGCAGATCGCGTTCGGCCCGTTCGTCTATCATCTGGCGCGCGGCGAATTGAAACAGGGCGAGGAGATCGTCCATCTCACCGACCGCGAGCGCGAGATGCTGCGCATCCTCGCCAATGCCCGCGGCGAAACCGTGCCGCGCGGCGCGCTGACCGGCAACGGCACCGTCAACGAGCGCGCCGTCGACGTCCAGATCAACCGCCTGCGCCGCAAGCTCGAGATCGATCCCGCCAACCCGCTGTTCCTGCAGGCCGTGCGCGGCATCGGCTACCGGCTGATGGTTTCGGGCTGAGTATGAAAAACTGCTCCGACATCACGCGCGTCTGTTTCTCCGGTGGCGGTCATGCTCGTCCGCTTCTCTCGAACSCTGAGGCTTACGACGCCCTCGCCGCACGGTCGGTGCAGCCTCTCCCCTTGTGGGAGAGGGGGGATCGCATGAGCGGAGCGACATGCGAGCCGGGTGAGGGGTCTGTCTCCGCAGACGAGATCGCGGAAGCATACCCCTCACCCGGTTTCGAACTTCGTTCGAAACCACCCTCTCCCACAAGGGGAGAGGGTGCACCGACCCTGCCGTGGACGGTCGTGCAACAACAACAATGCTCTCTCTGACATGACCACGCTCGACACCGGCCTCACCCTCATCCGCACCGCCTCGCGCCGGGTGTCGCGGGTCAACAGCATCGTCGGCAACGCTTTCAAGGGCTGGATGCCGACAGGGCTCTATGCCCGCGCGCTGCTGATCATGATCGTGCCGATGGTGATCCTGCAGACCGTCGTGGCCGGCGTGTTCATGGAGCGGCACTGGAACACGGTGACGCGGCGACTGTCGGCCGCCGTGGTGCAGGACGTCGCGGCGCTGATCGAGATCTACAAGGGCTATCCGCAGGACAAGGACCGCACCACGCTGCGGCGAATCGCGCAGCAGCGGCTCAATCTGGTGGTCGACTTCCTGCCGGCCGGCGACATGCCACCGCCCGGCCCCAAGCCGTTCTTCAACCTGCTGGACCAGTCGCTGTCCAGCCAGATCGGCCGTCAGATCAGCCGCCCGTTCTGGATCGACACTGTCGGCCGCTCCAACCTCGTCGAGATCCGGATTGCGCTCGACGATGCCGTGATGCGGGTGTTCGCGCAGCGCGGCGCCGCCTATGCCTCGAACACCGACATCTTCCTGTTCTGGATGGTCGGCACCTCGTCGATCCTGCTGATCGTCTCGGTGCTGTTCCTGCGCAACCAGATCAAGCCGATCCTGCGGCTGGCCGATGCCGCCGAGAGTTTCGGCAAGGGCCGCGAGGTCCACAACTTCCGGCCGCGCGGGGCGCGCGAGGTGCGGCGCGCTGCGCATGCGTTCCTGGAGATGAAGTCGCGCATCGAGCGCGCGATGGAGCAGCGCACCGCCATGCTGGCCGGCGTCAGCCACGATCTACGCACCATCCTGACGCGCTTCAAGCTCGAACTGGCGCTGCTCGGCGACAGCCCCGAGATCGACGCCATGCGCAAGGATGTCGACGAAATGTCGCATATGCTGGAGGATTATCTGGCGTTTGCGCGCGGCGACAATGGCGAGATCGCGCAGCCCACCGATATCTCCAACGCGCTGGAGGAGCTGCGCGGCGACGCCGAGCGCAACGGCCATTCCGCTACGGTGTCGTTCCATGGCCTGCCGGTTGTCACAGTGAAGCCGCAGGCGCTGAAGCGCTGCCTCGGCAACCTCGTGTCCAACGCGGCMCGCCATGCCGATGCGATCGCCATCACCGGCCATCGCGACCACCGTTATCTCACCATCACGGTCGATGATGACGGTCCGGGCATTCCGGCCGAGATGCGCGAGGAGGTGTTCAAGCCGTTCCTRCGCCTGGACGACGCGCGCAACCAGGACGAAGGCGGCACCGGCCTCGGCCTGGCCATCGCCCGCGACATTGCGCGCTCGCATGGCGGCGACATCACGCTCGGCGACAGCCCGATGGGCGGATTGCGCGCCAGCGTGCGGATCCCGGTCTGAGCAGCGGAGCGCGCTGCCGTCGCAGCAACCCGTTCGTAGTTCACTCGGCTCGCCGACAGGTGCGGCGATCGATCTTGCGCGCTACTGCTTCACACCCGGGATCAGGTTCTTGAGCTTGCCCATGTCCTTGATGTTCATCTTCATGCCGCCGGGCATGACGATGTCGCCGGGCTTCTGGCCGGGCTTGCAGGCTCCGAGCCACTTGGCCTCGATCGTCATCGCGGTATCCTTGACACCGGTGCCGGCGGCGCCGCCGGTGACGCGCGACATCGTCTTCACCGTGTAGGCGGAGTTGAAGTCGCCGGTGATGTCGGCRTGCGACGTCGTATTGATGCCGCCGAAATTGCACACCGAATCGGTGGCGTAGCCGGTGGCGGTCTTCTGGATGTCCTGCTTGGAGCAGACYTGCTGCGCCATCGGCGAAGCGAAGTTGTTCATCTCCTTGTCGGTGGTCTCGTCGGTGCAATGCTGCATCGTCGCCTCCGGCGTCTGGCCGCCGGCGCTGAGCATCTTGAGCTCCCACAGGCCCGGCTTGCGCACCGGCAGGTCGAGGGCAAGAGCGACGCCCGCCGTTCCGCCCAGAAGGCCGCAACCCAGAAGGCCGCAACAAAGAGCTCCGAGGACGAGGCGCTGACGTGTCATGATTGTGTTCCGGCTTTGCTGTCGATCGGCGGACCGATGACGCCGAATCATGGCGTTAGTTTAGTCAGGCCACGATTCGGTTCAGTACAGCGTCCGCAAGGGCCGCTGCGCCGAACCGTAAGGCACCCAGCGGCAGGCAAAGGACACATAGCCGCCATAACGCGCATCGACCGCGAGGAATTTCGCGACCTTGCCGTAGGAGGCGCAGTGATCAGCCGCGATCTGGCGGGCATCRGCGGTCTGCGCCACCGGATAGGCGATGATGCCGCCGGTGTCGTTGCCCTTGATCGGCGGCACCCAATMGGCGTGGGCGGGCGCGACCGCCAGCACCGCCATGGCGGCCATCAGGCCRGCCATCGTTCCGAATCGGGCCTTCGCGATCCCGCCCTTCAGCATCCGCATTGCATTCTCCTTGCGCTGGCCTGTCATCCTAAAGGTCATGTCCGGCCAAGAAAAGAACACCGGCCTGCGGTTAACAGGACTAATCGTGGAGTGTTGCCGCGTTGCACTTGACCTGCTGGGGCGGTCGCGGCACGGTCTCTCCCTCAGATCCAGCCTTTGCGGACGGCCCATGCGCGACTTCAGCACAGCTTTCAAGACGTTCGGCGCGGTTTGTGGCGCGCTGCTGGCMACGMTTGCCGCGTCCGCTCCCGCCAAGGCCGCCAATCCGCTGGAGATGAACTTCTGGCTGTCCGGCCCGAAATATGAAGGCCGAGTCGCGCCCTGCGAGGCAGCCGTTCCGACGATCGTGTCGCGGTTCCAGGAGAAGGAAAGCACCTTCTGGAATTCGACGCTGACGATCACCGGCGTCGCCAATGTCCGTGAGATCGCGTTCCGCCCCTGGCAGTCCGATAACATTCCGCGCCGGTTCTGCACCGGCAGCGTGATGGTTAGCGACGGCAAGGTGCGGACCGTCAACTACTCGATCATCGAGGATGGCGGCTTCGCCGGCTACGACCAGGGCGTCGAGTTCTGCGTCGTCGGCCTTGACCGCAACTGGGCCTTCAATCCGGCCTGCCGCGCCGCCAAGCCCTGATCCACTCGCCACCTGCTGCTTGTTGATCGGCAGGTTTCGCGCATGTGACAGAGCCGGCCGCGCGCAGCGTCATCTTTTTTGTTCTTGAAATGTTCCMGCCGACTGCTAAGTTCCTGGAATTCTCCGGGGAGTTAGCCATGTTCGAATGCCTGCGCCGACCTGCCGCCCTGCTGTTCAGAACGGCCGCCTGTATCGCTTTGCTCTGCGCCCTCGGGGCCTGGCCCGCCGGCGCCCAGGACCGGCGCCAGAACGCGCCGGGCGCGTTCGATTTCTACGTGCTGTCGCTCTCCTGGTCGCCCTCGTTCTGCGCCGAGGTCGAAGAGCGCGGCGGCCGCGGCAGCCGCTCCCAGCAATGCAGCGGACGGCCCTATTCGTTCGTCGTGCATGGGCTTTGGCCGCAATATGAAAATGGCTATCCCGAATATTGCGAGCAGCCGGCGCCGCGCCTGCCGCGCAACATCATGACCTCGATGCTCGATCTGATGCCAGCGCCGGGGCTGATCTACAACGAGTGGGACAAGCACGGCACCTGCGCCGGCCTGTCCGCGAAGACCTATTTCGAAACCATCCGCAAGGCACGCGCCGCGATCAAGATCCCGGAGGAATTCCTCGATTTGTCGCAGGCCAAGACGGTCACCCCCACCGCGGTCGAGGAGGCCTTCATCAAGGCCAATCCCAAGCTCACCAGTTCGGCCATCGCCATTACCTGCAACCGCACCCGGTTGAGCGAGGTGCGGATCTGCCTGTCGAAGGATCTGGAATTCCGCAACTGCGACGAAGTCGATCGCCAGGCCTGCCGGCGCGACGAGGTCAACATGCCGCCGGTCCGCGGCGGCTAGCAGTCCGCTGGGCGAGGGCCGGGGGTCGGCCAGCCTGCATTCCCGGCCGCGGGCTGTTCGTTGTCCGCGGCCGGCGCATCGCCGGGGTACCCTTTTCATCCGGAACGGCGTAACTGCTGCGGCATGAATTACCGACATGCCTTTCACGCCGGCGGCTTYGCCGATGTCATCAAGCACATCGTGCTGACGCGCATCCTGGTCTACCTCCAGGAGAAGCCGGCCGCGTTTCGTGTCATCGACACCCATGCCGGCGCCGGCCTGTATGATCTCACCGGCGACGAGGCCACGCGCAGTGGCGAATTCCTCACCGGCATCGCGCGACTGTTGCAGGCGCGGCTGTCCGAGCMGGCCTATGCGCTGGTCGCGCCCTATCTCGACATCGTCAGATCCTTCAATCCGCCCGGCGAGCTCGTCGCCTATCCCGGCTCGCCACTGATCGCCCGCGCGCTGCTGCGGCCGCAAGACCGGATGACCCTGTGCGAGCTGGCGCCGGTCCCGCGCAAGCAATTGATCGATGCGCTGCGCCGCGACACGCAGGCCCGCGTCGTCGATCTCGACGGTTGGGTCGCCTTGCCGGCTTTCGTACCGCCGAATGAGCGTCGCGGCCTCGTGCTGATCGACCCCGCCTTCGAAGCCAAGGATGAGTTCGAGCGTCTCGCAGACCGCTTCGCGACCGCGTTCGCCAAATGGACAACCGGTATCTATGTGCTCTGGTACCCGGCCAAGAGCCGCCGCGCCACCGAGCAACTSGCGGAGCGCGTCGCCCATCTCGCAGCCGCGGCGRAGCCACCGGGCAAGGTGCTGCGGATCGAGTTCAGCGTGGCGCCGCAGATCGAGGGCGAGGCGCTGACCTCGACCGGCCTGCTGGTGGTCAACCCGCCTTGGACATTGCATGATGAGCTCAAGCTGATCCTGCAGGAGCTGCAACGCCCGCTGGGCCAAGGTGGCGCCGCACGGTTTCGGCTGGAATTCCCCAAAGCTTGAAGCGGGCACTGGTCGAAAAGCCGTAGTCAATCGGCGCGGAACCGTATTACAGTGTCCGATTGTAAGACTGGCTTTACGTTCCGCTTCCGCGAATGGTTGCGGCGGGGTGATCAAGGCCTAACAAGATCCGACGTTCCGGCGTGATGAGCGCTGGACGTTAAGGTGGCCAACGCTTTCCGATCAAAGTGATGTCCGGTCGGACGCTGCGCAGACGCGCAGTGGAGGAAGCAATGCGGGGGAGGAGTTTCCCGATGGCCATGACTGGGACAGTCAAATTCTTCAATGGTGAACGCGGCTACGGCTTCATCAAGCCGGACGATGGTGGGCGCGACGTGTTCGTGCATATCACGGCAGTGGAGCGCGCCGGCTTGAAGGATCTGAGCGAAGGACAGCGTATCAGCTTCGAGGTCGAGCCGGACAAGAAGGGCAAGGGCCCCAAAGCGGTGAACTTGGTGCTGTCGTCCTAGAGCGACGCCCGCGCCATCGCGACCGCGCTTGAAAAGCGGTCGCAGATCGCGGGCGGCTCGACGTCAAACCATCCGTTTGTYTGAAAGTGCYGGCTCCCGGCCGGGTCGCGTGCACGGCTTTCACGCCGTTGCCGATGATGCTGCGCRCCTGTCCCGAACAGATCATGCGGCGCATCCGGAGCGGCATCATGAACTGATCGCTTTGTTCGAGCCTGCTCCTTGCGGAGAAGCGGTTGCCGCTTTTCCGGATCGCGCCCGCGCGACCAAAAAAATCCCGGCCGCTCGCGCGGCCGGGAGGTTGTTGTTCGGCGTTTCTTCTTCCTAATTTTTTCCTATCAGAAATGGAAGTTGATGCCTGCGCGCACCACTCCAAAGCGATAGTCGTTCTTCGCCCCCGTGATCACGAAATTGCTGCTGTCGAGATCGATGTAGAGATATTCGATCTTGGCCGTCCAGTTCTGCGCCAGGCCGAACTCGGCGCCTGCGCCGAGCGTCCAGCCCAGCGAGGTGTGGGATTCGGAGAGGCCGAAGGTCTCGCCGCGCAAGCCGCCGAAAGCGAGACCGCCGGTGCCATAGAACAGGATGTTGTTGAAGGCGTAGCCCGCGCGGCCACGCACGGTGCCGAACCAGGGGTTCGAGAACTTCCACGGTGCGAAGGTGTCGTTGGCCCCGGTCAGGTTGATGTCRCCCTCGGCGCCGAACACCCAGGGGCCGTTCTGCCAATTATAGCCYGCGGTCAGGCCACCGACGAGGCCGGATGGCTTGGTCGGGTTGTTGCCGACCGATCCCCATTCATAGCCCAGCGTGCCGCCGAGATAGGGGCCGGCCCAGCTATAGGCATTGAGCGGCTGGTTCACCGTATAGGGCGCCTGGCGCCCGTAATTGAAATCGGCCGCCTGCGCCGACACCGATCCCAGCGCCGCTGCGACGGCAGCACCCACCATGAACCTGTTCATCGCTCACTCCACGCAACTCGCCGTCACCACCCGAAGCATGCGCCGCGCGACGATCGCGCGCGGGCCGGCATGGTTACGGAACTCCGTCTTTTTTCGTGAGCATTTATCGAGAGTTTTAGGTTAAGCCGTTGTTAAGCCGGGTTACCCGCCGATTAACGTGCTTAACGAAGCGTTACCGCGGCCGCTGTGCATGGCGCCACCGCACGCTGGCGGGCGCGGCCGCGAGCGCTTAATTTGCTGACATGACCACCCAAAGCTCTGATCCATCCAAGGCGCCGGCGCCCGACCCCAGGCGTGGCGCCGCGGCCGACCTGCCGCCCGAGCCGACCGATACGCCCGATCTCGATCCCGCGGCCTCCGCGGCCGACGAGGACGATGAATCGCGYCTGCCGGAGTTGACGGAAGAGACCCTGGAGCCGGTCGGCGAAGGTCCGCTCGCGACCGGCCATGCCGCCATCGAGAACGCGGTGCGGCTGGCGCCGACCTCRCCCGGCGTCTACCGCATGCTGAATGCGGCCCATGACGTGCTCTATGTCGGCAAGGCCAAGAACGTCAAAAAGCGCCTGTCATCCTATGCCCGCGCCAATGCGCCGCTGCCGGCGCGCATCCTGCGCATGATCGCGGCCACCGTGGCTGTCGAGATCGTCTCGACCACCACGGAAACCGAGGCGCTGCTGCTCGAGGCGAACCTCATCAAGCAGCTCAAGCCGCGCTTCAACGTGCAGCTGCGCGACGACAAGTCGTTCCCCTACATTCTCATCACCGGCGACCATTGGGCGCCGCAGATCCTCAAGCACCGCGGCGCGCAGTCGCGGCCCGGACGCTATTTCGGCCCGTTYGCTTCRGCCGGCGCSGTCAACCGCACCATCACGGCGCTGCAGCGCGCGTTCCTGATCCGCTCCTGCACCGATTCGTTCTTCGAGAGCCGTACCCGCCCCTGCCTGCTGCACCAGATCCGCCGCTGCGCCGGTCCCTGCACCCAGGAGATCGACTTTCCCGGCTATACCGAGCTGGTGCGCGAGGCGACCGACTTCCTGTCCGGCCGCAGCCAGGCGGTGAAGGCCCTGCTCGCGGCCGAGATGGAGAAGGCCTCGAGCGAGCTCGAGTTCGAGACAGCCGCCGTCTATCGCGACCGTCTCGCGGCGCTGTCGGCGATCTCCTCGCAACAGGGCATCAATCCAMGGACGGTCGAGGAGGCCGACGTATTCGCAGTCCACCAGGAAGGCGGCTTCTTCTGCGTCGAAGTGTTCTTCTTCCGCACCGGCCAGAACTGGGGCAACCGCGCCTACTTCCCGCGCGCCGAGAAGACCTTCACGCCCGAGGAGGTGCTGTCCGCCTTCCTGTCGCAGTTCTACGACGACAAGCCGCCGCCGCGCCTGGTCCTGCTGTCGCACGAGATCGAGGAAGCCGAACTGCTGGCTGAGGCGCTGTGCGTCAAGGCCGGCCACAAGGTCGAAGTCTCCACGCCGAAGCGTGGCGAGAAGAAGGACCTCGTCACGCATGCGCTGACCAATGCGCGCGAAGCCTTGGGCCGCAAGCTCGCCGACACCGCGACGCAGAGCCGCCTGCTGGAAGCGATGACGACGACGCTCGGCCTRCCGCAGATCCCGAAGCGGATCGAGGTCTACGACAACAGCCACATCCAGGGCACCAACGCGGTCGGCGCGATGATCGTCGCCGGCCCCGACGGCTTCATGAAGAACCAGTACCGCAAGTTCAACATCAAGTCGGAAGGGCTCACGCCCGGCGACGATTATGCGATGATGAAAGAGGTGCTGCAGCGCCGCTTCAAGCGGCTGGTCGCGCCGTCCGARAAGGACGTCGCGCGCGCCGCGAAAGAGGACGACGTGCCACAATGGCCGGACCTCGTGATCATCGACGGCGGCCGCGGCCAGCTCAATGCCGTCCGCGAGATCTTCACCGAACTCGGCGTCACCAACGTGGCGCTGATGTCGGTCGCCAAGGGCCCCGACCGCGACGCCGGCCGCGAGACGCTGTTCATCCCTGAGCGCGCGGCGATCAAGCTCGAGCCGCGCGATCCCGTGCTTTATTTCATTCAGCGCCTGCGCGACGAGGCGCATCGCTTCGTCATCGGCTCACACCGCAAGCTGCGCAAGAAGGACATCCGCGAGGCCGGCCTGCAGGAGATCCCCGGCATCGGCCCGTCGCGCAAGCGCGCGCTGCTGCACCATTTCGGCACCTTGAAAGAGATCGAACGCGCCTCGATCGCCGATCTCGGCAAGGTRCCGGGCGTGAGCGCCGAAAGCGCGCGGAAGATTTTYGARTAYTTYCACAGYARTGCRAGCTGAGGTGCGGCCCCGGAAAGACGGCGAGGGTGGCGCCCCACCGAGGCACCGGCTCCAGTCTGACGAAAACAATTTACCCGGACAAAAAYATCSGATATACACCCGGATGAAAATCCAGGAGCCCCACCATGACCCCCGACCAGCGCAAGGCGGCCGTCGCCGCCTATAAGGAACGCAAGTCTCCCGCCGGCATCTTCGCGGTGACCTGCGCCGCCACCRGCGAGCGCTGGATCGGCTGCGCGCCGGACCTCGACAAGATCCAGAACCGCCTCTGGTTCACCCTGCGCCAGGGCGGCCATCGCCGCGGCGGCCTGCARGCGGCCTGGACCGCCCAYGGCGCGGAGGCGTTCAGCCTSGACRTSATCGAGRCCCTGGACGAGGAGACGCTGGRCTATGTCCGCGACCGCGTGTTCGCGGAACGCCAGGCGCATTGGTGCGCGGTGCATGGCGCCGAGGCCATCTGACAGGGACSGCTGAGATGRCCGGCTGACTTGGCTTGGCCCGYGCTTCGCGCCATTGTCATTGCAGCGCAATAAGGTCGGGCGGCGGACGCCGGCCGCGCCGATCTGGAGACTGGCGCGACCGCGTCCGGTTGCTTAATGAAGCATTGCGGCTCGCGTTGCCCTGCGCGGGAGAGTTCCTATCTCGGCAAGACTTCGTTGCGATTCGCGTCATATCTGCGTCATCCTGCCGGTGCRGTTCGGCTCGAAGGTTGACGTTCGCACGGCATCAGTATTGGTACACCGGATGAACATTGCGACCACACGCGTGCCCAGCAAGACGTCGACGTCMCTGCCGAAYATCCTGACCTATACGCGGATCGCCGCGATACCGGTCGTGGTCGGCTGCATCTACGCGCAGTCCATCATGGACTATCCGCTGTGGCTGCGCTGGGTCGCCGTCGCCGTGTTCATCGCGGCCGGCGTAACCGATTATCTCGACGGCTATTATGCCCGCATCTGGAACCAGCAATCGGCCTTYGGCCGCATGCTCGATCCGATCGCGGACAAGCTCCTGGTCGCGTCCTGCCTGTTGATGCTGGCCGCCGACAACAGCATCCATGGCTGGACCTTGTGGGCGGCCATCGTGATCCTGTGCCGCGAGATCCTGGTGTCGGGCCTGCGCGAATATCTCGCCGCGCTGCGCGTCAGCGTTCCCGTGACCAAGGTCGCGAAATGGAAGACCACGATGCAGCTGATCGCGATCGGCTTCCTGCTCGCCGGCGAGGCCGGTGACCAGATCGTGCCGGTGGTGACCATGATCGGGATCGTGCTGCTGTGGACCTCGGCGATCTTCACGATCTATACCGGCTATGATTATTTCCGCTCCGGCATCCACCACCTCATCGAGGAAGATTCGCGATGAAGGTGAAGTATTTCGCCTGGGTGCGCGAGCGCATCGGCAAGGCCGAGGAGACGATCGAGCCGCCTGCGAGCGTGCGCACGGTGGSCGAGCTGATCGCCTGGCTGACCGCRCAGGGCGAAGGCTATGCCTATGCCTTCGAGAAGCCGAAGGTGATCCGCGCCGCCATCGACCAGTCGCATGTGCAGCCGGATGCCCCGATCTCGGGCGCCCGCGAGATCGCTTTCTTCCCGCCGATGACCGGCGGCTGAGCACGCCAGCAGAAGACCCGCACCATGACCGCGATCGTCACCGTCCGCGTGCAGCCAGAGGATTTCGACACCGCGGCCGAGATCGCGGCGCTCAGCCATGGCCGCACCGATATCGGCGCAGTCGTCAGCTTCTCCGGCCTGTGCCGCGGCAACGACCATGACACGCCGATCAGCGCGCTGGTGCTCGAACACTATCCGGGCATGGCAGAAGCCGAGATCATGCGCCATGCCGAGGAGGCGATGGCACGCTGGCCGCTGCAGGGCCTGACCGTGATCCACCGCTTCGGCCGCATCACGCCCGGTGAGAACATCGTGCTGGTGGTCACCGCGTCGAGCCACCGCCGGGCGGCGTTCGAGGCCGCGGAGTTCCTGATGGATTATCTCAAGACCAACGCGCCGTTCTGGAAGCGCGAGGAGACCGCTGATGGCGGCAGCTGGGTCGAGGCCAAGAGCCACGACGACGCCGCCGCGGCGCGCTGGACATCGTGATGGCGAAGAAGGTCAAGACGACTGCGCCGCGCAAGGCGCCGGCACCCAAGCTGCCGAAGGTGAATGCTGGCGAGCTTGTGACCCTGCTCGACTATCTGCGCTATGCGGTGAGCCGGTTCCAGGACGCCGACCTGGTGTTTGCGCATGGCACCACCGATCCGGTGTCGGAGGCCGCCTTCCTGATCGGTGAAGCGCTGCATCTGCGCCCCGATCAGTTCGAGAGCTTCGTCACCGCCCGGGTGACCGCCGCCGAGGGCAAGCAGATCCTCGACCTGATCACGACCCGGATCACCACGCGCAAGCCGGCGGCCTATCTGGTCAACAAGGTCTACATGCGCGGTCTGCCGTTCTATGTCGACGAGCGCGTCATCGTGCCGCGCTCCTTCATCGGCGARCTCCTGGAGACGCATTTCGGTGGCGCCGAGGCCGACGGCACCTCGCTGATCGACGATCCGCTGGCCGTCGACAGCGTGCTGGATCTCTGCACCGGCTCCGGCTGTCTCGCCATCCTGGCCAGCCGCCACTTCCCCAACGCGATGATCGACGCCGTCGACATCTCCAAGGATGCGCTCGCGGTCGCCGCGAAGAACGTCGCCGACTACGACCTCGGCGAGCGCATCTCGCTGCACCGCGGCGATCTGTTCGCGCCGCTYAGCCAGCGTCGCTATGATTTGATCATCAGCAAYCCGCCCTATGTCGATGCCGAGGGCATGGCCGGGCTGCCGCAGGAATGCCGCGCCGAGCCCRCGCTCGCCTTCGATGGCGGTGCCGACGGCCTCGAYATCATCCACCGCATTCTCGGCCAGGCACGCGACCATCTCACCGCSGAAGGCGGGCTGCTGTGCGAGGTCGGCCGCGACCGGCCGCAGATCGAGGCGTCGTATCCGGACCTGCCGCTGCTGTGGCTCGATACCGAGGAGTCCGAGGGCGAGGTGTTCTGGATCACCGCSCAGGATCTGGTCTGAGGCAGCGTCCGCCAGGCGCAGGCGCGATCCCCGCGCCGTCCGATCCATTGGCGCAAAATGACGCGGCAACTTCCACCAAACAGCACTTTCTGCCGTTGCCGTGCAGAATCCGCTCACCAGAGCAGCAGGAACGCTGGACCTTTGACATTTCCGTCGGTGCGCGAAGCTGATAGCTTGCCGCTGGCTCGGACAGTCGGCTGACCACGTCGGCGCGCATTCGGGCCCATCAAGCACGATCCGTTTCGGCAAGCTGTCTTGGCACCGGTTCGCCACCTTTCCGGATCATGCTGGCGCCGTCGCACAACCTGCCTTGAACGTCCCGAGAGGTCCCCATGCTGGACAAGAGCCCCCGCCCCGCCGTCACCGTTCCGAACGATCTTGCCGCGCATTGGATGCCGTTCACCGCGAATCGCGCGTTCAAGAAGAATCCGCGCCTGCTCGCCGGTGCCAAGGACATGCACTACATCACGATCGATGGCCGCAAGATCATCGACGCCGCCGCCGGCATGTGGTGCTGCAACGCCGGACACGGCCGCACCGAGATCGCCGAGGCGATCGGCAAGCAGGCCGCCGCCCTCGATTACGCGCCGCCATTCCAGTTCGGCATTCCCCAGGCATTCGAGCTGGCGAACCGCATCGCCGACCTCGCGCCCGCCGGCCTCGATCACGTGTTCTTCTGCAACTCCGGCTCGGAGGCCGCCGATACCGCGCTGAAGATGGCGCTCGCCTATCACCAGATCAACGGCCAGGGCAGCCGAACCCGCCTGATCGGCCGTGTCCGCGGCTATCATGGCGTCGGTTTCGGCGGCACCTCGGTCGGCGGCATCGTCAACAACCGCAAGATGTTCGGCACGCTGCTGACGGGCGTCGATCACATCCCCGCCACCTATGATCGCGAGAAGCAGGCCTTCACCAAGGGTGAGCCGGAGTACGGCGCGCATTTCGCCGAAGAGCTGGAAAACCTGGTCGCGCTGCACGGTGCCAACACCATCGCCGCGGTCATCGTCGAGCCGATGGCCGGCTCGACCGGCGTGATCCCGGCACCGAAGGGCTATCTCAAGCGCCTGCGCGAGATCACCCAGAAGCACGGCATCCTGCTGATCTTCGACGAGGTCATCACCGGCTTCGGCCGCCTTGGCCACGCGTTTGCCGCCGAGCGCTACGGCGTGACGCCGGACCTGCTCACCTTCGCCAAGGGCGTCACCAACGGCGCCGCGCCGATGGGCGGCGTGGTGGTGCGCGACACCATCCACGATGCCTTCATGAGCGGCCCGGAGCACATGGTGGAGTTCACTCACGGCTACACCTACTCGGCACATCCGATCGCCTGTGCCGCCGGCCTCGCCACGCTCGACATCTACCGCGACCACAAGCTGTTCGAGCATGCCAAGGCGATCGAGCCGAAATGGGCCGACGCCGTGATGTCGCTGAAGGGCCTGCCCAACGTGCTCGACATCCGCACCGTCGGTCTGACCGCCGGCATCGACCTCGCGCCGCTGCCCGACGCGGCCGGCAAGCGCGGCTACTCGGCGATGGAGCAAGCCTTCCACAACACCGACCTGATGCTGCGCATCGCCGGCGATACCCTGGCGCTGACTCCGCCGCTGATCATCAGCGAGGACCAGATCGGCGAGATCGTCGACAAGGTCGGCAAGGTCATCAAGGCCGTGGCGTAAGCCTCAGCCCTCCTGGTCAGCTCGATCATCCCCTCCCCGCGCCAGCGAGGAGGGGATTTGTTTTGGTGCCACGACCGGCGGCGCAGCCCCGRGGCCGCGCTCGCCGGGAACCTTCGCACCCCCTCCACGTTCATGTCGCGAGCCGGCGTTTCGCGCGCGGCAAACGAACCTTCGGAGGACGCGCATGCTCGCACCGCCAGGCGAACTCTTGCAGCTGGGGCTGGAGCAGCGGCTGAACCGCGTCAAACGCGCCACGCAATCCTATATGCGCGACCGCGCGCGGCAGGCCACGGGCACGGTGACTTCCTACGTCGTGGCTGCCGGGCTGTTCGCGACCGCAGGCCTCTTCCTGATCGCGGCCTGCATCGTCGGCCTGACGGCGCTGTTCCGTTGGGTGGAAATGACCTACGGCCTGTTCACCGCATTCGCGGTGGTCGGCGGCATCCTGGTCGCGCTGGCGGTGATCTTTGCCGTGATCGCAGCCGTCAAGTTGCGCAGCCCGGCCCCGCATTATCCGTCCCTCGGCAGCCGGCTGCGCGTGGCGATCGCCTCGCCGACGTCGCGCCAGCCCGACGCCGACGAGATCGACCCCGACACYATCCCGCTCGCACCCTCGGCGACGTCTTCGAACCACGGCGGCGGTCTTGGTGGCGCACTCGGCCGCGTCAACCTGCCAGTCGGAGTCGCCGTTGCAGCGCTGCTGCTCGGCGTGGCCGCCCTGCGAAGGCGTCAGCACCGCAACGCGTGACGCTGAGGGGAACGCTTGGTTCGATGAGGGTCGAACCATGACTGGATCATCTGAGCTGATCAACTTGACGAGGGTGACATGTGCACCAGCATGCGGACACCTTCGCGGAGGCGCCGATCGGTCCGCGTCAGCGCGTCAGAAATGATCCAGAAACAAAATCGCCGATTTCGTCGCGTGGAACGCGGCCGATCGACTTCCGCCTCTCATGAATGTTCACCATGTCCAGCGACGCTGGCCCGTACTCCGTTGTTCTACGGGACGCGTCACTACGATGACACTTCACCTTGCGGCGTGATTTTGCGTAAATGACACGCCCTGGGGAAATCATCTGTCTCTCCCGGTATTTGAATCCTGCCAGCTATCCTCGCGAATCAACAGAAGTGCTAGGGTTGTATTCGGTTGGGAGCGTCGCGCAGCATGATCCGGATTTCCACGATTTTCATCGCCATCTGCATGGTTCTGGTCGCGGCTTCGCTCGGCCTGATCCTGTATTCGGTGGCCGGTATGAGTGGCTCGGAATCTGCGATCGTCGCACTCGCCGCGCTGACCTTCCTCATCCTCTACAACGCCGTGTCGATGCGGCTGCGCGACCGCTCCGACGTCGGCAGCCAGATTGCTGATCTGTCGCGYGGCACCGCCGATCTCGCGCGCCAAGTCGCCGAGTTCGGTCGCCGCCTGTCCGCGGTCGAAGGGCGCGTGGTGTCGTCGAATTCGGTCAGCACCGACCGCCTGCAGGGCGTGATCAGCGAGATCAACGAGCTCGGCGGCCTGATGAAGCAGCTCGCCGTCACGGTCGCACAGCACGAGGATCTGATCGCCGCGATCCCCTCTCAGGCCCAGCCAGCAGCATCGGCACCGACACCGTCTGCTTCGGCGGAACCCGTGCGTCCTGCTGCGGCCGCACCGGCTTCGACTCCAGTCGTGGAGCCCAAAATCGCCCCCGCGACCGCGCCCGAGGTGAAGCCGGCCGAGCCCAGCATGCGCGTCACCCCTCCCGCCGGCCTGACGCCTGCGAAGCCGGTCCCGTCGCAGCCGAGCCCCTCGCCTGTCGCGACCAACGCGCCCCCGGCCGCTGCCGCAGCCCCCGCCGCCCCGCGCAGCCAGCCGCAGATGCTCGCCGCCGTAAAGGCTGCGCTCGACGACAACCGTCTCGACATTTATCTGCAGCCGCTGGTGACGCTGCCACAACGCAAGGTGCGATTCTACGAAGCGGTGACACGGCTGCGCGACGAGCGCGACCAGGTGCTTGCCGCCGACGACTTCATCGGCATCGCSGAGGCGGCCGGCCTGGTGGGGCGCATCGACCACATGGTGATGCTCCGCTGCGTGCAGGTGCTGCGCCGGCTGATGGTGCGCAACAAGGAGGTCGGGATCTTCTGCAACGTCTCGTCGGCCACCCTGAGCAGCCCCGCCAACTTCTCACAGTGCCTGGATTTCCTGGAAGCCAACCGCGCGCTGGCGCCGTCCTTCGTGCTCGAATTCAAGCAGGCGACGTTGCGCAACCTCGGCCCGACCGAGACCGAGCATCTCGCGGCGCTCGCCCAGCGCGGCTATCGTTTCTCGATGGACCACGTCACCGAATTGCGGTTCGAGCCGCGCGAGCTCGCCGACCGCGGCATCCGCTTCATCAAGGTGCCGGCGGCGCTGCTGCTCGATCCCAAGCAGGGCTCKGTGTCCGACATCCACCCGACCGACCTCTCCGACCTGCTGGGCCGCTTCGGCATCGACCTGATCGCCGAGCGGATCGAGGGCGAGCGCAGCGTCATCGACCTGCTCGACTACGACGTCCGGTTCGGCCAGGGCTTCCTGTTCGCCCCGCCGCGGCCATTGCGGCCCGAGGGTTCATCTGCTACCGGCGTGGCCGCTGCGGCCTCCCCTGGAGGCGGGCAGGACATCAAGATTCAGGATCCCAATGCCGCCGGCCCTCATTCCTCCGACGCGTCAACCACCAGCGCCTCACCGCGAAGCGTCGGCAATGCTGCACTGGCGCGTCGCATCGCCGGACCGGCCTGAGCCGCGCCTGCTGCCATGACGTCGCTGCACTTCGAAGAGCGGCTGCGCGACCTGGTCGGCCGCAAGCAGGTCGTGCTGAGCGACATCTGGGGCGTGGTCCATAACGGGCTGGAATCCTTTCCCGAGGCCTGCGAGGCGTTGCATTGCTTCAGGCGCGAGGGCGGTACGGTGATCCTGATCACCAATGCGCCGCGGCCGGCCGATTCCGTGCAGCGGCAGCTGCGCAAGCTCGGCGTGGCCGACGAGGTCTACAGCGCCATCGTCTCCTCCGGCGACCTGACCCGCCATTACGTGGCGGACCATCCCGGCGGCAAGGTGTTCTGGCTCGGCCCCGAGCGCGACAACTCGATCCATCGCGGCCTCGAGGTGACCCTGTCGCCGCAGGACGAGGCCGACTACATCATCTGCACCGGCCTCTACGACGACGAGACCGAGACCGCCGAGGATTACCGGCCGATGCTGCTTCGCGCGCTGGAGCGCAAGCTGCCGCTGATCTGCGCCAATCCGGACATCGTGGTCGAACGCGGCGACCGCCTGATCTACTGCGCCGGCGCCATCGCCGAACTCTACCGCGAACTCGGCGGCGAGGTGATCTTCTACGGCAAGCCGCACCGGCCGATCTACGAACGCGCCATGCGGCTCGCCGAGCAGCATGCCGGCCGGCCGGTCGCGCGCGAGGAGGTGCTCGCGATCGGCGATTCCGTCCGCACCGACCTCGCCGGCGCGCATGCTTTCGGCATCGACTGCCTGTTCGTGACCCGCGGCATTCATTCCGAGGAGTTCGCCGGCGTCGATCAGCTCGATCCGGCCTCGGTCAAGGAGCTGTTCGGCCATCCGCCGCGCGCCCTGATGCGGGAATTGAAGTGGTRACAATGAAAAACGCCCGGCTGTCAGGCCGGGCGYTTTTCATGCTGGGATCGCAGGATTCGACCGGCGCTCAGGCCGTGGCCATGTCCGGGAACACGGCGTCGATCTTGGTCTTCAGGGTCGCCGCRTTGAACGGCTTGACGATGTAATTGTTCACGCCCGCCTTCTTGGCGGCGATGACGTTCTCGGTCTTGGATTCCGCCGTGATCATGATGAACGGGGTGGTCGCCAGGTTGGGATCGGCGCGGACCTCGCGGAGCAGGTCGTAGCCGGTCATCGGCTCCATGTTCCAGTCCGAGATCACGAGGCCATACTTCTTGGCGCGCATCTTGTTGAGCGCCATCGAGCCGTCGCTGGCGTCGTCGATGTCCTCGAACCCAATCTGTTTCAGAAGATTCCTGATGATACGGATCATGGTGCTGTAATCGTCGACGACGAGCACCGGCATCGTCAAATCAACCGCCATCTTGACTCCCCCAACGCGAACACAACGCGCAGACTGTTACCAAAACGATCTTTTCGGCTCAGGTCTCGAACGACCTCCGCCATCCGGGTTCAGGAGTAGCACCAGCCGTTAAACAGCGCGTTAACTGCACCCCGTTCGCATGTCGGCTTTGCTGCGCTGCATGCGCCCGGGGCCCCCTTCGGCTTGACTTCGGCAGGCCGGCCGCCCACGGTCCAGGTCGACCTCCGCCGATCGGCGGCTTCGCGAATCCACGAGATATTTCCGTCACATGGCTGCTTTCACGATCATCCGCGACACCACCCCGCCGGCCGACATCRTCAAAGGCGCGGTGGTGGCGATGGGAAATTTCGACGGCGTCCATCTCGGCCACCGGGCCGTGATCGAGGCGGCGGTCGAAATGGGCAAGAGTCACGGCCGTCCGGCGCTSGCCCTGACCTTCGAGCCGCATCCACGGCGCTTCTTCAGCCCCAACACACCGCAATTCCGACTCACCGACGAACGCGCCAAGCTGCGGCTGTTGGCCGGAACCGGGCTGCAGGGCGCCGTCGTCATGACCTTCGACAAGGGCCGTGCCCAGACCTCGGCGCAGGATTTCATTCACCATGAACTGATCGGCCGCCTCGGCGTCGCCGGGATCGCGGTCGGCTACGACTTTCATTTCGGCAAGGGTCGCGTCGGCTCGCCCACTCTGCTCGCCAGCGAGGCCCCCAAACTGGGCATCGAGGTGGACGTGCAGCCCCATGTCGACATCGACGAGCGGCCGGTCTCTTCGACCGCGATCCGCGAGGCGCTRGCCGAGGGCCAGGTCGCCGAGGCCACCGCGATGCTCGGCGGCCCCTGGTTCGTGACCTCGGAGGTCATCCATGGCGAGAAGCGCGGCCGCGAYCTCGGCTACCCCACCGCCAATATGCGGCTCGACCGCGATTGCGGCCTGCGCCACGGCATCTATGCCGTCCGGGTYGGCCGCGGCCGCGGTGCGAACCGGGTGCWGATCGACGGCGTCGCCAATTTCGGCCGCCGGCCGACCTTCGACAATGGCGCGCCGCTGCTCGAGACCTTCCTGTTCGACTTCAAGGACAGCCTCTATGGCGAGGTCCTGGATATCGCTTTCATCGGCTTCATCCGCGAGGAGGCGAAATTCAGCTCGATCGAGGCCCTGATCCGGCAGATGGACGACGACAGTGCCAAGGCCCGCGCCCTGCTTCAGGCGAATGCAGGCCTCTTCCCCCGGCTCGGCGAGATCGAATAGGCCCGGCTGCCCGGCGGCGCACGATCACTTTGCGATTTCGCCGTCCGGCTGCTATGAGAAAGCCCCATGTTGATACGGCGCATCATCGGCATTAGCGGCCCGGCTTCCGCCTGAGCTTTTCGAGCTCGGCGCAAGACCGGGATGTCTCTGCTCGTTCCGCCGCCCGCGATCCCAGMTCGCGCCTCCGCGCCCCCTCTTTGAGCTCATCAAGCCAGATCACGATGTCCGAGAAGCCGCAAAAGTCCGACGCCGCCGATTACTCGAAAACCCTCTATCTGCCGCAGACGGAATTCCCGATGCGCGCCGGCCTGCCGCAGCGCGAGCCGGAGATCCTGAAATACTGGAGTGACATCGACCTCTACGGCAAGCTGCGCGAGACCGCCCAGGGGCGGCCGAAATTCGTGCTGCATGACGGCCCGCCCTACGCCAATGGCAACATCCATATCGGGCACGCACTCAACAAGATCCTCAAGGACGTCGTGACCAAGAGCCAGCAGATGCTCGGCCACGATTCCAACTATGTGCCGGGCTGGGATTGCCACGGCCTGCCGATCGAATGGAAGATCGAGGAGGAGAACTACCGCAAGAAGGGCAAGACCAAGCCCGACTTCCGCGACTCCGCCGCCATGGTCGCATTCCGCAAGGAATGCCGCGCCTATGCCGAGCATTGGCTCAACGTGCAGCGCGAGGAGTTCAAGCGTCTCGGCGTCATTGGCGACTGGGACCATCCCTACGCCACCATGACCTATCCGGCCGAGGCGCAGATCGCGCGCGAGCTGATGAAGTTCGCCGCCAACGGCACGCTGTATCGCGGCTCCAAGCCTGTGATGTGGAGCGTGGTCGAGAAGACGGCGCTGGCCGARGCCGARGTCGARTAYGAGGATTATCAGTCCGACACGGTGTGGGTGAAGTTTCCGGTGACCTCGCCGGCCCATGGCGCGCTCGCMGGCGCTTCGGTGGTSATCTGGACCACGACGCCCTGGACCCTGCCCGGCAACCGCGCCATCTCGTTCTCGCCCAAGATCGCCTATGGCCTTTACGAGGTCACCGACGCGCCTGCGGACAATTGGGCCAGGACCGGCGACAAGCTGATCCTCGCCGAYGCSCTYGCGGAGGGCGTGTTCAAGCAGGCGCGCGTCACGAGCTACAACAGACTGCGCGACATCCCCGGCGACACGCTGGATGCCGTCGAATGCGCGCATCCGTTCAGGGGTCTCGCCGGCGGCTACAATTTCGTCGTGCCACTCCTGCCCGGCGACCACGTCACCGACGACACCGGCACCGGCTTCGTCCACACTGCGCCCGGCCACGGCCGCGAGGACTTTGACGTCTGGATGGCGCATGGCCGCGAGCTGGAAGGCCGAGGCATCGCGACCACCATCCCCTACACTGTCGACGAGAACGGCGCGCTGACCGATCACGCCCCGGGCTTCACCGGAAAACGCGTCATCAACGACAAGGGCGAGAAGGGCGACGCCAACGAGGCCGTCATCAAGGCGTTGACCGAGGCGGGCATGCTGCTGGCGCGCGGCCGGCTCAAGCATCAATACCCGCACTCCTGGCGCTCCAAGAAGCCGGTGATCTTCCGCAACACGCCGCAATGGTTCATCGCGATGGACAAGGACATCGCTGATGACGGTCAGGCGAAGTCCGGCGACACCCTGCGTGCCCGCGCGCTGCGCGCGATCTCGGTCACGCAATGGGTGCCGGCGGCCGGCCAGAACCGCATCAACGGCATGATCGCCAACCGGCCGGACTGGGTGATCTCGCGCCAGCGCGCCTGGGGCGTGCCGATCGCGGTGTTCGTGCGCGAAAAGGGCGACGGCTCCGCCGAGATCCTGCAGGACGAGACGGTGAACACCCGCATCGCGGACGCCTTCGAGAAGGAAGGCGCCGATGCCTGGTATGCCGACGGCGCGCGCGAGCGCTTCCTCGGCTCGCGGGCCAATGAGGACTGGAAGAAGGTCGACGACATCTGCGACGTCTGGTTCGATTCCGGTTCGACCCACGCCTTCGTGCTCGAAGACCCCGTGCATTTCCCCGGCCTCGCCGGCATCAAGCGCAAGGTCGATGGCGGCCAGGATACGGTGATGTATCTTGAAGGCTCGGACCAGCATCGCGGCTGGTTCCACTCCTCGCTGCTCGAGAGCTGCGGCACCCGCGGCCGGGCGCCGTACGATGTGGTGCTGACGCACGGCTTCACGCTCGACGAGAACGGCCGGAAGATGTCGAAGTCGCTCGGCAACACCGTCGAGCCGCAGAAGGTCATCAAGGATTCCGGCGCCGACATCCTGCGCCTGTGGGTCTGCGCGACCGACTATGCCGACGACCAGCGCATCGGCCCGGAGATCCTGAAGAACACCATCGAGACCTATCGCAAGCTGCGCAACTCGATCCGCTGGATGCTCGGCACGCTGCATCACTACAAGCGCAGCGAGGCGGTGGCGTTCGCCGACATGCCGGAGCTGGAACGGCTGATGCTGCATCAATTGTCCGAGCAGGCCGAGGTCATCCGCCGCGCCTATGCCGCGTTCGACTACAAGACCGTGATCGCCTCGCTCGCGGCGTTCATGAACACCGAGCTGTCGGCGTTCTATTTCGACATCCGCAAGGACACGCTGTATTGCGACCCGCCGTCCTCGGTGGCGCGCAAGGCCGCGCTCACCGCGATCGACCTGATCTGCGACGCGATCCTGAAATGGTTGGCGCCGGTGTTGTCCTTCACCACCGACGAAGCGTGGCGGATGTACCGGCCTGACGCCGCACCGTCGGTGCATCTGACGCTGTTCCCAGAAACGATGGATGGCTATCGCGACGAGGCGCTGGCCGCGAAATGGGAGACCATCCGCAACATCAGGCGCGTCGTCACCGGCGCGCTGGAGCTCGCCCGCGCGGCCAAGACCATCGGCTCCTCGCTGGAAGCCTCGCCGATCATCTATGTCGCCGATCGCGCGCTGCTCGGCACCTTGTTCGACACGGATCTGGCCGAGATCTGCATCACCTCGAACTATGAGGTGCGCGAGGGCGAAGCACCGGCGGAGGCGTTCCGGCTCGATGCGGTGCCGGGCGTTGCCGTCATTGTCGAGAAGGCCGTCGGCCGCAAATGCGCCCGCTCCTGGAAGATCCTGGAAAGCGTCGGCGAGGACGCAGAGTATCCCGACGTCTCGCCGCGTGACGCGCAGGCGCTGCGCGAATGGAAGGCGCTCGGGGTGAGTGTCTAGTGAATCACAGACCCTTCCCTGGCTTGGACGGATGGCGCGACGCGCTCCGCTCTAACTTCTCCCCGCCTGCGGGGAGAGGTCGGATTGGATCGCCAGATGCAATCCGGGTGAGGGGGTACAGGTCTCACCCCGGACACTCCCCGTGCGTCCGCCCCTCCCCCCAACCCTCTCCCCGTAACAACGGGGCGAGGGAGCGCACCGTCGTCTGCGGAGCACTTTTCGTCCAATGACCCCCCGCCTCCGCCTCGGCCTGCTCGCCGGCCTCGCCACGCTGGTCATCGACCAGGCCTCCAAGCTGTGGCTGCTCTATGTGTTCGACCTGCCGAACCGCGGCACCGTGAAGGTCACACCGTTCTTCGACCTCTATCTCGCCTGGAACATCGGCATCTCCTTCGGYTGGCTGCAGAACGAGAGCGCGCTCGCGCAATATGGGCTGATGGCGGTGAAGGCCGTCGCTGTGGTGGCGCTGGCGATCTGGATGGCGCGGTCGGAAACCAAGCTCGCCACGGCGGCGCTCGGCATGATCATCGGCGGCGCCATCGGCAATGGCATCGACCGGCTCGCCTATGGTGCGGTGGTGGATTTTGCGCTGTTCCATGTCGAGATCGGCGGCACCGTGTACAACTGGTACATCTTCAATCTGGCCGACGTGGCGATCGTTGCCGGGGTGGCGGGCCTGCTGTATGACTCCTTCTTCGGCGGCCCCGCCGCAAAAGCGCCCTGATCGGGGTCGATACCGGTCCTGCCGATCTGGGCTCAAGAGCCTGAGGTTCTTCACGTTTTCGGGATCGGCGGATGACCGGACGACCCGCTTGCGGAGGGTCCGCGAGTGTCGGGGTCACGGTTGGTTCGTCTGATCACGAGCACTGGACAAGCGAGGACAGGGAAAGCCATGCGCAAGACCGAAGTCAGCGGCCGGATCGTGACCAGCACGGCCATTCGCGCTCTGCGGCTGTCCGCCGTGGCGCTCGGAATCGGCCTCATGATGGCCGCCGGCACCGCGCGCGCCCAGGACGACGACGAAGACGACAAGACCTTCGAAGAGAAGATCATCGACAATCTGATGCGCGGGATCGGCGGCACCAACATGGAGACGCCGACGATCGACTACCGCGAGCGTTCGCCGCTGGTGGTTCCGCCCAAGCTCGATCTGCCGCCCCCGGCGGCGGCCGCGGCACAGGCCACGGCGCCGAACTGGCCGAAGGACCCGGATGAGCAGCGCCGTCGTGCCGCCGCGGCTGCGCGCAAGAAGGAAAACAAGGATCCCGTCGCGTCGGCGCGTCCGCTGACGCCCGCCGAGATGCGCGCCGGACGCACCGCGTCCGCCAAGCAGACCGAGCCGGTCCAGCCGGGCGTCACCAACAATCCGATGCTGAGCCCGTCGCAGCTCGGCTTCAAGGGCGGCCTGTTCGGCATGTTCAAGGGCAATGACAGCGAGGCGAAGCCGTTCACCAGCGAGCCGCAGCGCGAAAGCCTGACCCAGCCGCCGCCCGGCTACCAGACGCCATCGCCGAGCTATGCCTACGGCACCGGTCCGCAGGAGCCGCTGGGTGCCAAGCAGATGGACATCATGACCGGCAAGGAACGGTAATTCCGTCCGCCGMCCCAAGGTCTCCGGAACCGCCGGCAGTGCCGGCGTTAGCGAAATTTAATGTCTTGCGGCAGCACCATGCATCGCCGCTTTGTGACGCCGGGCTCCGTCCCGCGCGGTGTAGCATGCTGCGCTCAAACCCGATCGCCCCTCTCGGGCCTTCAGAAGGATCATGATGTCCTCGCACCGGTTCATCCCCGTCGCTGCCGCGCTCGTCTCTCTGCTCGCGTTCACGGCCGGCGCTGCGGCGCAAACGACGTTTGCCTCCGAGCCCCCCGCCAGTTTCACCCTTCCGAACGGCCTGCAGGTCGTCGTGATCCAGGATCACCGCACCCCGGTGGTCACGCAGATGATCTGGTACAAGGTCGGCTCCGCCGACGAGACGCCCGGCAAATCGGGACTGGCGCACTTCCTCGAGCACCTCATGTTCAAGGGCACCGAGAAGCATCCGGCCGGCGAGTTCTCCAAGACCGTGCTGAAGATCGGCGGCAATGAGAACGCCTTCACCTCGGTCGACTACACCGGCTACTTCCAGCGCGTGCCGCGCGATCAGCTGCCGAAGATGATGGAGTTCGAGGCCGATCGCATGACCGGCCTGGTGCTGAAGGATGAGAACGTGCTGCCCGAGCGCGACGTCGTGCTCGAGGAATACAACATGCGCGTCGCCAACTCGCCGGAAGCCCGCCTCAACGAGCAGATCATGGCGGCACTCTACGTCAACCATCCCTATGGCCGGCCGGTGATCGGCTGGAAGCCGGAGATCGAGAAGCTCAGCCGCGAGGATGCGCTGGCGTTCTATCGCCGCTTCTACGCGCCCAACAACGCGATCCTGGTGATCGCGGGCGACACCGACGCCAAGGAAGTGCGGCCGCTGGTCGAGCAGACCTTCGCCAAGATCCCGTCGCAGGCAGACATTCCCGCACGCAGGTTGCGGCCGCAGGAGCCGGAGCCGGTCGCGCCACGCACCGTCACCTTGGCGGATCCGCATGTCGAGCAGCCCTCGATGCGCCGCTTCTATCTGGTGCCGTCGGCCACGACAGCCGCCCCCGGCCAGTCGGCCGCGCTCGACGTGCTGGCGCAGCTGATGGGCAGCGGCAGCAATTCCTATCTCTACCGCGCACTGGTCGTCGACAAGCCGCTCGCGATCAATGCCAGCGCGTCCTATCAGGGCACGTCGCTCGATCCGACCCAGTTCTCGATCGCGGTTGCACCGCGGCCCGGCGTCGATTTCGCCCAGGTCGAGGCGGTGGTCGACAGCGTCATCGCCGAGATCGCGCAGAACCCGGTTCCGGCCTCCGACCTCGAACGCGTCAAGACCCAGCTGATCGCGGAGGCGATCTACGCCCAGGACAACCAGGCCACGATGGCGCGCTGGTATGGCGGCGGCCTCACCACCGGCCTCAGCATCGAGGACATCAGAAGCTGGCCGGACCGCATCCGCGCCGTCACCGCCGAGCAGGTGCGCGCCGCGGCGCAGACCTGGCTGCAGAAGACGCGATCCGTCACCGGCTATCTGGTCAAGGACAATGCGGCCAAGCGCGAGGAGAAGCGGTCGTGATCAGCACAATGACCTTCGCCCGCCGTTTCGCCTGCGTCCTCWCCGTCGCGGCCGCAGCGCTCACGATCGCTCCGGCCGCAGAGGCCGCGACCAAGATCCAGCGCCTGGTGTCGCCCGGCGGCATCGAAGCCTGGTTCGTGCAGGACGCGACCGTGCCCTTGATCGCCATGGAATATGCGTTCCAGGGCGGCGCCGCGCAGGACCCTGCCGGCAAGCCCGGYGTCGGCAATCTCGTCGCCGACCTGCTCGACGAGGGCTCCGGCGAGCTCGATTCCAAGACCTTCCACGAGCGGCTCGACCGCCGCGCCATCGAGCTCTCGTTCCAGGTCGCGCGCGACAATTTCCGTGGCTCGCTGCGGATGCTGCGCGACAACAAGGACGAGGCGTTCGAGCTGTTGCGCRCGGCGCTGACCTCGCCGCATTTCGACAGCACCGACGTCGAGCGCATCCGCTCGCAGGTGCTCTCCGGCCTGCGCCGCGAGACGACCAATCCGAGCGCGCTGGCGGGCCGCAAATTCCTCGAGCTCGCCTTCCCGAACCACCCCTATGGCCGCCCCTCCAACGGCACGCTGGAGAGCGTGCCGACCATCACCGTCGACGATCTCAAGGACTACACCCGGCGCGTGCTCGCCAAGGACACGCTGAAGGTCGCGGTCGTCGGCGACGTCGATCCGGCCACGCTCGGCAAGCTGCTCGACCAGACCTTTGGCGCGCTGCCCGMCAAGGCTCAGTTGACGCCGGTGCCCGACATCGTCGCCACCAAGCCGCCGGAGCGCGTGCTCGTGTCGCTCGACGTGCCGCAGACCGTCATCACCTTCGGCGGCCCCGGCATCCGCCGGCACGACCCGAACTTCATGGCCGCCTATGTGGTGAACCACGTTCTCGGCGGCGGCGGACTGTCGTCGCGGCTCTACAAGGAAGTGCGCGAGAAGCGCGGTCTCGCCTACTCCGTCTATGACGCGCTGCTATGGATGGATCACTCCGCGCTGTTCATCGGCAACACCGCCACGCGCTTCGACCGCGCCGGCGAGACCATCGCCGCCGTCGAACAGGAGATCCGCCGCATCGCCGAGGACGGCCCGACCCAGCAGGAGCTCGACGAGGCCAAGTCCTACATCAACGGCTCGCAGATGCTGGCGCTCGACACCTCCTCCAAGCTGGCGCAGGCGATGCTGCAATATCAGCTCGACAAGATGCCGATCGACTACATCGAGAAGCGCAGCGAGATCGTCAACGCCGTGACGCTCGACGACGCCAAGAAGGCGGCCAAGCAGCTCTGGAGCCAGGGCCTGCTGACCGCCGTCGTCGGCCGCACCCCGCAGGCCGCCGCCGAGCCGGCCCAGGCCCCTGCCACCGCGCCTGTGACCAAGACGAACTGAGGCGGGCGGCCGGGCCGAAGCCGCATCGGCGCGGCGAAGGCCCGAGCATCCTCGTCTTTACGGGTCGCTGATCGACGTGGATGGCCGGGACAAGCCCGGTCATGACGGATGGAAAGACACGGGCATAAATCGCCACTCAAGAAGCGCGCTCGCTGATTGCTTCGGGAACTGTCCTCGTCAGCCACGCGCGTGCGATCGCGACGTCCTCCGATGTGATCGCATGGCCGGTGTCGAGGACATGATGTGTCACATCAGCGCCGGCGCGTATCAGCGTCTGCGCCAGCCTCAGACCATCGCCACGAGAACGCCGGCTGTCGTTCGCGCCGTCTATGATCAGCACAGGCGTCGCCTGCATCGTCGTCGGCAGTTCTCTCGATAGTGGGGACAGCGGCCGAAACAGAATGGCCCCTCTCAGCAATCCGGGCCGCATCAGAAGCAGCGCAGCGGCCATGATCGCACCATTCGAAAAACCAACGGCGACCGGAGCTGCAAATCCGTGATGGTCGCGACATGAATTCAGAAAGCCGGCCAGAGCCTCCAGCCGCTCCGTGATGTCAGCTTCATCGATGGTTCGGTTTGAATGACGGCAGAAAAACGCAAAGCCTCCTTCGATCTCGACCGTGCCGCGTACCGCCAGGCTCGACATCGCAGGACCGAGGTCTCGAGCCAAAGCCAGCAGGTCATGTTCCGTGCCGCCGGTCCCGTGCAGCAGGAGCAGGGGTGAGCCAGCAGGATCGGCTCCTCGGAGGAAGCGGTGAGCCATCTCACTCATGCCGGCCACGATACCATATCGGCCGGCCGACGACAGTCCCAGCCGGCATCAAATTCTGAAAAARCAAAATTTCTTGCGCATTATCGGAATCTATGATTGTATGTCCGCATCCCGCCTCACTGCGGAGGGGCGTTGCGCGCGATCGTCACGACACGCGAGGCGGGGAGGCGGTGGCCGCGRGAGGTCGCAGCGTCYTCTTCTCGAGGGCGCGGACGAACGATCTGTCGCGGACGTGAAGTCGCAGCGTCCCGATACCCCGATGCTGGTATCACGCGCCGATGCGCAAGCGTCGCGCAATGGTGGCCAGAAAGCCCGGCGCACCAGGGAGACTGCGTATAAGCGTGAAGCCCATCGCGCGGGGAATGYCGGGATGTCTCGGCTGAACCTGTGGTACCTGCCGCCTGCATTTTTTT
>BFBZ01000024.1_pt14 | contig 79729 bp, 77 predicted proteins | sample 1888401 | NCBI WGS metagenome assembly BFBZ01 (sample SAMD00112614, study PRJDB3348) | symbiont metagenome | host: Chara braunii
GCGCGGCGCGATCACCAGCGCATCGAGCGGCGGTCGCCCCTCCAGGATCTGCTCGAAGCCGCGATAGAGCGGCGCGGTCACCTCGGCGCGTGCGACACGGCCGCTCTCGATATCCAGGCGGACCTCGAGATCGCCCTCGACGCGGTTGAACGGGCCGACCGTGATCCGGGTCATGAACTGCGCTTGTCGCCCGAGCGGCTCGGCGGCACCACGACGTGATCAGCCGTGGCATTGACGCGCACGCGGCGCGGAGTCGCCGATTTCGACAGGGCCGCGAGCGCGACGAACCACGCCTTGGGCATGTCGGTCGGAAGCCCGACGGGAATGCCGGCGAGCTTCGCGGTCTGCAGATAGTTCTGCGCGCTTTCGAAGCCCGGTGAGGTGCAGGCGATGCAGGCATAGCCGCCCTTGGTGCAGGAGCCGCCACCGTTCCAGGACCGCTGATTGCAGTCGCCGACAGCCTGCGTCGCGCGGCAGCCGAGATGCTCCATCAAACAGCCCCGCTCCGACATGGCTTCCGCGCTCGCCTTGAACTCATAGAACTCGTTGCGCGAGCAGCCATGATGAGCGAGGTGGTTGGCGATGAAGGCGGGACGCCCGACGGCGTCGAGGCCGTCGGCGGTGAGATCGCCAGTCGTGAGCGCAAGCAGGCTTTCCATGATCCAGCCGGGGTGTGGCGCGCAGCCGGCGACATTGATCACCGGCAACCCGCGCTTCGAGCGGAAACCCGCCCCTAGCGCGCCGCCGACGTCGCTCCCCTCGAACTGCAACCCGACCGCATCGGTCGGGTTGATGCCGGCCGCGGGAATGCCGCCATAAGCCGCGCAGCTGCCGACCGCGACGACATAGTCGGCCAGCGGGGCGAGATCGAGCAGCCAATGATAGATTGAGCGGTTGGTGCCCGCCAGCATGTTGAAGCGGCCGCTCAGGTTAGGGCCCCGGGCGACCGAGCCTTCGAGCACCAGCAGATCGAGCCGCTCGCGCCCGTCGCGGATGGCCTCGAGCAGTTCCGCGGCTTCCTCGCCGGTCTCCTCGCTGACGGAGGGATGCCACACCAGATCGATGCCGGACTGGCGCAGTTSGTCGAACCAGCCGGAGGCGCCGCTTTCCAGAATGGACATGGTGCAGCCGCCGCAGCTCGCGCCCTGCAGCCACAACATCCTGGTCATTCCCTCCGCGCCGACCATCGTGGGTTCCGCTGCTATTTCGCGCCGGGCATTCCGCCTGGTGGTGCTCTCGGGTTTAACGCCGCAGCGTGAGTACTGGCAAGCGCGTCGCACGGCCTGCGCTCGGAGCCACGACGACGGCCGAGCAGCACGGCGCCGGCCCAGATCAGTCCGAACAGGCCGACCGCGACGATCCCGAGATTGCCGATGTCATCGCCCAGCGCCACCGCGACATCCGTCCAGCCGCCCTGAGCGCCAAGCCGTGGCGCCAGCAACGTCACCGCCTCGACGCCGCCGATCACCAGCGCGATCGCGACCGACGTTCCGGTGATCACCAGATTGTAGCGTCGCTTGCGCGCGGGATCCGTCAGCGCCCAACGATAGGCTCCGACCATCAGCATGCTGTCGGCCGTATCGACGGTCGCCATCGCCGCAGCGAACAACGCCGGGAACACCAGCACATGGGCGAGGCTCGCGCCGCGCGCTGCTTCGGTCGCAGAAAGGCTGAGGAGACCGATCTCGCTCGCGGTATCGAAGCCGAGGCCGAACAGGAACCCGAGCGGATACATGTGCCAGGCGCGGTCCACGAGGCGCAGCACAGGACGCAGCAGACGAATGAGAACGCCCCGCCCTGCAYTTGCCGTGTCTGCCATTTCGGACTGCTGCGACACTGCCGGGCGCCGCCACAGATTGACGAACAGAACGAGGTTCGCGAATGCGATCAGCAGCAGGAAGCCGGCCGAAACCGAGGTGCCGATGGCACCACCGATCGCCCGAATTGCGCTGTCCCCGCTCAACAGATCGGCGCCGGCGACCAGGCTGACGATAATGGTGGCGATGACGACGACGCTCGAATGTCCGAGCGCGAAATAGAGACCCGCAGCGCGCGGCGTGTCCCCCTCCTGCACCAGCTTGCGGACCACGTTGTCGATCGCAGCGATGTGGTCGGCGTCAACCGCATGGCGCAATCCAAGTAGCCAGGCCAGCATGGCCGTGCCGACGATGGCGGGACGGTCGGCATAGAGCGCAAACRCCCAGGCCCAGGCAAGCGCGTTGGCGAGCACGAGACCGGCCAGCAGCGCGAYATTGCGGCCGCCCGCGGTCTGCAGCCAGGCCGGCGCTGCGCGCGGAGGCTGGGGATGATCAATTGGGAAAATCGTCATACTCAGGCAGGAGAGCAAGTCTCGCGCCAATTGGCAAGCCTTGCTCCGCCCSGCCCAGATCAGGCCGAATTCGCGCCGTTCACCCCCCGTCTCGCCTGGATCGGCCAGCCTCTGTGGCAATCCGCTGTCCGGTCACGCACAAACAATGACCAGCCGCTGAAGACCTTCGCTTGCCCCCGCCTCACCGGACCGAGGCGCTTTGCGCCGCGATCTCGCGCCTGACAGCGGCCTCGAACCCGCTGGCCGGCGCGGCGAACATCAGCCGGGTCTCCTCATGGAACGCCGAGAAGATGCCGACGACGACCGTCTCGCCGCCGATCTCGGCCAGGATCGGCGAGCCCGAATAGCCGAAATTCGCCAAGCAATGCACCGTCAGCAGCCGAGCATCCTCAGTCATGCCGGCGCTGCAATTGCGCTGTCCGGWCGGCGAATAACGCCGCTCCTGGCCGTAGCCGATCTCCGAAATCGTCCCGGCCGCCGTCGCMGCCGCAAGTTGCTCGCGCGTGAGCGCTGTGACCGCCACCGGCCGCGACGGCAGCGCATCCTTCAGGACGATCAGGGCCCAATCGRCGCGCGAGCGGTCAAGCGACCATTTGTCGTGCTGGATCGGCGCGAAGTCSGGCGCCACGATCAGCTTGTCGGCAATCGACGAGGCTGCCGGCGTGCCCTTGTTCATGCCGGCCAGGAAGTGGACGTTGCCGGGACTGACCTGGGCGACGCCGTTGAAGACGCAATGCGCGGCCGTGAGCACCAGGCGCGGCGCCACCAGCGTGCCCGTGCACGAACCGCCCGTGCTGTATTGGGCCACGGTGACGACGCCGATCGATGATGCCGGCCACGCCGTGGGATCCACGACCTCGCCGATGTGCCGGTCGAGCCCGAGCAGTTGCTCGGGCCGCGGATTGGCAATGCCTGAATCGGCCGCTTCCGGCTTGGGCCGCCAGGCCGCGATGGCCTGCTCCGCCTGTCGCCGCTGCGCCTCACTCAACGCGACACGCTGGACCTCGCGGCCCGCGGACCGCACGCCATTTCGCCCCGCCATGACCAGCCAGGCATAGCCCTGCACGACATCCTGCGCGACCACCCGCCCGTCGAGCATCATCAGGCCGAGCATATATTGCGACTGGGCGAAGCCCTGGGCCGCGGCGCGAGAAAACCATCGGCTGGCTTCGCCATGATCGCGGGCGACGCCTTCCCCATTGTAATAGGCGACGCCGAGATAATGCTGCGCGACGGCGAGGCCCTGATCCGCCGCCTTCCGGTACCAGGCCATCGCCTCGGCAGGGTTGCGCGGCACACCCCAGCCGAACGCCTGCATGAAGCCGACATCGAACTGCGCCCGCGCATCGCCTTTGGCCGCCAGCGGCATCAGCCGCCGCATCGCCATGGCGTGCTGGCCATTGGCCGCCGCGGCCACGGCCTCCTCGAGTTCGGCGGCCGAACCGGGCACAATGGCGGCGAGCCACACGGCTAAGACGAGAGCAATTGTCCTGATCATCGCGTCCGCGGCATCCCGGTCATCATGATGGGGAGACCAGCAGACCGGATCAAGACGGCAGCCCCATGGCCGCSCGCAAAACGGCTGCCCCGCGCTTACGCCTGCTCGCTCTTGGCGAAGCGGTCGTCGAGCGCATAGCCGGCGCCGCGCACCGTGCGGATCGGATCCTGCTCGCGGCCGGGATTGAGCAGCTTGCGCAGGCGGCCGATATGGACGTCCACCGTGCGCTCGTCGATATAGATATCCCGGCCCCAGACACTGTCGAGCAACTGCTCACGGCTGAACACGCGGCCCGGATGCTCGAGGAAGAATTCGAGCAGGCGGTATTCGGTCGGGCCGAGATCGATCGGCCGGCCCGAGCGCGCCACCCGGCGCTTCTCGCGGTCGAGCTCGATGTCCCCATAGGACAGCACCGTCGCCAGCCGCTCCGGGCTCGCCCGCCGCAGCAGACCCTTCACCCGCGCCAGCAGYTCAGGGACCGAGAACGGCTTGACGATRTAGTCGTCCGCCCCGGTCGCCAGRCCGCGCACGCGCTCGCTCTCCTCGCCGCGCGCCGTCAGCATGATGATCGGCAGCTGCTTGGTCTCGGGCCGCGTCCGCAACCGGCGGCACAGTTCGATGCCGGACAGGCCCGGCAGCATCCAGTCGAGCACCACGAGATCGGGAACGCGCTCCTTCAGCCGCGTGTCGGCCTCGTCGCCCCGCCCCACGGTCTCGACCTCGTAGCCCTCGGTCTCCAGATTATAGCGCAGGAGCGTGGTCAGCGCCTCTTCATCTTCCACCACCAGGATGCGCGCAGTCATATCGAACGAGTCTCTCTCAGTTGCCGGGGACCGTGGTGGCGAAGCTCGTCATGTCGCCCTTCGGACGCTTGTCGACCATCGCCTGGCCCTCGATCATGTAGAACACCGTCTCCGCGATATTGGTCGCGTGGTCGCCCATCCGCTCGATATTCTTGGCGCAGAACATCARATGGATGCAGAACGAGATGTTGCGCGGATCTTCCATCATGTAGGTCAGCAGCTCGCGGAACAGCGAGGTGCAGATGGCATCGACCTCCTCGTCGCCCTTCCACACCGCCATCGCAGCCGGCAGGTCATGCGCCGCATAGGCATCCAGCACCGACTTGACCTGCGACTGCACGAGATCCGTCATGTGCTCAAGGCCACGGATCAGCTTGAGCGGATGGAAATCACTTTCCAGCGCAGCAACCCGCTTGCCGATGTTCTTCGCGAGGTCGCCGATGCGCTCAAGATCAGTGGCGACGCGCATCGCGCCGACGATCTCACGCAGGTCGACCGCCATCGGCTGCCGGCGCGCGATGGTCAGCACGGCGCGCTCCTCGATGATGCGCTGCAGCTTGTCGACCTCGGCATCGGCGGCGACGACCTTCTGGCCGAGCGCGACGTCACGCCGAACCAGYGCGTCGACGGAGTCGACAATCAGCCGCTCGGCGAGACCGCCCATCTCCGACACGAGCCGGGTCAGATCCTGCAGATCGCTGTCGAACGCCTTGGCGGTATGTTCACTGGCCATGATGATCTCCTGAAGGCAATGATGCTGTCGGCGTCAGCCGAACCGGCCGGTGATGTAATCCTGGGTCCGCCGATCGCTCGGCGAGGTGAAGATCTTGCTGGTGTCGTCGAACTCGATCAACTCGCCGAGATACATGAAGGCGGTCTTGTCGGAGACACGCGCCGCCTGCTGCATGTTATGCGTGACGATCGCGATCGTATAGTTCTCCGAGAGTTCCTGGATCAGCTCCTCGACCTTGGCGGTCGAAATCGGATCGAGCGCCGAGCAAGGCTCGTCGAACAGGATCACTTCGGGCCTGACAGCCACGGTACGCGCGATGCACAGGCGCTGCTGCTGGCCGCCGGACAGCGACAGGCCGGAGGCGTTGAGCTTGTCCTTGACCTCGTTCCACAGCGCGCCGCCGCGCAGCGCCTTCTCGACCCGGTCGTCCATCTCGGACTTCGAGATCTTCTCATAGAGGCGGATGCCGAAGGCGATGTTCTCGTAGATCGTCATCGGGAACGGCGTCGGCTTCTGGAACACCATGCCGACCCGGGCGCGCAGCAGGTTCAGGTCGAGCTTGGGATCGAGGATGTTGGTGCTGTCCAGCATCAGCTGGCCGGTGGCGCGCTGGCCCGGATAGAGATCGTACATCCGGTTGAAGATGCGCAGCAAAGTCGACTTGCCGCAGCCGGACGGACCGATGAACGCGGTGACGCGGTTGGTGCCGAGCGACAGGTTGATGTTCTTCAGCGCGTGATGATCGCCGTAATAGAAGTTCAGATTTCGCGCGATCACCTTGGCCGGCGCCTCCGGCAGCGACTTGGCGGGAATGGCGGCCGTCGGGCTGCTCACGGATACGGACATGTCGGTCATTTCGAGCTCCTCTCGGCGCCCAGGATGCGCGCACCGATGTTCAGGGCCAGCACGGTCAAGGTGATCAGAAGGGCGCCGCTCCAGGCCAGCTGTTTCCAGTAGGCATAGGGGCTCTGGACGAAGTTGTTGATGGTCACCGGCAGGTTCGCCATCGTCTTGGAGAGGTTCATGCTCCAGAACTGGTTCGACAGCGCGGTGAACAGCAGCGGCGCGGTCTCGCCGGCGACACGGGCGGTTGCCAGCAGCACACCGGTGATGAGGCCGGAGCGCGCGGCGCGGTAAGCGATCCGCCGGATCACCAGCGAGCGCGGCAGGCCGAGCGCCGAGGCTGCCTCACGCAGCGGATTGGGCACCAGCAGCAGCATGTCCTCGGTGGTTCTCAGCACCACGGGGATCACGATCACCGCCAGCGCCAGCGAGCCGGCGATCGCCGAGAAGCCGCCCATCGGCACCACGACCGCACCGTAGATGAACAGGCCGATGATGATCGACGGCGCCGACAGCAGGATGTCGTTGATGAAACGGATTRYCGAGGTCAGGCGGTCGTTGCGGCCATATTCGGCGAGATAGGTGCCGGCGAACAGGCCGAGCGGCGCGCCGATGCCGACGCCGATGATGGTCATCATGATCGAGCCGACGATGGCGTTGCGCAGACCGCCGTCGCTCGATCCCGGCGGCGGCGTATCAGCGGTAAAGACCTGCAGGCTGAGCCCGGCCAGACCGTTATAGAACAGCGTGAACAGGATCAGCGCCAGCCAGGTGACGCCGAACGCGGCGGCAGCAAAACARAGGCCACGGACCACGATGTCGGTGCGGCGCCGGCGCGTGTAGATCGGATTGACGGGACTGGGCTGAGCGTCAATGGCAGTCATGAGCTATTTCCCCGCCTTGGTCTCGAGCCGCATCAGCATCAGACGGGCTGCCGCGAGCACGAAGAATGTCAGAACGAACAGCAAGAGACCGAGCAGGATCAGGCTCGACTGGTGCAGACCGTCGCTCTCCTGGAACTCGGAGGCGATCGCGGCCGAGATCGTCGTRCCCGGCGCAAAGATCGATGACGAGATCCGGAACGAGTTGCCGATGATGAAGGTCACCGCCATGGTCTCGCCGAGGGCCCGGCCGAGCGCCAGCATGATGCCGCCGATCACGCCGACCCTTGTATAGGGAATGACGACGCTGCGCACGACCTCCCAGGTGGTGCAGCCGACGCCATAGGCCGCCTCCTTCAGCACAGGCGGCACCGTCTTGAACACGTCGACCGAGATSGCCGTGATGAAGGGCAGCACCATGATCGCCAGGATCAGCGAGGCATTGAACAGGCTGAGATAGGATGGCGGGCCGGCGAAGATGTCCTGCAGCACCGGAATGTTGGCGCAGAGGCTGATCATGAACGGCTGGAAATTATAGGCCAGGAACGGGCCCAGCACGAAGAAGCCCCACATGCCGTAGATGATCGAGGGAATGCCGGCCAGCAGCTCGATCGCGATGCCGATCGGGCGGCGCAGCCATTGCGGGCACAGCTCGGTGAGGAAGATCGCGATGCCGAGACCGACCGGAATGGCGATCAACATGGCGATGAAGGACGTGACCAGCGTGCCGTAGATCGGGCCGAGCGCACCCAGCACCGGCGGATCCGCCGACGGCGCCCAGCGCCGCGTCCAGAGGAATTCRAAACCGTAGGCCTTCATCGCCGGCCAGGCGCCGATGATGAGCGAGACGATAATGCCGCCGAGGATCAGCAGCACCGAGATCGCCGCGAGCCGCGTGATCCAATAGAAAGTGACGTCACCGAGCTTGAAGGCGCTCAGCGCGCGCGCCCGGTCATAGGGCCCGGCAGCAGCCGCGATATCGCTGACTTCGGTTTGAACCGCCATGTCTGCCAATTCTGCCCCCTGTTTTTTCAGCACGCTTCAACCCCGATCATGYCCCCTCTCCCGGTGACGGGAGAGGGGGKTCTGGCGCGAAAGGCGTCAGCTCTTGATGTCCGAGGACCAGGTCTTCTCGATCAGCTTCACGACGTTGTCGGGCATCGGGATGTAGTCGAGCTCCTCAGCCATCTTGTCGCCCTTCTCGAACGACCACTTGAAGAACTTGATGGCTTCGGCGGAGGCCGCCTTGTCGGTCGGCTCCTTGTGCATCAGGATGAAGGTCGCGGCCGTCATCGGCCAGGACTTTTCGCCCTGCTGGTTGGCGAGAATCACATAGTAGCCGGGAGCCTTGGCCCAATCGGCGTTGGCGGCCGCAGCCTGGAAGGCCTCGACGGTCGGCTGCACGGTCTTGCCGGCCTTGTTGACCATGGCGGTGTAGGTCAGCTTGTTCTGCTTGGCATAGGCATACTCGACATAGCCGATCGAGTTCTTGGTCTGGCTGATGTTGCCCGACACGCCCTCATTGCCCTTGGCGCCGACGCCGACCGGCCATTCGACCGCGGTGTTGGAGCCGACCTTGCTCTTCCAGTCAGCGCTGACTTCGGAGAGGTAGTAGGTGAAGTTRAAGGTCGTGCCCGAACCGTCGGAGCGGCGAACCACGGCGATGGCATCGCTCGGCAGCTTGACGCTCGGGTTCAGCTTCTTGATCGCGGCGTCATCCCACTTGGTGATCTTGCCGAGATAGATGTTGGCCAGCGTYTCGCCATCCAGCACCATCTCGCCCGGCTTCACGCCCTCGAGGTTGACGACCGGCACGATACCACCCATCACCATCGGCCACTGCACCAGGCCGTCCTTCTCGAGCTGCTCGGCCTTGAGCGGCGCGTCGGTGGCGCCGAAGGTCACGGTCTTGGCCTGGATCTGCTTGATGCCGCCGCCGGAGCCGATCGACTGGTAGTTCAGACCGTTGCCGGTCTCCTTCTTGTAGGCGTCAGCCCACTTGGAATAGATCGGGAACGGGAACGTCGCGCCCGCGCCGGTGATGTCGGCAGCGAATGCCGACGTCGATGCGGCGACCAAGCCGGCAGCGACGATAGCTTTGACGAAATTCATAGCTGGTCTCCATGCTCGGGAAGCGAAGCGCCATGTGCGCCCGATYGCGCTTCCCCGGCCGCTTTAMGGGGCCTCGGTGCCGCTTTTATAAAGGTTCRATGACACTCAGATGACAGTCACAAGCCTTTGAGATCTATTGATATTTGGACCTGMCCCCGATTTTTTACGGTCTCTCCGCCCCCGCGCAGCCGCCCGTCCGCCCATCCCCTTAAGAGAGCGCCGCTCAACGGGGCCCGCTCCCCGCCGGTGGGGGATGAYAGMGCAGGACATGATTGGCGCCGGCGGTCCATCCCGTGCCTTGTCGTTGCCCCCCCCCGCAGCCGCCCCCATAGAAGATGTCGTCCCGGGCAAGCCCGGCAACGCGAAAGCGGCGGCGGACGCTGACCCGGGACCCACACCCTRGCGGTCCTGGCTGGGCGAATGGTGCCTCGCACGTCTCCCTGGGGCTATGGGTCCCGGATCGGCGCGCGCGTTGCGCGCTTGTCCGGGACGACAGCGGGGCAAATGATCGACATCTTCGGCCTCATCATCAGGTGTGAGAGACAAGCGTCTTTTGTCCCGCGGCATGTGATGCCCGGGTGATGCAGCGATCTTGCCCTCCTGAACAATGAGAGGGCGCRGGGAAGGCCGGGCCTCGGCTGAGGCCCCGTGGCCCGCCTGCAACAAAGAAAGCAGGCGGCAGTCACCACAGGTCCAGCCGGACAGACCCGGCCTTCCCCGCGCGACGGTTTTAACGGTGTCCTTCGTGCTCTCCCTGGGGATCGGCGTTCTTGCCCCCATTTGCGACAACGCGCTTGTGGCRCGTTGCGCAGACCTCAGCGTCGAGAGGCCAGGACCACACGACTTTGCCGTCCGTCACGCCTGCGCTCGTCCGGCGCAGCCGTCACGTCCATCGCAGCCCACCTCCACGTTCGTGACGACGCGTCCGTCCCTCTGCTCGAGGCGGGGCAAGTGAAGACAACCACAAATTCCGAAAAAGCGCAAGAGATTTATACTTTTCAGAAATCGACCGCGATCGGCAGCCGATCACTCCTGACCGAGTTCGACGCCCGCCAGCGCCTCGCTCAGCCTTGCCAGCGCCGTGTGGTCCTGGCCCGGCCCGAGCAGGGCCTGCGCGCTGGCGCTCAGTTCGCGGCAAAGATTGGAGAACGGCGCGGCGACGCCGCTGGCGCGCGCGACCTCAAGCGCGATCGAGAGGTCCTTCACCATGAGATCGAGCCCGAAGCCRCTGTTGAACTTGCGCGACAGGACGAACTGCTTGAACTTCTTCTGCGTCGAATTGTTCATGCCCGTCGACGCATTCAGCACGTCCGTCATCAGGCCGGGATCGATGCCGAATTGCTGGCCGATCAGCAGCGCCTCGATGCCGATCAGGAAGCCGCCGGCTGAAACGAGGTTGTTGAGCGCTTTCATCGCCTGTCCGGAGCCGAGGCCGCCRATGCGGTGGATGGTGGTGCCCATCGCGCGCAGCAACGGCTCGACGCGATCGAGTGCGGCGGCATCGCCGCCCGCCATGATCGCGAGCTCACCGGTCACCGCGCGCGACACGCCGCCGCTGACCGGCGCGTCGAGCATGGTGACGCCGAGCACATCGAGATCGGYCGCAATCGCCTGCGTCGCCGCCGGAGCCCCGGAACTCATGTCGATGACGACGTGAYCCTGCTTCAGGCCGGCACGCAGCGCCGCGACGGCGTCGGCGACATGCCTGCTGGTCGGCAGCATCGTGATGACCACATCGGCCGCCGCCGCAGCGGCCGCGAGATCCACCGCTTCGACGCCGCCGACCTGCCGCACGAAATCGGCGGCGCGGCCCGGCACTGCGTCATTGACCGCGACTGCGATGCCGGCGCCGAGCAGGCGCGAGATGGTGGGAAGCAGGATGGTGCCCAGGCCGATGCCGATCATGCCGAGCGGCAGCTGGTTCAGCCGGTCGGCATAATAGATGTAGGAGCTGTCTCTTATACACATCTAGATGTGTATAAGAGACAGCCGCAATAGACGGTCGCGTGCAGCAGGATCTCCTTGATCTCGTCGACCGTGACCCCGTTGGTGAGCGCGCCCTTGACGTGCAGCTTCAATTCGCTCGGCTTGCTGAGCGCCGTCAGCATCGCGAGATTGATGATGCTGCGGGTGCGCCGATCGAGGCCCGGCCGGGTCCAGGCATAGCCCCAGCACATTTCGGTGGTGATGTGCTGGAACGCCATCATGAAATCGTCGGCCTTGGCGAGGCTGCCATCGACATAGGCCGCGCCGAGCACCTCGCGGCGCACCTTCAGGCCCTTCTCGAACAACTCGTTGTCGTCGCTCATTCACTCGTCTCCCTCTCTGCAGTGTCAGATGTCATGGACACATGATGTTTCGGACCATTCCGGATCGTGCCCAATTCGTCCAACCGTCTCAAGTCGGAGAAAAAGCCAAGAAAAGTCAATGGCGACCTATCCGAAGTCTCCACTCCGGAGCTGGAACTTGGGGGGGGGTGAGCGGATCTCCGTGATGACGTGATGCGCGGCGGGGATTGGGTGGCGGATCGAGCTTCAGTTGCTGAGCAGCTTCTGCGCGGCCTCGAGTTCGGCGTAGCGGCTGAGGATGAGCGTGCGGCCGTCCGTCGTCGCGACGTGCACGCCGAGCATCTGCACCGCCGCCATCTTGTCGAGCTCCGCCCCGACGTCAGACCCGGAGCCAACGACTTCAGTCACGTGCGCAAGGTGACGTTCAGGCCGTCGGCGAGCAACGCGAAGATGTGCGCCTCGATCCGATGCTCAAGCTGATGATGGATGGGCCACAGGCTCAGATCATCTTTCAGAGTCTTGAACGCAGCCTCGACTTCGGTGAGTTGAATGTAGAACCGCCCGAGGCCGACGGGATCGCGAGCGCCGAGATTGGCGCGTAGCAGATAGCGCCCTTTCTATACAGCACACACATCCCGACGCCGATCGCCACGACATCAAGCATCCCGAAATATGCCAGCCCGCAGAATTATTGATTGCAAGAAGATATCTTATCGATTTCGGCCGCGCGGACAGAAGTGATGACGCGAAGTCGCGCCAAAGATTGGATAGCCATTTCATTGACCTGTCCGAGAGGCCGTCCGATATTACCGCATGAAATGACGATCGAAATATTATGGTGAGGCTTTTGTTTTCTGAAGTAGATCCCGAGGTCTGCGGCCTCACTCCCCGTCGCGTTCCCGTGTCGCCATCCGTTGGTTCGAAAGCGTGGATCAGGGTGCTGGCCGCAGCGTTGGCGGTGTGGACCGGGCTTCCCGCCGCATTTGCTCAGGAGCCCGTGCGCGGCGGCACTCTGGTGGCGGTGTTGGTGCCCGAGCCGGGCGTGCTAAGTACCAATTTCGACGTCGGGCAGAACGTCAGCAACCTTTCGAGCAAGATCTTCGATGGTCTTATCAAGCTGGGGCCCGACCTGACGCCGTTGCCTGAACTGGCCACTGCCTGGGAGGTCAGCGCAGATGGGCTCACTCTCACTTTCCATCTGCGGCGCGGGGTGAAATGGCATGACGGCCAGCCGTTCACGTCCGCTGATGTCAGTTTTTCGATCCAGGAGGTCTGGCGCAAGTTCCAGCCTCGGCTACGCACGGCTCTCGCCAACGTCGATGACGTGCGGACCCCGGACGACTACACCGTCGAGTTCAAGCTCTCCCGTCCAGCTCCGGTAATCCTGCTCGCGCTCAACCGCTTGCAGGCACAGATCCTGCCTCGCCATCTTTATCAAGAGACCGACATCCTGCGTAACCCGCACAACGTCAAGCCGGTCGGCACGGGTCCGTTCCGGTTCAAGGACTGGGTGCGCGGCGACCGGATCGTGCTGGAGCGCAATCCCGATTACTGGGATACTGGCAAGCCTTATCTGGACGGCGTTATTTTTCGCATCATTCCGGACGCAGCGGCGCGTTCCGCCGCCTTCGAACGTGGCGATGTTCAATACGGCTCGGTGTTTCCGGTGCCGCTCAGCGACGTCGCGCGGATATCCTCCCTGCCTGGGCTCAAGGTGATCCATACCGGCTACGAAGCCTGGGGCACGACGCTCGGACTTGAGTTCAACCTGCGAAACCCGCTTCTTCAGGACGTGCGGGTGCGTCGCGCCGTTGCCCACGCCGTCGACCGCGCGCGGGCGATCCAGACCGCCTATCACGGGCTGGGCAAGCCCTCGACAGGTCCGGTCCCTTCGGCGATGACGCCGTTCTACACGCCAGATACGCCGCAATATGCGTACAACACCGTCGTCGCCGAACAGCTGCTGGATCAGGCCGGCTATCCGCGAAAAGCCGATGGCGTCCGCTTCTCGCTGCACATCGACGGAATTCCATTCACCGACGACACCCGTCGCGTCGCGGAATTCATTCGTCAATCGCTGAAGCGGGTCGGAATCGATGTCGAGGTCCGCAATCAGGATCTGCCGCGCTTCTTCCAGAGAATTTACACGGAGCGTGATTTCGACCTCGCTCTGGTACCGATGTCGGCAACGGTCGATCCGCAGATCGGGTTAGAGCGCTACTTCGCCTCGAGCGGTATCCTCAAAGGGGTGCCCTTCAGCAACGCCAGCGGCTACCAGAACCCGGAGCTGGACCGGATCTTCGAGGCTGCGCATGTCGAACTCGCCCCAGCCAAGCGGATCGAGCTCTATCGCCAGTTCCAGCGCATCATTCAGACCGACCTGCCGGCTTTGCCGTTGCTCGAGGCAGCTTTCTCCACCGTCTACTCCGACACAGTGCACGGTCTTGCGGTTGCACCGGATTCCGCCGTGGAATCGTTCGCCGGCATCTGGCTTTCGTCCCCCGACGCCAACAGCAAATCTGTCAACCGGTAACGTCGTGCTCATGACCAATCTCGCCGCCATCACTCGCGACTCGGCCATCGGGTTGTTTCCGTCCCAGGAGACACTGGATGCCTTGCGCGTCGAGTTTGCCGCTAGGGCCGATCAATACGATCGGACCGGCGCCTTCCCGCACGAGAATTTTCGTCGCCTGCATGAGCATGGTCTGCTGGCGCTCGCCGCGCCGCGGGCTTATGGCGGAGGCGAAGCCTCGCTTGAGACACTGGCTCGCGTGGTCGGCACGATCGCGCGCGGCGACGCCTCCACGGCGCTGGTGCTCACCATGCAGTATCTGTTTCACAGCCTCGGAGCGCGCAATCCGGCTTGGCGCGAGACGCAGCGTGCCCTGGTGTTTCGAAGCGCCGTCGAACGCGGCGCGCTCGTCAACGGCTTGCGCGTGGAGCCGGAATTGGGCACCCCGGCGCGAGGCGGTCTGCCGGCGACGATTGCGCGACGCACTCCGGACGGATGGCGGATCAGCGGCCGCAAGATCTATTCCACCGGCGCCCCCGGCCTGAGTTGGATGCTGATCTGGGCGCGCAGCGACGAACCCAAGCCGCGGGTCGGGGGCTGGCTTGTGCCAGGCGACGCTCCGGGTGTGAGCATCGTTGAAAGCTGGGACCATCTCGGCATGCGTGCCACCGGCAGTCATGACGTGACGCTGGACGATGTGCTGGTGCCGCTCGAGCACGGTCCCGAATATCAGGACGATGTGGCGGAAAACGTCAGGCTGGATACGCAGTTCGCTGCCTGGAACACCATTCTCATCGCCATCATCTATGACGCGGTGGCGCGCGAGGCCCGCGACTGGTTCGTGCGATGGCTGCAGGAACGTACGCCGACGAATTTGGGAGCGCCGCTGGCGACGCTGCCGCGCTTCCAGGAGGCTGTCGGGCGCATCGATGGCCTGTTGCTCGCCAACCGCACCTTGCTCGACGCGGCCATCGCCGGTGCCGTGTCGCCCCAGCAGGTGGGCCTGCTCAAATACCTGACGTCCGGCAACTCCATAGCCGCCGTTGAGATCGCCGTGGAACTGAGCGGCAATCCCGGCCTGAGCCGCAGCAGTCCGCTCGGGCGTCTCTATCGCGACGTGCTGTGCAGCCGCGTTCACACCCCTCAAAACGACACCATCCTCGCAGGCGCAGGCAAGTCCGCTCTCGTCGGCGTTTGAGCTTCTCGTAACCAGCAACCGGAACAGCATCCATGCCAGTCGAATTCATCGGTGCCTTGGGCTCCCGCGAGGGGAGCGAGTCGCTGCCCCCCAGCGGTCCCGTGATCGATCCCGCCTATGTCGCCGCCATCGCCCGCGCCCATGAATATGCCGGCTTCGACAAGGCGCTGGTCGGCTATCACAGCAGCCAGCCCGACGGCTTCCAGGTCATCGCCTACGCGGCGCAGCACACCGAGCGGCTGAAGTACCTGCTCGCGCACCGTCCCGGTTTTCTGCCGCCGACGATCGCCGCCCGCAACCTCGCCTCGCTCGACCATTTCAGCAAGGGACGGCTGTCGGTCCACATCATCACCGGTGGCGACGACGCCGACCAGCAGCGCGACGGCGATTTCCTGAGCCACGACGAGCGTTACGCCCGCACCGACGAGTTCCTGGACGTGGTCAAGACGTTCTGGGCGAGCGCCGGCCCGTTCGACCATGAAGGCACCTACTTCAAGATCCGGAACAGCCTTGCGGCGCTCAAGCCGTTTGGACCATCGGGTATCCCGATCTATTTTGGCGGGTCATCCGAGGCCGCCCTCGAGGTCGGCGCCAAGCACGCGGATGTCTACGCGATGTGGGGCGAGAGTCTCGAAGAGGTGCGCGAGACGATTGCGCGTGTTCGGGCCGCCGCCGCGAAGTGGAACCGCGCCGACCGGATTCGCTTCAGCCTGTCGCTGCGTCCGGTGATCGGTCGCACGGAGGCTGAAGCATGGAGTCGCGCCGAGTACATCTATGAGACCGCCAAGTCGCTCAGCGCTCCCGCACCCGCCATTGTTCATCCCGCTCAAAGCGTCGGCATGCAGCGGCTGCGCGCTGCCGCCGGTCGTGGCGCCGTGCTCGACAAGAGGCTATGGACCAAGTTGGCTTCGCTGCCGAACGCGCGAGGCAGTACGACCGGCCTAGTAGGCACCGGCGAGCAGATCGCCGAGGCTCTGCTCGAATACCACAAGTTGGGTATTACCGCTTTCTTGATACGCGGTTTTGACCCGATTCAGGACGCGCTGGCCTACGGTCGAGAGATCCTGCCCAGGGTTCGCGAGGCGGTGGCACAGCGCGACGAGGCCTTTGGCGTTGTAACCGCCGAGGTCGCGTGATGTCCGCCGGCTCGATGTCCGACATGGCCGATGTGGTGCGTCCAGTGCGGCAGCGGCGGATGCCGCCGCCGGGGCCATCGGCTCGCCAGGGAGATCGGTCATGACCCGAGCGATCCGAGATCACGGCCCGGACGCTGCGCCCGTCCCCTCCGCGAGACGCGCGCGCGGCATCGATGCCGCCTTGCACGTCGGCCGCAGGTTGACCTGGGAATTGCCCCCACCGCAGCCGACCGTGGAGGCGGAGCGCCTCTACCGCAAGCAGCGACTGGCTGCAGGCTTCCGCCTGTTCGCCCGCAACGGTTTCGCCTCCGGCATCGCCGGCCATATCACCGCGCGCGACCCCGAATGGACCGATCATTTTTGGGTCAATCCGCTGGCAGTGCCCTTCGCGCACATCCGCGCCTCCGATCTGTTGCTGGTGAACGACAAGGGCGAGATCGTCGAGGGCGACGGCTATCTCAACGGCGCCGCCTTCGCCATCCATTCCGAACTGCACAAAGCCAATCCGAGGATCATCGCAGCCGCGCATGCCCACTCGATGCACGGCAAGGTCTGGTCCACATTGGGACGCCTGCTCGACCCGATCACGCAGGATGCCTGCATGTTCTATGGCGATCACGCATTGTTCGACGACTACACCGGCGTGGTCGAGGAGTTGAGTGAGGGCGCACGCATTGCAAGTGTTCTCGGCGACCGCAAGGCGGTCATCCTGCGCAATCACGGACTGCTGACGGTCGGCCACACCGTCGAGACCGCCGTCTACTGGTTCATCGCGATGGAGAACGCGGCACACGCCCAGATCATGGCTGAGAACGTTGGCACGCCGCGGCTGTTGTCGCACGAGGTAGCTGCGCATACTGCGGCGCGTGTCGGAAGCGAGTTCGTAGCGTGGCTGTGCTTTCAGCAGCAATGGGACGTGGTGATCCGCGAGGAGCCGGACCTGTTGCAATGAACGCCCCCCTCGACGCCACCGCGCTGCCAACGGCTTCTGTGCGGACGGAATTGGCTCTCGCAACTCTCGAGGAATCGGCAGCGTCGTCCGATCGACCGATGCGCCGGCGAGTGATGTGGTTCCTGGTCCGTCGGATCACCCAGGCCATTCCCATCCTGATCATGGTCGGCGTGATCAACTTCACGCTGCTCAACCTGGCGCCTGGCGATTTCGCGCAGGTGCTGGTCGGCAACGCCGGCGGCGCCTCGGCCGACTATTTGGATCAGCTCCGCCAGAGCTTCGGCCTTGACCAGCCCCTCTGGATACGGCTGGTCAACTATCTCGCACGCCTGGCAAGATTTGATCTCGGCTATTCCTACAGCGCCCATGCGAGCGTGCTCGCCCTGATCGGCCAGCGGGTGACGGCCACCCTCTTGTTGACCGGGGCGGCCCTGGCGATGGCTGTGGTGCTTGGCGTCTGCGGCGGCTTCCTGTCGTCGCTGCGACCCGGCGGCGGGCTTGATCGGCTATTGTCGGCGGTGGCGGTCATCATTTACGCCACGCCCAGTTTCCTTCTCGGGCTGGCCTTGATCATCCTGTTCAGCGTCAAGCTGCGATGGCTGCCGGCCGGGGGACTTTTCGACGCGATCCCGCCCACGACATGGTCGGGCGCGCTGGCTTCGCTGCTGGCACATCTGCTGCTGCCGGCCGTCACTCTGGCGCTATTCTTCGCCTCGATCTACCTGCGTGTCACCCGCACCGCGATGCTGGAGGTGCGGGGCCTCGACTATGTCCGCACCGCGCGCGCAGCGGGACTTCCGCCCCTGCGCGTGGCACGCCGCTACGTGCTGCGCAACGCGCTGTTGCCGGTAGTCACGATCATCGGCTTGCAGGCCGGAACGCTGCTGGGAGGCGCGATCCTCGTGGAAGTCGTGTTCGCCTGGCCCGGCCTTGGCCGGCTGGCCTTCGAGGCGGTCTTCCAGCGCGACTACAACCTGCTGAGCGGCGTGGTGCTGTGCGGGGCGGTCGCAGTGCTCGCGGTGAACATCCTGGTCGATCTCCTCTATTCCTGGCTCGACCCGCGGATCGACTTACAATGATCAGTCGGCGGATCGTGACCCGCAATCCGGCGTTGACGTTGGGTTGCCTGCTGTTGGCGGCGCTGGTGAGCGTGGCTTTGGCTGCGCCCTGGCTTTATCCCGACGATCCGCGCGACATGGTAGCGCCGGCGCTGCTGGCGGTCGGTGCGGACTTGAACTTTCCGCTGGGCACAGATGCGCTGGGCCGGGATGTCGCCGCCGGCATCGCCTACGGCGCGCGGACCTCGCTGCTGCTCGGCGCATTGGCAGCTGGCTGCGCCACTGCGATCGGAATGCTGCTTGGGTTGGTGGCGGGCTACGCGCGAGGCTGGGTCGACGGGCTGCTGATGCGACTGTGCGAGTTGTTCCAGACGATTCCGCATTTCCTGCTGGCGCTGTTCGTGGTGGCGATCCTGGGAGCCACCCTGCCCAACATCGTTCTGGCGATCACCCTGACATCCTGGCCCGGCGTGGCGCGGCTTGTCCGGTCGCAGACCCTGGTGCTGCGCGAACTGGATTTCGTACGGATCGCTCCGGCGATGAATGTCGGCCGTCTTCGGGTCATCCTGACCCACCTGGTGCCGAACGTGCTGCCCACGGTGGTGACCAACGCCTCGATCCTTGCCGCGGTCGCCATCCTCGGGGAGTCCGGCCTGTCCTTCCTGGGTCTCGGTGATCCGCGCCTGGTTTCGTGGGGCGGCATGCTCGGCGAGGGCCGCGACATGATCCGCACAATCCCCTCGCTGACGCTGTTGCCGGGCGCGGCCATCGTGTTGACTGTGCTGGGTCTGAACTTGCTGGGCGACGGCTTGAACCAAGCCCTCGATCCGAGGCGTCGTTCATGACCGCAACCGTTCTCTCCGTACGGAATTTGCGCGTGGCGTTCCGGCACGGCTCTGCGCGAGCCGAGGTGGTTCGTGGGCTCGATCTGGAGGTGCTTGCCGGGGAGACCTTGGCCGTCGTCGGTGAGTCCGGCTGTGGCAAGTCGATCAGCGCATTGTCGCTGATTGGGCTGTTGCCCGAGACGGCGCAGATCGTTGCGGGGCGCATCGAACTGCTCGGACGTTCGCTGTCCGGCCTGCCGGAGCGGGAGGTTCGTGCGTTGCGCGGCGATCGGATCAGCATGGTTTTCCAGGACCCGAGCGCCGCCCTCAATCCGACGCTGACGGTCGGCGATCACCTGATCGATGCCATCCTGGCGCACCGCGCAGTTGGCCGAGCAGCGGCACGCGCCGAGGCGGCGACGCTCTTGGAGCAAGTTCGGCTGCCGTCGTCCGCGCGGATGCTGGACGAATACCCCCACCGCCTCTCGGGCGGAATGCGGCAACGAGTCATGATTGCGATGGCCATTGCCAATCAGCCCGATGTGCTGATTGCGGACGAACCTACGACAGCTCTCGACGCCACGGTGCAACACGAGATCCTGGCGTTGCTGCGCGACATACAGGATCGCAACCGGATGGCCGTGGTGCTCATTACGCACGATCTCGGCCTGGTTGCGCGATGGGCGGACCGGGTGCTCGTGATGTATGCTGGAGAAGGGGTGGAAGCACGCAGCGCTTCCGCGATACCTCATTCTCTGCTGCATCCGTACAGCCGCGCGCTGGTGGAAGCTCGCCCGCTGCGCCGCGCCGCGGGAGGCCGCCGGCAGATCCTGCCGGAGCTCGCCGGTGCACCACCGCTCCCCGGCGAGCACGGCCGAGGCTGCTCGTTCGCCCCCCGTTGCCCGCTGGTCCGCGAGCGCTGCGAGCGCGAAAGTCCGCAGATGCTTGTGGCGGCGGACGGGCATGTGGCTTGCCACGCGGTTGCCGAGCGCGGGATCAATGCGGAGCAAGCAACATGAGCGGCCTGCCACCTTTGCTCTCGGTCGACCAGCTCGACGTGACATTCGATGGACCGCGCGGACTGGTGCGGGCCGTGCGTCAGGTCTCGTTCCAACTTCAAGCGAGGGAGGTGCTGGCGATCATCGGAGAATCGGGTTCTGGCAAGTCCACCCTTGCTCGTGCCGTGATGGGCATGATCCCGAATCGTGCAGGCCGGATCGCTCTGAACGGCGAGCCGTTGGCCGCCGCGGCGGGAGCCCGCTCCCGGGCGCAGAGGCGACGGCTCGGCATGGTGCTCCAGGACAGCGGTGCCGCCTTCGATCCGCGTTTCACCGTCAGACGGATTCTGTTGGAGCCGCTGAGGTCGCTGCGCGGCGAGCAAGACTCGCCTGCGCCGGAACGGCTGCTTGAGGATGTCGGCTTGTCGGCCGCCCTCCTCGATCGCTATCCCCACGAATTGTCGGGCGGTCAACGTCAACGGCTGAGTATTGCCCGTGCCCTGGCCTGCTCACCTTCGCTCCTGATTTGCGATGAGGCGGTTTCTGCCCTCGATCTATCTGTCCAGGCGCAGATTCTGAACCTGCTATCGAACCTCCAGGAACGGCGCGGCCTGGCCTTCCTGTTCATTACCCATGATGTGGCGGTGGTTGAGTATTTGGCCGACCGAATTGCCGTGATGTACCGCGGCGAGATCCTCGAATGTGCCCCGGCCGCTGACGTGCTGGACCGTCCATCGCATCCCTACACCCGCGCGCTGCTGGCGTCGGCGAAGGGCACCGCGCTGGCCGGTGACGCAACGATCGCCCTGTCAAAACACCGACGGCAGTCGCCCATGCGGTCAGCATCACGCCAGGACGACAACCTGCCGTCCTGATGGTCGCGCAACCGGCTCACGCCACGCCTTGCGGACGACAATGCTGCCGGGCGATGTTCATCGTGACGTCCGCCCGGCGGATGTTCGGAGCTGCGGTCCGGCAGCGCTAACCGTGCTTGACGATCAGGGTCTTCATCGCCGCAAGCTCGTACAGCGCCTCAAAACCCTTCTCGCGGCCGTGGCCGGAGCGCTTCATGCCGCCGAACGGCAGCTCGATGCCGCCGCCGGCGCCATAGCCATTGACGAACATCTGACCGACCCGAACCTTGCGCGCCACGCGCATGGCGCGCGAGCCGTCGCCCGACCAGACGCCGGCGACCAGGCCGAAATCGGTGGCATTGGCGAGCCTGATCGCGTCGGCCTCGTCATCGAATGGCATCGCTGCCAGCACCGGACCGAACACCTCCTCGCGCGCCAGTTCGGAGTCGCGCGCGACGTGCTGGTAAAGCGCCGGAGCAACGTAGAAGCCCTCGCTCGGGACGCCCTCGGCGATCCTGCCCGAGGCCACGCGCCTGGCGCYGCCGCTTTCCGCGCGCGCCAGCATGCTCTCGATGCGCGTCTTCTGGACCGCACTGATGACCGGGCCGAGATCGAGATCCATCTCCGGCGTGCCAGCCGTGATCTTTTCGAACCGCAGCGTGAGATCGGCCAGGAAGCGATCCCAGATCGTGCGCTCGACAAGCACGCGYGAGCCGGCCGAGCAGGTCTGCCCGGCATTCTGCACGATGGCCGCAGCAACGGAGGTCAGCGCCGCTTCGAGATCGGCGTCAGCGAACACGATCTGCGGCGACTTGCCGCCGAGTTCCAGCGTGCAGCCGATATGGTTCTTGGCGGCCGCCGTCTGTACCAGAGTGCCGACCTCCGGGCTGCCRGTGAACGAGATGAAGTCGATGCCATCATGCGCCGACAAGGCTGCGCCAGCCTCTTCGCCGAGACCCGGCACGACRTTGATCGCGCCGGCCGGGAAGCCAGCCTCCGCGGCCAACTCCGCGAGCCGCAGCGGCACCAGGCAGGCCTCTTCGGCGGGCTTGATCACCGTGGCGTTGCCCATCGCCAGCGCCGGCGCAACGGTGCGGCCGAACATCTGTCCCGGATAGTTCCAGGGAATGATGTGGCCGGTGACGCCGAGCGGCTCATAGACCGTCGTGACGAAGAARCCGTCRAGGAATGGAATGGTGTCGCCATGAACCTTGTCGGCGGCGCCGCCATAATATTCGAAGTAGCGCGCCACCGCGACCACGTCCGCTCTGGCCTGCTTCATCGGCTTGCCGGTGTCGGCGGCCTCGAGCTTCGCCAGCTCCTCCGCATGGTCCTCGACGAGCCGGCCCAGCTTCGACAGCAGCCKCCCGCGCTCGACCGCAGCAAGCCGCCCCCACGATCCTTCGAGCGCGCGGCGCGCCGCCGCGACGGCGAGATCAATGTCCGCCGCATCGCCAGCCGCGATCGAGGCAATCACCTGTCCGGTCGCCGGTGCCAGCATCGCAATGGTACGACCGGATTGCGCGGGCTGCCATTTGTTGTCGATGAAGACACCCTTTGCGGCAGGCAGTTTCACATTGGCATTCATGGCAGCTCTCCAACTTCTCTCGATTGTCGCGATGTCCCGGCGACTTCAGCTGTTCGCCCCGGGCAGAGACCACGATGCGGACGACCTCACAGGCAGAGATCGGGCGCGACCTCGACCAGCCGCGACGCCCATCGGCTCTCCCCCCGCGATCGCCGCCAGCGGCTTTCGATCCATGCGCTCGATCGCTTCGACCACGCTCTCAACTCTCTCCGGAGCCGGGCCGAGGCCGGTCTCCTATCACAGGCCGCAGATTGCACATCACCGCCATGCCCGTCACCAGCATTTGCGGCCGGGCTGATCGGCGTCGCCAGCAGACCGCGGCGGCGGTGACTGGCGTGCGCGCGTACACGCCAATCACTGCCATGCARAATGACGACAGCGCGTCTCGCGGTAGCTTGCTGCGGCGCAGGAGGTGAGRCCGGCGYGGGCCTGCTCTGGAGRGAAAGAGAAGTCACCCGATCTTGCGGGMCCGCCAGACCAGGCCGTAATACGCCGATTGGGCGAGGAGCGCCGCGAGAAAGCCGGCAGGATAGCCCATCCAGACGCCATCCAACCCGGCTGTTCCGGCCAGCAGATACGCGACGGGGACCTGCACCAGCCAAATCCCGCCCAGCGAGATCAGGGTCGGCCACGCCACCGTACCTGACGCGCGCATCACGCCTGCGAGCACGTCCGAGATGCCGGTCAGGATGTAGCTCCACAGCATCATGCGCAGGGCTCGCTCCGCGACTGCCGACGTCGTGGCGTCGGTGACAAACCAGGACAGGATGCCGTCCGCGAAGCCGAGCAGCCCCGCCACGCTCACCGCGCCGATCAGGACATTCATGATCGCCGCGATTTGCGCGATGAGGTGCGGCTGGCCAAGCCGCTTTGCTCCGATCGCCTGCGCCGCCATCACGCTCGCCGCGAGCCCCACCGCCTGCATCGGCACGACCAGATATCCGATCACCTGGTTGATGGCGCCATAGGCYGCGGTGGCGTTCGATCCGAACGAATTCACCAGCGTGACGACCGCCACCTCGGCCAGCGACGCCACCGTGGCCTGGATGCCACCGGCAATGCCGATCACCAGAAACGGTCGGATCACCTCGCGATTGATCCGCAGCCGCCGGATCAGTTCGCCGTCGAGGACCAGCGGATGCTGCTTCCGGCGCAGATACAGGATCAGTCCGGGCAGCGAGATCGCGGTGGCCCCGATGCTGGCCCATGGCGCGCTGGTCACGCCGAGTTTGGGCAGACCGCCCCACCCCAGGATCAAGGCGGGCATCAGCAGCAGGGAAATGCCGAAGAAGACGGCCATCAGGATGAACGGCGTCTTCGCATCTCCCGTCCCTCTGAGCAGAAAGACATAGGAGAGCAGGATGATCTGCGCTGGCAGGGATACGAATGTGATCCGCGCATAGTCGAYCGCCGACGCGAGAATGTCGGCCGGCGTCGACATGACACCAAGGAGTTCCGGGACAAATGCGTAGCCGATGATCGACATGACGAGACTGAGCGAGACGCTGGCACAGAGCGTCGTTCCGGCGACATCCTTGACCGCCAGCATGTCACCGGCGCCGTAAGCGCGCGCGACAAGAACGATGCCGCCTGAAATCAGGCCGATCAGGAACGATATCAGGAGAAAGAAGACCGGAAAGAACACCGATGCCGCGGCGAGTGCGGACACGCCGAGGARCTGGCCGAAATAAACCGCGGTCACCGTTCCCGACAGCAGTTGCAATGCCGCACTGGCCCCTTGCGGAAGGGCGAAGCGCAGGATGGGCCACCACAGCGACGGCGGTGGCCGGTGCGATTTCGCTGGAGCTGCCGCGACCGGCTCGGGCACCCCATCGGACAGGGCCTCGGGTGTTGCKCGGGAGACTCTGGCTTGTGCCTTGGGTATCTTTATCTTGGCTATTTTTATCTTGGCTATGTGTGCCTTTACTATTTGTGCCTTGGCTATCGCGGTGCGGACCATCGACATGTTCTCATCGCGATGCCGCGCGCACAGCATCCTCCCTCGCATCAGAACGTGCTTCACGGTAGGCCGCGATGCTCACGGTCGGACCACAACTGCTCTCCCGTCGCTCGGGATCCGCAACGACGGCACGTATCAGTTCAACGACGTCGTCAAGCAGACGAGCGAGGTCGTGCGCATCGAAGCGCTGACGGCCGAAGGTCAGGCTGAGACCGAGGCCTGTCTCGCCAGCGACGGCAAGACACAACGGATCATCTGCCCCGAAACGATCGAACGAAACGACATCGATGCCGCCRCKGCSCTTCGCATCGTGYCTGTTCTTTGCATCGTGCTTTGCGGGCGCGTCCGCGGCCGGAACGTTTTCGAACACGATGACGGCATCGCGCAGCCGCTTATCCATGGGGAGGCCGAGACATCTGTGCAGACCGAGCCATCGGTGCAGATCGAGCCACTGATAGCGGTCGTGTGCCTGGCCCTCAGCCTGCAGTRACTGCGGATCCGACGGCCAATTCGCGACGGACAATTCATCGATCGGCCTGATCAGCCGCRGCAGGAGGTTCGCGCAAAATCCGACGAGGTTTTCGACATTCGGGACATTCCRGAGCCGCATCGCCTTGGTCATGCAGCCAACATCCGTGAGCGACGTCTTCGCCAACATCGAGCTTGCCCGTCGAACCGGATGCAACGAGACCGTTGTTGTATTTCGACYTATACACGACCATCTTACCTCCAGCAATGCCGCGAGAAATCAATTYTCTACTTATGGTTGTATTGTTGGTCTAACTTTTTTTTGATCAATCACCGTCCCGTTTTCTAACGTCCGCGACGCAACCAACTACTATAGGGTGATCTCTCAGCCCGCAGAAATCATCTCAGGAARTATGCAATGTCGATGCTTGGCGTACCGTCTGCGCCGACCTCTCACACTGGTTCCGTCAAAGAGCCGCTTCATCTSTATTGCTTGCCCTATGCTGGAGGAAGCGGACGTGTGTTCGCCAATTGGCAGAAGCTGTTTCCTCCTGAGATAAAGGTTTGCTGCATCGAYTATCCCGGTCATGGCGCACGACGAAGCGAACCATTRTTGGATCGGATTGATCGGATYGCCGATGGGCTTGCCCGGGAGATCGCCTCCAGAAGCCACGCCCGTTACGTTCTGTTCGGACACAGCATGGGCAGCCTGGTCGGATTTGAAGCGTGTCATCAACTCGCGCGATATGGCGCGCAGCTCCCGGAATTGCTGGCAGTGTCCGGTCATGGCGGGCCAAGAGTGCCGCGCTCGTCTCCGCCGATGCATGCCGTTCCGGACGACCAGTTTATCGCGCATCTTCGGGAACTCGGCGCTACCCCTCCCGAAATCCTCGCCACCCGCGAATTGATGGAGCTTCTGCTGCCGCTGCTCCGCGCCGACTTCCGTGCGTGCGARACATATGAGCCGTCTTGGAACCGGAAGCTCGCGGTGCCCATTGCCGTKTATGGTGGTGTSGATGATGAAGACGCCGATATCGCGGCCCTTCGTGGATGGCAGTCCGAGACGAGCGGCACATGCGTGGTTAGAATGTTCCCAGGCGACCACTTTTTCATCGCCGACCAGGCGGAGGCGGTCGCGTCGAGCCTGCTGCACGACWTGCGCGAGACAGGCTTGCGGTCCTGAGGCGCAGCTTGACCGCGATGGCTTGACGGTAGCGCGACGACCAGTCGAAGGCCGCGCTTGCATCCGCTCCCGATCGGAAGGAATAGATATCGGTGGCGGCCGATCCGCCCCCGCAGGAGCATTTTTCGTCTCCCGGCAAGACGAAATATCGTCGAACGTGACGCATGGCTGGCCGCACATATTGTGATCGAGATCGTCCTTTGACCCGCACCGCACCGGTTGTTTGTCGCGCCCATGGCCTTTGACCACGCCAGTCCCGAACCGATTGCCGCCGCATTCGCGACGAGGCGGCGCGCCTCGTGAGCCAAGCTGCCGAACGATTTGCGCAGGCCCTGCGCCTGTCGGCTCTCGGGTCCGGCCTGGTGCTTTTTGCCGTTGCGCTGGTCGAGCTCGGCACCGACGCCGTCGGAGTGGTATCGCTCGAGGCGATGGGCCGCATTGCGGATTGGCGCGACGCTCTCCTGCACTCAGCCGCCGGCCTCGCGATCCTGGCCTTGGCGCTGGCGTGCCACATCGGCGCGACGTTGGCCCTGACGGCCCGCCGCGCGACCATGCGGATGTCGTGGTCGGATGCTGCGGAAATCCTGAGCGGCATTCTCGTCCCCCTCCTGCTGCTGCCCGCGCTGGTCGATACGGCCGGCGCCGCCATGCTGTTCGGTGTCACCGATGACACGCTGTACCGGCTGGCGAAGCTGTGGCCGGAGCGCGCCCCTTTCTACGTTGCGCTGATCGTGCTGCTGTGGGCCCATGGCTGTCTCGGGGTGCACCAATGGCTCCGGCCGCGCGCCGGCTACGCGCGGTTCGCGCCGCTGCTCGGAGTCATCGCCCTCGCCTTGCCGATCGCGGCCATCGCCGGACTGATCGCCTCGGCGCGCGTTGCCGGCGTGCTGATGGCGGACGACTCGGTCGCGGCCCAGATCCGCAGCCTGGGTCACTGGCCGTCGGGCGATGCCGAGAGCACGTTGGGGCGCGTCCGGTGGATCGTCCTGGCGGGCTACGGCATCGTGCTGTTGGCGGCCGTCGCCGCGCTTGTCGYGCGGCTGCTTCGCCTCGTCGTCGCGCCGAAGATCGAGGTGRCCTATGTCAACGGACCGACGCTCAAGACGGCGATCGGACCAACCTTGCTCGAGATCAGCCATGGCAACRGCGTCGCCCATGGCGATGGCTGCGGCGGCCGCGGACGCTGCACCGCTTGCAGTGTCCGGATCGAGCAGAGCGCGGCCACCTTGCCCCCCGCCAATGCAGCAGAGCGCGCCCTCTTGGGATCCGACGACAGCCGGATTCGTCTGGCCTGCCAGATCAGGCCGAGCGCCTCGCTCACCATCACCCGCCTCGCGACCCGCAGCGATGCCGCCGTCGCCGAGCCCGACATCGACGCCGCCGGCATCGAGCGCCAGATCGCCGCACTCCGCATCCAGCTGCAGGATCACGCCGTGCTGACGCGGAGCCGCGCGGCCTATGACGCGATCTTCCTGCTCAACGCATTTCTCGACGCAGCGCATGATGCGGTCTCCAGTCATGGCGGCTGGATCGCGGGCATGACCGGCGGCGGCATCATCGCGGTGTTCGGCCGCGACGGCGAGTTGGCCGCCGCCTGCCGCGCTGCCGTCGCGGCGAGCGCGGCGATGGATGTGGCGCTCGACCGGTTGAACGAGCGCTTCGCCGCGGAGCTCGGCGGTCCCGTCAAAGCCGCGATGGGTCTCGCCTGCGGACCCGCTTATATCGGCCGGATTGGCGCCGGCCCGGCCAAGCCGCTGACGGCGGTCGGCGTCGCCATCGACGTGGCCTCGGACCTGGCGGCACAGGCCGAGCGTCGTGGCACGCAATTGCTGGCGGATCCGACGATCTTCCGCCACGCCGGCGTCGACGCATCATCCTGCGAGGTGCTCGCGTTGAGCGAAGGGGCTGCATCGCAGGATGTGTTCGCCGTCTCTCAGGCCCGCGGGCTCGCTTTCGCGCAAGCCTGAGCGATCGGTGGCGGGAGGGGCCGCGCACGCGGATGATSGTCGCGTGATCCATGTCACAGTCACCGCCGCAGAGCCGGACGATCTTCCCGGCAGCTGAGCGGGAGATGCAGAATGAGCAAGATCTGGATGATGAGCAGCGTCGCAAGCATCGCAGCGGTCGCCGCGATGGCCTGGGGGGCGCAGCCGGCGCGCTCATCGCAGGACTGGCTGGCCAAGGCCCAGTCCGAATTCGCGACCAAGGCCCGCGATGCCGTGATCCAGCGCCGGCTCTCCCAGGAGTCCGGCGCAGTGCCCCCGGCCGCAGCTCAAACAGCGCCGTCGATCGTGGCGACCGACCAGTCGCCGGCTGAGCAGCACAGCGTGGCGGGCGCGCAGCCGACGACGGTGCGGCCGGTTTCGGTCGGAAAAGACGCAGCACCCGCAGAGCGCGATGCCAGTGTCGCCGCGGTGCTGGCGTCGGCGCCGATCGAGACGGTGCCGCCATCGCTTCCGGTCAAGCCCGCTGCCGAAGAGCCGGTTCAGGCGTCAACCGTTGTCGCCGCCGCCCAGCGTATGCAGGAGCGCGACGAGCCGAAACCGACCGAACCCGCGTCYAAGCAGCCGCCACAGCCCGTCGTACCGAACCTTGCACCGCYAGCGCCCACYCCCATCGCCGCCACGCCCACCGCGAAGGTGACGCCGCCGGCGCGTCATGAGGCMCCGCAGAAGACGCGCGGGGGCAGCAAGCCAGCGGTCTCCGCTCATGCCAGCCGCCGATCCGGCCATGCGATGTCGATGGAAGAGCGCGGCCTGCAGGCCCTGCGGCAGCACGCTCCGGACATCGCGGCCATGGTGGCTCGCTACATGTAACTGATGCAGGCAAGGACGCCGCCGCACCTGATTTCGTCTTGTCGGACCTCTCGTTTTCGTTTCTAATCCGTCTCGCAGCACAGCTGCCTTCTGCACGCTCCGAGGTCGCAGCGTGTTCCCACGGCAATGATCGCCACATCTCCTTCACGGAGAACGGCGGTGCTTGGCCGGTCTCCGCGAAGGACGCGGAGATTAGCATGATCCTCGACTCCTATCGCATCGCCACGGAACCTTACTACCAGCCGCAAGGTCAGGAGATCGCGACCTTCTTGGCCGCRTATCACGAGCGGCTGCCTATCATGTTGAAAGGGCCGACCGGCTGCGGCAAGACGCGCTTCATCGAGCATATGGCCTGGCGGCTCGGAAAGCCTTTGATCACGGTCGCAGCGCATGAGGACATGACGGCGGCGGATCTCGCCGGCCGCTATCTTCTYGAGCCCTCCGGCACCGTCTGGCACGATGGTCCGCTGACGCTCGCGGTGCGGCACGGCGCKATCTGCTAYCTCGACGAGATCGTCGAGGCGCGGCAGGACACCACCGTCGTGATCCATCCATTGACCGACGCCCGCCGTATCCTGCCGCTCGACAAGCACAACGAGATCGTGCCGGCGCATTCGGATTTCCAGCTCACGATCTCCTACAATCCGGGCTATCAGAGCGCGGTCAAGGACCTCAAGGAATCGACCAAGCAGCGCTTCATCGCCATCGATTTCGGCTATCCGCCGCCGGCCACCGAGAGCGCGATCGTGGCGCGCGAGAGCGGCGCCGATGCCGATCTCGCACGTCTGCTCGTCACCATCGCMGAGCGCTCGCGCAACCTGCAGGGCCACGGACTCGACGAAGGTGCCTCGACGCGGATGCTGATCCACACCGGCCGCATGGTGCGCGCCGGGCTGCCGCTGCCGGTCGCGGTGCAGTCCGGAATCGTGCTGCCGATCACCGACAAYCCCGACATCCGYGCCGCGCTGTCGGACGCGATCGAGGCGTGCCTGCCGTGAGCGCGGCGCAACTGCAATTGGTCAGCGGTGTGGAGGGGCCGACCCGGACGTTGCATCTGTGGATGCGCCAGCGCGASAGGCTGCGGCCACTCTTCACCGCCACSTGGGAGATCTTGTCGCAACGATTCGATGCCGCCGAGATGGACGCCTGGGCCGGCGCRGTGCTCGATCTCGCCAATGTCAATGCTGGACCATCCTGCCTGATCGCCTATTGGGACGCGAGCACGAGCGACGGCGCGACRGAGATCGCACCGCTGCTCGGCGCCGCGCGATCCGGCGCTGAGATCTGCCGTCACGCCGGCGCGCAGGCCGCGACCGACGCATTCAAGGCGCTGTCCGCGGCGCGGCGCATGCTCGGCTCCGGCGCCGCTCTGTCGCGCTGGTGGCGCACGATGGAAARGCTGGCGACACAGGCCCCGGAGTCACTCGCAGCGACCGCGCACCACATGGCCGAGATCCTGCGGCCGGGCACGATCGCCGCCTTCGAGAGTTTCGTCGCCGCCGGGTTGCGCACCGCGGCCGGTGACCGACGCAAACGGCTKGCCTTCTTCTCGCTGCAGGATGAGCTGGCGCRACGGATGGTCGCCCGCGATCCCGGTGCGGTGACGTTCAGCGACGTGGAGACCGAGCTGAAGGCGTTCCTCACCGCKCTTTATGGCGAGGTGCCACTGCTGCGGAGCATTTCGACCGACGAGAGCGCACAGACACCGCAGCGGCGCGCGGCGATCGCAKGCCCCCTCATCCGGCTGCCGGAGATCTATCGTGGTGTGCAGGACGATGCGGCGCGCGCGCTGTTMCGTGCCGCGGCCGCCCATGCTCAGGCGCATCTTGCGCTCGGACGTGCCCGCTTTGCCATCGGCCAGCTYAAACCGCTCCAGGTCGCGCTGGTCAATCTGATCGAAGATGCCCGCGTCGAGACGCTGGCGATGCGCCGCCTGCCCGGGCTGCGGCGGCTATGGGCGCCCTATCATGTCGCGACTCCGACCGGTGTCGCCACKGCGCCGATGCTGCTGGCGCGGCTGGCGCGAGCGCTGTTCGACCCGGACTACGTCGACGCTGACGGCTTCGTCGGCAAGGGCCGCGCACTGTTTGCCGCGGCGCTGCCGCGGCTCGACGAGCACGCCATCAGCCGCGAGATCGGCATGCTGCTCGGCAATGATCTCGGCCAGATGCGGGTGCAGTTCAACGCCAAGACCTATGTGGTCGAGCCGCTGTATCGCGACGACGGCCTGGGGCTATGGGACCTTGGCGACGACACGACGTCTTCCGCAGAGACCTTGGAGCTGTTCATCGAGGCGCTCAGGCCGGAGCAGCAGGAGAGCAGCGACGGCCCACCRCGTGAACAGGATGCCGCGAACGCGGCCGCCGAGCCCGGCAAGGCGCGGCCGGCGGGGCCCGACGAGCGTGGCGTRGTCATCGCCCGCTATCCGGAATGGGACCGCGTCGATGCGATCGAGCGCGCCGACTGGACCACCGTGCGYRAGGTTGCCGCCAGCYTGGGCGATGYCGGCAGCATCGACCAKGCGCTGGAGCAGGCAAGCGTGCTGCGYGGCCGCGTGGCGCGGCTGGTGCGCAGCGTRCGCCTCGGCCGCACCGTCAGGCTCAAGCGCCAGCAGGATGGTCACGACCTCGATCTCGATGCCATGCTCGACGCCGGCATCGCCTTGCGCAGCGGCGAGACGCCYGAYCTGCGCGTGTTCCGCTCGGCCAAGGCGCTGCATCGCGACCTSTCGGCGCTGCTGYTGATCGATACCTCGGAATCCACCCGTGACCGTCTCGCGTCCGGCGCCACCGTGCTCGATGTCGAACGCTTGGCGGTCGSGCTGYTGGCTGAAGCGATGGAGGAGCTCGGCGACACCTTTGGTCTTCTCGCCTTCKCCTCGGACGGGCGCGACGATGTGCGGATGACCAGCATCAAGCGCTTCAGCGAGGCCTATGACCGCGATTGCCGCGCGCGACTCGCCGGCCTGTCTGCGGGTCTGTCCACCCGGCTCGGCACCGCAHTGCGTCACGCTGGTGGCGTCCTCGGCAAGGCATCGACCAGCCGCAAGCTGCTCATCGTCCTGACCGACGGCGAACCGTCCGATATCGACGTCCCGGATCCCTTCGACCTGATCGAGGATGCCCGCCGCGCCGCAATTGGGCTGCATGCGCAGGGCATCGATGCTTATGGTGTCGTGCTCGGACGCGCCGGCGTCGAGGCAGCAACGCGCATCTTCGGCCGCCGCAACACCATGCTGGTGCACCGTGTCGAGGATCTGCCGGCGCGGCTGTCGGAGCTGTATTTCAGGCTGGCGCGACGATGAGGCTATTTGCGCCGGCGCGCCAGCGCAACACCGAGCGCGCCCGCCGCGGCGACATGGAATGCAGCCTCCATCGCGCGCGACAAGGTGCCTCCGTCGGAAGCCAGGACGCGCAGCACGAGACCGGACTCGTTCGGCGCCGCTGAGGCGCCGGCAAGCGCGCCGCAGCGATCGGCGGCCTGCTGGAGTTCCTTGACCGGCGGCAGCCGATCCGGCGGCGCAATGAGGACGAGATTGGCCGCCGCCGCAAACCGCCCCAGCGCGCCTTGCAGATCCTCGCCGCTGATGCGACCGRCATCCTGCAGCAGGAGCCGGCCGTCGGGGCGGCGGATCCGCAGGCGGCTGGAAAACTCGGTGAAGCTGCGGCCGCGCGCGTGCGGATCATGCACGGCAAAGCCGTCCGCCATGCAGAGCACCGCGTCGTCGGCGACGGTCGCTTCACTTGCGAGGGCCAGCTCCGCGCCGGGAAACAGCACGTAGGGATCGGAGGTCACGGCGCAGAATGCGCCGGCCTCGACATTCACTGCCAGGCGCTGCACGGCGCCGCGGCCGCGGCCGTCGTGAACGACAGTCGCCGATTGTGTCGTCAGGTGAAAAGCCGCGCCGCGCGCGACGCTCAGATCGAGCCCGATCCGATCGCCGGCATACAGCCCGCCGGAGGCCGATTGCAGGTAGAGCGTCAGCAGGTCGGGCCTTGCGGCATCAAGATAGAATCCGCGCGTGACATGCAGCGGATAGCCGACATGCTGGCGGCGCAGCATGCTGCGGCCGCCAGCATGCTCGACGGACAGCGCGGCCTCGACCGCGCGGCCCTCAGATGCGGAACAGGACAGCTGCGGAGATCGCATCGGCGACCGCCTCCACGCCAGTGCCGGCCTTCAAGTTGGTAGCAATCACCGGCTTGCCGCCGCGCACCTGCCGTGCGTCGGCGAGCATGCGATCGAGATCGACGCCGACATGCGGCGCGAGATCGATCTTGTTGACGACCAGGAGATCACAGCGCAGCAGACCCGGCCCGCGCTTGCGCGGAATGTCATCGCCGCCGGCGACATCGATGACGAAGATCCACCAGTCGACGAGATCGAGCGAGAAGGTCGAAGCGAGATTGTCGCCACCGGATTCGAACAGGATCAGCTCGACACCCGGAAAGCGCGCCTCGAGCTCATCGCCGGCGGCGATGTTGAGCGTCGGATCCTCGCGGATCACCGTGTGCGGACAGGCGCCCGCCTCGACCGCCGACACCCTGTCGGGATCGATCAGTCCGGACCGCCGCAGCCGCTCGGCATCCTCCTTGGTGACGAGATCGTTGGTGACGACGGCGAAGTCGACGCCGCGACGCTGCAGCACTGGAATCAGCGCCTCGATCAGCGCGGTCTTGCCCGAGCCGACCGGACCGCCAATGCCGACCCGCGCCGCCACCGTCGCCTGCGCTTTGGCCTGCCTCAACGCATGAAGCATGATGTCACCTCAGCATATAGCGGCGCGCCAGCGGCAGCTCGCGGGCCGGCTCGCAGGTTGCGAGCTCGCCGTTGACGAAAACGTCGAAGGTCTCGGGATCGACCCGGATGGTGGGACAGGTGTCGTTCCACACCATGTCCCGCTTGGTCAGCCCACGTGTGCCCTTCACGGGCAGGAGCTGCTTCGACAGGCCGAGCTCGGCCGCCAGCCCGCGCGCGATCGCGAGCGGATGCACGAAGCAGGCGGACAATGCCGCTGGCGCGCGGCCGAAGGCGCCCCATTGCGGCCGCAGCAGCATCGGCTCGCAGGTCATCAGCGACGCCGCGCTGTCGCCCATCGCGCCCCAGGCGATGAAGCCGCTCTTGATGACGAGCTCCGGCTTGATGCCGAAAAACGCCGGGCGCCACACCACGATGTCGGCGATCTTGCCGTCCTCGAGCGAGCCGATGTGATCGGCGATGCCGAAGGTCTTAGCGGCATTGATCGTGTACTTGGCAATGTAGCGGCGGATGCGGGCATTGTCGCCGAAGCCGGGTCTGTCTTCCGGCAACGCGCCGCGCTGGTCCTTCATCTTCGACGCCAGCTGCCAGGTCCGGCAGATCACCTCGTGGATGCGGCCCATRCCCTGGCTGTCGGAGCCGAGCATCGAGATCGCGCCGATGTCGTGCAGCACGTCCTCGGCCGCAATGGTCTGGGCGCGGATGCGGCTCTCGGCGAAAGCGACGTCCTCCGGAATCGCCGGATTGAGATGGTGGCACACCATCGTCATGTCGAGATGCTCGTCGAAGGTGTTGACCGTGTAAGGATTGGTCGGATTGGTCGAGGACGGCAGGCAATGCATCTCGCCGGCCACGCGGATGATGTCGGGCGCGTGGCCGCCGCCCGCGCCTTCGGTGTGATACATATGGATGGTGCGGCCGCCGATCGCCTCCAGCGTGTTCTCGACGAAGCCGGACTCGTTCAGCGTATCGGTGTGGATCTGGACCTGGAAATCCTGGGCATCGGCCACCCTGAGACAGGTGTCGATCGCCGCCGGCATCGTGCCCCAATCCTCGTGCAGCTTGAGGCCCATCACACCGGTCTGCAGCTGCTCGATCAGCGGCGCCTCGCGATGCGAGTTGCCGCGACCGAGAAAGCCGAAATTCATCGGCCATGCTTCGGCCGCCTGCAGCATCTTGCCGGTGTTGAAGGGACCACCGGAGTCGATGCCCACGGTAATCGGGCCGAGCGAGCCGCCGATCATCGTGGTGATGCCGCTCGCCAGCGCGTGCTCGACCAGGCCGGCGCTGTCGAAATGGACGTGSACATCGATCGCGCCAGGTGTCGCGATCARTCCCTCGCAATCGCGCACCGTGGTGCCGGTCGAGACGATCAGGCGCGGATCGACGCCRTCCATGATCGCCGGATTGCCGGCCTTGCCGATGCCGACGATGCGCCCGTTGCGGATGCCGAGATCGCCCTTGACGATGCCGATGACGGGATCGATCACGGTGACGTTGCAGAGCAGGAAATCCAGCGCGCCTTCCGCGCTGGTGAGGCCGGCCATGCCGATGCCGTCCCGCAAGGTCTTGCCGCCGCCATGCAGACATTCGTCGCCATAGACGGCGTGGTCCTTCTCGACCACGGCGAACAGCGAGGTGTCGCCGAGCCGGACCGCATCGCCGGTGGTCGGGCCGTAGAGTGCGGCGTAGTCACGCCGGTCGATCGTCRCCACGTGGTGTCTCCCTTGAAGCTGTCAGGCGCCGCGGAAGCCGCGCGCCTTGGCGCGCGCCAGCGCGGCGTTGCGCACCGCAGGATCTGCRGCCGCGCCATCGGTGAGATTGTTGAGGCCGGACAGATGCTGCCGGCCGCCGAACTCCACCAACGAGACCTGCTTGGACGCGCCCGGCTCGAAGCGCACCGCGGTGCCGGCGGGAATGTCGAGCCGCATGTTGAAGGCGGCGGCACGATCGAATTCGAGCGCCTTGTTGACCTCGAAGAAGTGGAAGTGCGAGCCGATCTGGATCGGCCGGTCGCCGGTGTTGACGGCGGTGAGCGTGATGCTGCGGCGGCCGGCATTGAGCGCAAGCTGGCCCGCCTGCGCCTTGATCTCGCCCGGGCGCTCGGGATCGGCAGCCGAACCTGCAGCCGGCCGGATCGGCTCATGCACGGTCACGAGCTTGGTGCCGTCCGGGAAGACGCATTCGACCTGGATGATGTCCATCATCGCGGCGATGCCCGGCAGCACGTCATCGGTGGTCAGGATGGTGGAGCCGTGACTGATCAGGTCGGCGACGCTGCGGCCGTCGCGCGCGCCTTCGAGGATCTCGTCGGTGATGATGGCCACCGCTTCCGGATAGTTCAGCTTGAGCCCGCGGGCGCGGCGGCGGCGCGACAGCTCGGCGGCGTTGAAGATGGTGAGGCGCTCGAGTTCGGTTGGCGTCAGCAGCATGCGATCTCACTCTCAATTGGCGAACAGCCGCAATTCGGCGTGGACATGGCGCGCGGCCGCAATGTCSAGGATGGGGATGAAGCTTTCGAGCTCGGCGTCGTCGTCGAGCGGAGTTGCGACCAGGGCATCGATCAGCGGCAGCAGCGCCTGCAGCACGCTTTGCCCCTGCAGGGCGCCGACGGCGCCGAGCCGYACCGCCGCGGTGATGAGGCCGGACGCCACCGTGTAGGCCGAGCACAAGGCGGCGTGCTGCTCATCGAGCTGCAGCGCCGCCCATATGGCGCCCTGCATCACGGCGATATGCCCCAGGCAGTCACCGGCCTTCACCTGCGCGCGCAGCTTGAGCGCAAGCGGCTGTCCGAGCCGCGCATGCGCCGCCAGAAATGACGCGCCATTGCGGCGCGAACCGGCGCGCAGCGCCTCGATCATGGTGGAGGCCTCGATCTCCCGATCCACCGCGGCCAACGCATCGAGATCCCTGCCGGCGCGAAACGCCCGTTGCAGCGCGATCCGATCATAGCYTGCCCAGCGCTGCTGCAGCACCGCGGCGCAGAGACGTTCGAACTCGCCCAGGCTCATGTCGGGGCGCAACGCCAGCGCTCCTTCGATGCCGTAGGAGAAGGCAAAGGCACCGCTTGGAAACGCCGCATCGGCCTGCCAGATCGCGCGCAACAACGGGAGCATGGGTCAGTGGTCGCGGTGGTGATGAGGGTGGGAATCATGGCTCGCACCGTGACTGTGAGACGGCGCGGCCTCGTGGGAAGGCGGTGAATCAACGGCCTCCTCGTCGAGCACGGTGACGGCCACCCGCCGCGCCGCGATCAGGTTCTCGATCCGGGCGGTGTAGTCCTCGGGYCGGCCCTCCAGGGCCACCAGCAACACCTCGCCGCCGAATCTGACACGCCAGTGYAGRTTTCCGACCTGGTAGCCGAGTTCGACGGCATCCGAAATCGAGCGCGGCTCGAGCCGCAACCATCGTTCGGTCGCAGCCCGCACCACGATCGCGCGGTCGCGCTCCAGGAGCAGCACGGCACCATCGAACAACTTCTCGGTCCGAGGCAACGCGATCGCGAGTTCCTCGCCGCTGCGCGTCGAGATCAACAGCCGGCGGCGGGCGAGATCGGCCGCCGGCACGGCGACGATATCGACTSCCCCCCGATGTTCGAGACGATGCAGCGCTTCGGACATGTCCGGCTCCAGCCTGCTCCCCAGCACGTGCTCGATACGTCGCATCGCAGAGGCCTCCGTTCACTCGATGGCAAGAGGGGGCGCGGCGGCGGCAAGGCCCGCCGCCGGCCAGCATTCGGATCAGCGGTGGGCAACCTTCTTGTTGGGAATGCCCTCGATCGGACATTCCTCGGTGCCGACCGTGGACCGGGTGAACGACTCGACCATTTCGCGGGTCCCTTCAGGATCGGCCACCCACTTGGCGTAGAAGTCGTAGGGACAGGCCGCCACGCCGCGATCGCCATCGCCGGAATTGATCAGGCCGGTGTAGCCGCGATGCACGAGCTTGAAGAGATGGTTCTGCGATTGGCCGTTCTTGCGCGCGTCCCGGATCAGCGACTTCGACAGCTGGGCATATTGCACGCCATAATCCTCCTCGCCGCATTCGCCGAGCGTCCGGCCGTCGAAGCCGATGATCGCGGAATGGCCGAAATAGGAGTACACGCCGTCAAAGCCGGAAGCGTTGGCGACCGCGACATAGACGTTGTTGGCCCAGGCCATCGCCTTCGCCATGATCACCTGCTGGTCCTTGGCCGGATACATGTAGCCCTGGCAGCGCACGATCAGCTCGGCGCCCTTCATGGCGCAATCGCGCCAGATCTCGGGATAGTTGCCGTCGTCGCAGATGATCAGCGAGATCTTCAGCCCCTTCGGGCCTTCCGAGACATAGGTGCAGTTGCCGGGATACCAGCCCTCGATCGGTACCCAGGGCATGATCTTGCGATATTTCTGCACGATCTCGCCCTTGTCGTTCATCAGGATCAGGGTGTTGTAGGGCGCCTTCTTCGGGTGCTCCTCGTGCCGCTCGCCGGTCAGCGAGAACACGCCCCACACCTTGGCCTTGCGGCAGGCCTCGGCGAAGATCTCCGTCTCGTCGCCCGGGACGGTCGAGGCCGTCTCGTACATCTCCTTGGAGTCATACATGATGCCGTGCGTCGAGTATTCCGGGAAGATCACGAGATCCATGCCCGGCAGGCCGGTCTTCATCCCGACGATCATGTCGGCGATCTTGCAGGCATTGTCGAGCACCTCCGCCTTGGTGTGAAGGCGCGGCATCTTGTAGTTCACGACGGCGACGCCGATCGTGTCGTTGCTCGAAGTGATATCACCATGCAGCATCTTGCTCTCCTTGCTACCAACCCGTCAAAAACCTGCCATTCGCGTTCCGGCGCGCTGGCTTGCGCACCAGCTTTCTCCACGACGTCGGATCGTCACACCGCCATGTGGCGATGGACCATCGCGTCGGTGAGTTCCGAAATTTCGCCTGCTGCGACGATGCGTCCCTTCTCCATCATGGCGAAGCGATGCGCCGCATTGCGGGCGAACGAGACGTTCTGCTCGACCAGGATCACGGTCAGCCCGATCTCGCGGTTGAGCCGGATGATGACCTGCTCGATCTCCTCGACGATCGATGGCTGGATGCCTTCATTGGGCTCGTCGAGCAGGATGATCCTGGGGTTTGCAGCCAGCGCGCGCGCGATCGCCAACTGCTGCTGCTGACCGCCGGACAGCACGCCGCCATTGCGATCGAGATTGTTCATCAGATACGGAAACAGCTCGGCCACCAAAGGCGGGATCTCGCGCTTGCCATCGGCGCGCGCGAACGAGCCCATCAGGATGTTCTCGCGAATGGTGAAGTCGGGAATGATCTCGCGGCCCTGCGGCACATAGGCGATGCCGGCGCGTGCACGCCTGAACGTCGGCTCCCGCCCGATCTCCTGATCGCCCAGCCGGATCTGCCCATCCATGCGGTCGGTCAGTCCCATCAGCGTCTTGAGCAGGGTGGTCTTGCCGGYGCCGTTGCGGCCGAGCACCGCCGTCACCTGGCCATCGGGCACATCCAGCGACACGTCGTGCAGGATATGGCTGCGATCGTAGAAGCTGTCGACATGRGACAGAGCGAGCATCAGGTGATCCCCTTCGACCCGAGATAGGCCGCGCGCACCTTGGGATCGTTCTCGATCTCGGCGACGCTGCCTTCCGCCAGMACCTGGCCGAGATGCAGCACCGTGATGCGCTCGGCGATCTCGCGCACGAAGGCCATGTCGTGCTCGACCACGATGATGGTGTGGCGGCCCTTGAGATTGTTGACGATCAGTGAGGTCTTGTGCGTCTCGGCCTGCGTCATGCCCGCGGTCGGTTCGTCGAGAAGGATGATCTTCGGATCCTGGGTGATCAGCAGGCCAAGCTCGAGCCACTGCGTCTGGCCATGGCTGAGATAGGCGGCGACCWGGCCCGCCTCCTCGGTCAGCCCGATCAGCTCCAGCACCTCGTCGATCTTGGCCTTGGCCGAGAAGCCGAAACCGAGATTGGCGAACACGCCGGGATTCTTGCAGCTCGCGACCTCCAGATTGCGGCGGACCGTGAGCTCCTTGAACACGCTGGGGATCTGGAACTTGCGGCCGATGCCGGCGCGGGCGATCTTGTGCTCCTCCCAATTGGTGATCTCGGTGTCGTGCACGAAGACGCGGCCGCCGGTCGACTTGGTCTTGCCGGAGATGAGATCCATCAAGGTCGTCTTGCCGGCGCCGTTGGCGCCGAGCAGCACGCGCAATTCGCCGTCCTCGACGATCATCGAGACGCCGTTGACAGCCTTAAAGCCTTCGAAATCGACACTGAGACCGTCGATGGTGAGCGCTGCCTGGGCCATGGGCTACTCCGCCGGCTGCGAGGATGGATCGTTGACGCGCACCGCCGGGGCCGGCGTCGACGGCYTCCGGGTGATGAACCGATCGATCAGGTCATGAGCGAGACCGGCGATGCCGCGCGGCATGTAGAGCACGACCAGCACGAAGATCAGGCCGATGATCGCCTTCCACGCTTCCGCGAAGCCTTCGGTTTCGCTGACRGTTGCCGAGATCATGTTGATCAGGATCGCACCGATACAGGCGCCCARGATCGAGGCGCGGCCGCCGACCGCCGCCCAYACCACCATGGTGATCGAGAAGCTCAGATCCATGAAGGTCGGCGARGCGAACTCCGAGACGATGACATAGAGCATGCCCGCGAAGCCCGCGATCAGCGCCGACACCGCGAAGAAGAAGGTCTGGTAGGCCGGTACATCGAAGCCGAGATAGCGCGCGCGGTTCTGATCGTCGCGGATCGCCTGCAGGATGACCCCTGCCCTRGTCTCGACCAKCAGCCGCGCCGCGATCAGCACGACGCYGAGCGAGACGGCAATCAGGTAATAAGTCGGCACCACATAGGGATCGAACTCGAAGCCGCCGAGCTTGAACCAGCCGAGATCGGTGAGGCCGTTGAAGCCGTTGGTCACCGGCTGGGCGTCGATCATCACGAGCCGGACCAGCAGCACCAGCGCCAGCGTGATGATCGAGACGAAGACGCCSGCGATGCGCTTGCGGAACACGATCGAGCCGAGCACGAAGGCGATGGCGACCGGCAGGATCAGCCCCATGGCGACGCCGAACCATTGGCTCTGGAACGGCAACCAGAGAAACGACGCCTTGTTGATGCAGCACAGCTCGGTCTTGGCGCCGGGCTCCGCGTTCCACAGCATGAAGTCCGGCACGGGCTTGTCCGAGCCCTGCTGCAGGCTGGTGGAGCTCGCGAGCTTCAGCGACATCGCCAGCATGTAGGCGCCGGCGCCGAAGAACAGGCCCTGCCCCAGGTTGAGAATGCCCGCATAGCCCCAGGACAGCGCCACGGCGATGCCCAGCATCCCGAACACGAGATATTTGGCGAGACGGTTGAGCCAGAACGAGTCCATGATCAGCGGCACGAGCATGATCAGGACGATGAAGGCGGCGTAGATCGCCCAGTCGATGCGGCGCTTCGACATCATGGTCAGCGTCCCTTCAGGGCGAACAGGCCCTTCGGCTTGAGCACGATGATGGCGATGACGACGCCGAACACGACGGCGCGGGCGAGGATGTCGTTGGTCGCGGCGGCGACCAGGCCGTTGATCTCGCCGAGAATGCCGGCCGACAGCACCGAACCGAGCAGGCTGCCGACGCCGCCCATGACGACCACGAGGAAGCCGTCGACCACCATCGAGGTCCCCATGTCGGGGAACACGGTCTTGAAGCCGGACATCATCACGCCGGCGACACCCGCAAGACCCGAACCGAACGCAAAGGTCAGCGCATTGACGCGGGTGACGTCGATGCCGCAGGCGGCGGCCATCTTCGGRTTGCGGATGATGGCGCGAACCTGCGTGCCGGCCACGGTGCGATAGATCACGAACCAGGTGGCGATGGCGAGCATGGCGGTCACCAGGATGATGAAGGCGCGATAGCGGTTGATGTCGGCGCCGGCGAAACGAAACGTGCCTTGCAGGATGTCGGGGACGCTGACGTTCTGCAGGCCGGGCCCGAGGCCCTGAATGTGGATGCCGAGGAACGACAGCCCGAACTCGAGCCGCACCGCCTGCTGGATCAGGATCGCAATGCCCCAGGTCGCGAGCAGCGTGTCGAGYAGCCGGCCGTAGAGCTTGCGGACCACGACGCGCTCGATCAGCAGCCCGAGCAGCGCTGTCACGATGAAGGCGAGCGGGATRGCAATGAAGATGTTGGTGCCGARCCACAGGCCCGACAGCACGGTCACATAGGCGCCGACCATGACCATCTCGCCATGCGCCATRTTGATGACGCCCATCGCGCCAYAAGTAATGGCGAGGCCGAGCGCGACCAGCAGCAGGATCGATCCCAGGCTGAGACCGATGAACAGAACCTCGAGCATGACAGTGCCTCCCGCCATCCACCGCGCGAGGGAGGCGCGCGGTGGATGAGGTTTCCCAAACGTCAGGTTTTCAGCTTGGCCGCGTCGAGACCCTTCCCGGTGCAGAAAAGGTTCGTCGGCRTCTCGCCATAGGCGACGTAGGGAAGCGGCATGACCGGCTCCTTGTAGGCGTCGATGATCTTGCCCTGCCCGTCCGGAAGCCACTGCGCGATGCGCGGCGTCAGGTAGGTGTGCAGGTTCTCGGCCTCGATCTTGACGTGGCCGTTGGGCGCGTCGAACTCCTGGCCCTTGACGGCCTCGCGGATCGCCGCCGGCGAGAYCTCGGCCGCCTTYTCCACCGCCTGCTTCCACAGGAACACCTGGAAGTAGGACGATTCCAGCGCGTGATGCGTCACCGCCTTCGGGTCCTTGACGAATTTGCGGTAGCGCTCGATGAACGCCTTGTTGCGATCGGTGTCGATCGCCTGGAAATACGGGAACGAGGTGAAGGAACCGACCGCATATTCCGCGCCCATCGCCGCAATCTCGATCTCCGAGGTGACRGTCGCGCAGATCGGCAGCTTGTCGTGGGTGAGGCCCTGGTTCTTGTACTCGCGATAGAACGCGATCACGGAGTCGCCGACCACGTTGGACAGCACGACATCGCAGCCCGAGCTCTTGATCTTGTTGACCATCGAGCCCCATTCGGAATGGCCGAGCTCGAGATATTCGTCGGCGATCCATTCGCCGCCGTTCTTTTCGATCAGGATCTTCGAGACCTTGGCCATCTCGCGTGGATAAATGTAGTTCGATCCGACGATAAAGAACTTCTTCTTGCCGAGCGTCTTGATGATCCAAGGGATGAAATTCGACAGCTGCTGGTTCGGAACGGCRCCGGTATAGACGACGTTCTTCGAGCACTCGAAGCCTTCATAATAGGTCGGATAGAAATAGAGATTGTTGCGCTTCTCGAACACCGGCAGCACCGCCTTGCGGCTCGCCGARGTATAGGAGCCGAACACGGTCGGCACGCGATCCTGGATGACGAGCTTGGAGGCCTTCTCATTGTAGGTCTTGGGATCGGAGGCGCCGTCCTCGGCGATCGCCGAGATTTTCATGCCCTTGACGCCGCCGGCCGCGTTGATCTCGCTGATCGCCATCATCGTGGCGTCGTGCAGCGACTTCTCCACGATCGAGAGGCCMCCCGTCAGCGARAACAGCACGCCCACCTTGATCTCGCCGGCGGCCTGCGCGCCGGTCGAGAACACCCATGGCGAGGTAATCAATGCGCCGCCCGCCAGGGCGCCGCTCTTCAAGAATTTGCGTCGATCGACTGCCATACCGCACACTCCCCGTTGTCCAGGCACACGTCCTCGTTCGCGCCGAAGCACGTTGCTTGCTGCCAAAATTCGCCCAGAGCGGATCGAGCTCCGACGACGCGCTGTGCGCCGGCGGCTGTCCTCGGTCCAAAAAACAAAAAAGCCCGACGAACCCTTCACGGGTTCTTCGGGCTACCTAGCCGATGCCAGACCAGCATCATCGATGGTCCGGCTGCGTTGAGAAGGATCTTCTCCCTTCAACTAATAAAAGCTAATCACCTTTCGCGCGGTATTGCAAGAGCTCGTTGGCATGAATGATCGCCGCGGCCATGTCGTCCATGGACAGGCGCTTCGACATCGCCTGCTTGCGGATGCTCTCATAAGCATCAGCCTCGCTCAATCCCTGGCCATCCATCAGGATCGCCTTGGCTTTCTGTATCCGCTGGATGCCGGCGAGCTTGCGCTCCAATTTGCGCACGCGCTTCTCGGATTCCCGCCGCTCCAACCACAGGCTGCGCGCGATCGTCAAATTCGTRAGCAATCCGAATGGCCGGATCGGCCGCTCGATGACAGCGACCGCACCCGCCTCAAGCACCAGTTGCAGCGTCGATGGGTCCTCGTAGGAGACGACGGCGATCAGGGTCGGCCGATGGTCTGCATCCGATTTCAGCAGCCGCTGGATTTCCAACCGCACATCATGTTCGATCGCGAGCAGCACCACGTCGGCGCCTTCAGCCCAGCAATCCGGCACCGGCCATTGCATCTCGACCATGCAGCCGATACGGCGCAGATGCTCGACGAGCTTGGTCCGCTCGCTGTCCGGCGGATGCACGACATGGACCCGCAGGCCGCGCAGATCACGAAGAATTTGGATGGCCACGCCCGGATCTCCGTCCCGCCACGCTACCCCTGGACCTCAGGACCGAATGAGCTGCTGCTCGTCGACCGACCAGTCGTCGAGGCTCTGGACCACACAATAGGGATCGGGCTTCACGCGCACGCCCGGATTCCAGACGATCTGGAAGCGCCCCTGGCCGTCGACCCGCGCGATCCGCGGCCATARGTAAGTGTGATTGTTCTCGGGATCGACACGGACCCGCCCCTGCGGCGCGTCGAACTCGAAATCGCGCATGTTGCCGAGCACCTGCTCCGGATCATCCGTGCCGCATTTGGCCACCGCGCGCATCGCCAGATGGACCTGAAAATACGCCGCTTCGGCGCAGGCCGTCACCGGCGCATCGTCGCCATATTGCGCCTTGAAACTTGCAACGAACCGCCGCGCGGCCTGCGACGACAACGTCTCGAAGAACGGCGCCGCAGTGATGTGGCCTTCGGCGGCCTCCGCCCCCATCTCGGCCACCTCGGCCTCGCTGGTGCTGAGGCTCGCGATCGGCATCCGTRTCGGATCGAAATCGGCGGCGCGATAGGCGCGATAGAACTCGGCTGTCCCGCTGCCCACGACCGTCGAGAAGATCACGTCCGGCGACGTCTTCTTGATGCGGGCGATGACCTTGTCGAAATCCTTGGCTTGCGCAAGCAGCGGAACATAGATCTCGTCCAGCACCTTGCCTTTGCCCTGGACCACGAAATCGGCCATCAGGCGGTTCGACTCATAAGGGAAGACATAGTTCGAGCCAACGAACAGGAAGCGGTTGCCATAGGTCGAGAGCAGGAAGCGCGCCAGCTGCAGCGAATTCTGGTTCGGCGCGGCGCCGGTGTAGATGCAGTTGCGGGAATATTCGAACCCTTCATAAAGGGTCGGGTAGAACAGCAGACCGCGATGGCCCTCGACCGAAGGCAGCACGGCCTTGCGCGTGCTCGACATGTAGCAGCCGAACAACAGACGGATGCGGTCGACCTGGAACAGGCGCTCGGCRAAGGCGCGGAACTTCTTCGGGTCCGAAGCAGGGTCGTAGATGATCGGCTCGATGGGGCGACCGAGAATACCGCCGGCAGCGTTGATCTCGGAGATGGCCAGCAAGGTGGCGTTGAGTTGTGTGCGTTCGATGCCCGAGGTCACGCCGGTATGCGAAAACAGCACGCCGACGCGCCAGCTTTCAGGCTGCCTTTCTGAAGAACCCATGTGACGACAGCACCACTCTCCTGAATGCGCGTTTTCCGACACCGGAGATCGGCATTGCGGACGAACGCCACCTTTATTCTGTCTAGGATGATTACTTGCTTGGCGTCAACCGCACCGCCGGATGGCGGAGCTTGCGCCGCGGAGAGAGGCCGAACAAGATCGGGAGTGTCATCGGTGTGCCCTGCGTTCCTCGCGCGGTGCCAGGCCGAACTGACGCCGATAGCAGCGCGCGAAATGCATCGGCGTCGCAAATCCCGTGGCGAGCGCGACCTCATGGATCGCCATCGTGCTCTGGCGCAGCAGCCCGCGCGCGTGCTCGAGYCGAATCTGCAGATAGCGGCGATGAAGGGTCGTCCCGAGATGTTGCGCAAACAAACGCTCCAGYTGCCGCAACGACAGGTCAGCGCCGGCGGCAAGCTCGCGAGGTGCCAGCGGACGTTCGATCCGCCTTTCCATGCGCAGCAGCGTGTCGACCAGCTTGGGATGATGCACCCCGAAGCGCTGTGCCGGCGACAGCCGCTGTGCAGCCCCGCCGCGCCGGACCTCCGTCTGCAGAAACCAGTCGCTCACCGCCGCCGCCAGCCGCGCGCCGTGATCGATCCTGATCATCGCATGCATCATGTCGAGCGCCGCGATGCCGCCAGCGCAGGTGAAGCGGTCGCGATCGATCTCGAACAGCGAGCGGCTGAGCGACAAGTGCGGAAACGTCTCGGTGAACGCCGGCATGTGCTCCCAATGAAGGGTGCAGCGATAGCTGTCGAGYAGGCCAGCCTGGGCGAGGATGAAGGGACCCGCTGAGACGCCGATCATCCGGACGCCATGCCGCGCCGTGCTCCGCAAATAAGAGAGAGTGGGTGGATGCGAGAAAGYGGCYGGATTTCCGCCGGCGCAGACCACGATGGAGTCGAGACGTGCGGCGCTGCCGATGGTGGCRTCGGCCGGGATCCTGACGCCGTTGGAGGCAGCGATATCGCTGCCGCGGATCGCGATGTGACGCCAGCGGTACAGCGTCCGGCCGCTGAGCACGTTCGCCGCCCGCAGCGGTTCGACCGCCGACGCATAGGACATCAGCGCGAAGCCGGGGATCAGCAGGAAGCCAACCCGATGCGCCCGGACGTCGTCGCCCCTCGGTCCGTCGCTTCTAGACCCTCTTTCGTCGTTTCTGGACATCACCTCGGAGAGATAGCAGCGCATTGTGCCTGCGACAACCCGGTGATCGAAGGCGCATGCGCTATTCGCTGTTCTCTCTCGCCCGCCAAGCCCTGCGCGGCCATCGCGACTGGCAGCCGGTCTGGCGCGATGCCGCCCCGCAAGCGAGCTACGACATCATCATCGTCGGCGGCGGCGGCCATGGGCTGGCCACCGCCTATTACCTCGCCAAGGAGCACGGCATTCGCAAAATTGCCGTGCTCGAAAAAGGCTGGATCGGMTCCGGCAATGCCGGCCGCAACACCACGATCATCCGCTCCAATTATCTGCTGCCCGGCAACGAGCCGTTCTACGAATGGTCGATGAAGCTGTGGGAGGGCCTGGAGCAGGACCTGAACTACAACACCATGGTCAGCCAGCGCGGCGTGCTGAACCTCTATCATTCCGACGCGCAGCGCGATGCGTTTGCCCGGCGCGGCAATGCGATGCGGCTGGCGGGCGCCGATGCCGAGCTGCTCGATGCCGACGCCGTCAGGCGCATGCTGCCATTTCTCGATTTTGACAATGCGCGCTTTCCGATCAAGGGCGGCCTGCTGCAGCGGCGCGGCGGCACCGCGCGGCACGATGCGGTCGTCTGGGGCTACGCCCGCGGCGCCAGCGCGCGTGGCGTCGACATCATCCAGAACTGCGAGGTCACCGGCTTCGTGCGTGACGGCGATCGCATCACCGGGGTCACCACGACGCGCGGCACGATCCAGGCCGGCAAGGTCGGGCTTGCGGTTGCCGGCAGCAGCTCGCGGGTCGCGSAGTATGCCGGCCTGCGGCTGCCGATCGAAAGCCACGTGCTGCAGGCCTTCGTCTCCGAAGCCATCAAGCCGCTGATCCCCGGCGTGGTCACCTTCGGCGCCGGTCATTTCTACATCAGCCAGTCCGACAAAGGCGGGCTCGTCTTCGGCGGCGATATCGACGGCTACAATTCCTATGCGCAGCGCGGCAATCTGCCGACCGTGGAGGACGTCTGTGAGGGCGGCATGGCGCTGATGCCGGCGATCGGCCGCGTGCGCATGCTGCGCTCCTGGGGCGGGCTCGTCGACATGTCGATGGACGGCTCGCCGATCATCGACCGCACGCCGCTGCAAGGACTCTATCTCAACGCCGGCTGGTGCTATGGCGGCTTCAAGGCCACGCCGGGCTCCGGCTGGTGCTTCGCGCATCTGCTGGCGCGCGATGAGCCGCATCCGGTCGCGAGCGCCTATCGCCTCGACCGTTTCGCAACCGGCCACCTGATCGACGAAAAAGGTCAGGGCGCGCAGCCAAATCTGCACTGAGGCCAACCATGCGAATTCCCTGCCCGTTCTGTGGCGAGCGCGACGTCAGCGAGTTCGCCTATCACGGCGACACCGCAAAGCGGCCTGATCCGGCCACCGACGACGGTCAGCGGCGCTTCTTTGAGGCCGTCTATCTGCGCGACAATCCCGCCGGCCCGCATCGCGAACTCTGGTATCACGCACAGGGTTGCCGCAGCTGGTTGATCGTGACCCGCGACGTCCGGACCCACGAGGTACTCGGCGCCGCGCTCGCCACGCGAGGCGCKGCATGATGCCGGATTCCAACCGGCTCGCCTCCGGCGGCCTGATTGATCGCAGCAAGACCATCGGCTTCAGCTTCGACGGCCGCAGCTATCGAGGCTATGCCGGCGATACGCTGGCCTCGGCGCTGCTTGCCAATGATGTTCGCCTCGTCGGCCGCTCCTTCAAATATCACCGTCCGCGTGGCATCATGACCGCAGGGCCCGAGGAGCCAAACGCGCTGGTCGAACTGCGCGCTGGCGCCCGTCGCGAGCCGAACACGCGCGCCACCACCATCGCGCTGTTCGACGGCCTCGAGGCCTGGAGCCAGAACCGCTGGCCGTCGCTGCGCTACGATGTCGGAGCGATCAACTCGCTGCTGTCGCCGCTGTTCGTCGCCGGCTTCTACTACAAGACCTTCATGTGGCCGGCCGCGTTCTGGGAGAAGGTCTACGAGCCGGCGATCCGCCGGGCCGCCGGTCTCGGCCGCGCCAGCGGCGCGGCCGACCCCGACACTTACGAGAAGATCAACGCCTTCTGCGACGTCCTGATCATCGGCGGCGGGGCGGCCGGGCTCGCCGCGGCACTGGCGGCCGGGCGCAGCGGCGCGCGCATCATGCTGTGCGACGAGGATTGCACGCTCGGCGGGCGGCTCAACAGCGACCTCGGAGAGGTCGATGGCCGGCCAGGCGCCGACTGGGCGCGGCACGTCACCGCCGAGCTCGAGGCTTTGCCGAATGTCCGGATCCTCAGTCGCACAAGCGTGTTCGGCGTCTATGATGGCGGCACCTATGGCGCGCTCGAGCGGGCGTCCGATCATCTCGCCGAGCCGCAGCCGCATCGGCCGCGGCAGCGCTATTGGAAGATCGTCGCCAAGCGCGCGGTGCTGGCGAGCGGCGCGATCGAGCGCCCGATCGTGTTCGGGGGGAACGACCGCCCCGGCGTGATGATGGCCGCCGGCGTACGCAGCTATCTGAACCGCTACGCGGTCAAGCCCGGACGGCGGGCCGCGGTCTATACCGGCTGCGATGACGCCTGGACGACCGCGTTCGACCTCGCGCGCAGCGGCGTCACGGTGACGGCCATCATCGATCACCGTGCGACGGTCGCGCCGCAACTCCGGGCCGAAGCAACACGGCTCGCGATTCCCGTCCATCTCGGAGCCGACATCACCCAGACGCGCGGCGGCCGCCGCGGCCTGCAGGCGATCACGCTGCGGCGCGCGGATGGGCGAGAACAAGGCTTGCCGGTCGACCTGCTGGCCATGTCCGCCGGCTGGTCGCCGCATCTCGCACTGGCCACACATCTGGGACATCGGCCGCGCTGGTCCGAGGCCCATGCCGCCTTCGTGCCGGATGCATTGCCGCCGGGCATGAGCGTCGCGGGCGCAGCGGCGGGCGCCTTCGGTCTCGCCGAGGCCCTACAGCAGGGCACGGCGCTCGGCGCCGCTGCCGCAGAGGCGACAGGCTTTGCCGTCACCCCCGCCCCGGCGCCGCGGGCGGACGATGAGCCCATCGCGCTGGCGCCGTTCTGGCATGTCGGCTCGTCATCGAAGGCTTTCATCGATTTCCAGCACGACGTCACCAGCGCCGATGTTGCGCTCGCCGCACGCGAGGGCTTCCGYTCGGTCGAGCTTCTCAAACGCTACACCACGCTGGGCATGGCGACCGATCAGGGGAAGAGCTCGAACATCAATGGCCAGGCGATGATGGCCGAGCTGACGGGCCGCAGCATGGCCGAGATCGGCACCACGATGTTCCGCGCGCCAGCGACGCCGGTCGCGATCGGCGCGCTCGCGGGCCATCACCGCGGCCGCGACTTCCGGCCGACGCGCCTGACGGCCGGACACGGCTGGGCCGAGCAGAGCAATGCGAGCTTCGTCGAAGCAGGCGCTTGGCTGCGCGCGCAGTGGTTCGCGCAACCGGGCGAAACCGACTGGCTCACCACCGTCTCGCGCGAGGTGCGCGACGTCCGCAGCAAGGTCGGCGTCTGTGATGTCTCGACACTCGGCAAGATCGACGTCCAGGGCAGCGATGCCGGCACCTTCCTCGACCGCGTCTATATCAACATGTTCTCGACCTTGCCGGTGGGCAAGACCCGCTATGGCGTGATGTTGCGGGAGGACGGGTTGGTGATGGATGACGGCACGGCCGCCCGCTTCGCGCCAGATCATTATGTGGTGTCGACGACAACCGCGAACGCCGCCAAGGTCATGCAGCATCTGGAACATGCGCGCCAGGTGCTATGGCCCGAATTGGACGTGCAGCTCGTCTCCGTCACCGAGCAATGGTCGCAATATTCCATCGCGGGCCCCCGCGCCCGACAGCTGTTGGACCGCCTGCTCGGCGACGTCGTCGATGTTTCCGATGCCGCTTTGCCGTATCACGGATGCGCCGAGTTCACCTGGCGCGACGTGCCGGCGCGGCTGTTCCGCGTCTCATTCTCCGGCGAGCTCGGCTATGAGATCGCGGTGCCGGCGCAATATGGCGACGCGGCGATCCGCGCGATCATGGAAGCCGGCGCGGAGTTCGGCATCATCCCCTACGGCACCGAGGCGCTCGGCGTGATGCGCATCGAAAAGGGCCATGTCGCCGGTAACGAGATCAACGGCACCACAACAGCCGCCGATCTCGGCCTCGGCCGGATGATGTCGCAGAAAAAGGATTACATCGGCCGCGTGCTGGCGCACCGGCCCGGCCTCACCGATCCCGACCGCCCGACGCTCGTCGGCCTGCGCCCGATCGATCCGATGGCGCGGCTACGCGCTGGCGCTCACATGCTCGCGCTGGGCGCAGCGCCGACGACAGAGAACGACGAGGGCTATGTCACGTCGGTCGCGTTCTCRCCGGCGCTCGGGCATTGGATCGGCCTTGCCCTCGTCAAGCGTGGACCGGCGCGACACGGCGAACGCATGCGCGCCTATGATCCGGTGCGCGACGGCGATACCGAGGTCGAGCTCGTCTCGCCGGTCTTCATCGATCCACAGGGAGCGCGGCTCCATGGCTGAGCACAGTCCGTCGTCGTCACCTGYCACGTTCGCCGACGCCGCGCCCGCGCCGCCCGGCAGCCAGGTCACGATCACCGAGCGAGCCGATCTCGGGCTGGCGACGCTGCAGGCCCGCAAGGGCCAGGAGGCGGCCTTGCGCGAGGCGATCCGGCAATATTGCGGCGTCATGCTGCCGGATCGCCCCGCCGTGGCCAGCGCCGACACGATCGCCTTCGCAGGCCTCGGTCCGCAGCATTGGCTCGGCATGGCCGACGGCAGCAGCCATCGCCTGGCCACGGCCTTGAAGGCCGCAATCGGCCCGCTCGCCTCCATCGTCGACCAGAGCGGCGGCTATGTCGTGTTCCGCGTCGGCGGCCCCGCCATCCGCGACGTGCTCGCCAAGGGCTTTCCGATCGACCTGCATGAGCGCGCGTTTCCGCCCGGAGCGGCAGCCACGACGGTGGCCGCACATATCGGCGCCATCATCTGGCGCAACGAGGACCAGGACGGATGCGCCTCGTTCGACATCGCCGTGTTCCGCAGCCTGTCCCGCAGCTTCTGGCATTGGTTCTCGGAGGCGGCGGCGGAGTTCGGCTGCGAGGTGAGGCCGTCCTAGAGCATCCGTGCGACAATCGGTGGCCACGCCTTCGCGCGGCTGATGCCGCCCGATGACTTTGCACAGCCTGGGAACTAACACTYCGCTCTCACCGCGTCATTGCGAGCGTAGCGAAGCAATCCCGAATCATTCTGCGGAGACAGTCTGGATTGCTTCGTCGCTTCGCTCCTCGCAATGGCGCGCGGGGCGATCTGGGCTCACTTGCACATCGTCATGCGAACGACAGCGGCCACTTAGCAATCCAACGTCGTTTCGCGCTCCCACTCCGTCAAATGGCGCGCATAAGCGTTCCACTCCTCGGTCTTGAGCTTGACGTAGCAGGGAATGAAATCGCCGAGCTTTTCGGCCATGACCGGCGAGGCCTGCAGCGCGCGGATCGCATCGAGCAGGTTGAGCGGCAGCTTCTTGCCGGTCTTTACGGCGTGGCCGTCGGTATACATGTTGAYGTCGAGGCGCGGGCCCGGGTCGCGATCATTGGCGATGCCGTCGAGGCCGGCGGCGAGCAGCCCGGCCTGCAACAGATAGGGATTGGCGGCACCATCGGCGAGGCGGACCTCGAAGCGGCCGGCTTCGGGAATGCGGATCAGATGGGTCCGGTTGTTGCCGGAATAGGTCACCGAGTTCGGCGCCCAGGTCGCGCCCGATGTCGTCCTCGCCGCATTGATGCGCTTGTAGGAGTTGACGGTCGGGTTGAACAGCGCGGCYAGCGCATCGGCCGAATGCATGATACCGCCGAGGAACTGATAGCCCAATTTGGACACGCCGAGCTCGCCGGCCTCGTCCTCGAACAGATTGCGGCCGTCCTTCCACACCGAGACATGGGCATGGCAGCCATTGCCGGTGAGATCGACGAACGGCTTCGGCATGAAGGTGGCGCGCAGCCCGTGCTTCTCGGCGATCGAGCGCACCATATATTTGAAGAAGGCGTGGCGATCGGCGGTCGTCAGCGCGGTGTCGAACTCCCAGTTCATCTCGAACTGGCCGTTAGCGTCCTCGTGATCGTTCTGATACGGCTTCCAGCCCAGCGCCAGCATGGCGTCGCAAATCTCGGCGATCACCTCGTARCGCCGCATCAGGGCCTGCTGGTCGTAGCACGGCTTCGACTGCTTGTCCGCGACATCGGACGGCGCACTGCCGTCGGCGGTGATCAGGAAGAACTCGCATTCGACRCCGGATTTCAGCTCATAGCCCTGCGCCGCCGCATCGGCGACCATGCGCTTGAGCAGGTTTCGCGGCGCATGTGCCACCGGCTTGCCGTTCATCCAGGGATCGGCCGCGAGCCAGCCGACCTCCGGCTTCCACGGCAGCTGGATCAGGCTCGCCGGATCGGGCATCGCGAACACGTCGGGATCGGCCGGGGTCATGTCGAGCCAGGTCGCGAAGCCTGCGAAGCCAGCGCCGGTCTTGACCATGCCGTCGATCGCCGCCGCCGGCACCAGCTTGGCGCGCTGCACGCCGAACAGGTCGGTATAAGAGATCAGGAAATATTTGATGCCGCGCTCACAGGCGACGGCATGGAGGCTACTCGACATGATTCCCTCTTTGAGTCCTTGAAGACCCCGGCATCGTCCATCCGTCGATCGCGTCGGCGGCGCGCGCAGCGCTGCCAGCCTATTTGTCGCGYCCCGGAATCCAGTTGGTGCCGGCGAGCGGCACGCCGGCCATCGCCGCCGCCTCGATCGTCAAGGCGACGAGATCCTCCGGCTCAAGATTATGCAGATGACTCTTGCCGCAGGCCCGCGCGATCGTCTGCGCCTCCAACGTCAGCACCGAGAGATAGTTRGCGAGCCGGCGGCCGGCCTTGACCGGATCGAGCCGCGCGGCCAGCRCGGGATCCTGGGTCGTGATCCCCGCGGGATCGAGACCTTCCTGCCAATCATCATAGGCGCCGGCGGTGGTGCCGAGCTTCTGATACTCGGCCTCCCATTGCGGATCATTGTCGCCGAGCGCGATCAGCGCCGCGGTGCCGATCGAGACCGCGTCGGCGCCGAGCGCGAGCGCCTTGGCGACATCGGCGCCGGTGCGGATGCCACCGGAGACGATCAGCTGCAGCTTGCGATGCAGACCGAGATCCTGCAGCGCCTGCACGGCGGGCCGGATYGCRGCGAGCGTGGGCAGCCCGACATGTTCGATGAAGACGTCCTGGGTCGCGGCGGTGCCGCCCTGCATGCCGTCGAGCACGATGACATCGGCACCGGACTTCGCCGCCAGCGCCGTGTCGTAATAGGGACGGCTGGCGCCGACCTTGACGTAGATCGGCTTCTCCCAATCGGTGATCTCGCGCAGCTCCTCGATCTTGATCTCGAGATCGTCGGGTCCGGTCCAGTCCGGGTGGCGGCAGGCCGAGCGCTGGTCGATGCCCTCGGGCAATGTGCGCATCTTGGCGACGCGTGGCGAGATCTTCTGCCCGAGCAGCATGCCGCCGCCGCCGGGCTTGGCGCCCTGCCCGATCACGATCTCGATCGCATCCGCYTTGCGCAGATCATCGGGATTCATGCCGTAGCGCGACGGCAGATATTGATAGACCAGGATCGACGAGTGGCCGCGCTCCTCCGGCGTCATGCCGCCGTCGCCCGTGGTGGTCGAGGTSCCGGCTGCGGAGGCGCCGCGCCCCAATGCCTCCTTGGCCGGACCGGACAATGAGCCGAARCTCATRCCSGCGACGGTCACCGGGATCTTCAGCTTGATCGGCTTCYTCGCGAAGCGCGTGCCGAGCGTGACGTCGGTGCCGCATTTCTCGCGATAGCCCTCCAGCGGATAGCGCGAGATCGAGGCGCCCAGGAACAGGAGATCGTCGAAATGCGGCAGCGCGCGCTTGGCGCCGCCGCCGCGGATATCGTAAATGCCGGTTGCTGCAGCCCGCTGGATCTCGGCGATCACGTTCGGGTTGAAGGTCGCGGAGAAACGCGGCGGGGTGCGATGTGGAGGCACGGACATCGTGATGGCCTCAATAGGCGTCGACATTGTCGATGTGGAAGTGATAGAGGCGCCGCGCCGAGCCATAGAGCTTGAAGTCATCGGCGCGCGCCTCGACGCCGGCCCGCTTCAGCACGGCCGCGAGGATCGCGCGGTCTTCCTCCGTCATCGGCTTCTCGATGCAGTCGGCGCCCAGGCTGGCGACGCGGCCACGCACGAACAATCGGGCCTCATAGATCGAATCGCCGAGCGCATCGCCGGCGTCGCCGAGCACGACCAGATTGCCCGCCTGGGCCATGAACGCACTCATCGGCCCGATCGAGCCTTTCACGACAATGTCGATGCCCTTCATCGAGATGCCACAGCGCGCCGAGGCATTGCCCTCGATCACCAGCAGCCCGCCGCAGCCGGTGGCGCCGGCCGATTGGCTGGCGTCGCCTTTGACGCGAACCTCGCCGGACATCATGTTCTCGGCGACGCCGACGCCGGCATTGCCTGAAATCACGACGGTGGCAGCCTTGTTCATGCCGGCACAATAGTAGCCGACGTGACCGTCGATCTCGACGGTGACCGGGGCGTCGAGCCCGCAGGCGACCGCGTGCTTGCCTGAGGGATTGCTGACGATCCARTGCGTCTCGTTGGTGGTGGGCGACAGCGCATGAAGCGCAGCGTTCAGTTCGCGCAGCGGCGCTCTCGCAAGATCGAAGCTCGGCATCAGCGCCGCTCCCAGGCATAGACCGTGGCCGGCTCGGGCTCGAAGATATGCGCCTTGTCGACCCCGGGCAGGCCAGCGAGCGCGCGATACTCCGAGCCGAACGCSACGTAATCGTCGGTCTCGGCCATCACTGCGGGCTTGCAGGAGATCGGGTCGCGCAGCACGGCGAAGCCGGTCTCGGTGCCGACCACGAAGGTGTAGAAGCCATCGAGATCGGACAGGCTGTCGGTGAGCGCCTGCTTCAGCGAGGCGCCCTCGCGGATCCGCCAGCTCAGATAGCCCGCCGCAACCTCGGTGTCGTTCTCAGTGGCAAAGCGCATGCCCTCCCGCTGCAGCATGCGCCGGACGCCATTATGGTTCGACAGCGAGCCATTGTGCACGAGACATTGATCGAGCCCGGTCGAGAATGGATGCGCGCCACGCGTCGTCACCGCCGATTCCGTCGCCATGCGGGTGTGGCCGATACCATGGCTGCCGGCCATACGCGRCAGGCCGAAGCGCTGCGTCACCTGCTCGGGCCGACCGACCTCCTTGTAGAGCTCCATGCGCGCGCCGGCGCCGACGAAGCTGATGTCGTCATGTCCCTCGATGAAGGCGCGCGCCGCCTTCTCCTTGTCGAAGCAGATCGACAACACGGCATGGGTATCGTGCAGGGTCACCGCCGGCGTTTCATTGATCGCCTTGCCGAGCTCGGCCACGGCACGCCGCARAACGTCCTCGTCGGCACCGGAGATGGTGAGTTTAACGCGGCCCTGCGTGCGATCGCCGTAGACCGCGAAGCCGGCACTGTCGGGTCCGCGATCGCTCATGACGACAAGCATCTCGCTGAGCAACGCGCCGAGYTCCCGCTCCAACCGGGGAGCTTTCAGAAACAGCCCGACGATTCCGCACATGCGCCGCTCCGATCCACATCATTGTGGGACGGGCTGAGCGCCCCGTCCGACCGTCAGGATAGCCCAGCAGCAATTCTCGTCAAGAAACTTTTGTTCACTTCAGGAAAGTTCAGACGTGGACCGGCAGGCGGGCTTGGTGCGGATCGAGAGAACCTGAAAATGGGCGCTTGTACTGGCCGCGACGCCCGCTGCGGCGTATAGACGTCATAGGGTCAGCGCTGCTGCGAGGCCGCCGAGAAGCAAACGAGGTTTCCTGTGGCGAAAGGTGCCGCGAAGCATCCCAGGAAGGACAGCAAGGCCGAGACGTCCCGCGCGGAGCCCGAGCTGCTGACAGGATCGCTCGCGCCGAAGGASGCCACGCCAACCCTGGAGTCGGAGATCGGCGCCGAGGTGCGCCGCTTGCGCAAGGACCTCGATCTCACCGTATCAGAACTGGGCGCGGCGGCCGGCATCTCGGCCGGCATGCTGTCCAAGATCGAGAACGGCTCGATCTCGCCGTCACTGGCGACACTGTCGGCGCTCGCCAAGGCGCTGAACGTGCCGATCGCGCGACTGTTCCGCGAGAATGGCGAGGAGCGCGACTGTTCCTTCGTCAAGGCCGGCCAGGGCGTTCGCATCGAGCGCCGCGGCACCAAGGCCGGCCATCTCTACGATCTGCTCGGCCACTCGCTCGGCGGCGACGTGGTGGTCGAACCCTATCTGATCACGCTGAAGGGCGACGCCGTTCCTTACACGGATTTCCGCCACGCCGGCGTCGAGTTCATCTACATGCTGAGCGGAAAGGTGCGCTATCGCCATGCCGACCGGCTKTATCTGCTGGAGCCCGGCGACGCCCTGTTCTTCGACGCCGCAGCRCGTCACGGCCCCGAGGAGTTGATCAAGGCGCCGATGACCTATCTCTCGGTGATCATCTATCCCCGACGCGCCCGTTAGCGGCGGCACAGCGCGGTCGCGCGCTCGAGGCGAGCTTCGCGCGCCGCAGCGGCTTCGACCTTCTCTCAGATGTAACCGGCGCGGAGCGCATTCGTGATCATCTCCGCCGCCGATCCATCATGGGCGAAGCCCAACGCCAACTCGGCATCAACCTCCAGCATTGGAAAGCGTCCGAACACCTTCTCGATGCTGTCGTCAGGATCGAACGTCACGCGCGCGGGCCGCTCAGCRCCATAGAGCWGCGCCAAGCCTGCCATCACCTCGGCGATCGAAAGTCGAAGCGCCGGGAGTTGCAGAGTGCCGCAGACATCAATCTCGCCRGCGCGGATGAGATTGTCGACCGCGACTTTGGCCGACAGCCACCAGGCGGTCGCGTCCSGTGACACCGGGCAGGCATAGCTCTCGCCCRCGGACACCGCATGCAGCAGTTCGCTCATGAAGGCGGAGCCGAAGCCGCTCACCGGTCGCGGCCTTGCGACGATGCCGGGCAKCCGCAGCGCGATGCCTGACAGCTCTCCGCGCCTGGTGTGATCGGCGAGCGCGATCTCCACCATCCGCTTGTGCGCGCCATAGCTGATCAGGGGCCGCGCCTCCGTCTGCGCGCTGACCGGCGCGCCGGACAGCGCGCCATAGACGGCGATGCTGCTGGCATAGACCACGCGCGGCCGGTTGCCATGCTGGGCCAGCAACTGCAGGAGATCGAGCGACGCATCCAGATTGACGCGGCGACCGAGCGCAGGCTCGACCTCGGCGCGGCCGCCGGGCACGCTGGCGAGATGGAACACGCGGTCGAACGACGCAGCGCCGAGTTGCTCCAGCACGGCGCGGTCGTCGAGGCCGCCGCTGATCCAGGACAGACGCGCACCCGACGCTTCCGGCGGCGCTGCGACGAGATCGAGCCCGGTGATGTCGGCCCCGTCCGTATCGACCAGCAGCCGTTGCAGCAGCGCACGGCCAATGAAGCCCGCGGCACCCGTGACCAGAATACGCATCGCTCACTCCGGCCGATCGGTGCCCGCCGCACGAACCACGCGCTGCGCGATGCGTCCGAACGGGCCTCCCCGGCCATCGGCGAAGCAGGCCTGCATGGTCACCTCGTCACCGAAGCGCAGGAASGGCGTGCGCGCCTCGCCGCGTTCGATCATCTCGATCGCCCTGACCTCAGCCAGGCAACTCGATCCGGCGGCGCGATCGGCATTCGACACCGTGCCCGAGCCGATGATCGTGCCGGCCGTCAACCGCCGCGTCCGGGCGGCATGGGCGATGAGTTGCGGAAACGAGAACGCCATCTCGCGGCCTGAGGCCGCGCCGATCCGCTCRCCATTGCGGTGAACATGGAGGGCCATGTCGAGCCGGCCGTCACGCCAGGCGTCGCCGACCTCGTCCGGAGTCACCGCCATCGGCGCGAAGCTCGTCGAGGGCTTCGCCTGCAGGAAGCCGAAGCCGGTGCGCACCTCGCGCGCACCGACCGCGCGCAGGCTCCAATCATTGATCTGAACCAGCAGCCGAATCCGTTGCGCGGCCTGCTCTGGCGACACGGCCATCGGCACATCATCGACGATGACGCCGAACTCGCCCTCGAAGTCGATGCCATCCGCCTCCGTCACGAAGGGCACGTCGGCCTGCGGCCCGAGGAAATCGTCGCTGGCGCCCTGGTACATCACCGGGATGGTGTCGAAGTCGGGGATCGGCGGCTTGTTGAAGGCGACATCCATCAGCCGTCCGTGATTCAGGAAGGCCGAGCCATCCAGCCATTGCGGTGCGCGCGGCAGCGGTGCAAGGCATCGCGTGGGATCGAACGCCATCACATCGGCAGCCGATCCATCCTCGAGGCTCTCGGCGAGCCGGCGCAACGCCGGCTCGACCTGCTGCCAATTCCGCAGCGCCGTCAGCAGATCCGGTGCGATGGCGCTGGCATTGCACGCGCGCGCCTGATCCCGGGAGACGATGACCAGGCCGCCATCGGGGCTGCCGTTCCGATAGGTTGCGAGTCTCATCAGCTGGCCTTGGTCGGGTTGGCTTCCGGACCGAACTTGCCGTCGACCAGGATAAACAGCATCCGGCACGGTTTGTCGCTGCGATTGGCCCAGGCGTGATTGGTGCCGCGCTGGATCACGACGTCGCCGGCCTTGAGGTCCGCCGTGCCCTTGTCGAGCACCAGCGTGATCTCGCCGGAGATCACGATGCCGTAGTCGATCGTCTCTGTGCGGTGCATCAGCGGATGCGGTGACTCCGTCGTCACGGTCGAGGCGTGCGGATCGCCGATCTGGCTGAACGCGGCCTTCATGCGCGTCGCGCCGTTGCGGAGAAAGTCCTCGGTGTCCGGCGGAATGTCGACGAAGCGGATGCGGCTGCCATGCGTCGGCGGTGGCAGCTTGAGCGGCCCGATCGTCGGATCGGGACCATTGTCGATCGGCGCCGGCGTCGCCTGCGTGCTCCAGACCTCGTGGAAGAAGGTGCCGGGGATCACCGCCAACTCGGTGACGGTCGGCAAGGCGCCGTCGGACGAGATCACGGCGGCGCCCTGCTGGTCGTGTCCGGTGACGACGCGGCGGATTTGCGGAAGGGTCATGCAACAAGTCTCCTGATCAGGCAATTTCGAGAGAGGCAGCGGTCACCGCGCCGCGCGCGGCAAACACACGTGAGAACATCACGGCGGCGATGGACGAGATGATGACGGCGCCGAGCCCGAGCGCGGGATAGCCGAACAGCTGCACCAAGGTGCCGCCGAGGATGGGGCCGATCGCGGCGCCGATCATCAGCATCGCCGGCGTGCCGGCGAGCGCCCGCGCGGTGGGGTCGAGGCGCGACAACAGCCCGAACGCGAAGGTGTGGGTGAAGATCATGACCGCGGCAAAGATCGCGGTCGGCACAGCATAGGTCAGGAAGCCCGAGCCGAAGGTGATCGTCACGGCGATCAGCGCCTGACAGACGGGCCCGGCCAGCAGCACGTATCGGGCCGGCAGCCGCCGCTCCAGAACGGCGGCAAGCGGCGCCGGCAGCAGGTTGACGAAGCCGAGCGCAATCAGCACGCCGGTGACCGCCTCGACACCGAAGCCGCGGTCGGCCCCGATCCGCTCGATGAAGCTGAACAGCATCGCCTGCGTCAGCGCCATGCAGCTGATGCCGGCGATGCCGAACCATACGGCGCGGGGAAGATGGCTCACCTCGGCGATGAGATCCTCGTCGCTGCGCACCACGCCCTTCGGAAAGGCCAGCGCCGCCGCCAGCGCCGCGACCGCCATCACGCCGGCGAACACCACAAACAGCGCAGCCCCGCCGAAGCGCGCCACGAGATTGGGCGTCATGCCGAGAAAGAGAATGGCGAACACACCGAGCGCCATTCCGACAATGGCGAACAGCCGGTGCGGATTGGCACTGCGGGCGATCGTACCATGGGTGAAGCTGAGCCCGCAGGCCGCCGTCGCGCCGGCCAGCGCGTGCAGCATCGCGAGCAACGCAAACTCTGACGTCTGGCTGGCGGCCAGGAACACCAGCGCGGCCACGGCGTATCCGGCAGTTGCCGCCAGYCGGGCGTTCATCCGGTTGAAGCGCGGTGCAAACACTAGGCTGCTGAGCACGGCACCGAGCAGGAACAGCGTGGCCAGAAGGCCGGCCTGCTGCGGGCTGAACCGGTAGCGCTCGATCAGCGCGCCCACCCAGACCGGGAGCGCGACGAGATCGACCATCCCGGCGCAATGCGCGACCATCAGGGCGATGCGCCCGCGCCAAGTCTCCGTCGTCACCGTCATGGCTTCCTCCCCGTTGATGTTGTTGTTCGTTGATGGTGTTGCCCGCTCAGATCGGCTGCAGCAGCGCGATCGTGGACTCGCGCATGATCCTGGCGTGCTCCGCCTTGTCGCCATTCTCCATCTCGATGCGGCAGAGCTGCGCGGAGTTCTCGATCACCATGCGGCAGCGCTCCCAGCGCCGCGCATGGAAGCGGTCGAACGCCTGCTGCAAGGTCGCGGCGCGTGCGAGCTCCTCGGCCAGCACGATGCCGCTCTCGATGCCGATGCCTGCGCCCGAGGCGAGATGCGGCGTGGTCGCCGCCACCGTATCGCCGATCAGGATGACGCGGCCGCGATTCCACGGCGCCGGCACCAGCAGGTTGGCGAGCGGCCGATAATCGATCTGAGCATCCKRGGTGAACAGATGCGGMCYCAGCGCCACCAGCACGGGATCGCCGAACGGCGCGAGCATGTCGGCAACCAGTTGCGGCCATGACGCGCGCTCAGCCTGCAGCTTCTCCGGCCGCGCCTCGGTGATGAACATGTACATGTGGCTCGGCGACACCGGGTTGACGCCGACCTTCACCGCCCCACCAAGCCAGATTCGCGGACGCACGATCTCGGCGGGCCGCGGCAACACGGCGCGCCAAACCACCTGCCCGATATATTGCGGCGGCTTGATCTCGGGAAACAGCAGCGCACGGGTCTTCGAATGGACGCCGTCGGCGACCACGACGAGATCATAGTGGCCGGTCGTGCCATCGGTGAAGGTGACCGCGACACCGCCGTCGTGCTGCGTGATCTGCGTGTAGGTGCATCCGACCCGCACGTGAACGCCCGCGGCACGCGTCGCATCGGCGAGGATGCGGCCGAGCTCCGGCCGCATGATGCCGCCGCCGCCGGGCACATCCGATCCAACGGTCTTCGGTGTCGGGATCTCGCCGATTCGATGGCCTGCCGGCGTGACCAGATCAACGCCATCCGCTGTGTAGCCGCGCCGCGCGAATTCCGCGAACACGCCGAGCGTCTCCAGCGCGCGCAAGGTCGGCCCGCTCACCGTGATGCCGGCCCCCTCCGGCCGCCAATTGGCATCGACCTCGACGAGATCGACGTCGATGCCGGCCTTGCGCATCTGAATCGACGCGGCCATGCCGGAAAAGCCGCCGCCGATCGTCAGCACCCTGCTCACCACTGCCATGGCGCCCTCCTCCCTCTGCAGTCCGCCCTTCCGGGCGTGTTATGATGTCACGAACAGCTCGCCGTCGATGACGACCAGCTCGAGCCGGCTCAGCCGCTCGCCGCGGCATGGACCCTGCACGCATAGTCCCGTATCAGGCACGAACTCGGCGCCATGCGCGTGACAGACGATGCGCGTGCCCTCGGCGTTGAGATACGCATCCCTGCGCCAAGCCATCGGTGCGCCATCGATGTGCGGACAGGCATTGCGCCAGCCATGCAACTGGCCCTGCCATCGCACGACGAACAGGCTGTCCTGGCCCTCATCGTCAGGATCGAAGCCGCGCGACTGCGCTTCGCCGATCTCATCGGCGCGACATAGCCGCAACAAGGCAGCCGATCCGGCCTCACGCGTAGTCGCCATTCTCGTGAATCCCCGGGCCCGGGTACCATTTCTTGCGCATCTTCAGCAGGAAGGCCTGCGAGTTGTCCGCCGAGGCCGTCGCCTCGCGCGGTTGCCAGCTCGCATCGTGCTGGTCCATGTCGGCATCCATCTCGATGTGGCAGCCGAACGGGCTGTTGAAGTACCAGAACCAGTTCGATCCCAGGATGTGACGGCCAGGGCCCCAGAACGCCTGATAGCCCTTCTCCACGAAGCGATAGCCGTTGCTGATCATCTCCGAGGGGCCGCCGAAATGGAACGTGAAGTGCTCGACGCCATGCATCTGCGGCGGCGCGCCGATCAGGAAATGGGTGTGGTGATCGAGCGAGCCGCCGGGCTGCAGGAACGGGCCGGTGCCGGTGAAACGGTCGGTGCAGCGGAAGCCGAGGCGATTGACGTAGAAGGCCTCCGCCTTGACCACATCGGGCACGAAATACACGACGTGCGACAGCGAGCGCGGACGGATCACGCTGCCCGGCGGCGGCACGCCGAGACTGTTGATCGGCCGGAACACGACCCCGCCCGGCGCATTCGAGATCTCGCCGGCCAGCACGAAGGGTTTCCGCGCCGTCAGTTGGAAGCCGATCACGAAGCCTGAATCGTCGATCGATTCAATCGAGCCATCAGCCAGCCGCCGCACCTCGCGATCGCGCCGCAGCTCGGCCACGATCGCCCCCAGCGTCGCCTCGTCGGCTACGCCCATGACCGTCTTGCGCAGACGGCAGCCCGGCACGGGCGGCCGCGGCAGCGCCGGATCGTCCTGCCGCGCGATGACCACAGCCGTTCCATCCATCGCCTCGAAGCGGCCGCCGCGATCGGAGACCCCGACCGGCGCAAGGCCGTAGTCGACGAGAAAACGCGACGCGCCAGCGACGTCGTCGACCGCGAATACCAAGCTTTCCAAACCAACGATCTTCATGATCAGCTCCCTCACGCGAGATCTCAGGCGACGCGTCCGCCCAGCGTCTCCGCCACCCAATCCGCGATGTAGTGGCCGGCATTGATGCTGTTGTCGAAGCTCGCATGCTGCGCGCCGCCCTCACGCTCCGTGAAGATCTTCAGCTCGCGCTTCGGCGAATTGACCAGYTGCTCATAGGTCCGCTCCGCCCAATGCAGCGGGATCTGCGAGTCCTTCTCGCCATGCGTCACCAGGAACGGCACCTTGATGCGATCGAGAATGCCGTCGAGGTGGACCTGCTCGGCAATCCGCATGAAGTCGTCCTGATCCCTCGCGCCCCACACCCAGCGTACATGAGCCCAGTAATGCGGGACCGGAAAATTGCCTTCCTTCTGCAGCCGCTTCTTCTGCACRTCGCGCCAATCATGATTGGCGCCCCAGGCGACGCCGCAGGCGAAGCGCGGCTCGAAGGCCACCGCGCGCGGGCAGTAATAGCCGCCGAGCGAGACGCCCTCGAGACCGATGCGCTTSGGGTCGACATCGCTGCGGGCCTCCAGCCAGTCGACGACGCGGGACGCCCAGTGCTCGCAGTCGTAACGCGCGGTGAGCCCCTGCAGCCGCAGCGCTTCGCCCGATCCGGGCTGATCGATCACCAGCGACGACACGCCGCGTTTGGCGAGCCAGGCCGGCAGGCCGACGCGGTATTTCATCTCCTTGGTGGAATCCAGGCCGTTGACCTGCACCAGCAGCGGCGYCGGCYCTTCGACACCGGCCGCWCGGACCAGGAGACCGGAGATATGAGASCCTTCATAGGGAATCTCGACGCGCTCGCAGTTCTCTTGTGCCAGCGCGATTCCCCTGGCGAAGAGATCGAGACAYYTGCGGTACAGCGCCAGACGTCCCGGYGCATCATGCGCCTGGAGACGCTCGCAGGTGATCAGATAGCTCGCCGCGCGGCCATATTTCTCGCCGGCGGACAACAGCCGCCCCTTCGCCTCGTCCTCGGCGGCGAGCGCACTGAGCTTGTCGGCCATCCGGGCCCAGGTCTCGCGGAAGGCCTGGGTACCGCTGGCATCGGGCTGACGCGCAGCCTCCTGCAGCGGCGCGCACATCTCCTCGATCTCGCCGATCCGGGCGCCCATCTCGATCGCCAGATCGACCGAGAGATTCCAGACATAGTTGGTCGGAAAATACTTGAACATCATTGCACTTCGGACGCGCTATCGGCCGCGCGCCCCCTCCACGCTTCTTCCCTGGGTCGGGGAATAGCCTGGTTTGACCATTCCGAAAAATTGATTATCAAGATCCGTCACATTGATCTCCTGAATACCTCGCGCGGGGCCGCCGATGCGCTTCAACAACAAGTTCGATCTCAATCTGCTGGTCGCGCTGGACCATTTGCTGCACCTGCGCAGCGTCAGCGGCGCCGCCGCGCGCATGAACATGACGCAGTCGGCGATGAGCAACGCCTTGCTGCGGCTGCGCACCTATTTCGATGACGAACTGCTGGTGAAGATCGGCCGCAAGATGGAGCTGACGCCGCGGGCGGAGGTTCTGAAGGACTCGATCCGGGACCTTCTGGTACGGGTCGATTGGGCCATCGCGTCGTCTGCCCAGTTCGATCCGGCGCAATCCGACCGCTGCTTCAAGATCCTGGCATCGGACTACACGCTGGTGACGCTGATCCCGCGGCTGCTGGCCCGCAGCGAGGCGCTTGCGCCTGGAATCCGCTTCGACTTCATACAGCAGGTGCAGCGGCCCGAGCGCGCGCTTGAGCGCGGCGATGTCGACCTGCTGATCATCCCGGAAGAATTCAGYTCCAAGCTGCACCCGTCCGAGGTGATCTTCGAGGACGATTTCTGCGTCATCGCATGGAGCAAGGGAAAGTATGGCAAGGGCAAGCTGTCACGACAGGATTTCGCGAGGGCGTCCCACGTCGTGATGCGGCCAGCCATCGCGGCGCAATCGCTCGAAACCTATTATCTGGAGCAGCGCAACGCGAGCCGCAGCGAGGACGTGTCGGTCTACGCCTTCACGGCGATCCCGCATCTCGTCGCCGGAACGAACCGGCTCGCCACCGTGCACCGGCGGCTCGCCATCGCCGCGCAGCGCAGCCTGCCTATCCGCATCATCGAACTGCCGATTGCGCTGCCAGTGCTGCGGCAGCGCGTGCAGTGGCACCGCTATCGCTCCAACGATGCCGGCCTGCTATGGCTGCGCAAGCTGATGCAGGAGGTCGTAACCGAGCTGTCCTGATCGTCGCCGGTCCTGCTCGTGGGACAGCCGGCGCAGGACGCCGGCCGCTGGTCGTTTGTGCGATGGAAGACCGGGCCGTGCCGATCAGCGCTTGACCGGCCCGGCTCCCGCCGGCGGCGCGGGCACCCAGAGCGGGAAAGCCAGATTGGCCCAGACGGTATCACCGCGGCTGCCATTCTCGACGTAGAACGTGTGCTGGTAGTTCACGTTGATCTGAAACGGCCCAGCATTATAGGTCAGCGACGGACCGGCGTTGAGCGAGCGCAACCGGTTGCCGTCCTGCACGCCCGCGAAATTGAAGGCCTTGACGCCGTTGATCTTGTCGTCCTGATACTGGTGCGTATAGCCGCCGACGACGCCGAGTTTCCAGGCGCCGATATTGTAGCCTGCGTTGAAGTCGACCACCAGCGCATCGCCGCTGCGATATTGCTGCGACAATTGCGTGAAGGAATTGACCGAGTCGGTGTTGGTGCCGTTGAGCAGCAGACGCGGCGAAACGGCGAACTCGAAGCCCTTCGGATCGGCATAGCGATAGGCGACAACCGGCGAGATGGTCGTATAGTTGGTGCCGACGTTGAGCGGCTGTCGCGCCGAATAGGTGCCGGTGTTCGGCATGATGTCGAGCCCGAACGTGACGGTCTGAACGGGAGACAGCGCCCAGCTCAGGATGATCGGCGAGAAGGTGATGTTGCCAAGACCGTTGGCCTGGAACGAGCCGCCGGGATTGGTGCTTTCCAGGTGCACGAAGGGCACCACGAGCTGCGAATAGACGTGAGCGCCGAAGAATTCGCCGGGATAGCTGGCGAGAAAGCGCATGGTCTCCGATACAGCAGACAGCTTGAAGTTGATAGGAAGTTTGTTGCCCTGCCCGTCATACAGGCCGTTGGCGCTGGTGTAGCTGGTCTGGCTGATCGCGAACAGGCCAGGGATCGGCGGGAACGACGCGATGAATACGCCGGGCGAGCCCGCGGGATAGTTCGTGGCGGCGTTCTCGGCCGCCCATGCKCCCTGGATCATTGCAGCCAGCAGCAACGCTACGGAAGCGGACCGCTTCAGTCCTCTCGTCATCATTCCCCCCTTGGCGGCGCGTTTTCTACGAAACGAGCTTGCCCCGACCGGCCGATGCGACGCGCCGGCGCCCAACCGATCGCGCCATTGATGGGCGATCCCCGATCATTCGTAAAATTGATCGTTTTGATTTGAGATATTTATAGATTTGATATGAATGCTGCGGCGGGTGTGACGTTGCAGCGTTGGCTCCAACGAATAAGGCCTCTGAAGTCACCCTCAGAGGCCTGGTGTCTACGCAACCGGTAGAGGCACTATCACGCGACGATCATCTCGTCTGGTTCTGCACGCGAGACGCTTGTCCCTGCTTTGGCTGATGTGCCACCGCGGCATCGTTCCAGACGATCGCCTCCACGCAATTGCCACCGGCACCGGCAACCGATGCTTGGCATTGCGCCAGAGTCGAAAAACACCCCTTCACCGCGGAATCCTTTGCGCAGTATTCGGCGGCTTGTGCCCATGAGGAATTCAGCAGCAATGCACCGGCCACACAGAGCGTGGGCACAGCAATCCTGAAGATCGATTTCATATCAAAGTCCTTCTCATCCGCGGTCGGCCAAGTGGATCCTTGCCACTCCGTAAGCGGACAATGCGACGCGTGCGAGCCCTTGATAATTGGGATTGGTACAAACAGCATCTTTGGATTCGACGCATAATCCCTTCAGGCTTGGCCGGCTATCCGCCTCGCTGGAGGTCGCCCCAGCAGCGGGCCGGCCGCTCCCGCGGCGTCATCTGTCAACATAGACTTGCTCCCCGCCGTCTGCCGGGGTGCCCGGATTGCTTTGTGAGTAAGCTTTGCAGGTCTTGCGTTACTATCTTTCAGCTCACGGCAGATCGGTGATTTTCAGGCCGGACATCGGTATCGGRAMACGGCACACGCAAACTGGAGATGCGGCACGAAGATCGCCGTCGCGAGGCTTCGTGTTGATGGTCGGYATCACCGATGCACTCGCCGGAAACGTCGCTGCGTCGAYGRCATCGTCAAATGCGATCAGCACCGGGATCATGATCTCTGACGCGTGCATTGACCCGCCGTCTTCGCCYGAGAGGCGCAGCAGGGCCGTCTTTTCTGARACCTCGACGACATGGCCGGACAACGTACGGTCCGGCGGACCCTTGATGTCGATCGATACGGGCTGTCCAGCAGCTATCCGGGTCGCGTGGCGATCGTCGAAATAGGCAACGACGTACGCCGTATCCGATTTGGCGTCCATTTGGACGACGGCGTCGTTCGTCGAAACAAGATCGATCGTGAGCGTCAGATGATACCAGCCGGCGGCGCCCAGGAGGGCGGCACCGGTCATTGTCGCGTAGACGAGGCGGCGACGTGAGCCAAATCCAGCGATGGCGCGCTGGGCCAGATAAGCCAGAGTGCCGAATCCTGTTCTGATCAAGTGTGCGGCGTGAGGCCGGTATCGCGATCTCGCGAACATGTGAAAGGCTGCCTTGTGATTGGAGAAATTCGCCCAATATAGGGAGCGGCCGCCGACCGCGAGACGGTGGCCAGGCGCGGGCAGGATGCCGACGAACTCGCATTTGCTCTTTCTCGGATCAGTTTCGATCCAAATGCCAGTTTGGGCGCGCGCCGCTGTTCTGATAAGGCGGGACGGACGAAATGGGTAATTTGGGTTTTGCAGATAATGGCTCGCGTTCAGCTTTCTGAGCTTACGGCATTCGTCGCTGTCGCCGAGCGCCTCAGCTTCACCAAGGCGGCCCGAGAACTCGGGATGGCGTTGCCGACCATCAGCCAGACTGTCAGATCGCTCGAGGAGGATCTCGGGGTCCGGCTCTTCAATCGGACGACCCGCAGCGTGGCGCTGACGGAGGCAGGAGAGCGGCTGCTTGCAGAAGTCCTGCCKGTGCTCGAGGGCGTRGGTCAGGCGCTTGAAAGCATCAACCTGTTCCGGGAGAAGCCGATCGGGACTCTGCGTCTCACCGTCGTTCGTCCGTTCGGRTTGAGACAGCTGGCGCCATTGATCCGATCGTTCTCGGCCGAGTATCCGGACATTCGTCTGGAGATCGCTTTGGACGACGCCAACGTCGATATCGTCAAACACCGCTTCGATGCGGGGATTCGTGTCGGCAGCGGCGTGGGACGAGACATGAAGATCGTGCGCATGCTCGATGACTTTGCTATGCTGACCGTGGCATCGCCAAACTACTTATCGAGGCATCCGGAGCCCTTGAGTCCCGGCGATCTACGTCGTCACAACTGCCTCAAATACAGATCGCCAGGCGAGAATTCGATCCATCAGTGGACCTTGAGCGACGGTCGTCAGAAAATGGACGTCCCCGTCGAAGGRTCTCTTGTCGTGAACGACCTTGATCTTCTGGTGGAGGCGGCCTTGAACGGCGTCGGCATCGCCTATTTGCCGAGACCGATCGTCGAGACTCATTTGGCAGCAGGGCGATTGGTGCATGTCCTGCCGGGCTGGGAGTACATGATGCCAGGCATTTTCCTGTTTCACCCAAGCCGGCGCCAAGTGCCCGTACCGCTGCAGGTCTTTGTGAAATTCATACAGAAGTGGCGAAAGACGCTGTCGGTCGGCGTGCACCAATCACCCTAGACCTCGGCGGACTTGGTCGACGCGGTCAGCATTGCCGACCGCTCGGGTCATRGCGACCAGGCGCARCTCAGTTGCCGAAGCCGCTTCGGCCGTTCACCGGGCCGAGCCCGCGCGGCGACAGTGCCTCCGACCCATGATGGGATTATCGTTTTCGTCCGGTTCGCGATAGACTGCCCTCTTCCGCCACCAGAAAGTCCCCTCCTCCATGCGAACCAATTCCCTGCAGAGCAAAGATATCGCCCACCAGATCCATCCCGCGACCAATCTGAGGCGGCACGAACGCGTCGGYCCGATCGTCATCGATCGCGGCTCCGGCATCTATGTCTATGACGACGAGGGGCGCGARTATATCGAGGGCCTGGCCGGGCTGTGGAGCGTGGGCGTCGGCTTCGGCGAGAAGCGCCTGGTCGAAGCTGCGACACGCCAGATGGCCAAGCTGCCCTATTACCACATCTTCGCGCACAAGACGCATGAGCCCTCGACCCTGCTGGCCGAGAAGCTGGTGTCGATGGCGCCTGCCAACCTGAAGCACGTCTTCTTCACCAGCTCCGGCGGCGAGGCCAACGATTCCGCCATCAAGTTCGTCTGGTACTACAACAACGCGCTYGGGCGGACCGACAAGAAGAAGTTCATCGCCCGCCAGGGCGCCTATCACGGCATCACGATCGCCGCCGGCAGCCTCACCGGCCTGCAGGCCAATCAGCGCGGCTTCGACCTGCCGCTGCCGTTCGCCAAGCACCTCACCTGCCCGCATTACTACCGCTTCGGCCTGCCCGGCGAGAGCGAGGAGGCGTTCACCGAGCGGCTGGCCAAGGAGCTCGAGGACCTGATCCTCAGCGAGGGCCCGGATACGGTCGCGGCCTTCATCGGCGAGCCGCTGATGGGCGCCGGCGGCGTGATCGTTCCGCCGGTGAATTACTGGCAGCGCATCCAGGAGGTCTGCCGCAAATACGATGTGCTGGTGATCGCCGACGAGGTGATCAACGGCTTCGGCCGGCTCGGCACCCTGTTCGGCTGCGACACGTTCGGCATCAGGCCGGACATCCTGGTCTGCTCCAAGCAGATCACCTCGTCCTACCAGCCGCTCGCCGCGGTGCTGATCAGCGACGAGATGTACCAGGCGATGGCCGACCAGTCCGACCGGCTCGGCACCTTCGGCCACGGCTATACGGCGAGCGCCCACCCGGTCGCGACCGCCGTCGCGCTGGAGAACCTGGCGATCATCGAGGAGCGCAACCTGGTCGCCAATGCGGCCGAGGTCGGTGCGCACCTGCATGCGGGGCTGTCGCGTTTTGCCGATCATCCGCTGGTCGGCGAGGTCCGCGGCCGCGGCCTCATCGCTGCCGTCGAGCTGGTTGCCGACAAGGCGACGAAGGCCCGCTTCGACCCGGTCGGCAAGGTCGGACTGAAGTTCTTCGATCGCGCCCATCAGCACGGCCTGATCATCCGCAACGTCGGCGACAGCATCGCGATCTGTCCGCCGATGATCATCACCGCCGCGCAGGTCGACGAACTGCTGAAGCGCTTCAAGGCGACGCTCGACGACATCACCGACTGGGTCAACGCCGGCATGCCGGAGGCCTGACCCCTCGCCTGCGTGTGCCTTGGTCCCTTCGCCGGCGAAGGCGCACGCCCCTCATTCGAGCGCGGTCCTCGACGCCCAATCATTCAGCGCCGAGGGCCGAGCCGCGTCGCGGCATCCGGCCCTCAGAAGTCTGCGACCTTCGTCGCCCCATGGCGCGCAAAGCGCCCGGGGGCGTAAGGCTTGGGATCGACGATCGGCGTGGCAGCTGTGAGGAGGTCGGCGATGAGGTGACCGGCACCGGGTCCGATGCCGAAGCCGTGGCCGCTGAAGCCCGCGGCCACGATCAARCCGGGCATGGCAGCCAATTCGCCGATCACCGGCACGCCGTCCGGCGTRGAGTCGATATAGCTCGCCCAGGTCGCCGTGACCTTGCTCTGTTTCAACGCCGGCAGCAGCGCCAGGGCACGGTCATGGGTGAGGCGGATGGTCGCCTGATCCGGCGTTGGATCGAGAATGCGCGTGGACTCCATCGGCGTCGGCGCGTCGAGCCGCCAGCGCCCGAGCGTCTCGTGCCCCATTCTCAGCCCTTCGAAGCCGCCCGGCAGCAGGCTGCGCCAGCGCTTGGCGAACATCGGCAGGAAATGTTGCGCGAAGCGCAGCTGCTGCAGGGTCGGATCGACGCGGCCGCGGCCGCTGATGGCCAGCGTATGGCCGCCATCGCCGCGCCTCGTGATCGAAACCGCAGCGGTGTGCAGCGCCGGCGGCAGCGGCTCCGCGGACGGCGACAAGGCAAGCGCCGAGGCGCGGATCGAGGCAATGGGGAGCGCGACGCCGAGCTGATGGCAGAACGATGAGGCCCAGGCGCCGGCCGCAAGCACCGCGGTCGGCGTGCGGATCGTACCGCGCTCGGTGACGACGGCGGAAAGCCGGCCGCCGCTGGTCTCGACGCCGCGCACGGCGCACATCTGGTGCACCGAGCCACCCTGCTTCAGGATCGCGCGCGCCACGGCGGGCGCAGCATCGGCGGGACTGGCGGTGCCGTCGGTCGGCGAGAACACGCCGCCCTTCCAACTGCGCCCCGTGGCCGCGCCGCGCGCGGTGGCCTGGCGACTATCGAGCATATGCGTCGTGACGCCAGCGGTCCTGGCAAACTCGCCCCAGCGCGCCCAGCCGGCGAGCTCCGCTTCGTCATTGCTGAGATAGAACAGGCCACAGCGCGAGAAGCCGGTCGCCTCGCCGCTGTCGACGGCGAAGCGTTCCCACAGATCGAGGCTGAGCGTCGCCATCGGCAACTCGCGCGCGTCGCGGTTCTGCTGCCGGCACCAGCCCCAGTTGCGGCTGGACTGCTCGGCGCCGATGCGGCCCTTCTCGACCAGCGCGACCGAGAGGCCGCGCCGCGAAAGGTAATAGGCGGCGAACACGCCGACGATGCCGCCCCCGATGACCACGGCATCTGCACGCTCAGGCAGCGTGGGGGATGTTTCGACGTGCACCAATGGTGCGGGCATGCAGGGTCTCCGGCTCTCGGCTGTGACAGGTTAGAGCGGTATCCGGCACGGCGGGCGCTGGATTGGGCAGCCGGACGGCATTTGATTCTGCTGACAACCGCCCCGCCGGTGCATTGTTTTGCATTGCATAATTTGAATGATTGCGGCCCCATTCTTGCTTCACGGACATTCCGATGGCTCCATGGCAGCATTTTCTGCTGTAATGGGTCCGCACGCGTCGTCACACGGGATCCCGGCCTCATGAAGCTCGATCGCATCGACATCAAGATCCTGCACGAACTGCAGAAGAACGGCCGCGTCACCAATGTCGAGCTGGCCGAGCTGGTCAACCTGTCGCCGAGCCCCTGCCTGATGCGGGTGAAGAAGCTGCAGGCCGAGGGCTATATCGAAGGCTATTCGGCGCAGATCTGCGTCTCCAAGCTCGGCCAGACGCTGACCGTGTTCACCGAAGTGACCCTGAAGAACCATCGCCAGATCGACTTCGCGCGCTTTCTCGCCGCGGTGGAGAAGATCGACCAGGTGATCGAGTGTCATCTCGTCTCTGGCGGCTACGACTACATGATGAAGTTCGTCACGGCGGGGATCGGCGAGTATCAGACCATCATGGAGCGGCTGACCGACATGGACATCGGCATCGAGAAATATTTCAGCTTCGTCGTGCTGAAGTCGCCGATCGTCAAGCCCTATCTGCCGCTGACCAGCCTGTTCCAGATGTAGGTGCGCGGTCAGCGCTGGCAGTAGGCGCGGACCTGTTCGGGATCCTGGCGCAGATTGTCGAGCCATGTCGGATCGAGCTTCGGCACCGACGACAGCAGAAGCTGCGTATAGGGATGCTCCGGCCGCGCCATGGCCTCGGGCGWGATCTGCTCGATCTTGCGGCCGCGATACATCACGACGATGTCGTCGCAGATCGCCTCGACCACCGACAGGTCGTGGCTGATGAAGACATAAGCGAGATCGAGCTCGCGCTGCAGCTCTTTCAGCAGATCGATGATCGCGGCGGCGACGACGGTGTCGAGCGCCGAGGTGATCTCGTCGCAGACGATCAGCTTCGGATCAGCCGCCAGCGCGCGGGCGAAGTTGACCCGCTGCTTCTGGCCGCCCGAGAGCTCGGCCGGACGCCGCAGCCGCAAGCTCCGCGGCAGCTTCACCATATCGAGCAGCTGGTCGATCCGCGCGCTGCGCGGCTTGCGCRCCATGCCGTGATAGAAGGTCAGCGGGCGGCCGAGAATGTCCTCGACGGTCTGCGCCGGATTGAGCGCCGTATCGGCATGCTGGAACACGATCTGCAATTGGCGCAGCTGGTCCGCGCTGCGGCTACGCGCGCTGCGTCCGAGTTCGCGGCCGTCGAACACGACGCCGCCGGCGAAAGGCGGAAGGATGCCGGCGATGGCACGGGCGAGCGTCGACTTGCCGCAGCCCGATTCGCCGATGATGCCGAGATTGCGCCCGCGCGCGACGCGCAGGCTGACGTTCTCGACCGCCACGATCGCAGGCTGGCCGTCCGAGCGCAGCGGACCATAGCCGACCGACACCTCATGAACCTCGAGCAGCGCCTCGGCCGCGGTGGGACCGCTCACTGCAGGCCGCGGCGCGTGGTGCGGCGTCACGGCGGCGAGCAGTTGCTGCGTATAGGGGTGCTGCGCGCGCRMGAGAATATCGCGGGTCGYKCCGGATTCCTGCACCTCGCCGTTCCGCAGCACGACGATACGGTCGGCGATCTGGGCGACAACCGCGAGATCATGCGAGACATAGATGCCGGCGATGCGGTGCGCCGAAATCACCGATTTGAAAGCTCTGAGTACCTCGACCTGCGTCGTCACATCGAGCGCCGTGGTCGGCTCGTCGAAGATCAGCAGTTTGGGATTCGCGATCAAAGCCATGGCCGCCGCCAGCCGCTGCAGCTGGCCGCCGGACACCTGATGCGGATAGCGATCGCCGATCATCTCGGGATTGGGCAGCGACAGCGCGCGGAACAGCGCCACCGCCTTGGCGCGCGCCTCCTCCAGCGGCATCACGCCGTGGATGCGCACGACCTCGATGACCTGGTCCATGATCCGGATCGCCGGATTGAACGCCGCGGCCGCGCTCTGCGGCACATACGCGATCTTCGCGCCCCGTACCGCGGCCCGGTCCTTTTCGGACAGCGCCACCATGTCGACGCCGTCGACCGCGACCGTGCCGCCGACGATCCTRCAGCCCGCGCGCGCATAGCCCATCAGGGTCATGGCAATGGTCGTCTTGCCGGAGCCACTCTCGCCGATCAGCGCGACGATCTCGCCCTCGGCGATGTCGAGATCGACGCCCTTGATGATCGCGATGGTGCGGCCGGAATCGGTGGTCGCCTCGACGCGAAGCTCGCGGATCTCAACGAGGCTCGTCATCTAGGAGTTCTCCCGGTCGCGGATCTTGGTCGGCAGATTGTCGATCAGGAGGTTGACCGCGATGGTCAGGCTGGCAATCGCCAGCGACGGGACAATCACGGCCGGCGCGGCATAGGGCAAACCGCCGATGTTCTCGCGCACCAGCGCGCCCCAATCGGCGTAGGGCGGCTTGACGCCGAGGCCGAGGAAGGACAGCCCCGACAGCAGCAGCACGATGAAGACGAAGCGCAAGCCGAGATCGACCAGCACGGGACCGATGATGTTGGGCAGGATCTCCGCACGGATCAGATAGAACAGGCTCTCGCCGCGGATGCGGGCCACCACGACGAAATCCATGGTGTTGATATTGACGGCGAGCGCGCGGGCGAAGCGGAAGGCCCCGGGGATGTAGATCACCGCCATCGTCACGATGAGAACGGGAATCGACGATCCCACCGCAGCGACAACGACGAGGCTGAACAGCTTGCTCGGGATCGAGTTCAGCGCATCGAGAAACCGGCTCAGCACCATATCGACGACGCCGCCGGTGATCGCCGCAATCATGCCGAGCGTGACGCCCGACACGCCGGCGATGATGACGGAGGCAATCGAAATGCCGAGCGTATATCTGGCGCCCATCAGGATGCGCGAGGTCATGTCACGGCCGAGATAGTCGGAGCCGAGCCAGAGTTCGCGGCTGATCGGGCCGAAATAGTCGGTGTCGACGATGTCGCCGATCGGATGCGGAACGATCGCGGGCGCGGCGAGCGCCACCACGATCCAGAATCCCACGACCAGCGCCCCCGCCACGCCGACCGCATTGATGCGGTAGCCAAATCGCTGATGGCGCGGAGCGGATTTCGCGACGCTGGTCATCGCAGCCTCGGATTGGAGAGGATGGCGATGATGTCGGCCGTGGTCGTCAGGAACAGATAGCCGAAGCAGAAGATGATGGCGCAGCTCTGGATCAGCGGCAGATCGCGGGTCGACACCGCGTCGACCATCAGCTTGGCGATGCCAGGATAGTTGAAGACGGTCTCGACGATGATGACGCCACCAAGGAGATAGGACAATGACAGCGCCACCGCATTCACGATCGGACCGAGCGCATTGGGGAGCGCGTGGTGAAAGACGAGCCGGCCGCGCGAGGCGCCCTTCAGCAGCGCCATCTCGACATAGGGCGTGTTCAGCGTCTCGACCACGGCCGCCCGGCTCATCCGGATCATCTGCGCCGAGATCACGACGGTGAGCGTGACGACCGGCATCGCGTAAGCGCGCGCGAAATCATAGACGGTGCGGATCTCGCTGGTGAAGGACACCGCCGGCAGCCAGTTGAGATAGACCGCAAACAGCAGCACKGCGAGCGTCGCGATCATGAACTCCGGAACAGAAACCACGCCGATGATCGCGATGGTGAGGCAGCGGTCATACAGCGTGTTGCGCAGCATCGCCGCGGTGATGCCGAGCGTCAGCGCCAGCGGCACCGAGATGACCGCTGTGAGGCCGGCGAGCTTGAGGGTGTTGACGAGCCGTCCTGATATCAGCTTGGCGACCGGCATGTTGTTGGCATAGGAGACGCCGAGGTCACCATGCACCACGCCGGCGAGCCAGCGCAGGAAGCGGAAGATCGCGGGATCGTCGAGGTGCATCGCCTTGCGCAGGCCTTCGACGGCCTCCGGGGTCGCGGCCTGGCCGAGCAGGATGGTCGCGGTGTCGCCCGGCAGCATCGCGGTGGCGAAGAACACGGCGAATGAAACAATGATCGCGGTGACCAGCGCGATGGCCAGCCGGGCAAGGACGAGGGAGACGATCCGATGTTTCACACTGGGCGTCCGTGAGCCTGATCAGAGGATGTTGGTCAGTTGGACACCGGCCTCAACSCCGGCGGCCAGCGTCTCTGACATTCACGAATCGAGCCAGACATATTCAGCAAAGGCATATCCCATCATGCCGCCGAGCGGGCTCGGCTCCAAGCCCTTCAGCTTGRACGAGGTGGCATCAATATTGGAGATATAGGCCGGAATGATGGTGCCCGCCTCCTCCGCGATCTTGACCTGCATCTCGGCATACATCTGCTTGCGCTTGGCCTGGTCRAGCATCCCGCGCGCCTCGAGCATCATCTTGTCGAACGTCTCGGACTTGTAGCGGCTCTCGTTCCAAGGCGCCTCGGAGGCGTAGAGCAGCGAAAACAGGATGTCMGGCGTCGGCCGCGGATTGATGTTGCCGAAATGGACCGGSGCCTTCAGCCAGTAATTGTCCCAATAGCCGTCCGACGGAACGCGCTGCACGTCGAGCGTCAGTCCGACCGCCGCGGCCGAGGCCTGGATCACCATCGCCATCTCGATCGCGGAGTTCGCAGCTTCCGATGCGACCACCGGGATCGGCGTACCGAGCACGCCGGCCTTCTGGAACAGGAATTTCGCCTTGTCCGGATCGAACGGCTTCGGCTTGAGGTCGGGATTGTGGAAGAAGTTGGCCGGCGAGACCGGCTGGTCGTTGCCGACGACCCCGAAGCCGCGCAGGACCGATTTGACGATCTGCTCGCGGTTGACGATGTGCTTCATGCCATCGATGAAATCTTTCTTGTTGCCCGGGGCCATATCGAGCCGCATGTTGAGATCGGTGTAGTTGCCGGTCGTCGATTTCGACAGCGCGATCCCCTCCTTGCCCTCGATCAGGCGGAGCGAGCGCGGATTGATGCTGGCCGCGAGCTGAATATCGCCGGAGAGCAGCGCGTTGACGCGSGCATTCTCTTCCGTGATCGCGATGAACTCGATCTGGTCGAGATAGGGACCGTCCTTGAAATAGTTCTTGTTGCGCACGCCAATCGAGCGCACGCCGGGTTCGAAGAGCTCGCGGACGAAGGCGCCGGTACCGTTCGCCTTGGAGAAGTCGGTGGTGCCGTCGGCCACGATCATGAAGTGATGCAGCGCGAGGATCATCGGCAGGTCAGCGTTCGGACTCGCCAAGCTGATCTCGACGGTGGTCTTGTCGACCGCCTTGAAGCCGGTCATCTGCGCCGCGATCTTGGCCACCTTGGAGCCGGTCGCCTTGTCGAGGTGCCGCTTCAGCGAGAACACGACGTCGTCAGCCGTCAACGGCTTGCCGTCGTGGAAGGTGACGCCCTTCTTGAGCTTGACCGTCCAGGTCTGCGCATCCGTCGACTCCACGGCTTCAGCGAGCTCCATCTGCGCCGCGCCGTTCTTGTCGAGTGTCGTCAGCCGGTTGTAGAACGAGCAGCAGCGGACATAGTCGGTCGAGAACGACGCCTTGGCCGGATCGAGCGTGTCGGCGGTCGAGGTCGACCAGCCCGCCGCCTTGATCGCCCCGCCCTTCTTCGCCGTCGCCGCGTCAGCGCGCTCGGCGCGGCCGAGGATGGTGCTGCCTGCAGCGAGCGCGACACCGTTGGCGAACATCATCTTCAGGAGATCCCGGCGCGACGCGCCGCGCCGGATCGCCGCCTCGACCAGCACATCGTCACGCGAAGTCCAGTTGGTGATCCCGTTGCTCATGTCATCCGTCCCCTGTTTGCGATCCGGCAGAATGAAATCGTCAGCAGTTCGTCATGTCGCAGGCACGTGGTCCACCGCGTCGGCCAGTTCGGCCATCGAATGGAAATGAAAATCCGGCTTCGTGAAGGACGCGGGCGCGATGGTGCCGCCATAGCCCTGCTTGTCGTGACGCCGCTCGATCCAGCAATTGGTGATGCCGAGCTGCCGGGAGATGCCGATGTCGTGATACTGGCTCTGCGCGACATGCAGGATCTGCGAGGTGGTGCCGCCGTCGCGTGCGACGAAGTCGAATACCTGGGTGAAGAAGGCGGGATCCGGCTTCTCCGTCCCGGTGTCGTCGACCGTAAAGGTCGCGTAGAACGGCGAACCCAGCTCGCGCTCGAAATGATCCAGCGCCCAACGCCGCGCATTGGTCATTGCGATGAGCTTGTAGCGACTGGCGAGGCGGGCCATGGCCGCGGCGCTGTCGGGAAACGCCTTCCAGCGCGCGGCCGAATCGCGGAARCGCTCGCCGAGCGYGGTCTGTCTGGGCAGACCGAGTTGCGGTGCAATGACGTCATAGACGCGCACGAGATCATCCGGGAAACGATCCGCGTCGGCGGCGTAGCGTGCAGCGCGGTACAGGCTGAGCGCCTGCTCACCATCGATGACCTTGCTGGATTCCGCCGCGATGTCGCCGAGGCTGGTGACGATCCCGCCTTCGAAGTCGATCAGCGTGCCGACCACATCGAAGGTCAGATACCTGAATTGGGCGAGRTCCATCGTGCTCATCCTGGTGTGCGGTGTTCTTTGTGGCGGTCCCAGTGTGAGGCTGGGTTCCGGCGAAAACTTCCGAATTGCGGGGACCCCACGGCACAAAATTGCGAATAGGAGCGGGCGCCGACATATCGGCGCTGCTGCACAGGCCGCGRTCTGCCGGTGCCCGGTTTCATGGCATGGCTTGGCGGACGTCCGGGTCGGCCAGGGTCTGGTCGAGCGTTCGCGCGGTCCGCGCGATGATGGCATCGATATCGGACTCGCTGCAGCACAGCGGCGGCGCGTAGCCGAGCACCCCGGTCGGAAACGCGCGAATGACGAGCCCATTGGCCCAGGCGCGATCGAAGATTCGGCGCGACGGCTCGGCGCTGGCCGGCAAGGGCGTCTTCTTCTCCTTGTCGACCACGAGTTCGATCGCGGCCAGGAGGCCGCGGCCGCGGACCTCGCCGACCAGTGGATGATCCTGCATCGCGCGCAAGCCCGCCATCAGCCGCGCACCGGCACGCCGGCCATTCTCCAACAGGCCGCTCTCATACAGATCGAGCACGGCAAGGCCGACGGCCGCACTCACCGGATGGGCCGAATAGGTATAGCCGTGCCCCACGGCCGCCGCCCCTGCCC
>BFBZ01000188.1_pt1 | contig 79609 bp, 87 predicted proteins | sample 1888401 | NCBI WGS metagenome assembly BFBZ01 (sample SAMD00112614, study PRJDB3348) | symbiont metagenome | host: Chara braunii
GGCGCTATTTCACGCTGATAAGGCTGGCTTTGAGGGCGAGCGCTGTTGCTGCGTCGCCGCTCCGCCTCATCCTGAGGAGCGCCGAAGGCGCGTCTCGAAGGCGGCAAGTCGGGTTTACCCGACTTGCCCACATTGAGTGGCGATCTCGGGTAAACCCGAGATCGCTTGCGCGGCCCCATGCTTCGAGACGCATCACCATAGCGCGTCGAAGACGCGCGTAAACGCGCCTATGGCGATGCTCCTCAGCATGAGGCCGTGAGAGAGTTGTATTCGTTGCCGCAACACGCTCCGCTGTCATCCCCGCGAAAGCGGGGATCCAGCTCTTCTCGCGAATACGAATATCGGTGGTTATGGGTCCCCGCTTTCGCGGGGACGACAGCAGCGTTTGCAGCGGTCGTCGGTTCGACGCGCGCTTACTTCTTCTTCCAAACCTCGGTGCCCTTGGTGCCCGGATCGGTGCGGCGCCACCATTTGCCCTCGAGCGAGCCATCCGGCTTGATGTCCATGACGCCGATGATGGTGCGGCCTTCGGCGGACGACGCAACCGCGAGCTTGTCGCCGATCACCGTGCCGATGCCGACATACTTGCCGCCGTCCCACTTCAGTTCGAGCTGGCCGTTCTTGTCCATCGTGACGGCGAGCGGGCCGGGGCCGTCGTAGGCCTTGCCGTCGGCCTCGGTGCCGGTGACGACGTAGTTGCCGATCAGGCTCGCGTTGGTGGCTTGGGCGAAGGATGGCGCGCTCCATCCGAGCGCCATCAGCAGTGCAACAACGAATCCAAATTTCATGGTTGCTCTCCGTGGTGCCTGGGAAATTCCAGGCTTTGGCGTCCGCCGGGACGCACAGCACTATAGCGTCAGGGCGTGACGTTGCGGAGACGGCGAGGGTTGCCGCTGCGCGCAAAAGTGAGGCAAACGATCCGGTGGCAACTAACTGCGGCCGAACAGCCGTTCGATGTCGGTGAGCTTCAATTCGACGTAGGTCGGGCGGCCGTGGTTGCACTGGCCGGAGTTCGGTGTCGCCTCCATCTCGCGCAGGAGCGCGTTCATCTCCTCGGCCTTGAGGCGGCGGCCCGCGCGCACCGAGCCGTAGCAGGCCATGGTCGCGGCGACATGCATCAGGCGGCGCTCGAGCGGCAGCGCCTCGTCCCATTCGGCCATGTGTTCGGCCAGGTCACGGAGCATCGCCGAAGCGTCGATCTCGCCCAGCATCGACGGCGTCTCGCGCACGGCGACGGCACCGGGGCCGAACGTCTCGATGACGAGGCCAAAGCGCGCGAGTTCTTCCGCGCGGGCAGTGAGGCGCTCGACGTCGGCGTCGTCGAGCTCGACGATCTCGGGGATCAGAAGAATCTGCCGCGCGACGCCGGACTTCTCCAGCGACTCCTTCATGCGCTCGTAGACGAGACGCTCGTGCGCCGCGTGCTGATCGACGATGACGAGGCCGTCGCGCGTCTGCGAGACGATGTAGGTGTCGTGCACCTGCGCACGGGCGGCGCCGAGCGGGCGGTCGAGCGCGTCGGCCGCAGGCTCGGCGGCCTCGACGCGGGCGGTGGCAGCGGCACCACCGACATCGAATACGGCTTGGGCTGCTTCCGCGAAGGCGGTCGCGGGTGCACTCCATGCGGTGGGTGAGCTGCGAGGGGCAAGAGGCCGTGATGGTGAGTTGCGCCAGTTGAAGCTCGGGCGGTTCGGCACGACGGCCGGACGGAACGCGGCGATGGTCGCGCTGCCGCCGGTCGAGGCGGCGCGCTGGCCATCGCGCGCGAGCGCTTCTTTCAGAGCGTAGATGAGAAGCGAGCGCACGAGGCCCGAGTCACGGAAGCGCACCTCGGTCTTCGCCGGATGCACGTTCACGTCCACTTCGCGCGTGGGCACCGTGACGAACAGCGCCACCATTGGATGCCGGTCGCGCGGCAGATAGTCGGCGTAGGCCGCGCGCACGACGCCGAGCATCAGCTTGTCGCGCACCGGGCGGCCGTTGACGAACAGATATTGCCCGAGCGCGTTGGCCTTGGTGAGCGTCGGCAGCGCGGCATAGCCTTCGACCGACACGCCCTCGCGCTCGGCCTGCACCTCGACGGCGTTGGCGCGAAACTCCAGGCCAAGAATGTCGGCGAGCCGCGCGAGGCGTCCCGGCGCGCCGGGCAGCGCCGCGGCCCAGGTGACCGGCGCGCGCTCTTCGCCCGCGAGCGTGAAGGCGACGTCGGGCCGGCTCATCGCGAGACGGCGGATCACCTCGCGCACGGCTTCGGCTTCGGTGCGGTCGGTCTTGAGAAACTTCAGCCGCGCGGGCGTCGCGTAAAACAAATCCTGCACCTCGACGCGGGTGCCGTTGCTGAGTGCGGCGGGCACGGGCTCGGACTTGTCGCCGCCGTCGACCTTGATCGCCCAGGCGTGCGGCTCGCTCGCGTGGCGTGTGGTGATGGTGAGGCGCGACACCGAGCCGATTGAGGGCAGGGCCTCGCCGCGGAATCCGAGCGTGTGGATTTGCAGAAGGTCGTCGCTTTCAAGCTTCGAGGTGGCGTGGCGCTCGACCGCAAGGTTCAAGTCCTCGCGCGTCATGCCGTTGCCGTCGTCGGCGATGCGGATCAGGCGGCGGCCGCCGCCGTCGGTCAGAACGTCGATGCGGGTCGCGCCGGCGTCGAGCGCGTTCTCGACCAGCTCCTTGACGACGCTCGCCGGCCGCTCGACCACCTCGCCCGCGGCGATGCGGTTGATCAGGGACTCGGAAAGCTGGCGGACGGGCATTTCGGGCGACTCACTGGGGCACGGGGACCGATCCTACAGGTCCGGGGCGCTTCGATGGCCGGCTTGTTGGGCGATTTCCCGGAGATTCACTGGCGAGCCATGAACCTTTTGCATGGGTTCCAGCACCAATGGTTTGCTGCGCGCCAGGAAGGCGTCTCAAGTCATTGGAATACGAAATCATGTTGATCGGCTCGGCTTTGACCTGGACCTACGTCGGTGCGGGGTTCTCCCTCTTCATGGTCGCCAATCTCGTTTACGCGGTCTGGCGCGGCAGCCGTCAGGTTGCAGGCAGCCGGAGCTGGGCCAAGGTGCCGGGCGAGATCCTCGCCTCCAAGGTGGACGTCGAGGGCTCGCACACGTCGGACGAGGACGCGGATTGCAAGGCCTCGGTGCGCTACCGCTACACGGTTGCAGGCAAGGCCTACGAGGGCGAGCGCGTCCGGTTCGGCGGGCGGGCGCACACCACGCGGCTCATTGCGGAGCAAACCGTCGCGAAATATCCGGCCGGACGGCGCGTCGAGGTGCTCTGCGATCCCAAGCATCCGAAGAACGCGGTGCTGGAAACCAAGAGCGCGACCGCGCCTGCGATCTATGCGTTGCTCGTCGTGTTCACAGCGATTGCAACGGTGCTCGTCGCACATTCCATCGCCGGCAAGGTGCTTTATGCGGCGAACGGCGTGCCGCTGTTTGCGTTCCTTCTGCCGGCTGCGACGATTGCGATGGGGCTCGCCGGCGTCGTGCAGTTCTTCAAGCTGCGGCGGCTGAAGAGCGCCAGCGCGCGCTGGCCGACGGTGAACGGCACGATCACCAAGTCGGATGTGGTCGAGGAGGTGCGCGAGGATCACGACGACAACCGCTCGCAGAGGCAGGAGCTTCGTTACCGGCCCGCCGTGCAGTTCAGCTATCGCGTCGGCGGGCAGGACTATTCCAGCGGCACGCGCAAATGGGGCTGGTCGGAAATCTACATGGATCGCGAGGAGCCGCAGAAGATCGTTGCGAAATATCCGAAGGGCGCGAGCGTGCCGGTGCATTACGATCCGGCCAATCCGGAGAACGCGGTGCTGGAGCCGGCGAACGGCGGCGGCACGGCGGCGCCGCTGATCTTCGCGGCGATGTTCGGAGGGACGGGCGTTTTGTTCTTCTGGTTCCTGCTGAAGGCACAGTTCTGAACGCTTGCTCCGCTGTCGTCCCGGCCAAGCGAGCGTTGGCGAGCGCGAGCCGGGACCATAACCCCGACTGGTGTTTTGGGGCCCCGCCTTCGCGGGGACGACAGTGGAGTGTGTTGAGGCTTTTCAGCTTGTCATGCCCGTGCCAAGCCCGGGCATGACGTGGAGAGAGTGGGGCTTAATCGAACGACGGCTTATTCCGCCGCATCGACTTGATGCTGGAGCGGTGCTTCTTGCCTTCGAGTCTTTCGCGCTTCTGCGCCTTGCTTGGCTTGGTGGCGCGGCGCTGGACCGGGCGCACCGCGGCCTCCTGGATCATCGCGATCAGCCGCTCGCGGGCGTCGGCACGGTTGCGCTCCTGGGTGCGGTGCTGCTGTGCGATCAGCACCAGCACGCCGTCCTTGGTCATGCGGCTGCCGGCGATCTTCATCAGCCGGATCGCGACGTCATTGGGCAGCGACGGCGAGCGCCGCACGTCGAAGCGGAGTTGCACCGCGGTCGAGAGCTTGTTGACGTTCTGCCCGCCCGGCCCGGAGGAGCGCACGAAGCTCTCGTCCAGCTCGGATTCGTCGAGGCTAATGGTGTCGGTGACGCGGATCATGGCCGGCAATCTATCAACGGTTGTGTGCAGGGCAATGAACCTTCCAATGAACCTTTCAATGAACCTTTCTTGGGGCCGGTGCGACCAACCCACACTGGGAGATGTCTGTGGGGATTCGCACAATGCTGCTGCCGTGGTTCGCATACGCCCTTCCGGCGGTTTCTGTGGTTCTTGGGGGCATTTTTGCCATCAAATCCTTCAGTTTCCTTCGGGAAGCCCATGCTTGTTCGCAATGGCCGACCGCGCCGGGCTGGGTGGTCCGGGCGCAGGTGAAGCGCCAGGCGGCGGACGACGGCGATCGCTACTCGGATTTGCAGGTGCTCTACACCTATCGCGTCAACGATCGCGAATATCGCGGCACGCGGCTCTATGCGGGCGGTGCGCCGCAGTCCCGCGTCGCGGAGGCACTGGTCGAGAAGTACCGAACCGGCGCCGACATCGCGGTCCACTACAACCCCGCTGATCCGGCGGTCGCGATCCTCGAGCCGACGAGTTTCGCGAGCGCGCGGTTCACCAATCTCGCGGCGGTCATGTTCGGCGGCGCGGGGCTCGCGATGCTCGCGACGTTGTCGTTGGTTCAGTAACGCGGCTCAGCCGCCAGCAAGATACTTCTTCGCCAGAACCTTGCCTTCTTCGACCGCGGGCTGATCGAACGGATCGACGCCGAGAAGATGTGCGGCGATGATCGTCTCCAGCATGAAGTGCATCAGCAATTCGCCGACGTGACGCTCGTCCGCCTTGTCGAGATGAATGGTGCGCACCGGGCAGCCGTTCTTGGCGAGCGTCTCGGCGGTGGCGCGGCCTTGCGCCGCGACGAGATCTCCGATGGTCTTGCCGCCGAAGCCTTCTTCTCCAACGAGCCTCGACATCTCGGCGTCGATCTTCGGGCCCTTGCCGGCGGCGCCGACGGTGACGATGGTGAAGAGCTTGTCGCGCGGGCCGGCGTTGAAGAGCTGGAGTTGACTGTGTTGATCAACAGGTCCGAGCGCGGCAAGCGGCGTCGTGCCCTTGCCGTCCTTGCCGAGACTTTCCGCCCAGAGCTGCACATACCAGCGCGTGAAGCGCTCCAGCTTGTCGGCGTAGGCCATTATCACGGTGATCGGCTTGTTCACCGCGATGGAAAGCGCAGCGCCAATGGCGGCTGGGACTTCAGCCGGTGACTTGCCCGCGAGGATCGGCGCGAGGGCGTCGCCCGCGCCACCACGGATCGCAGGGATGTCGAGGCCACACACCGCGGCCGGCAGGATGCCGACGTTGGTGAGCACCGAGAAGCGTCCGCCGACGCCCGGATCGTGGTCGAGCAGCGGCACGCCGATGGAATCGAGCAACGCGCGCAGCCCGTTGGATTTTCCGGGCTTCAGCGGCTCGCTGATGCCGAAGAAACGCTCGTGCGGATCGAGCCCCGCGGCCTTCACGGCAGAGATCGCGGTGATGGTCTGCATCAGCGTCTCGCCGGTGCCGCCGGATTTCGAGATCGCAACGAAGCGCGTGGTCTTGAGCGGCAGCTGCGCGAGCGCCGCGCTGAACGTCTCGGGATCGAGGTTGTCGAGGAAGTGCAGCCGCGGCGTGCGCAGCGTCCCGAGCGCGGGAATCGCGTGGCCCGCGAGTTGCGCCAGGGTCTGTCCGCCGAGGCTCGATCCGCCGGTGCCGAGGAACACGATGTCGGTCGCGCCGTCGCGGAGAAGCCGCGCGAAGCCGAGGATCGGGCTCACGTCGTCGCGCTTCTCGGAAAGGTGCAGGAGCGGCAGCGAGCCGTCCTTGTGCTGCGCGCGGAGTTTGTCGAGCGCGGGCGCGGTGCGTGCGAGTGCGGCGTCGAAGCCAGCAGGTTTCGCTTTGTCGATATTCTGTTTGAGAGACATGCCCCGACCTTACTCAATTCCGATGAACAGGGGCATAACGGCGCGTCAGCCGCCTGGTTCCTTGGAGGTGAGGCCCTTCGGCTTGCCGACCACGGTGACGAACAGGCCACCCTCGGCGAGTCGCTTGGCGACGCGCTTCGTGTCGGCGAGCGTGACCGCGTCGATCATGGCGTCGCGCTTGCTGATGTAGTCGATGCCGAGATCTTCGATCTGAAGGTAGAGAAGCTGCGAGGCGATCTTGGCCGAGGTGTCGAAGCCGAGCGCGTAAGAGCCCTTGAGATAGGACTTGGCCTTTGCGAGTTCTTCCGCGGTCGGGCCTTCGGCGCCCATCTTGCGGACTTCGGCCTCGATGACTTCGAGTGCCTCCTTGGCGCCGTCCGCGCGGGTCTGCGTGCTACCCTGGAACAAGCCGGTGAATTCCATCGGCGCGAGCGACGAATAGACGCCGTAGGCAAGGCCGCGCTTCTCGCGCACCTCGTTGTAGAGGCGCGAGGAGAACGAGCCGCCGCCGAGGATGTGGTTGACGATATAGGCCGCCATGAAGTCCGGATCTTTGCGCAACAGCCCGGTGCCGCCGTAGATCATCACCGCCTGCGGCACGTCGAGATCGACCACGATGCGGCGGCCGACGGCGGAGATCGTCGCCGGCTCGACCCGCTGAAGCTGGGCCTTCGCGGGCAGGGCACCGAACACCTTGTCGAGCGCCTGACCGAGCGTCGCCGCGTCGATGTCGCCGACCACCGCGATCTTGAGATTGTCGCGCGCGAAGTTGCGCTTGACGTAGTCGCGGATGTCTTCGGTCTGGATCAGCGGCAGGGATTCCAGCGTGCCGCCGGAGGGGCGGCCGTAGGGATGGTGCGGGAACGCGGTCCGCCACCACACCTTGCTCGAAATGTTGTTCGGATTGGTGGTCTCGCGGCGCAGGCCGGAGAGGACTTGCGCGCGCACGCGCTCCACTGCGTCGTCGTCGAAACGCGGCGCATTGAGCGAGAGCCGCAGCAACTCCAGGGATTCCTGCTGGCGGTCCTTCAACAACCGAATCGAGCCGTAGAACTGGTCGCGGCTGACGGAGAAGCGGATTTCAGCCGCCAACTCTTCCATGCGCTGCTGGAACGCCTTGGCGTCCATCTCGCCGGCGCCCTCGTCGAGCAGCGAGGCCACCATCGTTCCGGTGCCGGGCTTCAGGGCGGGGTCCTGGTTGGCGCCGCCCTTGAAGGCGAAGTTCATCGCGATCAGCGGGATCGACGGCTCGCGCACGAGCCAGGCCTCGATGCCGCCGGGCGACACCACGCGTTCGATGGTGGTGGCGTTCGCGGGGGCAAACGAAACGAAAACGGCAACGGCGGCCGCGGCAAAGCGGAGCATGGAATGATGGACGGTCACGAGCGCTTTTCCTCGCGGCGGGGTTCTTCTTTGACCAGGAAACCGGTGACGGAGCGGCGCTTGTCGAGCCAGGTCTTGGCGGCGTCGCGCACCTGATCGGCGGTGACGGCGCGCACGCGGTTGGTCCAGCTTTCGACCTTCTCGACGGTGCCGCCGGCGGTGAGCGCCGAGCCATACCAGCGGGCGAGCGTCGCCTGATTGTCCTGGGCGTAGATCGCGTCGGCGATCAGGCGGTTCTTCGAGCGATCCAGCTCTTCGGGGGTGACGCCCTTTTCGATCAGATCAGCGATGACGCCTTCGATGGCCTCTTCGAGCTGCGACAGCGTGGTGCCCGGCTTCGGCGTGCCGTAGACGACGAAGCGCGTCGCGTCGAGCATCGTGCCCTGGTACCAGCCGCCGGCGTTGAGAGCGATGCCGCGGTCCATCACCAGCGTGCGATAGAGGCGGCTGTTGTTGCCGGTGCCGAGCACATGCGCGAGCACATCGAGCGCTTCGGACTCGCCGGGCTTGCCGGAGTGGGCGGAGGGCGCGAGATAGGAGCGTTGCAGGCTCGGCTGCTCGACGCGCGGATCAGCGAGCGTGACGTGGCGCGGAGCGATCTGCGCCGGCTCCTGCGGACGCTCGCGCGGGCCGATCTCGCGGGTCGGCTTCACCTTGCCGTAGGTCTCGAGCGCGAGCGCCTTCACTTCCTCAGGCGTGACATCGCCCGCGACCACCAGCACCGCGTTGTTCGGGGTGTAGAAGCGCTTGTAGAAATCGATCGCGTCCTGACGCGTAAGCTTCTCGATCTCGTGGCGCCAGCCGATCACCGGGCGGCCGTAAGGATGGTTGAGATAGAGCGCGGCCTCGATCTGTTCGCCAAGTTTCGCTTGCGGGTTGTTGGCGACGCGCTGGTTCTGCTCTTCGAGCACCACGTTGAGCTCTGGCTTCACGGCTTCATCGGTGAGCACGAGACCGGTCATGCGGTCGGCCTCGAACTCCATCAGCGTCTTGAGATGCTCCTTGGCCGTGCGCTGGTAGTAGCCGGTGTAGTCGCTCGAGGTGAAGGCGTTCTCCTGGCCGCCGAGCGTGGCGACGACCTGCGAGAATTTGCCGGCGGGATTTTTCGCCGTGCCTTTGAACATCAGGTGTTCGAGGAAATGCGCCAGGCCGGATTTGCCCGGCGTCTCGTCGGCGGAGCCGACCTTGTACCAGAGCATGTGGGTGACGACCGGCGTGCGGCGGTCGGGCACCACGACGACCTCGAGCCCGTTGTCGAGCTTGAAGTAGGTCGCGTTCAGCTCGGCGTTGGCGCGGCCTGCGACGAATGTGATGGCGAGGGCGAGGGCGGCGGTGAGAAGACGGGGGGAGAGACGGTTCTGCAATGGGGTCTCGCGCTGCGTTGGTTGGTCGGCCCGCGTCACCCCAGCAACGACACGGGTCAACGGGAAGAACGATGCAAAGTCTACCCGCGGAGGAGCGCTCCGCGTTATCGGATGTCGTTGCTTCGATCGGCCGTGTTCGCCTTCGGAGCGACCCACTTCTCCTTGCCGATGCCGTAAGGCTGCGCAGCGGACGGCGTGCGGTAGCCGGCCGGCGGTTCGGTGAGCTTGCCGCGCCCCGGTTCGCCCGTGAAGGTCGCGTATTCTTCCTTCGGCGCCCAAAGCGGCTTGAAGAAGCCCTGCGGCACGCCGAGCGCGACGGGCGACATCGGCCTGTCGGCCGCTTCCGCCTGTCCGCCCGGTACGGGCGTGGTCGGCGCGCCGGCGCCACCACGGCCCGGACCGTTCAACTGGTCAGGCCGCTCGGGCCGGTCGGTCTCGTTGCCGGCGGCGCTGACGTTTTCCTTGGCGCGCCTGCTCTTGGCTTCCCTCGAGCGCTTCACATCGACGTCCAGCGGCCAAGCGGGATTCTTCGCCGTCACGGGCTCGGTTTCCGGCGCCGGCAGATTTTTGCCGTTCGGCAGCACCAGCGGCGAACGCTCGCGGTAGTCGATGCCGCTGCCTTCGCCGTCGCGCTTGAGGCCGAGGCCCTTCAGGAGACCGCGGAAGAATTTCGTGTCCGGGGCCAGGTCTTCGTCGTCATCGTCGGCGGCGTAGACAGCGCTTGTGCTGGCGATGAACACAGTGCCCGTGCTGCCGATCACGATCGCAGCACCCATCAGCACGCCCATGCAGGCGCGCATCCATGTGCGATTTTCGCGGCGGTTCGTTTCCGACTTTACGGTCATGCCGTCACACCCATCACGCACCGGAACCCCGATTCCGGCATTGGCGGCTTTTCGGCCGGCGAGTATGGCCGGGATCAGGGCGCTTTTGCGGCGCGGTCCCCGAGCACGGATTCATACAAAAGTCCGGCCACCCCGGCAACGATAGCTACATCCGCGAGGTTAAAGACATACCAATTGAAACGCCATGTGGCGGTTTCGACGTGCAACAGCACGAAATCGACGACAGCCCCGTGAATCGTGCGGTCCACAGCGTTTCCCACGGCTCCGCCGATGATCAGGCCAAGGCCCAGGGCGGCGAGCTTCGACCCCGCCCGGGCGAGCCATATCCACAACAGGATGACCGCGATGGCCTTCAGCGCCAGCAGCGCCCATTGGCCGAGCGGGCCGTCCTGCTGGAACCAGCCGTAGCTGATGCCGGTGTTCCAGGTCAGCACGAAGTCCGTGAACGGGGCGATATGGACCCGGCCTTTGTCGCCCAGTTCGAAGACGTAAACGAGCCAGAGCTTGGCCGCCTGATCGAGCGCAGCGGCGATCGCGGCGGCGGCAAGACCGAGCCCGGTGAGGGGGCCCCAGAATGTCTCGCGGAGATTCACTCGGCGGCCTTCCGCCGCGCGTCCCACTCGCGCAGCGCCTGCGCATCGCGCGGGGTGACGTCGGGGAATTGCGGATCGCTGCCGACCGCGGGCGAGATCTTCCATGAGCGCGCGCACTTGGTGCCCTGCGCGAGCTTCACGACGACCGCGACGCCCGGCACCTCCGGCATGCGGAACGCATCGGCCGGCCCTTCGCCGTTCATCAGCGTGCCCGCGGAGGTGATGCACACCTCGGCGAGATCGATGCCGGCCATCGCCTCGAACAATTCCGGATTGGAGATATGGACGATCGGATCGGCCTCGAGCGAGGAGCCGATCTTCTTGTTGGCGCGCTCGATCTCGATCGCCCCGGTGACGACGCGGCGCACCTGCCGCACCTTGCGCCACTTCTCAGCGAGCTTGTCGTCGCGCCAGGCGGCCAGCACGTGCTGGAACGGCTCGAGGTGCACGGACACATCGTCGCCCTTGTAACGCTCGCACCACGCCTCTTCCGCGGTGAAGCACAGCATCGGCGCGAGCCAGGTGACGGTGCAGCGGAACAGATAGTCGACGACAGTCAGCGCAGACTTGCGTGTCAGCGACGAGATCGGGTCGCAGTAGAGCGCGTCCTTGCGGACGTCGAAGTAGAACGCCGACAGGTCCGTCGTCATGAAGTAGCTGAGCGCGGCGAAGATACGCTTGTAGTCGAACTCCGCGTAGGCCTTGCGCACCAACTCGTCGAGCTCGGCGAGGCGATGGAGCATCAGCCGCTCCAGCTCCGGCATCTTGTCGACCGGGACGCGATCCTCGTCGCTGAAATGCGCGAGCGTGCCGAGCATCCAGCGGATGGTGTTGCGGAGCTTGCGGTAGGTCTCGATGGTGGTCTTCAGAATTTCCGGGCCGATGCGAAGATCGTCGGCGTAGTCCGACGCGCACACCCACATGCGCAGGATGTCGGCGCCGGACGACTTCATCACGTCCTGCGGCGCGGTGACGTTGCCGAGCGACTTCGACATCTTGCGGCCCTGCTCGTCGAGCACGAAGCCGTGCGTCAGCACCACGTCGAACGGCGCCTTGCCGCGCGTGCCGGCGCTTTCGAGCAGCGAGGAGTGGAACCAGCCGCGGTGCTGGTCCGAGCCCTCGAGGTACATCACCTGGTCCTTGCCGCCCTCGACCTTGCGCTTGATGCCGGCGAGGCTCGGGAAGTGCTTCGGGTCTTCCAGCACGAAGGCGTGGGTGGAGCCGGAGTCGAACCAGACGTCGCAGATGTCGTCGACTTTCTTCCAGTCCTCGTTGGCGAGGCTGCCGAGGAAGCGCTCGCGCGCGCCCGCGGCGTACCAGGCGTCGGCGCCCTCCTTCTCGAAGGCGTCGGCGATGCGCTTGTTCACCGCCTCGTCCTGCAAAATCTCAGCAGAGCCGTCGCCCTTCTCGCGCACGAACACGGCGATCGGCACGCCCCAGGCGCGCTGACGCGAGATCACCCAGTCCGGGCGGCTCTCGATCATGCCGGTGATGCGGTTTTCGCCAGCGGCCGGCACCCAGCGCGTCTTCCTGATCTCGCCTAGCGCGATGTTGCGCAGCGTTCCGTTCAAGCCCTTGATCGGCTTGTCCATGGCGATGAACCACTGCGGCGTGTTGCGGAAGATGACCGGCTTCTTCGAACGCCACGAGTGCGGATATTGGTGCTTGAGGCGGCCCCGCGCGATGATGTTGCCCGCGGCTTGCAGCGCCTTGATGACGGCCTCGTTGGCGTCGCCCTTCTCGCCCTTGTCGTTGATGACACGCTTGCCGGTGAAGCCCGGAACCTGCGCGGTGTAGGCGCCGTTCTCGTCGACCGTATAGGGAATGGCGGAGTTGATGCCGCGCGTTTCGAGCGCGCGCGTGTTCGCCATCCAGACGTCGAAGTCCTCGCGGCCGTGGCTCGGCGCGGTGTGCACGAAGCCGGTGCCGGTGTCGTCGGTGACATGCTCGCCGGCGAGCAGCGGCACGGCGAAGTCGTAGCCGCCCATGCTCTTGAGCGGATGGTTCGCGATGATGCCCGCGAGCACCTCCGCCGGCACGTCGCAGACGAGGTCATAAGCTGCGACGCGCGCCTGCTTGAACACCTCGCCCGCGAGATTCTTCGACAGGATGAACTGGTCGCCGAATTTCGCCCAGTTGTCCGCCGCAGCGTCCGTCACCTTATAGAGTCCGTAGGCGACCTTCGGCGAATAGCTGATGGCGCGGTTGCCCGGCAGCGTCCACGGAGTCGTGGTCCAGATCACGACGCTCGCGCCGTTGGCCACGAGATTATAGGCGAGGGCGGTGTTGTCCTCGTTCGCGGGCGAGTCGAGATCGACGCGCGCGACCGGGAATTTCACCCACACCTGATCGGAGGTGTAGTCCTCGTATTCGACCTCGGCTTCGGCGAGCGCGGTCTTCTCGACCACCGACCACATCACCGGCTTCGAGCCGCGATACAAAGTGCCGTTCGCGGCGAACTTCATCAGCTCGCGCGCGATCTGCGCTTCGGCCGGGAAGCTCATCGTCGTGTAAGGATGATCCCAGTCGCCCTCGACGCCGAGCCGCTTGAACTCCTCGCGCTGCACGTTGAGCCAGTGCTCGGCATAGGCGCGGCATTCCTTGCGAAACGCGATCATCGCCGCGGGATCGGAGAGGTTCGGCTTCTGCTTGTTCTTGGAGCGGTAGTTCTCTTCCTCGATCTTCCACTCGATCGGCAGGCCGTGGCAGTCCCAGCCCGGCACGTAGTTGCTGTCGTAGCCGAGCATCTGCTGGCTGCGCGTCACCACGTCCTTGAGGATCTTGTTGAGCGCGTGACCGATGTGGATGTTGCCGTTGGCGTAGGGCGGTCCGTCGTGCAGGACGAACTTCTCGCGGCCCTTGCCCTGTTCGCGCAGGCGCTCGTAGAGGCCGAGCTTGTGCCAGCGCTTGAGCAGCTCCGGTTCCTTCTGCGGCAGGCCCGCGCGCATCGGGAATTCGGTCTGCGGCAGAAACAGCGTCTGGCTGTAGTCTTTTTCGGCGGCTTTGGTGTTGTCGGGCTTGTCGTTCATGGGCGGCTTAGTAGCAGCCCGAGGGCGTCTCAGCCAAGGACCAGCCCAGAACCGGCCGGGGAGCACCCCAAAACCAGCCCCGGGGTCAGTCCGGGACTAATTAATCTTCACATCGGCCGCCTTGATGACCGGCGCCCAGCGTGTGATCTCGTTGTCGATCACGGTCCGGAAGGCGGCCGGCGAATTTCCGACCGGCTCCATGTATTGCGTCGCGAGCTTGTCGCGCACCGCCTTCGACATCATCACCTCTGTCACATCCTTGTTGATCGCGCTGACGAGTGCGGCCGGCGTCCCGCCGGGTGCGATCAGGCCCATCCAGGTGTCGGCTTCGACGTCGACGCCGGATTCCTTCATGGTCGGAATGTTGGGCAGGAAGGACGAGCGTTTCGGCAGCGAGACCGCGAGGATCTTCGCCTTGCCGGCGTCCGAATGCGGCGTCACCGATATCGCCGGCAGCACCACCATCTGGACATCGCCGCGGATCAGGGCGGTCATGGCTGCGGGTGACCCCGGATAGGGAATATGCACCAACTTCGCGCCGCTCTTCTGCGCGATCGCTTCCATGGTCAGATGCGAGAGCGAGCCGTTGCCGATCGAGCCGAAGTTGTACTTGCCCGGCTCCTTCTTCAACAGGGCAATCAAGTCCGCGACATTGTTCACGCCGAGATCGGGATTGACGGCGAGCACGCTCGGCATGGTGACCAGTTGCGTCACCGCGGCGATGTCCTTCTGCGGATCGTAGGGCAGTTTGCCAAACAGCAGCGTGTTGATCGCGAGCGGCCCCCCGATGCTGATGCCGAGCGTCGTCCCGTCTGGAGCGGCCTTCGCCACCGCGTCGGTGCCGGTATTGCCGCTCGCCCCCGGCTTGTTCTCCACGACGAACACCGAATTCGGATATTTCGTCTGCAACTGCTCGGACACCACTCGCGCCACGATGTCGGGCGTTGAACCGGGCCCGAACGGCACGACGATGCGCACGGTTTTGGCCGGCCAGTCCTGCGCCCGCGCCGGCAACGCTGCCGCTGCGAGGATCGCGATGATCAGTGCTGCGATTGTTTTCATAGGTCCGTTCCCAGAAAGACGCCGTTCGTCTTAAGCGTCTCTTGCAATTTCGTCACGCCGATCTCCGACGGCATCACACCGTCCGCCAAGGCGAGATGGGCGCCCGTTGCCGCGGCCTCGCCCATGACAAAGCACGCACCCGACACTCGCGCGGCCGACTGTCCTTCATGGGTCATGGAGGCGCAGCGGCCTGCGACCAGAAGATTGCGGACCCTCGCCGGGATCAGCATGCGATAGGGCAGGTGATTGTAGCCGCGCACGTTCGGGATGTCCGGCCATTCCCATTGTACGTCGCCTGCGACATGCGCCTCGATCGGCCAGCCGTTGACGCCGATGGCGTCGTCAAAGCTTGCACATGACAGCACATCGTCGCGGGTGAGGCTGTAAGCGCCGCGAATGCGCCTCGTCTCCCGGATGCCGAGTTGCGGCGGAATGTCGACGATGTAGCTGTCCTCAAAACCCGGCGCATTGGCCTTGAGAAACTCGAAGAAGGCGAGCGCCTGTTTGCGCCCTTCGATCTCGCCGTGGCTCAGTTCCAGCGCATCGGTGCCGTTGATCGCGCGTCCATTGGCGGTCGCAAGCTGGGTAACGTTCACGCGCCACTCGATCGCGTGTTTCTGCGGACGCAGGATCGCGCCCTTGCGGGGAAAGCGGATGCCGCGTTTCTCGGCTTCATCCATGAGCATGGGAACGGTGCGCCACGCTTCGCCCGCGGCCTCCGCGTCGACCCCGTTGAGCCGAAACATCATGGTGGGAAACAGCGTGCCGCTGTCGCCGTCGTCGTCGAAGGGGGCGCCCGCGAAAGCGGCGACATCGGCGTCTCCGGAACAGTCGATGAAGACGCCGGCGCGCACCGCCATACGGCCGGATTTCGTCTCGATCAGCACCGCGTCGATGCGATCGCCATCCATTGAGATCCCGGCCGCATAGGCGTGAAACAGAAGCCGCGCGCCGCGCGAGACGAGCAGATCGTCGGCCGCGATCTTGTAGGCCGCGGTGTCATAGGCCTGCGCTTTGGTCTTGCCGAAGATGAGGTGCGGCTCGTTCAGCCCGCCGAGCGCGGCGATGCGGTCGAGCAGATCGTCGGCGATGCCATGCACGACCTGCCGGATGTCGCCGTGCACATTGGCGTGCAGCCCGCAAAAATTGGTGACGCCCGCGGCCGTTCCCATGCCGCCGAGAAAGCCGTAGCGCTCGATCAGAAGCACGGTGCGGCCAAGCCTTGCCGCTGCGGCGGCCGCTGCAATCCCGGCCGGCCCGCCGCCGATTACGGCAATGTCGAACTCGCCAAAGACCGGAATGCTGCGCGCGGGCTCGACGATGTCGGGCTCGACGATGTGATGCGCGCCACCTTGCTCAGTCACCCTCGACCTCCCGTCCTCGCGCTCTCCGGCGCGGTCGGATGAGAGCTTACATATCGCGTTTTGAAGTAGAATACGGCAAGATGTGTAAGCATCTAGCGTAAAACGCGTTAAATCGATGGACACTTACCTCAATTTCAAAGCGTTCCAGGCCTCGGTCCGCTGCGGCAGCTTTTCCAAGGCTGCGCGCGAACTCGGGCTCGCGGTGTCGGTCGTGACCAAGCGCGTCAACCAGCTCGAGCATCAGTTGCAGGCCACCTTGTTGGAGCGGACCACGCGCCGCCTGACGCTGACCGAAGCTGGGCGCAACTATCTCGAACGCTCGCGCCCGCTGCTCGCCGAATTCGACGACCTGCTGAAAGGCCCAGCACGCAATCCCGGCGACATCGGCGACTTCCTGCGCGTGAAGGCGCCGACCTCACTGACGCTGTTTCATCTCCGGAAGGTCTTCGCGGCCTATCAGGCCGAATTCAGCAAGGTGCGCCTCGAGATCGTGCTGATGGATCGCGCTGTCGACCCGGTGCAGGAAAATTTCGACGTGTCGATCGGCGCGCATTGGGATCTGTCGTTCGCGGGCGTGATCGAGCGGCCGCTCTGTCCGTTGCGCCGGATCGTGTGCGCATCGCCTGAATATGTTGCGCGGCGTGGCGCGCCTGAGCATCCGCGCGACCTGACCGAGCATGATTGTCTGAGCTTCATTCCGACAGGCAATGTCTGGTCGTTCGAACATCGTCACGGCCCGATTGCGATCGAAGTGACGCCGCATCTGGCGTCGAATGACGGCCAGTTGCTCGTCGACGCGGCGGCCAACGGGCGGGGCATAACGGTGGCTTCGACTTACATCGTTCGGGATCTGGTTCGCTCGGGGCGCCTGCTTCCGCTGCTGACCGGCTTTCCGATGCCGACGCTATGGATCAAGGCGGTCAGTCCCGCGCGCCGCGCGACGGCTCCTGCGGTAACCGCGTTGATCGACCGGCTGGAAGCTTTCCTGTCGCCGGTGCCGCCGTGGGATGCGTGACGGGACGCGTGAACGTCCTTTAGCCAGGAATGCCCAAATCCGGGAACGCGTCCGGGTGGCGGGCTAGAATCGACCGGGCGTGGCGGGAATCATCGTCCATCCGGCGGATCAACTCCTCGACGCTGTCGAAGTGAAGCTCGGGCCTGATCCAGCCGACGAAGGCGACGTCGAGGACCGCGCCGTAGAGGTCGCCGGAGAAGTCGAACAGAAAGATTTCGAGCAGCACCGCGCCGGTGTCGAACATCGGGCGGCGGCCGAAGTTCGCCACGGCGTCATAGAGCTGGCCGCCGACGCTGACGCGCACCGCATAGACGCCGTATTTCAACCCGCAATCGGGTTCAAGGCGCAGGTTCGCGGTCGGATAGCCAAGCTCGCGGCCGCGCTTGTCGCCGTGCACCACCTGGCCGGTGACGAACCACGGATAGCCGAGCAAGTCGGCGGCTTCGCCGACGCGCCCGGCCGTGAGCGCGTCGCGGATCGCGCCGGATGACACGCGCTTGCCGTGTAACTGATAGGGCGGCACCACATCCACGGTGAAACCGTGCTGGTTGCCCTGCGCCTCGAGGAATTCCGGCGTGCCGCGGCGGTCCTTGCCGAAGTGAAAGTTGAAGCCGATCACCGCGCCGGTGATGGCGAAGCGGTCGACCAGAATGTCGGAGACGAACTGCTCGGCGGAGAGATTGGCGAGCGCCGCGTTGAAGGTAAGGAGGATCGCGCCGTTGAGGCCGGTCGCGGCGAGAAGCCGCAGCTTCGCCGCTTCGGGACTCAGCAGAAACGACGGTGCGTCGGGCTGAAAGAAACTGCGCGGGTGCGGTTCGAAGGTCAGGACCGAGGCGGGCCGGTGCGCAGCGTGTGCGCGCTCCATCGCGGTCGCGATCACGGCGCGGTGGCCGCGATGCACGCCGTCGAAGTTGCCGATTGCAACCACCGCGCGGCGAAGACGGTCGAGATTCGGCCCCGCATCGCGGACGACGACGAAGGGCGACTGCATCGGGAAGGGCTCGATCCGTAAGAGAGAATGGCTGGTGGCGTTCGTTTCGGATGTGCAGCGCGGCAAGTCAAGGCCGCCAACTCTGATCGAGTGGCTAACGATGTGTTTAAGCCTACAGCAGAGTGGTTATTGCCACATTTACCACCGTGACAATCGCAGTAACTATTCGTCCGAGGTTATTGGTTCCAATTAACGGGATGTTCAACCGCGTTTTGTTAGGTTTCTCGCGTGTTGGGTGGGGGGAGTACTGGCCGCGGAGCCGGGCTCGCTTCCCTATTTCGACCATGACGCCGGCGGCCGAGTCACCACCGTCCGGGGCGTGCGTCACCAGGAGGGGACTATGGCCGTCGACTTGTCGATGCCAATTCTTGTTGTCGATGATTACAACACGATGATCCGGATCATCCGCAATTTGCTGCGGCAGCTCGGATTTCAAGACATTGACGATGCGAATGACGGGACCGCCGCGCTCGCCAAGATGCGCGACAGGAAGTACGGCCTCGTGATTTCCGATTGGAATATGGAGCCGATGACCGGCTACGAGCTGCTCAAGCAGGTTCGTTCCGACCCGGAGCTGAATACGACCCCGTTCATCATGGTCACCGCCGAGTCGAAGACCGAGAACGTGATCGCGGCCAAGCAGGCCGGCGTGAACAACTATATCGTCAAGCCGTTCAACGCCGACACGCTGCGGACCAAGATCGACGCGGTTTTCCCGAGCGCTGCGGCTTAGTTCACTCACGAATTTCGAAGCTTGCCGTCCCCGCGAATGCGGGGACCCATAACCACGAATCCGGGTTATGGGTCCCGGCGCGCTTGCGTTTTGCCGTGACGAGAGCTGGCGCCACAAAAAATTTTAATGGAGCACAAAAATCACCACGCCAGCCGGCTCATCACCGCCTTGGGCGCGATGCCGGCGTCGGCGAACATCTTGTTGAGCGCCGTGAGGTCGGGCGCGTCGCGGTGGCCCAGCTCCTCGGCATGGATGCCGGCGGTGACAAACAGGCAGTCGAGGCCGAATTGCGCGGCGCCGGTGAGATCGGTGCGGACCGAGTCGCCGATCGCGATGATGCGATTGAGCGCAGGCGCTTTACCGCGCGCTTTGGTCACACGCAGCATCGCTTCGTCGTAGATCGGCCGGTAGGGCTTACCGCAATAGGTCACCTCGCCGCCCATGTCGCGGTAGAGGTCGGCGAGCGCGCCCGCGCAATAAACGAGTTCGTGGCCGCGCTCGACCACGACGTCGGGATTGCCGCAGACCATGAACAGGTTGCGCTTGCGGATGATTTCCAATTCGGCGCGGTAGTTCTCGGCGGTCTCGATGGTGTCGTCGCGCAGTCCGGTGCAGACGACATAGTCGGCCCGCTCCATCGGCACGAAGGTGAGGCCGAGGCCGTCGAAGATCGGCAGGTCGCGCTCAGGGCCGATGTGGAAGACGTTCTTGCCCGGCCGCGCCGCCATCACAGCGCGCGTGACGTCACCCGATGACACGATGCCGTCATAGGCCGTGCGCGGCACATTCAGCTTGTCGAGGAACTTGGTCACCACCGCGCCGGGGCGCGGCGCGTTGGTGATGAGGATCACGGTGCCGCCTTGTGCGCGGAAGCGCGTCAGCGCGTCGCAGGCGGCAGGCGTGGCGGCGACGCCGTTGTGAATGACGCCCCACACGTCGCTCAGAACGGCGTCGTATCCGCCGGCCAGTGTGGAGAAGCGGTCGGTAAACGCGGAGATGCGGGTCAAAGGGCTGCGGCGCTCTGTGGTGGCTGGTCGCGCGACTTATCCGACGATGCGATGCCGCGTGCAATGCCTTCGGCACGCTCCGATTGCAGGGCTTCCGCGCGCACCGGGCGGGGCGGCGAGAACAGCGGGCCCTGGCCGAAGCGGAGATCGTAGTCGAGGAGATCGACCACCTGATTCTCGGCCTCGATCTGGTCGGCGACCAGTGCGATGCCGAAACGGTTGAGCAGGTCGGACAAATCCGCCGCGTGGATATCGCCGACGGGCGCGGACGCCTGGCCGAGCAGCAGCGCCGCGGGCGCGCGCACAAAGCGGATGCCGCGGTCGGCGAGATCGCGTGGTTCCATGCGCAGGTCGGTGACGCGGCCCATTGAGAAGCGGAAGCCGAGTTCGCGGAGCGCCGCGAGGCTTTCCTGTTCGAGCGGGCCCATGCCGCGCCACGCCGCCTGATCGAGCTCAAGGATCAGCGAGGGCGCAATCGCGCGGTTGGCGTCCATGAACTGCGACATCTGCGGGAACAGGCCCGGATCGTTCAGCGTCGCGGCGGAGATGCCGCAGAACAGGCCGATGTCGCGGTTCTTCAGGAGCAGACGTCGCACCACCTGCACGCAGCGGAGCAGGAGGATGTTATCGATGCGCGGCATCAGCGCCTGCGCCTCGGCGATCTCCTTGAAGTGCGAGGGCTTGATGGTGTCGCCGTCTTCGCTGCGCAGCCAGGTGACGGCTTCGTAGTAGCGCACCTTGCGCTGCGGCAGCGTCACGATCGGCTGGAGATAGAGGTCGATGCGGGCGGCATCGACCGCGGCGCGGATGGAGACGGCGAGTTCCTCGCGCGTCATGCCGAGATCGGTGTGGTGGGGCGGCTGGCCGCCGCTCGGGCCTTCGGCGGCAACAGACGCTTTGGCTGGCGCGGGCTTCATGCCGCCGGCGAGCCTGCTCTCGTGCTCGGCCACGGTTTCAGCAAGCTCATGGACGAGCGTGCTGAGTTCCGCGAGTTCGGCGGTGACAGGCGCGGTGGCGGCGCGGACCTTTTCGGCGCTGTCGTCGGAGCCTCTGCCGCCTCCTCTCAGCTCGAGTGCCTGTACGCGGCGGCCGATTTCGGCGACCTGGCGGGCGAGGTCGCCGGTGCCGCGCGAGAGGTCGGCGATCTGGCCGCCGAAATCCGAGCGGTCGCGCAGGCGGGTGGTCACCGCGTTGTAGAGGGCGAGGCCCGCGAGGGTCACCAGCGCGGCAATCGCCGCTTCCGAGCCGCTCAGGCCGAACATGAGGTAGAGCACGGCGCCAAACGACGCCGCGATCAGCACCATGCAGACGGCGATGAAAATGGCTCCAAGGCGCAGCATGCGCTTTCCAGATGGAAACCGGGCGCTGATTCGCCCACCCCTGATCAATGTCTATGACGCCCAGCCGCCGCGCAAGCGACCTCCTTGACCTGATCCCGCCCGAAAGCGCATACCGCCGCGATTCCTTGCGCCACCTGAGCCGCCGAGACCGGCCCAAAAGAAGGCGATGTGACAGTGGGATTGGTCTCCGCGGTTGAGCAACGTCCCGGCACGGTTTTCGCAATTTTTGCGGCCCTGCACCTCCTGGTGTGGAGCGCGCTGCCGGCCACTCTTTATCCCAACCTGCCGCTCGACCTGATCGAGGCGCTGACCTACGGCCGGGAGTGGCAGCTCGGCTACGACAAACTGCCGCCACTGCCGTGGTGGCTCGTCGAGACGATGCACCGGGCGTTCGGGCCGGACCTGTTTTATTATGTGCTGGCGCAGGTCGCGGTGCTCACCGGCTTTGCCGCGGTCTGGGCGATGGCGCGGCGGCTGACCAGCGCCACGGGTGCGCTGGTGGCGCTGCTGATCCTCGACGGATTGCACTACGTCCATTTCACCGCGGCGAAGTTCAACCACGACGTCATCCAACTGCCGTTCTGGGCGCTCGCGAGCTACGCCTACTGGGCGGCGCTCAAGCGCGGGCGGATGGTGCATTGGGTCGTGCTGGGCCTCGCGCTCGGCGTGTCGCTGTGGGCGAAGTACTTCGTCGTCGTGCTCGCCGCGCCGCTCGCGCTGTTCGCGCTGTTCGACCGCGACGCACGGAAGTGCCTTGCGACGCCGGGGCCTTATGTCGCGGCGGTGGTCGCGCTCGTCGTTGCGTCGCCGCATCTGTGGTGGCTCGTTCAGAACGATTTCCTGCCGTTCAAATATGCCGAAGCGCGTTCGGTGCCGTCGCGCGGGCTGATCGATCACGTGTGGCACCCGCTGCAATTCGCGGTCGGGCAGCTCGCGTTCATCCTGCCGGCACTGATCATCGCGCTGCCGCTGGTGTTTCCGCGCGGCGAGAAGGCGAAGGGCGCGGCGGACGATTTCGACAAGCGCATCGTGACGCTGCTGGCGTTCGGACCGGCGTTGACTGTCGTTGTGATGTCGCTCGTGAGCGGACGTGGCACGATCGCGATGTGGGGCCATCCGCTGTGGATGTATCTCGGACTGTGGATCGTGCTGGTGCCGGGCGCGGCGCTCGACCGGCTGCGCTTCGTCAAGATCGCGACGACCTGGGCGATCGTGTTCACGATCTTTGCGGCGGTGTTCTTCGCAAGCTACGCGATCATGCCGCTCTATGATGGGCGCTACCGTGCGGTGTTCTTCCCCGGCGACAAATTGGGCGCGGAGCTGTCGACGCGCTATCGCGCACTGACTCAGCGCCCGCTTTCTTACATCATCGGATCGATGTGGGTCGGCGGCAACGCCGCGCATTATTCGCCGGACCACCCGCGGGTGCTGATCGACGGCCGCCCGAGCCGAGCGCCGTGGATCGATCTCGGCGACATGCTGGCGAAGGGGGCCGTGATCATCTGGACGTCGGGCGACGGCGATGTGCGCACGGTGCCGCCCGCGTTCCGCTCGGTCGCCGAATACGCCGAGGTGCAGGAGCCGTTCACGCTGCCGTACCGGCGCGGGCAGGGCGAGGTGCAGTTCGGCTGGGCGGTGCTGAGGCCAAGGCCTGCGGTGGCGCTGGCAAAGTGACTCACTGAACGCAGTCACACACTCCGCTGTCATTCCCGCGAAAGCGGGGATCCAGATCTTCTTCGCAAATACAAAAATCGGTGGTTATGGGTCCCCGCGTTCGCGGGGACGACAGCAACATAGACTGCCTTAAGCGACCGCCTTCACGACCTTCCCGATCTTCTCGAAAATCTCGCCGATCTGGCTTTCGCTGACGATCAGCGGCGGCGTCACCGCGATGGAATCGCCGACGATGCGGAACATGATGTTCTCGTCGTGGAAGCCGCGCTCCATCGCCTCGTAGCCGCGCTTGCCGACCGCATCGGGCTTCGACGCGAGATCGAGCGCCGCGGTGATGCCGACGCAGCGGATGTCGAGCACGTTCGGCAGCCCCTTCAACGACATCGCCGCGTCGTACCACATCGGCTCAAGCTTCTTGGCACGCGCGAACAGGTCCTCGTCGCGGTAGAGATCGAGCGTCGCAAGACCCGCGGCGCAGGCGAGCGGATGCGCGGAGTATGTATAGCCGTGGAAGAACTCCACGACATGCTCCGGCCCGTGCATGAACGCGTCGTAGATCCCCTTGCGGCAGATCACGCCGCCCATCGGCACGGAGCCCGAGGTGACGCCCTTCGCGAAGGTGATCATGTCCGGGATGACGCCGTAGCGCTCAGCGGCGAACGCGTGACCCATGCGGCCAAAGCCGGTGATGACCTCGTCGAAGATCAAGAGGATGCCATACTTGTCGCAAATCTGGCGGAGTCGCTTGAGGTAGCCCTTCGGCGCGGGCAGCACCGCGGTCGAGCCGGCCATCGGCTCGACGATCACGCCCGCGATCGTCACATCGGAATGCAATGCGATGATGCGCTCCAGCTCGTCGGCGAGATGCGCGCCCCATTCCGGCTCGCCTTTGGAGAATGCCTGATGCTCGCGGTTGTACGTGTGCGGCAGATGATCGACGCCCGGCATCATCACGCCGAAGGCCTTGCGGTTGTTGGCAAGCCCGCCGACCGCCATGCCGCCGAAGCCGACGCCGTGATAGGCGCGCTCGCGGCCGATGAAGCGCGTGCGCTGGCCCTGGCCGCGCGCGACCCAGTAGGCGAGCGCGATCTTCAGCGCCGTGTCGGCGGCCTCCGAGCCTGAGTTGCAGAAGAACACATGGTCGAGATCGCCCGGCGCGAGCGCGGCGATGCGGCTCGCGAGCTCGAAGGCGCGCGGATGGCCGAACTGGAAGGTCGGTGCGAAGTCGAGTTCGGCGGCTTGGGCCTGGATCGCGCGGACGATGGGATCGCGGTTGTGGCCGGCGTTGGTGCACCAGAGGCCCGCGGCGCCGTCCAGGATCGCGCGGCCGTCCGGCGCGTAATAGTGCATGTCCTTGGCGCGGGCGATCAGCCGCGGCCGGGCCTTGAAGGCGCGGTTCGCGGTGAACGGCATGAAGAAGGCTTCGAGGTCGTTCGGCACCGCGGTGGTGACGGAGGATTTCTGGGCCGATGTCGGTGCTGGGGCCATGGTGCCGCCTCGTTGATGAATGCTTGCGTTGGATTATCCGCTTTCGCCGTAGATGACAAAAGAGGGGGGCGCTGGTACCAACCCAGCAATCCCATCAATCAATATTGACTGTTCGACATGGCCGACAAACCTCAAAAACTAAAAGCGCGCCTGCCGCGCGGGCTGGCCGATAGGGGTCCGGCCGAGATCGCGGCAACGCGCCAGATGACCGACGCGATCCGCGCGGTCTATGAGCGCTACGGCTTCGAGCCGGTCGAGACACCGGCGATCGAATACACCGACGCGCTCGGCAAGTTCCTGCCCGACACCGACCGCCCGAACGAAGGCGTGTTCTCGTTCCGCGACGACGACGAGCAGTGGATGTCGTTGCGCTACGATCTCACCGCGCCGCTCGCGCGCTACGTCGCGGAGAATTTCCAGCATCTCGCGATGCCCTATCGCAGCTATCGCTTCGGCTGGGTGTTCCGCAACGAGAAGCCGGGTCCGGGCCGCTTCCGGCAGTTCATGCAGTTCGATGCCGATACGGTTGGCTCGGCGTCCGTGGCTGCTGATGCTGAGATTTGCATGATGGCGGCGGACACGATGGAGGCGCTCGGGATCAAACGCGGCGACTACGTGGTGAAGGTCAACAACCGCAAGGTACTCGATGGGGTGCTGGAGGCTATCGGTCTCGGTGGCGAGAAGAATGCGGGGAACCGGCTTACGGTGATGCGTGCCATCGACAAACTGGATCGGCTTGGCGTTGATGGCGTGAAGCTTTTGCTTGGCGCCGGTCGCAAGGATGAGAGTGGAGACTTTACCAAAGGCGCAGGACTTTCGGAGAAGCAGATCGCAATCACGATCGCGGTTGTGACAGCGAAAGACGTGTCGAGCCTTAGACAGATACTTGACCAAGTCACTTCAGATACCGGCGGTGTTGCAGATGCTCACGGCGGAATGGGGCATTTGCTCTATGATGACGCCGTCAATGAAATGCTTGAACAGTTTGAGCCTTTGGTGCGGTCCGCAGGATATGGGGTTGATCGAATAAAATTCGATCCGACCGTCGTCCGTGGCCTCGAGTACTACACCGGCCCTGTCTACGAAGTAGAACTCCTTCTCGAAACGAAAGACGAGAAGGGCCGTCCGGTGCGCTTCGGCTCGGTCGGCGGCGGCGGGCGTTACGACGGACTCGTGTCGCGCTTCCGCGGCGAGCCTGTGCCGGCGACCGGCTTCTCCATCGGCGTGTCGCGCCTGCAAGCGGCGCTGACGATGATTGGCAAGCTCGATTCAAAACCCGCGCCGGGGCCGGTGCTGGTCACGGCGTTCGACCGCGACCGCGTTGCTGACTATCAGAAGATGGTTGCCGAGCTGCGCAATGCTGGCATCCGCGCCGAACTTTATCTCGGCAATCCGAAGCACAGCGTCGGCCAGCAGTTGAAATACGCAGACAAGCGCGGTGCGCCCTGCGCGATCATCCAGGGCGGTGACGAGAAGGCCAAGGGCGAGGTGCAGATCAAGGACCTCATCCTCGGTGCGACGCTGACGGACACCAAGGACCGCGAGGAATATCTGAAGAAGCAGGCCGAGGCGCAGTTTGCGGTGAAGGAAAGCGAATTGGTCGAAGGCGTGCGGCGGGTGCTGGCAAAGCACAAGATCAGTTGGTCATAGCGGCGCTTCTCGAGAAATGTTCCTAGCTCTCCGCAATTTCCGGCGTCATGCCCGGCTTTGTGCCGGGCATCCACGTCTTTTTTAGTCTCAGAAAAAGTAAGTCGTGGATGGCCGGGACAAGCCCGGCCATGACGCTTGGATAGAACGGCGCGTCATACATCCAGTAGTGTTCGTTGAAAGAACTATGCCGGCGCGACGCCCGGCGCCTTCACCATATTCACTGCCGGCGTGACATCGATCTGGTGCCCCAGCACCTGCTCGGCGATGTCGAACGAGTCCATGATCGAGCGATAGGTCGCGATCTTGTCCTGGCGGAACACGAAGAACTCGGCGCGCTGATAGCTGATCGTCCGCCCGGTGCGGTTCTGTGTCGATGTGATGCGGTTGAACACCGCCGCTCGGTCGTCATCGACCAGAAGCTCTTCGATGGAACATTTGGACACCGTGATGCACGACGGCGCGATGCGGCACATCACGTCGATGGCGGCGGCCTTGCCGCGCCATTGTCCGCAGAACGGGATCAGATCGACCGGCCCGGTGATCCACCAATCGACATCGTCGTGGAGAAAGCGGCCGATGATGTTGGGATCGCGCGACATTCGCGCGTCATAGAAGTCCCGTACAAGCTGCTTCGAGACGGTCACGGGCATCGCGACTCCCCACCCGCGAAGTGTGGTGGGTCGCGGGTAAAAAAACCAATAATCGCCTACCGCTTGGTCAGCCGCGCGGTTCGCGGCCTCTGAGAATTTTTTGCTCCGACCGCTCTTTGACGGAACGCGCTTGAGGTTTCGCGAGTTGGCTCACCGGTTCACCACCCACAAACAAGAAAACGCCATGCATTCCCGATGGGAGAAAGCCATTCCGCAGGCCATGCAGCAGCATGGCGGGCGGAACCGCGCCCACGTCGCGTGGCCCGTGGAGCCGCCGCCCGCCGAACGCCGGCAATACTCGCTTGAGTTGAAGCGGGACGACGCGCCGGCTAAGGAGCCGCAAGTCTCTGACGATTCTGGCTCTGAAGATTCTAAAACGCCGGCGTCTTGATCGCGGGCCCTGCGCTCACGGGCGCAGGCGTGTCTGAGACATCGATCTCGTGGCCGAGCATCTGCTCGGCGGCGTCGAAGCTGTCGATGATGCAGCGGAACTGCACCAGTTTCCCCTCGCGAAAGCGCATGAGCTGGGCGCACTGATAGCTGATCGTGCGTCCCGTGGTGCGCTGCACACCGATCACGCGCGTGCGGGTGATCGCCTTGTCGCCGTCCACCACAATATCGTCGACGATGATATTGGTCGGCTTGAAGATCGCCGGCCCTCGCTCGACGAGCCCGTGGAGCACCGCCTCCTTGCCGCGCCGGTATCCGGCGTAGCGCAGGATATCGACCGGGCCGGACATCGACCATTCGATGTCGTCGTCCATGAACGCGCCGATTTTGACGGGGTCGTAGGACACCCGCGCCTCGAAGAAGGCGCGCACGAGTTCGTGCGAAACAGACGTTGCCATTGCAGCCCCCGCACCTCGTCATCAGGAAACAAGGCGCGGGTTAAGAAACGGTCAAGTATGTTTGCGGGCGCTGACCCGCCTTTAGTATTTCACGCTCGCGAACACCCGCACGTTGGCGCCCGGCAGCAGCACCTGATCCTTCGTGAATGAGACGTGGTTCCGGATGTTCTCATTCAACAGGTTGTTGCCGACAATACCCATCGTGATCTGTTGAATGCCGGTGGGATCGTTCTTCAGCCGCTTGGTCTTGCTGAGTTCCACCTTGAGATTGTTGTAGCCCGCGGTCGGGGTTTCGCCGACGACCGCAATGTTGTTCTGCGCGAAGGCGTGGAGCAGGCTCACGCGCGCCAGCCACTCGTCGCTACGGAAATAGACGCCAGCGCCGGCCCGCTGCGGCGGGATGCGCGGCACGTTGGTTCCATCGGTGAAGGTGGCGCGCACGATGTCGTACTGGCCGTCAACGCCCCAGAAGCCGCCCCAGGCGGGAACGAGATCCCACTGGAACTGGAACTCGCCGCCGCGGAAGGTGGCGTCGCGCTGGGCGTAGACCGCCTGGTTCAACTCCTCGTCGCCGGCGTTCTGGCCGCAGCTCGTCTCGTTGCACTGCTGGCCGGTCAGATTGCGGTAGATGAAGTTGTTGAAGCGCGTGTAGTAGCCGGTGAGCTCGAAGCGGAACGGGCCTTTCGCGCGCCGCAGTCCCGCCTCGACCGACTTCGCGGTTTCGATGTTCAGGTTCGGATTGCCGATGTCGAAGGTCCCGGTCGCGTCATGCGGTCCGCGCGAGAACAGTTCCGGTGCGCGCGGCGCGCGTTCGACATACTGGCCGGTGAGGCTTGCGGAGAGGTCCCACGGCAGATCTTGGATGAAGCCGATGCTGCCGCTCTTGGGCGCGAAGGTGCGCTCGCGTGATGTACTTGGCGAGAGACCGGACACATCGAAGACGTTGGAGGGAAAATCGATTGCGCTGCCCGAGACATTGGTGCGCTCGATGCGGCCGGCGACCTGGGCCTTCAGCGTGTTGGTGAGCTTGAACTCGTTGAAGATATAGCCCGCGATCAAGGCGGTGCGGTTCGGATCGAACAGGCCGTTGAGGATGCTGCCGGGATCGTCCGGGCTCGGCGCGGCGAGCTGCTGGTGCCAACCCTGCACGCCGAGCGCCGTGGTCATCGTGGCGAAGGGCAGCGTCACGGGCGCGAGCTGGACTTCGGCGCGGCCTTCGAACTCCTTGTTGGTGAAGGTTTGGCGCACGCCGTCGGTCGCGGCGTTGGTGGGATCGGCGAGGCCGATCTCGTTGTGCTTGTAGTCGGTGTAGCCCAGCCAGAAGCGGACCGCATCGACCGCGGACGAGGAGGGGCGGTATTCGCCTTTGCTCGTCACTTTCGTTTGTTTCATGTCGATGCGCGTGCCGTGGTCTTCGCCGTCGATGCCGGGGATGTGGTAGAGGCTGTTGAACTGCGAGACGGCCATGCCGACGAAGCCGCCGTCAAAGATGTAGGAGCCGCCGACGGCTTGTCCGTCCGCGCGTGAAGCGGTGTTGGGCTGCTTGCCGTTGAAGTTGCGCGTGTTGTCGAACAGGTATGGATAGCTCGGGATGCGGTAGTCGTTGGCGTTGCGGCCGTAGGCATCGGCGTGGAAGGCGAAGTTGCCCTTGCCGGCGTCGAGCAGCATCGAGCCTTCGAGGCCGCGATCGACGGACGAAGCGGCGCCGTTGAACTCGGCAGAGAAGCCGCGCTGGGGGATTGCGGTCGGGATGCGGTTGTTCTGAGCATCGACCACGCCGCCGATCGCCTGGGAGCCGTAGCGCAGGGTCGCGGGACCACGGATGACTTCGATCTGACGTGCAGCCAACGGATCAATGGGAACACCGTGGTCTTCACCCAGATCGGATGCGCCGTTCGAGCCGATGCCGCCCTCCTGTACGCGCACGCGATGCATGTCGAGGCCGCGCACGATGGGTCGGCTCGATGCGCCGGGCGCGAAGCTCGAGCCGACGATGCCGGGCTTCGAGGACAGCACGTCGCCGAGCGTGGTGCCCGTGCTGCGTTGGATCTCTTCGGTCGGCACAACCGTGACCGTCGCGAACTGGTCGGTAACGATCGGCAACTCGCCCTGCATCGGCTGCGGCGCAGCAGGGGCCGGCGTTGCATCGCTTGGCGGCGCGGCGCGGCGCACGATGGGGCTTGGGGCGCGCACGGTGATTTGTGGCAAGTCCATCGAGGCTTGCGCGATGGCATCGGCACAGCCGAACGCAACCAGGGCCGAGTGGCCGAGAACAAAGGCACGAAGAATCCGAATTGACATGACAGTCCCCTGACAACGCATCCAAGCCCGGCGGCGCGCGCGAACGGGCGCGGCGTCAGCCGGGTGCGGCTCAAAGCGATGTCAGGCGGCGGGAGGTGCGCGGGATCGGAACGCAGACGGCAGCGGTTTGACAGTGATCCGTTCTGAGGCGAACGCCTGTTCCGTGGTGCGCGAAACAAGCGCGAACGGAATGCCGGGCGGCGCGGCCGTCTGCGCCGTACCGACCATCTGGTTGAGGATGCAGATCGCGCAGACAGCGTCGGCGTGATCCTTGTCTTGATCCTCATTTTGGCCGCGCTGCGGGTCGACCGCTGCGGCTTGCTGCTCGCCTCCGGGAATGGCGGCGAGGTCCGAGACGGCCGGCAACGGTGCCCGCGCTTCGTCGCCGTGCAGGTCCTTCAGGTGAACGTGCCCGAAGGACACAACGAGCTGCACAAGCAGCGCGAACAGCGCCACCCATGCCGAAGCCCGACCCTGAGACCTGAACCAACGCATCTGCGCGAAATACCCAACCGGCCCGCGATCCCGCCAAGGGTGGCGGGCAACGGGGGAAATGTAACATTATAACATTCCCGCCCGTCAAGGGCCGGGTGGGGAGAACCTGTTAACCGCGCAAATAAGGCCTCAAGCCATTCCCAGGCTGCATTAAGCCCGCCGGGCGGATGTCGTCGAATCCTTAAGGCGGCCGTGCTACAGGGTCCGCGAACGAGAAAAACCGCGTCAAACCGATGGGCCATGGCCACGCCAACGAAAACATCGAAGCCCGATGCACGGGCCGAGGCGCTCGTCGCCGCTTTTGAGCGCGCGGGCTACCGCAACGTCGCGCCTGCGATCCTCCAGCCTGCCGAGCCGTTCCTCGACCTGTCGGGCGAGGACATCCGCACGCGCATGTATCTCACCACCGACCCGGAAGGCCGCGAACTGTGCCTGCGGCCGGACCTGACCATTCCGGTGTCGTGCGACTACCTGGCCTCGCCGGAAGCCGGTGCGCCGCAGGGCTTCTGCTATCTCGGTTCGGTGTTCAGGAGCCGCGGCGTCCAGCCGTCGGAGTTTTTGCAGGCCGGTATCGAGTCGTTCGGCCGCACCGACACATCGGCAGCCGACGCCGAGATGCTCGCGCTCGGGCTTGAGGCGACCACGCACTACGGCATCGCCAATCACGAGATCCGCATGGGCGATGTCGGATTGTTCTCCGCGCTCGTCGCCGCGCTCGACCTTGCGCCGGCGTGGAAGCGGCGGCTGGTGAAGGACTTCAACCGCAAGACCTCCCTCGCGCACGACCTCGATCGTCTGACGCTCTCCGCCGCCGACAAGCGCCCTGAATATCAGGGAGTGCTCGCGGCGATGGCGGGCTCAGATCCGAAGGCCGCGCATGCGCTCGTCACAGACTTGCTGTCGATCGCGGGCATCAGCACGGTCGGCGGACGTTCGGTCGGTGAGATCGCGGAACGCTTCCTTGAGCAGGCCGCACTTGGCTCCGCCAATGCGCTGCCGCGCGAGACGCGCGCGCTGATCGAAAAATTCCTCGCCATCTCCGGCGATCCGGATGCGGCGGCGGTTGATCTGCGTGCACTCGCCTCCGACAGCAAGATCGATCTCTCTGCCGCGCTCGATCTGTTCGAGAGCCGCGCGGGCTTCCTCGCCGCGCGTGGTGTCGATGTTGCGCGCATCAAATTCTCGACCGCGTTCGGCCGCGGCCTCGACTACTACACGGGCTTCGTGTTCGAGCTGCACGAGGCGGGCGGCACCAATGGCCCGCTGGTCGCCGGCGGCCGCTACGACGGCCTGCTGACTCGGCTGGGTGCCAAGAACGCAATCCCCGCGGTCGGTTTCGCGGTGTGGATCGAGCGCGTCGGCGCATTGGGGGCCACGTCATGAGCGGGCCTTTCGTGATCGCGGTGCCTGCCAAGGGCCGCTTGCAGGAAAACGCGGAAGCGTTCTTCGCCAACGCCGGCATAAAGCTCGCGAAACCCGGCGGCGCGCGCGATTATCGCGGCACCATTCCGGCTCTGCCCGGCGTGGAAGTGGCTTATCTCTCGGCCTCCGAGATCACGACGCAGCTTGCGGCCGGCGCGGTGCACATGGGCATCACCGGCGAGGATCTCGTGCGCGAGATGATCGCGGATGCGGACCAGCGCGTCGTACTGGTCGAAGGTCTCGGCTTCGGCTTCGCCAACGTCGTGGTCGCGGTTCCGCAGGCGTGGATCGACGTGCGCAGCATGGCCGATCTTGACGACGTCGCGACCTCGTTCCGTCTGCGCCACGACCGCAAGATGCGCGTTGCGACGAAGTACGTGAACCTGACGCGCGGCTTCTTCGCGCAGCAGGGCATCGTCGACTACCGCATCGTCGAGAGCGCCGGAGCGACCGAAGGCGCGCCTGCGGCTGGCACTGCGGAGTTGATCGTCGATATCACGACGACAGGTACGACGCTCGCCGCCAATGCGCTCAAGATCGTCGAAGACGGCATCATGCTGCGCTCGCAGGCCAATCTCGTCGCGTCGAAGTCGGCGGCGTGGGGGCAGGCGGAACGCGACGTCGCGCGAAACATCCTTGACCGCATCGCCGCGCAAGCGCGGGCGAAGGCGGTTCGCGAGGTGCGCACGCGCTTCAAGAATTGCAACGACACGCTGTTTGCGCAGATGAAGGATCAGTTCGGCGCGGTGGCGCCGATCGGCGGGCCGACCTCGTCGGGCATGCTGACGTTGCACGTTCCGCCGGCGAAGGTTTACGGGCTTGCGAGCTTTCTGCGCGAGCACGGCGCCGACAGCATCATCGTCGCGCCGATCGAATACGTGTTCGCGCCGGACAATCCGCTCTACGAGAAGCTGATCGCTGGACTCTAATTCGCCTTCTTCGGGCGGAAGACGACGAAGTGCGACAGCGAGAAGTTGACGACGAATCCGACCAGGATCGCGATCAGCTTGGCGGCCCACACCTCGACGAACTGCACCGCGACCAGCACCGCCGTGGTGTTGGCGATGACACCCGCGATGCCGGATGCGACGAACGTGCCGTAGGCGCGCCAATGCAGCTTGCGGCCGGACTCCCGGGCAAAGGTCGTCATCGAATTCATGACGTAGGAGCCGGACACCGCGACCAGCCACGCGATGATGTTCGCCGGGATCAGCAGCCAGTTCTCCGGGGAGAGAAAGTTGAACGACGCAGCCAGCTTGTCCGCTGCGCTCACCACGCCGGGGGAGGAACTCAGCGCCGCCCGCGCCAGGAAGAACACGCCGTAATCGACCGCCGCGTTGACCACCCCGACCACGCCGAAGCTGACGGCCTTCAGCAGGAAGGCGCGCTCGTGCCAAGCCTGGAGCAGGCGGTCGAGGAGGGATTTCATCGGCTCCGCTTAGCCTTTTTCCCACCGCACTGCAAAGCGAGAGTGAGGCAAGTCACTGATATCCTGCGGCAATCGGGCTAAGAGCCGGTGGCGACAGGAAAGCTCCGTTGCGCTATAGATCGCCCGGACACGGAACAACAATGACAACGACCACCCCAAACCGGACCTCCACGGCAGACGCCGGCCTTTCCATCGTCGTGCCGGTCTACAACGAAGGCCGCGGGCTGAAGGCCTTCCATGCCCGGCTGGAGGACGTCGCGCGGCAGTTGCGCCAGAAGCGCGGGCTCGCGATCGAGGTGGTCTATGTGGACGACGGCAGCCGCGATGACAGCTTCGCGGTGGCGCAGACTCTTCCCGCCGAGGCGCTCGACGTTCAGGTGATCTCGCTGTCGCGCAACTTCGGCAAGGAGGCCGCGCTGCTGGCGGGTCTCGATCACGCGCGGCTCGGCGCGGTGCTGTTCATGGATGGCGACGGCCAGCATCCGCCGGCGCTGATCGACACGCTGGTCGGGCATTGGCTCGATGGCGGCTACGACGTGATCTACACCGCGAAGGCGCATCGCGCGCAGGAGCCGTTCCTGCGGCGGATGGGCGTGAAGGCATTCTACGGCCTGATCAACTGGGGCGCGCGGCAGAGAATTCCCGAAGACGCAGGCGACTTCCGCTTGCTGTCGCCCCGCGCAGCGGACGCGTTGCGCCGTCTGCCGGAGCGCAATCGCTTCTTCAAGGGACTGGCGAGCTGGATTGGCTTCAAGCAGTTGCGCGTGGACTACGAGCCCGCCGACCGCGAGCATGGCCAGACGAGCTGGAATATCTACAGCCTGGTTGCTCTCTCGATCGAAGGGCTCACCTCGTTCTCGGTCGCGCCGCTGCGGTTCGCGAGCTTCCTCGGCTTCCTGCTGGCGTTGAGCGCCCTCGTGTTCGGCGGGTTGATGCTTGTCGAAGCGCTATTCCGAGGCGTGTCGGTCGCCGGCTATCCGTCGGTGATCGTCGGTCTGATGACACTCGGCGGCGTGCAGCTCATCATGATCGGCGTGCTCGGCGAATACATCGGCAAGATCCTCGCCGAGCTGAAGGCGCGGCCGGTCTATTTCATCGCCGAGCATCAAGTGAAGACCGCGCAAGGGCGCGCCGATGCTCCGCCGCCGCGCGCGGCCGCGGAGTAACCTCTGGAGTAACCCGTGTCGGCCGAACGGCAAGTCGAAAGCGATCCGGCGGATGAGATGCTTCGTCCGATCCGGCTTTGCGCCGACGACTATGGGATTTCGTTGTCGGTCAACATGGCGATCCGCGATCTGATCACGATGCGGCGTTTGAACGCCACGTCGGTGATGGTGCTGGCACCGAGCTTCAACCGCTCCGAGGCGGCGTCGCTGAATGTCCTCGCCGCGGCGCGCCGTGTTGCGGTCGGCTTGCATCTGACATTGAGTGGCAAGTTCAAACCGATGAGTGCGGGGTTCGCGCCGCTAAACGATGGCGTGTTCCTGTCGATGAACGAGATGCTTGTGCGCGGCTTCATGCGGCGTCTCAATCGCAAGGCGCTGCGCGCCGAGATCGAAGCGCAGATCAAAGCATTCGCAACGGTGTTCGGACGGCCACCGGACTACATCGACGGCCATCAGCATGTGCATCTGTTCCCGCAGGTGCGCGACGAACTCCTTGCGGCGATGAAGGCGCTCGCGCCGGAGGCATGGGTGCGCCAATGCGGCCGCAACACGCCGCTGTCGAAGCGCTTCTCCGATCCCAAGGGGCTGGTGCTCGACGTGTTGAGCGCCACCTTCCGCAGGAAGGCTGCGGCGCTCGGCATCAAGGCCAACCCGGCGTTCGCCGGCACCTACGATTTCTTCGCTGACCCGGCGCCCGACTTCGCGGCGCTGTTCCCGGCGTTTCTCGAAGGCATGCCGGCGGGCGGGCTGGTGATGTGCCATCCCGGATTTGTCGATGCCGAGCTTGAACGCCTGGACCCGCTGACGACGCAACGGGAACGGGAATTCGCCTATTTCGCCGATGACGACTTCCCGGCCGTCTTGCGTCGCCATGGTGTCGCACTCGCCTGACAAGTTTGGTTTGGAACAAGGGCTTAGCGAGACCTTGCGATTTTTTGTCCACCTCCATTCCGTTCGCCACGCCGCTACCTACATTCCGCGCGACGGTTCAGGGACCGGATGAAGGGGCCAGGAGGAACGACCATGACTCCCCAAGAACGTAAGCTGCTCGACGAGCTGTTCGACCGGCTCGCTTCGCTGGAAAACAACCCGCGCGACCCCGACGCCGTGAAGGCGATCAACGATGGGTTGGAGCGCGCACCAAACGCGCTTTATCCGCTGGTGCAGAGCGTGCTGGTGCAGGACGAGGCGCTGAAGCGCGCCAACGCCCGCATTCAGGAGCTCGAAGGCGAACTCGGCATCCAGCCGGGACAGCCCGCGCAACAGCCGAGCTTCCTCGATCAGATGCGCGACAGCCTGTTCGGCAAGCCGGGCCAAAACCAGGGCTCTGTGCCGAGCGTGCGGCCGGGCGAGCGTCAGAGCCCGTGGGGCAATGCACAGCAGGGCGCTGGCTTCAATCAGCAGCCGCAGGCCGCGGCTCAGCCCTGGAACAACGCGCAACCGCAACCGTCGTCCGGAATCGGTGGCGGATCGTTCCTCGGCACGGCGGCAGCCACCGCGGCCGGCGTGGTCGGCGGTGCGCTGCTGATGAATTCGATCCGCGGCATGTTCGGCGGCGATCATCAGCGTCAGGCGTTCGGCGACACCAGCGGCGACCGCGGCACGCCGTGGGGCGGTGGCAACGACAGCGGCGGCGATCTCGCGCGTCAGGCCGGCATCAATGATATGGGCGGCGGCGGACGTTCCGGCTTCTTCGACAATGACGCGTCGCAGCGCGCGGGCTTGCTCGACGCGGACAATGATGTGGATGCCGATGATGGCGACTTCGACGTCAGCGGCGATTTCGGTGGCGACGGTGGAAGCGACAGCGCGTAAGCCGGAGTGCTTCTAAAGACAAAGGCCGCCCGTTTGGGCGGCCTTTTTCTTTTCGCTGGTCGTGCGGACTAGATCACGAGCACCTTGGTGCCGACCTTCACACGTTCGTAGAGATCGACGACATCCTCGTTGCGCATCCGGATGCAGCCGGACGACACGGCGGTGCCGATGGTCCAGGGCTCGTTTGAGCCGTGGATGCGATAGAGCGTCGAGCCGAGGTACATGGCGCGCGCGCCGAGCGGATTGTCCGGACCGCCGGCCATCCACGACGGCAGATCGGGGCGGCGCTGGAGCATCTCGGGCGGCGGCACCCAATCCGGCCATTCCTTCTTGGCGGTGATCGTCTTCATGCCGGCCCAGGTGAAGCCGGGCTTGCCGACGCCGATGCCGTAGCGCATCGCGGTGCCGTCGCTCTGCACGAGGAACAGGAAGCGGTTCGGTGTGTCGATGATGATCGTGCCGGGCTTCTCGTTGCCGGTGTACGGCACGATCTGCTTGGCGTACTTCGGATCCATCTCACGCCGCTCAGGCACCGCCGGCTCGTAGGAGGGCGTGCTGTAGGTCGTGCGCTGCATCTCGACCGGCGGGCGCGGAGGACGTCCGCCGTTGAACAGGAATTCGATGAAGCCGCCGCCGAGGTTCGGATCGGTTTCGGTCGCGGCGTAACGCACCGGTTGCTGCGCGGGCTGCGGCGCGATGTAGGACGGAGTGGTGGCTCGGGAGGTGTTGTAACGGTCGGCCTGAAGCGTCATCGGGTCCGCATGGGCCGCAGAAGAGATCGCGCTCAGAACGAGCGCGCCAAACGCTGCATGTTTCATTGACGTACTCTGCACTGGTTTCGTCGGCGGGATCACAACCCGCGTGGGGCCATTACATGGTGAAGAATTCGCTGATTGGTAAAAAGCTCCGCGCGCATCGTTCACGCAGCGGTGTTTGAACGCGGTTCGTCGAATTACGGTTTATTTTGAATAAATGACGAGGCGTCATGGTTAACCGCCGGTTTCATTTCAACCGCATGTAGCCAAGCAATTTAAGTGAACTCGATTTTAATTTGCGGCGTCCTATCAAAGCGCGGGGAAGTGGGGCGTCATGGCGGTTCAGCGCAAGGTTTTCCGCATCGAGCAAGGCACTTACGCCGGCGCGCGCAGTGCTCCGTCCGCTGTCGCGGTGGACGATACGCAGCGCCATCACGAATTCATGGCGGAGATCCGCGCGTTGCGCGCGATGATCGAGCCGCGCCAGAACGTCAGCCGCGACACGATGGATCGCGCGCGGGCGCAGATCGTGGAAGCGCAGGCTTACAAGCGCGAGCTCGATCTGATTTACGCCGCGGTGAAGCGCACCAAGCAGGAGATCGACACGATCAACGCCGGCGCCGTCGCGCGGACCGAGGCCGACCGCGCCGGGCAGGAGCTCAAGGCGATCGTCACCGGCACGGAGCAGGCGACGCAGTCAGTGCTGCAAGCGGCGGAGGAGATCGATCAGGCTGCGGCAACGCTGTCGGCGGTGGTGAAGGGCGGGCACGATCAGGGGCTGGTGCACGACATCCACGAGCGCGTGGTGCAGATCTACGAGGCGTGCAATTTCCAGGATCTCACCGGCCAGCGCGTCGCGAAGGTGGTGGCGACGCTGAAATACGTCGAGGATCACGTCGCGCGGCTGATGGAAATCTGGCAGAGCGTCGAGCAGTTCAAGCCGGTCGTCATCGAAGCGCTCGACGACGACCGCAAATTCCTCAATGGACCGAAGCTCACGGCTGATGAGGGGCACTGCTCGCAAGACGACGTCGATACGATATTCGTCAAGTGAACGGGCGTCACGCTTTCGGCGGCCGGATGGCGGCAAAGCACGACAGTGCAATCAGGGTGAAGCACGCGGCGAGCGCCAGCGCCGCGGAGTCCGACGCGCGTTCGATCGCGAAGGCGAGAATGAACGGCGCCATCGCCTGCATGATAAGCGAGGGGCCGGCGATGCGGCCAATGACGCGGCCGTAGCCCATCGGTCCGAACAGCGCGAGCGGCACCGCGCCCCGCGCGATGGTGACGAGGCCGTTCGCTGCGCCGAACATGATGGCGAAGGCGGTGGCGGTGACGGTCGAGATGCCGGCGATGGCGAGCATCGCGAACGCCGCGATCAGCAGCGAGACAGCGGCGCGGGCGATGACGAGCGGATGCAGATTGCGTCCGAACATGAATTCGCAGATGCGCGCTGCGACCTGCGCAGGGCCGAACAGGGTGCCGATGAGGACGACGGTTGCGGCATCTATGCCAGTGCGGCCGAAGATCGCGAGCAGGTGCGCGGAAAGCGCGGAGGGCACGAAGGCGTAAGAGGCGAAGGCGGCGACGACAAGAAGGAAAGCGACGCCCTGCGGCACAAGATGCGTGGGCGGTGCGGCCGCAACGCCATCCGTTTTCATCGCGGTGGCTGCGCGGGTCCGCGGCAGCGCAAAGAAATGCAGCGGCGCGCAGATGCACGCGAGCAGCGCCGCATAGACGAGATAGGTGCCGCGCCAGCCGACCGCGCCGATGAGGAGGTGCGTCGTCGGCCAGCCGACCGTGGAAGCGAAGCCGCCCGCGAGCGTCAGGATCGTGATCGGCGAGCGGGCGCCCGCGCCGAAGATGCGCCCGAGCGTCGCGAAGGCCGGATCGTACAGCGAGGCGGCGAGTCCGGCGCCGAGCAGCATCCAGACCGCGAGATAGGCGAGCGGATGCGACGCATGCACGAGGCCAAGAAGGCCGAGCGAACTGACGAGCGATCCGACGGTCATGACCACGTGGCCGCCGCGATGATCGATCGACCGGCCGACCGCTGGCGCGATCAGGCCCGCGACGAGAAGGCCAAGCGAGAAGCCGCCCATCGCGAAGGCCAGCGACCAGCCGCGTTCCTCCGCGATCAACGGCACCGTGAGCACGGGCGAATAGAAAATCGTGCCCCAGGCGATGATCTGCGTGATGCCCAGAACGAGCACCGCGCGCCAGGGTCCGTAAAGAATGTCACGCGGCGAGGGCATGCCGCATCATACCTCGCTGCGTGAACCGTGCTGCGCTGCTACGGGGTGACCTTGGTTGCGTTGAACGCCGGCACCGCCGCCGCGAAGCCATCGAGCCATGCGACGAGCTTCGGGTGGTTGGTGCGCCAGTCGCCCTGGTAGCGCAGGTCGCGGTGGCCGAGCATGCACGCGACCGCGATCTGGCCGGCGTCCGGCACCTTGCCGGCCGGCGCGGGCGGCGACGCCTCGAGCGCGGCGAGACCACGCTCGACCTTGCCTTGCTGATGATCGAGCCACTTCGGTTCGTGGCGCTCGACCGGACGGAAGCGGCCTTCGTAGAGCACCAGGATCTGTGCGTCGGTGGTGCCGTCGGCAAGCGCTTGCAGGCGCAGCGTGGCGAAGCGCGCCTTCGGGTCGGAAGGAATGATCTTGCCGCCACCAGCGCGATGATCGAGGTATTCGAGGATCACGCGCGAGTCGAACAGCGACAGTCCGTCCTCGGTGATGAGGATCGGAATCTTGCCGACCGGATTCTGCTGGCGAAGCGTATCGGCCGGGTTGGTCGGATCGGACGGCTCGATTTTGATCTGGTCGGTGAGGCCGAGCACGCTTGCGGCGATAACGGCCTTGCGCCCGAATGGCGAAGGCGGAGTCGAACGAAGAATCATCATGGATGGGCTTGATCCGGCAGGAGGAGACACACAGTAGAATACAACTTGCGCGGCCGCATGCGGCCGCGGTGACTCATCCTATTCAACCCCACGAGCGGTGCCTACCCGCTCACGCAACGAAGTTCAGCCAGCGACCACGTTAGCCGGTGATCACGAGATTGACCGCTTTCGGGCCTTTGCCCTTCTTGTCCGGCTCAACCTCGAACTGGATGCGCTGCCCTTCATTCAAGGCCTTCAATCCCGCGTGCTCGACCGCGGTGATGTGAACGAACACGTCACGCCCGCCGTCGTCTGGCTTGATAAAGCCGTAGCCACGTTCCCCGTTGAAGAACTTGACAGTCCCACTCATTGCCATCGGGAAAACTCCTCTTCCCCGAAACACTCTAGTGCTCCACCTCCGACCCGTACGGTCGGCGGTTCGGCCGGACATTCACATTCGGTGAAGACGGCGTCGGCCCCCCAGAGGCCTCAGTCACTCCGCCGGCCCCCCAGTGGAGGCGGAACGTCAAAGCCAGCAACACAAGCGTAGACACAATGTCATGAGACTGAAAAGAGGCGTGCCGATCAGCGTGACACTTCGCGCGATAGCCACTCGACTGTAACCACCGGTTTGTCGTTGCGAGTCAGCAGCTTCGCGAGCTGCGGAAGCAATATTGTCATTTCGTCGTAGAGCGTCCACGGCGGGTTGACGACGATCAATCCGCTGCCACGGAGTCCCGAATTCTCATCTGTTGCAGGTGCGAGAAGCAGTTCTAATCGCAACGATTTCGCGATGTTGGCGCGCGCGATGCGACGCGTGAACGCATTGACCGCCGCGGTGTCCTTGATCGGATACCACAGCATGTAGATGCCGGTCGCCCACTTGCGGTGAGCCGCCTCGAGTCCGTTCGCGAGCTTGGAAAATTCATCGGGCTGTTCGAATGGCGGATCGATCAGCACAAGACCGCGCCGCTCTTTCGGCGGCACGTAAGCGGTGAGCGCGGTCCAGCCGTCGATCACGAGCGCCTTCGCGCGCGGGTCTCGCCCGAAGAAGCGCGTGAGAGCGGAAGCAGCTTGCGGCTCGAGCTCACAGGCGACGAGGCGATCCTGCGAACGCATCAGCGCGCGCACGAGCGCGGGTGAGCCGGGATACTTCTCGATCTTGCCGGCCGGGTTGAACGACGCGACCGCGTCGAGATAGGGCTTGAGCAGCGCGCTCGTCTTGCCGTCGAGCGCTGCGTCGCGCAACCGGCCGACGCCATCGTGCCATTCGCTGGTGCGCGCAGCCTCCGAACCGGAAAGATCGTAAACGCCCGCGCCCGCATGCGTGTCGATCACGCGATAGGCCGCGGGTTTTTCCGCGAGATAGGCGAGCACACGCGCGAGTACCGCGTGTTTCATGACGTCAGCGAAGTTTCCGGCGTGAAAGGCGTGTCGATAGTTCATCGAAATCTTTGATCGGGACTCGGTTAACCTCGCGCGTTAAAGCCGTGGTGAGCCCCACGCATTAAGGTTGCGGCGAGTTCCCTGTATCAGCCCGCGCGCGGTTCGGTAAGCTGCCATCGCCGGTCGGGGCCGGTACGAATATGCAGGGGATGGAGCCACGGCGATGGGACGCCTCGTGCTCGCAGCAGGCTTGATCTATTGCGCCGGTTTGCCGGCGTTCGACGATTTGCGTCCTGCGCCGCTCGATCGTCCGATCAAAAGCTTTCACCGCACCGTCGAAGCGGCGGTCTCGGACGGGCGGCGCGCCGCCACCCTTCTCGATGACGCGCGCCGCATGCGCTATCTGCAAACGCTGATCAGCCGCTGGCCGTCAGCGCTTTAGCCGTCAAATCAGCCGCCTCGAACTGGCGGCATCAGCACCTTGTCGCGACGGCAGGCGCGACGGTCGATCTCCGGGCAATCGCGGAATTTCAGATCCTTTGATAGGCAGATGCGTACCTCGCTCAATCGCGTGCTGTTGCACGTGACTGCGATGGCGCCGCGCGAGAGGCCCGGGTTGGCTTTCACGAAAGCCTCTTCGATTTCGTCAGGTGCGACGCTCAGCGCCTTGTCCGGCAATGAATAGGTCTCCGGCACCTTCACCGTCTCACGCGCCTTGCGCACCAGATCGAAGTAAGCGTTCGCACCAAGCCCCGAGCATGTGCCGTGAGTATCCCACTCGTGATAGACGAGCCGTGGCGCCGGCATCAGGTCGAGCATCGACGTCATCAGCTCGCGATTGAGCCGTGGCGCGGGCACTTCGCAGCGCTGCGGAAAGCCGCGCTCGTACTGCGGCCACAGGCCGTGCACGACGAACGAATACGGGCGGGCAGTGCTGCACTGCTGACCGCCGTTGCGGCCGCGCTCTTCGGTGTCCTGGCAGAACGACGGAGACCACGACAGCGCGAGAACGTAGAAGTCGAACCGGCCGGGCTGATGCTGGCTTCCGTCGCGCGTGTTCTGCGCTGACGCGGAGCCCAGTGCGGTGACAACAATCAACGAGGCGACTGCGGCAATACGACTGAAAAATATGATCATGAGACGCTCCTCCCACTGAAAACTGGTGGAACTTTACCCGACGCCCAGGAACGTATCAAGAACAAAATAGAAATGAAACCGGATCGGCTTTCGCCGCGATCCCAAGCCGGACGTGGCTTCGCGGCGGGTCATTGAAGCGCAGGCTTACGGCAAGTCACCGGAGCGTAAGTCGCCAAAGCCGAAGCGCCGTTCAGGGCTTCGCCATCTTGCAGGCCGGGTTGTAGGCCCAGTTGCGGTCGACGCCGACCACGCACCATTCGACGCCCCAGTTCGCGCCGATCATGCCGCCATCCTCGACGATCGAGTAGTGCACCGCGCGCCAGCGGCCATCAGAGACCAACACGCGGCCGGTGCAGAAGCGGCGCGGGATCGTGCCGTTCGCCCACGGACGGAACGCGACCTCGCGCACGCGGTCGAAATCGGTGATCTGGAGATTGGAGTTCCAGTATTGGCTTTCTTTCGTGCCGAAGCGCTGCTGGATGGTTGAAAGCGCCCACGGCGTGTCGCACGGCGGCAGCACCGAGTCATAACGCGGGCCGCTGAGATAGATGTGCTTCTCGAACCAGTTCGCTGCGCTCGCTTGAGCGGCGAATGCAGAAGCCAGAAGCGCTGCGCCGAACGCGACCTTCAGAAAACGCAAACCCAACGCCATCGCACTCTCCTCCAACCCGCTTCCAGCCACCCCGCCAACGAGCAACCATGCTCGTCCGAGGACACGCATTTTACCATAGCTTTCGCGTCACAGTGTCCGGCCCGCCGACAATTTTCCCACAGGCAAATGCGATGCGGGCGCTTCTGGATTCGGCAATCGGCTCCTAGGGTTGAGCACAATCGGATTCGCGCGAAACGCACCGCGCGCGGTGCAAGTATCCGCTTCCGGATTGCCGCAAGGGACGTCAGAGCCCTGCGGTGTGCTTCGGGGCCGCCCCGGAGGAACAGGAGCGGGGCCTTCCTTAGGGGAGGCCCCGTTGCCTTTCGAGAATGCAGAAGATTCCTCAATAATCACGGACGCTTGGGAACTCCCGGTTGCGACGCGCGTTGTCGGCGCATTTCGTGATTTTCCGGGTGAACCTATGGGCCTGTCGGCGCGACCAATGACAATGGGACATGAGGGGCGCGCGATGACGGCTGACCGCAACAGTCTTGGTTTTCTCGGGTTCGTTTTTGCCGGTGTGACCGCCGCCGTGATGATGATGGCGACGACCGTCGTGATCGGCCATGTCGAAGGCAAGCTCTCGCTCGAACAACCGGCCATGATGGCTTCCGTCGGCGTTGCTCGGCAAGCCCACTAGAGACAACCGCTCAAACAAATGGCCCCGCTCGCGCGGGGCCATTGTTTTTCGCAATCGCGGTTTCGATCAGCCGTTGCTGCTCTGACGAGTCTGCGACGCTTGCGGGCTCCACTGTGCCAGGCTGTCGGTGATGATCTTCATTGAAGCCATCGCCGCCTGGCTGAGCGACGCATAGTTGGTGATTTCGCGCTGCACGCGCTCGCCTTCGCTGCGAAGCATCTCACGCACGCCGTTCAACTCGGTGACGACGCGATCGATCTCGGAGACCGAAGACGCCGACACCCGCTGGATCAGCGAGCTGATGTTTTCCACCGCGGCCTCGCCGCTCTCCGGACGCGACCGGCGGAACAGCGACACGTCACGGCGGACGAATTCCCTGATTTCTCCCTCGACTTCAGTTGTTGCTTCGTTGACGGCCGCTGCGGCCTCGTCGATTTCGCTCAGCCGCTCAGGTCGAATAACGGTCATCGCACAACTCCCCTGTTGCGGGTTGCAGACGCACCCTTCAGTGGGGGAATTGCGACATCTAACTGAGGCGACTCCAAGGCGCTCAAGCCGGGAACCGGCATTCCGCCTGCATTTGCAAGGAATTCGCTAAGCCGGCGGTAACCTAGTAGCCGATCAGGAGCTCCCCGACCGTGGGTTTGACCGCCTTCAGGCTGGCGTCGTTCGACATCAGTTCCTTGTCGCCCTCTACGGCGCTGCGGGCATCCGCCGGCGTCTTGGCGTCGATGGTGAGACGGCCGCCGACCTTGCAGCCGCCCGGCAGCGATGCGAGCGCGCCGCCCTCCCAGCCTGCGATCGATGCGGTGCCGTCGGGACCAAAGCCGTTGAGCTTGAACGGGCGGCCATTGATCTTCTCGAGCGCGGCGAGCGTCATCCCGAGCTTCAGGCCTTTCGGCGCCGACCATTGCGAATGCCCATTGATGGCGATCACCGACGTGTCGCTGCGCGCGGCGTCGTTGTTCCAGAGCACTTCAAGACGGCGCTTCGGATCGTTGGGATAGAGCACTGACGCCTTCATCTTACTGCCGTCGGGGCCGTCGACGTCGGTGTAAACGATGTTGCGCGAGTCGTATTTGACCGCGAGCTTCAGATGCGTGGAGTCTTTCGCGAACACGCCGTTGCACGCGACCGTGGTCGCGGGCATGGCGGCCGCCTTCGGTTTTGGATTGGCCGCCGCGGCAGGCGCGGACGGCGTGGAATCCAGATCGAGATCGGACGGCTTCACCATCTGCGGCGCGGCCTGCGCGCCGCGCGCCGCGGGCTTTTGTTGCTGCTGAGTCTGCTGTTGTTGCTGCTGTTGTGCCGATCCGCCGCGGGAAGGGGAGGGCGGCGGCATCTCGGGCCAGCGATCCTGGACTTGGCTTTGGGCGGGAGCTCCGGGCGGCGGCGGAAATTGTGCCGCGGCGACGCCCGGCAGCGCGGCCAGAATTGCGGCGGACAACGGGACGCAGAAACGCATGAAGAGCTCCAAACAGGCCGAAAAATCGTGATTTCGGGCCGGATCATACACATCGTTTGTGGCATGGGGAGAGAACAATGTGGCAATCGATACCGTCCGTTTTGAGCGCCGCTTCACGATTTTGCGAAGTTGCCTAGACTGAACGGATTGTCTGCGAAACGGTTGTCGAGGGGACTACCCGCAGTGCGCCTCGCGGGCCGCTGCGTCGTGCAAAGGAGCAGGCCATGCGAAAGGTTCTCATTGGTGCGGTCGCGTTTTCGATCATCGGCGTTGCGGCGATGCAGGGCGCGGCCGGCGCGCAGCAGGATCGCAGCCGCAGTCGGATCCCAACCTTCAAGGTCGAGTCGAGCTGCGAAAGCGCGGCGGCGCGCTCGAGCGTACCGCTCGGTTCGCCCGTCAATACCGCCGAGATCTGCATCCGCAAGGAGATGGAAGCCCGCGATCAGATGACCAAGGAGTGGGACAAGTTCTCCGTGGCGGACAGGTCGTACTGTGTGCCGCTGTCGATGCAAGGCGGCACGCCGACCTACACGGAACTGCTCACCTGTCTTGAGCTTGCGCGCGAGGCGCGCAACCTGAGAGAAAAGGATGGTGATGCGCTCGGCGTCACCACCGGAATGGGCAGCAGCACGTCGAAGACCGGGCGCTCGCGCTGACTATGTCCGGTTCACCAGCGTGACCCAGCCGCGGCGGCCTTTGCAGTCGCGGGTTTGACGCCAGTGGATCAGCACAGGCTCGGCGGTCTTGCCGGTGAGGCGCCAGCGGCTTTCGATCCGGCAGATGCGCGTTTCGGGATCGACGAAAAGCTGGGAGACCTCGTTCGTCTTCGGGAACCAGCGGACGTTTGAAATCTCGGTGTTGGTCTTCCGCTGCGGCGTCGGGAATTTCAGAAGCCGGGCGCCGGCGCCGTCTTGGTCTTTCGCAAACACCAAAGCTTGAATCTGATTGGCGTGATTGCCGGGGCAGCGCCACGCGAAAATGAAACCGCCCGCGAACGGGCGGCGCGTCACGTCGTCGGCGTCGGTTCCGCAATCGACCTGTTGCTTCACGGAAGCAGGAACGCCCTTCGCATCGAGGATGTCTGCGTCGGTCTGCGCCAGCCCATCCGCTGCGCTTGCGAGAAACAGACCCGCGATCAGCCAACGAATTTTCAAGTGCGGTTCACCGCGTCGTGCGCTTCTTGGCGGTGCGCCTTGGCGGGACTTGGTCATAGCCAGTTTCCGGGCCGGTGTAGAAATGGTTGAGCCGGCAGAAGCCACCGACGCCCGACACCGTCGCCTCGCATTGCGCACGCGTTATGAAATAGCAGTTCGTCATGCCGCCATCGTTGCCGCCGCCCAATTCCGCGCACCAGCGGTAGGGGTCGGCCTGGGCCAGGGTGGGGGTGGAGCCCGCGGCCCACAGCGCGCCGGCCGCAACGGCGAGAGCGAGAATGGATTTCATGAAGGCCTCCTGCTGCGTGACCGGGCGCGGAATGAACCCGATTGCACCTTGAGGCACAAGCGGGTTGCCGCGCTTCTCCCGGCAAATTGATCGTTCAGTAGTAGGTCCGCATACGTCTCGCCTTGCGACGAGGCTGCTGAGCCTGGGCGTAATAGTTCGGCTGGCAGAAGCCACCGATGCCGGACACCGTCGCGCGGCATTGTTCGAACGTGTTGAAGGAACAGCTCTTGCTGCCGCCGAGATCGCGGCCGCTGTAGATGGCGCACCAGGCGTAGGACGCGGCCTCGGCCGGCTGGCAGGCGAAAACCGCGACAAGGAGGGCGAGACTGGCGAGGACAATGCGCATGGATCACTCCCTGGCATCTTTGCTTCCCTCGTGCACTAACACCGCAAAGGTGTCGTCTATTCAATTGCCCCTAAGTCCACTGCACCCGCTTTCCCTCCGTGTTGGAGCATGAAAAGCTAGGGCTGAGCGGCGCCGTTCAAGAGTGCTGCGTAGGGGAGGCCCGTCATGAAGACCATCGTCGCCGCACTCATGCTGTTCGCCGGCACCGCCGCAGGTTTCGCGCAGAACGCGCCCGCCGACGTGGTGAAGGATCTTGCCCCGACCGGCAAGCTGCGCGCCGCGATCAATCTCTCCAACATCGTGCTGGCGCAGCATGGTCCGTCAGGCGGTGATCCGGTCGGCATCACGCCCGATCTCGCGCGAGAACTCGGCAAGCGTCTCAACGTGCCGGTCGAGCTGATCAAGTTCGATGCGGCGGGCAAGGTGTTCGAGGCCGCGAAGACCGACAAATGGGACGTCGCCTTCCTCGCCATCGAGCCGGTGCGCGCCGCCGAGATCGCCTTCACCGCGCCCTACGTCATCATCCAGGGCGTCTATCTGGTGCCGAAGGACTCGCCGCTGAAGACGCTCGCCGACATGGATCGCGACGGCGTGCGCGTCGGCGTGAACAAGGGGTCGGCCTACGATCTCTTCCTCACGCGCACGCTGAAGAATGCCAAATTGGTGCGCGAAGTGTCCGGGCCGGACGCATTCATCGATCAGAAGCTTGAGGCGGCTGCTGGCGTGAAGCAGGCGATGCTGTTGTGGGCGAAGAACCGCACCGACGTGCGCGCGATCGAGCAGCCGTTCATGCAGATCAACCAGGCGATGGGCACGCCGCAGACGCGCGGCGAGGCGGGCAAGAAATATCTCAAGACGTTCATCGAGGAGATGAAGGCCTCGGGCTTCGTCGCGAAGGCGCTTGAGCGGAGCGGGCAGGCTGATGCGGCGGTTGCGCCCGCGGCAGCGAATTAGACGACACCTGTTGTCATTTGCTCGTTGTCATGCGCGGGCATAGCCGTCCGAAGGACGGCGTCGCTTCGCTCGCCTATGACCCGCGCATCCACCGCTTTCGCAAAAATTCTTCCTGAAAAGATGGATGCCCGGATCAAGTCCGGGCATGACAGCGGAGTTTGGCGCCGAGGCGGAGCGAACGCTCAGTTCGCCTTGATATTCGCCGCCTTCATCTTGGCCGCGAGGCACTTGTCGACCAGCTCGATGCGCTTGTCGATGTTGGCGTTGCGCTGCTTCTCCGTCTCCATCCAGCACTGACCCTTGAACTTGTAGACCTGCTGTTCGGGCGTGAGCTCCGGCTCGTCGGATGGCTCCTCGGGAGCGGCGACCTGGGTCGCGGCGCCGCGATACCCGGCCTGCGGACGGCGTTGCTGCTGTTGACGCTTCGATGACGCGGCCGGCGGCGGAGCGGCGGGTTCGGCTGAGGCGACGGCGGGAGCTGCTGCTGGGGCCGGTGTGCTGCCGCTCAAGCCCGGCAGGCCGGTGAAGGGCTGGCTCAGATCCGGCCCGGGGCCGGCCGGCGCGCCGCCGTCGGTTGCAGCATTGGTTCCGGCGCAGGCGGCCAGGCCCGCCACGGACACCGCACAGAGCAACGCTCGCAACAAACGCATTGTCGGAATTTCCCTTTGCCGCCCGCCACTTGCGGCAGCCTGAACGGAGCCTTCGGAGCGGACGCGGCCGCAACCTATCACGGAGCAACGGGGCGGCAAGAAGGCGTTTGGCATGCGAATCATGCGCGGAGTGTGGAGTGTGAAGGGTTACTGATTTGTCGCCTGCGTTTTCCTGTCGCCGGCGCGTTCGTTTCGGATTCAATTGTCAAACAGCCAATGCTTAAGACATGCGCCATCGTCTCCGGACGAAACGGCGTCCGGGCCGTTGGCCTTGCCCTCCGGCTTTGAAAGCCCGAGGGGATGGAGCGCCGAGCGGCGCTTTCATCTCAGTCACGCCTTTCGGCGTGGCGCCCGGATACTGCCGGACGCTCGCCACTCAGCGCTCCATCGCGGTTTCACCGAGGTCATGGGACCAAGGCTGAGCTCCGGGCCGGGTTTCCTGGGACGTGGGCTTCGTCACCCTGTCCCAGTCCAGCGAGCACCTCGCAGAGCGGTCTTAGTGCCGCCCGACTCGATGCCCGGAGCCTCCCGGGTGCGGGGTTACGAGTCCCGCCCGCAGGCGCCGCCCCCTTCTCCGCCATCGAGACGTCTCGCGATGACGCCCTCGGATGAGAAAGGTAATCTGGGTATAATATCCTATAGGAATTATGTCAACGGGAGATTTTTGAGGTTTTGGCCCGTCGCTATGAAAGCTCCGGCCAGTTCGCGTGTCGAGGATATTGCTCCGCCGTGCGCCGATCCTTCCCGCGTCGTGCGGCGCAAATCCCGTGCTTCGCAAATGCGCGAAGACTCAAACTAAAAGTCCCGCGCACCGAAGAATCGGCGGCGGGACCTTAGGCTCTGCCAGTACATCCGTGGTCAGAGCGATCGTTTAGGCAGCCTGAAGATTCTCGGCTGCGGACTTTCCGGTCTTGCGATTGGCGACGAGTTCGAACGTCACCTTCTGACCTTCGTTCAGCGTCGACATCCCGGCGCGTTCAACCGCGCTGATGTGGACGAAAACGTCCTTGCCATCTTCACCCTGAATGAAGCCGAAGCCCTTCTGGGAGTTAAACCACTTCACAGTACCCGTGCTCATTGAGTTTCCTTTCGATGTGCGCATGAGACATCGCCCGCTGATGCGGACTATCCCGGTGTTCGATTTTTTGGAGAAGCTGAAACGTGCGCGCCCAAAAGGAGGCGAAGCGGCCCAGATGTTCGGCCAATGATCTATATGCGGTGAATACAGATCAATTGCGGTTTATTGAAGTCGGTCATTCGCGACGACTTCATTCAACGCACAATTCGTTCCTTCCCGTCGCAAAGATAAATGCTCAAGCCGATGGTGGATTTCGATAGCTATGGTGATCGCCCGTCACCACTTGAAGAAGGTTGAAATGTTTCAACCAACAGAAAGTGAGTTCCAATGTCGAACCAGAACCAGGGCGGACAACAGAACCAAGGCAACCCGAACCAGGGTGGTCAACAGGGCGGCCAGCAGGACAAGCCCGGCCAGCAGCAGACGCAGAAGCCCGGTCAGGGCGGACAGCAGGGCGGCCAACAGCAGCCCGGTCAGCAGAACCAGAAATAGCATGAAGGCCCCGCTTCGGCGGGGCCTTTCGTTTCACGGCTTTCATGCACGAGGACTCGATGGCCGTCTTCACGTTCCATCTCGGCCCGGACAACGCGGTGCCCGCCGAACTCGACGACGTTCACGCCGCGCGCACCGAATGCGAACTGGTCGCGCGCGAGCTTGCGTGCGATTCGTTTTACGAGGGTTACGTGCTCGTCCTAGACGACCAGGGGCAGGAGATTCACCGAAGCTATCTGACGGACTATCGCCCGTAAGGCTTCAGGTCGCACTCCATGACGTTGCGCTCGAAGGTCTCGCGTGTGCTCTTGATGCGATAGCGCAGATCGATGGCGAGATGTTCCATCGGCATTTGGCGCACCACCTTGAAATGGCCCGCCTGGCCTCCCGTTGGCCGATACTCGACGTCTTCGCCGACAGCAAATCGATGGGGCATGGGACGTCCTTTCGTTGAATGCTTGTAGCCCCCTTGGCTCCGAGGAACAACGCACAGTTTCGTGCATTGGTTCGGATGGCGGCCGCAATCCTGCAATCATCGCAATACAAGCGCCTCGCTGAACAATGCGATTTGCGAGCAAGTTTGACGCGTCTCACCAAAGAACGTGAGTTCTATCGCGAACAGGCCGCAATCTTCCGCAAGCTTGCGAAGGTGAAAGAGCGCCGCGATGCGGCGGAACACTGAGCCGCGGGGCCGCGGCGCGAGCCCCACGATTGCAACGAATAGGGTAACGGCGCATTGTCCTAGCATCGTCGGCATGTCGGCCGCCGGCGACTGAGAGACGCTCCCGCGCTCCCGCCGTGTGTGGAGGAGCCGCTGATGTCCGAAGGCCCTGTCAGCAACGAACTCTGTTTGGCGAAGGCGAGGGAATGCCGCAGGCTCGCGCGTGAAGCGGGGAGCGAGCGTGAGCGCATCATGCTTCAGCACATCGCCGAGACGTGGGAACGCGCGGGCGGCCTTGTTCCGGGCTCGAGCGTGGATGTGACGGTCTAGGTATCGACTTGGGTGTAGGTTTGGGTTTGTCCGCCGGTCGATTATTCACTCATATGCAGATACTTCCCCCGCGTCGTGCGGCGGAAATCCCGTGCCTCGAAATACGACTCGATGACGATCGACACGCCGCGGCCGGTTTTCTTCAGCGCGCGGGCAATGGTCTTGATGACGTAGATGGTGGTCGGCAGCATGATCTGTTCCTTTCGAATTCCGAAGTTGAAGCGCGGCCTCAGTGCGGCGGCTGCTCGGCGTCGAGCGGCTTGAACTCGAGCCCGCGCGAGCGGATGTGCATGGCGATGGCGCGTTGCGCGCGATGCGTTTGCGCAACGACGATGAAGTCCATCAGCCGGCGCAGGAACGGCTTCGCGGAGCGTGCCGCGGCAACGTCCTGAATGTCGGTGTCGAGTGCGCCTGGAAGCGGCTCTGCACTGAAGATTTGGGCGGTGAGGGTCTGCGAGGCCATGGCATCAGCTCCTTGCGGTGTTGCGATCCGCAGTTGCGATCCTTGGCGCCTCCCGAGTCTTCTTGCTTTTGTTGTTCTGAAGATAGTTCGATTCGCGTCATGCGGGTAGGTGCAATGCAACATGTAACCCATGCATGATGCTCATAAACCAAAGGAAATTGCTCTGTGCGGTGCAAAATACGCACGATCATTCGGCAAATGCGCAGGCGATGAGCATTCGTTTCTTCGGGCAAACGTTAAGATTGTTAAGGATTGAGTGAGGTGGGCGCGGATGCGGTACCCAAACGTCGCCAAACGCACCGCGGTCATGGCCGGGCTTGTCCCGGCCATCCACGTCTTACTTTCTTGAAGCGAAGGGAAGGAAGAAGACGTGGATGCCCGGCACAAGGCCGGGCATGACGTGGAGGGGTCAGCGTTTCTTCTTTGAGGATGTTCGTCGCGTCGATTTCTTCGAGCGTTTCGTCGCAGACGTCTTCGTAGCCTTCTTCTTCGCCGCTGTCCCGCGCGTCTTCTCCGGTCCCCACTTCATGGCTTCGAGCCGCATGCCGTCGGGGTCCTCGAAGAACACCGCATAGTAATTGTCATCGCCGTTGTAGGTGTCCGGCGGATCGGTGACCGTCACATCGTTCTCGTCCAGAAATGCGCCGAGCGCGTCCACGTCGGCGCGGCTGCGAAGCTCGAACGCATAGTGGTGGAAGCCGACCTCGCCCTTGCGGTGCTTGTGCTTGCGGCCTTCGGCGTCGGCCTCCACGACCCAGAGCCGCGTCTTGCCGTTGTGGAAGCCCGCGGCGCCGGAATAGTCGTAGCGCAGGTCGAAGCCGAGGAAGCCCAGCACCTTGCGGTAGAACTCGCGCGAGCGTTTGAAGTCGCTGACGCTGAGCACGAGATGGTCGATGCCCAAGACACGGTTTGCGACGCGGTTTGGCATGGTTGTCTCCGGAGCAGCCGGAGTCCAACGCTTCAGCGCAAAAGTTGTTCTGCGGCGCACGCCACAAATACCGCTGTCGTCCCCGCGAAGGCGGGGACCCATAACCACCACTGCCTCATTTGCGCGCCACTCCCGGCTGCACGACCGCTCGCGCATCGCAGATACAAAGAGCGGGGAGTATGGGTCCCCGCCTTCGCGGGGACGACAGTCGAGAGTGTGTGGAAGACAGTAGGGTGTGCAGGGACGACAGTGGGATGTGCGGTGCGCCCTAGCGCATATGATCCTGCCGCCATTGCGACGGCCGCTCGAAATCGCCGGCCCAGAGGCCGCGGCGGGCGTTGCGCGCCTCGCGTTCCGCGTCGGCGTAGCGCCCATTGCTGAAGCGGCGCAATTCGAGCGCATGGCCGGAGCGCACCATGGCGTCGCTCAGATCGCGGCCGTTCGCGGTGCAGACGGAAACGTCGCGGTCGTAGCTTTCGCCGACCGGCTTGCACGACACGCTCTGTCCGGCGATGGCAGCAGCGAGCGCATTGCGCGCCTCGCGGCCGCAGGCGTAGCGCCGTCCGCGCGCGTCGTTGCAGTCCTGCGCGCCCTCGGGTGCGTCGATGCCGAACAGCCGGATGCGGTGGCCCGCGACTTCGAGCGAGTCGCCATCGACGACACGCGGATACCCGGCGATGACGCCGCCGGTCTGCTGCGGCGGGGGGATCGGCGGACGCGCGTGCCATTCGCGCACGCCGCCGCCGATCGCCGCGACAATGGCGACGATCAGGATGGCGATGAGAAAGGGCGGCCGGCGGGGCACGGATTCGTCCTAAGCGATGCTGTGCCGATCATGCGTCAGCGCGATCGCGGTTTGAAGCCGCCGCGCTGGCCGGGGCGGCCGGAGGTGGAGCGCGGCGACGACGCGTCAGGGCGATAGGGCTTGCTCTCCATACCGGGGCCCATCTCGTCGAGCGTCGGTTTTCGCGGACGTTTGCCGTCGCCGGCGGGTTTGACCTCGTGATAGGTGGCGATGCCCATCTCGTCGAGATGCGGCTTGTGCGGACGCGATACGTCGCGGCCCTTCGGCTTCGCACTGGGGTTCTTTGCTGTCGGATCGTCGACGACGGCCATTTCGGTGGCGCGCAGGCGCTTCACCTCGTCGCGCAAGCGTGCGGCTTCTTCAAAGTTCAGGTCAGCCGCGGCCTCACGCATGCGGCCTTCGAGGTCGGCGAGCACAGCCTCGAAATTGTGGCCGATGGTGATGGTGTCCTCGCCGACGCCGGCGATCCCGCCTTCGGTCGAGACCAGAACGTGGTCGCGCTCGTAGGCGCTCGCCATGATGTCGCCGATGGATTTCTTGACGCTCTCCGGCGTGATGCCGTTGGCCACATTATACGCGGTCTGCTTCTCGCGGCGGCGGTTGGTCTCCGCCATCGCGCGCTCCATCGAGCCGGTGATCTGGTCGGCGTAGAGGATGACGCGGCCGTCGACGTTGCGCGCGGCGCGGCCGATGGTCTGGATCAGCGAGGTCTCGGAGCGCAGGAAGCCCTCCTTGTCGGCGTCGAGGATCGCGACCAGCGCGCATTCCGGAATGTCGAGGCCTTCGCGCAGCAGGTTGATACCGACGAGGGCGTCGAAGGCGCCGAGGCGCAGGTCGCGGATGATCTCGATGCGCTCAAGCGTGTCGATGTCGGAGTGCATGTAGCGCACGCGGATGCCCTGCTCGTGCAGGTATTCGGTGAGGTCCTCCGCCATGCGCTTGGTCAGCACGGTGATGAGCGAGCGGTAGCCCTTGCGCGCGACCTCGCGCACCTCGCCGACGAGATCGTCGACCTGTGTGCGCGCGGGGCGCACGTCCACGGGTGGGTCGATGAGGCCGGTGGGCCGGATGACCTGTTCCGCGAACACGCCGCCGGATTCGTTCAATTCCCAGCCGCTCGGCGTGGCTGAAACGGCGACGGTCTGTGGCCGCATCGCGTCCCATTCCTCGAAACGCAGCGGCCGGTTGTCCATGCACGAGGGCAGACGGAAGCCGTACTCGGCGAGCGTGGCCTTGCGGCGGAAGTCGCCCCGGTACATGCCGCCGATTTGAGGGACTGTGACGTGGCTCTCGTCGGCGAACACCAGCGCGTTGTCGGGGACGTATTCGAACAGTGTCGGCGGCGGCTCGCCCGGCTTGCGGCCGGTGAGATAGCGCGAATAGTTCTCGATGCCGGCGCAGACGCCGGTGGCTTCCAGCATTTCGAGATCGAACAACGTGCGCTGCTCCAAGCGCTGTGCTTCGAGCAGTCGGCCGGCGTCGTGCAACTGATCGAGCCGCCACTTCAGCTCGGCCTTGATGCCGGAAATCGCCTGAATGAGCGTCGGGCGCGGCGTGACGTAGTGCGAGTTCGCGTAGATCTTCACGAACTCGAGTTCGTCGGTCTTCTGGCCGGTGAGCGGATCGAACTCGTGGATCGACTCGACCTCGTCGCCGAACAGGTTCACGCGCCACGCGCGGTCCTCGTAGTGGGCCGGGAAGATGTCGATTGAGTCGCCGCGCACGCGGAACGTGCCGCGTGAGAAGTCCGCGAGCGTTCGCTTGTATTGCGTCGCGACCAGATCGGCGATGAGCTGGCGCTGGTTGATACGCTCCTTGGTCTTGATCGAGAACGTCATCGCGGAATAGGTCTCGACCGAGCCGATGCCGTAGATGCACGACACGGAGGCGACGATGATGACGTCGTCGCGTTCGAGCAGCGCGCGCGTCGCGGAGTGCCGCATGCGGTCGATCTGCTCGTTGATCGAGGAATCCTTCTCGATGTAGGTGTCGGTGCGCGGGATGTAGGCTTCCGGCTGGTAGTAATCGTAGTAGGAGACGAAATACTCGACCGCGTTGTCCGGGAAGAAGCTTTTGAACTCGCCGTAGAGCTGTGCCGCGAGTGTCTTGTTCGGCGCGAGGATCAGCGCCGGACGCTGCGTCGCCTCGATCACCTTCGCCATGGTGAAGGTCTTGCCCGAGCCGGTGACGCCGAGCAGGACTTGCGTGCGGTCCTTGCGGTTGGCGCCCTCGACGAGATCCTTGATCGCGCTCGGCTGGTCGCCTTTCGGCACCATGTCCGACTTCAGCACGATCGGCACGCCGCCTTCGGACTTTTCCGGGCGCGGCGGGCGGTGCGGGGTCCAGACGGCGGTGCCGCCGCTCTCGGCGAATTCGGCACGGCCCTCGCGCAGCAGCTTCTCAAGCGCCTGCATCGATGCGGTGACGCCGAGCGTGACCGGCTGCGGCGTGGGGCGATGTTTCACGCGCTTCTCGCGGCGCGGCTCGGAGATGTCGGAAATCTCGTCGCGCATCGGCTGGTCCGGCTGCGCGTTCTCCTGGTCCGTTTGTTCCTGCGGTGTCTCGCCGATCAGCGGCTTCGACGGATCGGCCTGGTCGTAACCCAGCGCCTTGCGAAGCTCGGCGTTGATGTCGAGCGGCTCGTTGCCGACATAGCCGCGCTGCGGCGCCTCCTCGAAACCCTTGGTCACCGATTTCCGCGCGGTGTGCTCGCCGCGCCGGTCGGCGCGGCGGTCGAAGGAGTTGTCCGGCGGCGGCTGAAGGCCGGTGCCCGAGCCCATACCGGCGGTGCCGCGCGCGATTCCGGGGTTGAGCAATGCGTCCAACGCCGGATCGGCCTCGGGCGCCTCGGGCCGGTGGGCCTTGGCGCGGGTCGGGCGGGCGTAATCGCGAGTCTTTTTGGGTTTTTCGGGGAGCTTCGCCATCGGCGGAATATGGGAGGAGTCCGCGGGCGAGGGAAGGGATCGGGTGCGCTGTGAAGCCTCAGGTTGTGGAACTATTCTGGAAAAGGCGGGTTAGACTGGGTTTCCGATCGGCCCTTCGAGTTGTTCGCTCAATGACTGACAGCCGGGATAAACCCACAGGGAGAAAGCCGTCCGCGTCGAAACCCCTGTTCGACAATGAGCGTCAGTTCCGGCTGCTCGTCGGCGGCGTCACCGACTACGCGCTCTATATGCTCGATCCGGACGGCAGGATCGCGAGCTGGAACGTCGGCGGCGAGCGCATCAAGGGCTACACGTTCTCCGAGATCATCGGCGAGCATTTCTCCCGCTTCTACACCGACGCCGACCGTGACGCAGGGAAGCCGGAGGAGGCGCTCAAGATCGCGCGCGAGACCGGCCATCACGAGGAGGAGGGCTGGCGCGTCCGCAAGGACGGCTCGTTCTTCTGGGCGAGTGCGAGCATCGATCCGATCTTCGAAGACGACGGCACGCTGATCGGTTATGCCAAGATCACCCGCGACATCACAGAACGCCATGAGACGCAGCTCGCGTTCGAGCGCGTGCAGCAACAGCTTGCCGAGTCCCAGAAGATGGACGCGCTCGGCCAGCTCACCGGCGGCGTGGCGCACGACTTCAACAATCTGCTGATGATCGTCTCAGGGCATATCCAGACGCTGAAGAAAGTGGCGGAGGGGCATCCGAAGGCTGCACGCGCGGCGCAGGCCATCGAGATCGCGGCGGAGCGCGGGGCGAACCTGACGCGACAATTGCTGACGTTCGCACGCCGCCAGCGCGTCAAGCCGGAAGCGATTCATTTGAGCCAGCGGATCGAGGCCATTCGCGATGTGCTGAGCAGCGGCGCCGGCGGCAGTGTGGCGCTCGCCATCGACGTGCCGGCCGACGCGTGGCCGGTGACCGTGGACGTGGCCGAGTTCGAGATGGCGCTGGTCAACCTCGTGATGAACTCGCGCGACGCCATGCCCGGCGGAGGCACGGTGACGGTCGGCGCGGAGAACGTCAGCGTGGTCGAGGAGGGCGATACCGTTCCGCCCGGCGATTACGTCGCCATCAGCGTGAAAGACACCGGCGTCGGCATTCCTCCGGATGTGCTCGCCAAGGTGTTCGAACCATTCTTCACCACCAAGCCGGTGGGCAAGGGCACTGGGCTCGGGCTGTCGCAGGTGTATGGCTTCGCGCATCAGGCGGGCGGCGCGGTGCGGGTTTCGAGCGAACTTGGAAAAGGCACCGCCATTGCGATTCTGCTGCCGCGCGCGCAACGGATCGCGGCTGCTACCGATCCGCATGTGACGGCCACGGGCCCCGTGCAGAGCGGCACGGTGCTTTTGATCGAAGACAATCCCGAGGTCGCCAGCGCGAGCGCCGGACTGCTCGAGCAACTCGGCTATTCGGTGCGATGGGTGCCGGACGCCGAGACGGCGCTGAAGGAGATCGAGAAGGACGGCATCGATCTGGTGTTCAGCGACATCGTGATGCCCGGCCGGATGGACGGTCTCGGGCTGGCGCGGCTCATCAAGAAAAAGCACCCTGACCTGCCGATCCTGCTCGCGACCGGCTACAGCGAGGCCGCGCAGAGCGTGCACGCCGACTTCCCGATCCTGCGGAAGCCCTACCAGATGCACGAGCTGAGCAAGGCGATCGCGGAGCTGACGCGCGGCTAGTGTCGCGATTTGGACGTTCGCTTGAATTCTCGGCGCCTTCCGAAGCGACCGTCCGAATCAAAGGGACACTAGAGCCGCGACGGCCGTTTCAGGTGCAGATAGGCCGGATCGAAGCCGGCAATCTCCGTGAGCCTCTTCCAATCGCGAACGGTCAGCATGCCGTTGCGGAATTCCATCGCGTCGGTTCGGCGCAACGCCTGAAGCGTGCGGTTGACCGTCACGATCGACATGCCGAGCGCGTCGCCGATCTGTCCCTGGTGGATCGGAATGTGGAATGAGCCGGGTCTCGTCAGTCCTGCGACCCGGGCGCGGTAGTAGAGTTCGCAGAACAGGTGCGCCATGCGCGCCAGCACCGTGCGGCTGCCATTGCTTGTGATGGCCTCGCGGAAGATCGCGGCATCGAGCAGCGTCTCGCGCCAGATCGCAATGCCGACCGAAGGGCGCTTCTCGAACATCCTCAGAATTTCCTCATGAGGGATGCACGCAACCTCGGCTTCGCCCAATGCGCAAACCGCATGGTCCATGCGCTCGATGAAAAGCGTCTGTGCGTCCGGCATATCCCCGGTCATGTGGAAGGAGAGATACTGACGCTTGCCGCCAGGCAAGGTGTGATAGCGCACCACCCAGCCCTCCAGCACCAGCGCGGCCATCGTCGGCTTGTCGCCTTGCCGCGCGAATTCCTCGTTCGCACCGAGGCGGCGAACGGTGAATGTCAGTCCGCCCAGAGCGGCGATATCCTCGGTGTCGAGACGGGAATGCGCGCCCAGTTTACGGCTGATCACCTCGTGTGCGCCCGGCATGTCGCGGCTCAGAATTGTTGTTAGCTCCGGGGACCAACGCTTCGCTGCGCGCGAGGGTCCTCAAGGAACCTGTCAAATGAGAGAATTGCCGAACCCACAAAAGTTCCTCCGGTTATGTCAAATGATAAAGCGCGCTCGAGCCGCGTCCGCTAACGTGGATTCTCGAACCCACCCCATGGAACACATCCTCAATGTCGGAAGCATTCGATTCGGAGGCCGCGAAGAAAATGGCCCGTGCGTTGTCCTTGGCAATGGAGAGGCTTGGTCCATCCGGGCTCGTGGACGGCGACACCGACGCCGATGCGCGGTCGGTCCTCGCACGCGCCATCATCGATGCGGCTGAGAAGGGGGAGCGCGACGAGGAAAAGCTCGCTGCTCATGCCGTCGAGCACTACAAGATGTCGCGCGGCCGCAACGCCGGCGGCAAGTCTATCAATTGATGGAAGCGACGACTGGAAATACCGCCGCAAGAAATTCTCGCCGCATGCCACGTTCATTTTTCGGAACGTCGCTCCCGGTCGCTGGTTGTCTCTGCGTTCAACCCCGCAGGGAGACACCCGATGATGAAAGAGCGAAAAAAGCTCGACGAACTGTTTCATGATACGTTGAAGGACATCTACTACGCGGAGAAGAAGATCCTCGCCGCGTTGCCGAAAATGGCGAAGGCGGCGGACAGCGACGATCTGCGCGCGGCATTCGAGAAGCATCACGGCGAGACCGAACAGCAAATCGAGCGGCTGGATCGCATATTCGAGATGATCGACAAGAAGCCGCAAACCAAAAAATGCGCGGCGATCGACGGCATCCTCGAAGAGAGCCAGGAAATCATCAAGGACTACAAGGGCTCGCCCGCGCTCGACGCCGGCATGCTGGCCGCGGCCCAAGCGGTCGAGCACTATGAGATTTCCCGCTACGGCACGCTGTGCGCCTGGGCCGAGGAGCTCGGTCTGGAAGACGCAGCCGGCCTCCTGGAAAAGACCCTGGACCAGGAGAAGGACACCGACGAGGCGCTGACCGAACTGGCCAAAACCGCGGTGAACGGCGCGGCCGAGCACGCCCAAGCGGCCTAACGCCCGCCGCCTGACTTGGATTTTGGCCTTATATCCAGGATACCGAGGAGCCCCGGCGAATACCGCCGGGGTGGCGTCTCAGGTGCCTCGATTTTGCCGCCGCAAACGGCTATGACAGGGCCGTCCCCCTCAAGGACCGCTTTAGCGGATGGCCTCAGGCAAGCCTCGCGTTCGCTGTTGAAGGCTTGCGATTCGCGCGTTTTTCCACCTGACGCACGCGTTCCGGTTCGCTAATTCCCGCACAGTCTCCAGGAGAATCGATCGATGGCTGGACGTTCCGAGACCCTCACCGTGAAGAAGCGTGAACCCGTCGAAGAGACGGCCGAGCCGGTAGGGCAAAAGCGGCCGACCTTGCAGCGCTACCGCCTGCAAGTGGACCGGCAGACCAAGTCGTCCTACGACACGCTCGAAGCCGCCGAGAAGGCCGGCAAGGCGATCAAGAAGTCGTTTCCGGTTGTGCAGGTCGCGGTCTACGACGCGGTCGGCAACGAGAGCAAAACGATCACCGCCTGAGCGCTACGCCGCTTGGGATGAACGGCGCGCCCGCTTGATGGGCTGCTCCGGCGCGACCTCCGTGCAGTTGCGGCCATTCTCCTTGGCGCGATAAAGCGCGCTGTCGGCCGCGGCGAGCAAATCGCCGAACGTTTCACCGACGCTCGGGGTGCGGCTGGCGATGCCGATGCTGATGTTCGACGCCGGCACGCTGTTTTCCACGCAGAGCGCGGCGAGGCAGGCGCGCAGTTCCTCCGCGACCGTGACAGCGCCGTCCGCCGTTGTTCCCGGCAGAAGGATCACGAACTCGTCGCCACCATAGCGCGCCGCTGTGTCGCTCGGACGCCGGATGCTGCGGAACATCGACGCGGCAATCGTCTGCAACAGCTTGTCGCCGGCTTGGTGGCCGTGCAGGTCGTTGTACGATTTGAAGTGATCGGTATCGATCATCATCAACGCGAGCGCGTTCTGCTCGCGCAAAGCGCGCCGCCATTCGCGGTGGATCGCCGCGTTGAGGTGGCGGCGATTGGCGAGGCCGGTGAGACCGTCGGTGGTGGCAAGCACCGCGAGCTTGCGCTCGGCGGCGGCACGGCGGCGCATCTCGCGCACGAGATACCAGGTCAAGGTGCCGGCCAACACGGCGAGCGCGCCGATCATGAGGCCCATGACGAGGGCGTAGCGCCGCCAATCCGCATAGATGTCGTCGGTCGGCTGGCCCACACTGAGAAGAAGCGGCAGTTCGCCGATGCGGCTGAACACGAACAGACGGCGGGTGCCGTCGGCTGCGGAGCGGGACTCGAAGCGTCCGTCTTGCGCGGTCGCAGCGTACTTGAAGATTTCTGCGTTCTTGAAGTTGCTGCCGACGAAATTGCCCTTGGCGGGCCAACGCATGATCACGGTGCCGTCGTCGTGGAACAGCGTGATGTTGCCGTTGGCGCCGAGCGCCGCGTTCTTGAACAGCTCCTCGAAGTACGAAAGCTTCAGCGAGCCGACCACGACACCGGCGAACGAACCGTCGTGATTTGGTAGGCGGCGGCTGAGCGCGACGATGGGGACTCCGTTGGAGCGCGCTACGATCGGCCGGCTGATGAACAGCCCGGTCAGGCCGCTGTTCTTGTGCATCTTGAAGTAGTCGCGGCCGGAGCGGTCGGCAGGCTCCGGTTCGGTCGAGCGCGAGTCGTAGCGCACGATGCCGTCCTTATCGAGCACCACCAATGCGTCGAGGTGGTGCGCGGTGGCGGAACGGTCGAACAGCACGAGCTGGCGCAAGTCCGGGCTGATTTGATCGAGGCCGGGATGTTGCAGATTATCCATCACGCCTTGAATCGAGAGGTCATAGCTTTCGATGTTACGCGCGATATCGGATTCGAGGGCGGCGACCATGCTGGTGGCGGCCTCGGCGGCGCGCTCCCATGCAGCCTGGCGGGCGTCGAGCAACACCTTTGCGCAGATCGCGCTGAAGCAGGCCACGAGCAGGAAGACCGCGGCAATCAAACGGTATATGGACCGCTTCGATGCCGAAGCGATCTTGTCTGCGTCGATCTGGCCGCTGTGTTCAGTCATGCCGTTTTCGCGGGTTGCTGCCAAAGCCCCTCCAACGCAGAGCATGCCCGAAGCGCATGGCATCGAAGTTAAATTCGCTCCGGCCAAGGAAAATCTGGTTTATGACGTTTTAAGGAATCCGGTCGATGTCAGGCTTTCCGGTATTCCGATGGGGCGCAAGGCCGGAACGTTTCTGAAGTGCATTTAAGGGACGTCTTTGAATGAGTTCCAAGCCGCCTGTGTTGATCCTGCTGCGGTCGCCCGAGACCATCCGTAAGCAATATTACGAGGGGATCACCCATGCGTTTCCGGACCTGAAGGTGACGCTGGTGGACAACGTCGCGAAGGCTGAGCTTGTGCATCTCGCCGACGCCGAGATCATCATCACGCACGGACCGCATCTCGAACAGCGCGCAGGCTTCGTGCTCAGCAATGCGCCGAAGCTCAGATGGGTGCAGGGCATCGGCACCGGCGTCGACAATATCGCCGACCGGCGGGAGCTGCGCGACGAGGTGATGGTGACGAACATCCAGGGCGTGCATGGCGCGCCGATGTCGGAAGCCGCGATGTGCGCCATGCTGGCGCTGAGCCGAAGGCTGCCGCGCAGCATGACCAACAAGGCCGCGCACAAGTGGGAGAATTGGCCGTCGCGCACGCTCGACGGTAAGACGGTTGGTATCCTCGGCGTCGGCGTGATCGCGGAGGCGATGGCGCCGCGCTTCAAGGCGTTCGGCATGACAGTGATCGGGATTTCATCCGCGCCGCGGCCGCTACCGGGTTTCGACCGGATGGAGGACCGCGGCAAGCTTCTGTCGGTGATGCCGGGACTGGATTACTTCGTGGTGCTGACGCCCTACAGCCCGGCGACGCGAAACATCATCAACGCGCAGGTGCTGGGCGCGATGAAGCCGAGCGCTTATCTCATCAATCTGGCGCGCGGCGGTGTGCTCGACGAGGCGGCGCTGCTCGAGACGATGAAGGCGGGGAGGATCGCGGGCGCAGCGCTCGACGTCTATGCGCGCGAACCGCTGCCGCCGGATCATCCGTTCTGGGATTTGGACAACATGATCCTGACTTGTCATCAGGCTGCCACCAACGAGAATTCTGCCCAGAACAACCTACCGATCATCAACGACAACATCCGGCGCTTCATTGCGGGCGATATCGCAGGTATGAAGAACATCGTGAAGCGAATCGGTGAGCCGCCGCACGATCCGCCGGAGCCGATCTGAAAGAGGCGCTGTATGGCTACGCTCCAGGAGAAGCTCGCACTGTTGAAGGACCTCGAGGACGAAAACGAGGCCGTGCAGAGCGAGATCGACGACCTGATGACGGAGATGGCGCGCGTGCCGGCCGAGCAGCGCTCCGTGAGCGAGTGGGGCCCGAACGGTACCCACACCAAGCGCTTCATCGAATTGAGCGAGCGGCAGGCCGAGCTGGCCGAGGAGATCAAGCTCGTGACGCAGGCGATCGGCAAGGACAAGCCGCCGGAAACCGTGAACTGATTTCCGATGTTCTTCGGGCGGATTTATTCGAAGGGGAAGCCCTTCAAGCCGTCGTGGCGTTCCTATGCCGGATACACCGGCATGATCGCGCTCATCCTGCTGGCGATCGAATTCAATGTCCTCAATGTGTTTCCCGGCAACAAAGTGGGGCAGGTGCTGCTCGCGGTCCCCGTCTTCTATTTCGCGATTGCCACAATCTTTCTCGTGAATGATTGCTTCTGGGCGGCCTGGGGCTTCTTCCGGAGCGGCAAGAAAAGCCGAAAACGGAAGGAGGAAAAGTCGAGGATGGGGGTGGTATCCCGGCGCGGGCGACCTTAAGTGTGCCGGACCCGTCCATAAGACCGGTCCCGCCTCGTGTCTCCCATCATCAAGATCTCCGGCCTCAAGAAGCAATACGCAACCGGTTTCCAGGCGCTGAAAGGCGTCGATCTGGAGATAAACCGCGGCGAGATTTTCGCGCTGCTCGGGCCGAACGGCGCGGGCAAGACCACGCTGATCAACATCGTCTGCGGCATCGTCAATCCGTCCAGCGGAACGGTGGCGGTCGATGGTCACGACATCATCAAGGACTATCGCGCCACACGCACCATGATCGGCTTGGTGCCGCAAGAATTGCACACCGACGCCTTCGAGTCGGTGTGGGCGACCGTGAGCTTCAGCCGCGGGCTGTTCGGCAAGCCGAAGAACCCGGCCTATATCGAGAAAATCCTGAAAGACCTGTCCCTGTGGGACAAGAAGGATTCCAAGATCATGACGCTCTCGGGCGGCATGAAGCGCCGCGTGCTGATCGCCAAGGCGCTGTCGCACGAACCGAGGGTGCTGTTCCTCGACGAGCCGACCGCGGGCGTCGACGTCGAACTGCGCAAGGACATGTGGGAGGTGGTGCGGCAGCTCCGCGCATCCGGCGTCACCATCATTCTGACCACGCACTACATCGAAGAGGCCGAGCTGATGGCCGACCGCGTCGGCGTCATCAACAAGGGCGAGATCATCCTGGTCGAAGAGAAGACCGTGCTGATGCACAAGCTCGGCAAGAAGCAGATGAAGCTCGAGCTTCAACAGAAGCTCGATGCTGTACCCGCCGCGCTCTCGACCTACAACCTCACGCTTGCGGATGACGGCAAGGCGCTGATCTACGTGTATGAGGCGCAGGGCGAGCACCGTGGCATCACGCGGCTGATCGAAGAATTGCTCCGCAACAATATCCGGCTGAAAGATATCGCCACGACGCAAAGCTCGCTGGAGGACATCTTCGTCGATCTCGTGAGGCATGACCGATGAACCTTCGAGCCGTCGGAGCAATCTACAAGTTCGAGATGGCCCGCACGGGCCGCACGCTGTTCCAGAGCGTCGTGTCGCCGGTCATTTCCACGTCGCTGTATTTCGTGGTGTTCGGCGCGGCCATCGGTTCGCGTATCACCGAGATCGAAGGCGTGCCCTATGGTGCGTTCATCGTGCCGGGGCTGATCATGCTGACGCTGTTGACGCAGAGCGTGATGAACGCCTCGTTCGGCATCTACTTCCCGCGCTTCGTCGGCACGATCTACGAGCTGCTGTCGGCGCCTATTTCTCCGCTTGAGATCGTGATGGGCTATGTCGGTGCGGCCGCAACCAAGTCGATCATCCTCGGATTGATCATTCTTGCGACCGCAGGCCTGTTCGTGCCGCTGCGGATCGAGCATCCCTTCGCGATGCTGGCCTTCCTGGTGCTGACCGCGCTCAGCTTCAGCCTGCTCGGGTTTATCATCGGCATCTGGGCGGACGGCTTCGAAAAGCTCCAGATTATCCCGCTGCTCATCATCACGCCGCTGACATTCCTCGGCGGCAGCTTCTATTCCATCAACGTGCTGCCGCCGATCTGGCAGACCATCAGCCTGTTCAACCCGGTGGTCTATCTGGTCTCGGGCTTCCGCTGGGCATTCTTCGAGGTCGCCGACGTTCACGTCGGCTATAGCCTCGCGGCGACAGGAATATTTTTGCTTGGATGTCTTTGCATTGTTTGGTGGATCTTCCGCACCGGCTATAGGATCAAGACCTAACGTCTTTCCTATCGAGGTGCGAAATGAGCGCGAGCAACCGGCCCATCGTTACGAAGAAGGGCCAGGAGCCCGGCAACACGGCGCAATCCGGCGGACTGAAGCTGATGACGGGCGTCGGGCCGCAGCACACGCCGGCAAGCAAAATCTGGTTCGGCAAGGCAATGAACCCGCCCGGCTTCCGTTCGCTGCCGCATCATCACGGCGAGGCGGAGACCGGCGCCTATGTGCTGTCGGGCCGTGCCCGCATCTACTGGGGCAAGGATTATCAGGAGTACGTCGATTTGTCGGAGGGCGACTTCATGTTCGTCCCGCCGCTCATCCCGCATCTTGAAGTCAACATGAGCACGACGGAAGAGCTCTGGTGGCTGGCCTGCCGCACGCCGGAAAATATTGTCGTGAATCTGCCCGACATCGACGATTCTTTGCTCGTGGGTTATCGCCGGGCGTGAAGATTTGACTGCGACCGCGGCGGCGGTTTCTCGCCTTGGAGCGGAGTGATACGGTTCGGCAACGAACCGTTGAGATTCGATCCAGGGGGAGGCTTTCGTGACACTCCATTTCACACGCTGTATTGCGCTGGCTGCACTCGCGCTCGCTCTCCTCACGATGAATGCGCAAGCGCAGGCCGACTATCCCAACCGCCCCATCACGCTCATGGTCGGCCTTGCGGCCGGCGGCATCACCGACGTGACCGCGCGGCTCTACGCCGAAGCGGTGGCGAAGGTCACGGGCCAGCGCGTCATCGTCGAGAACAAGACCGGCGCAGGCGGCGGCGTTGCTGCGGCCGCCGTGCAGAACGGGACGCCGGATGGCTACACGCTGCTGGTGTTCTCCGGGTCGCAGCACGCCACCGTGCCGGCGGTGAGCAGCGCGGCCTATGAGCCGGTGAAGGGATTTTCTCCGATCACTTATCTTTTCAACTCCGTGGTGGTGTTGACCGTGCCGGCCGAAAGCCCGGCGAAGACGCTCGCGGAGTTGCACGAGTTCGGCAAGAAGAAGCAGGGCGGGCTGACGTTCGGCACGCCGGGGCTCGGCTCACCGTCGCATCTGCTCGGTGCGAAGATTCTCATGCGCGACAAGGTGCCGTTCGAGACAGTGCACTATCGCGGCGGTTCGCCGATGATGGGGGATCTGCTCACCAACCGGGTCGATTTCTCATGGCCGACGCTGTCGACCTCGCGCGCCTATCTCGCTGACGGCAAGCTGCGCGCGTTGGCGATCGATGCTGACAAGCGCTGGGACCGCCTGCCGGACGTGCCGACGCTCGACGAACTCGGCTACGGCAAGGAGAAGGTGGCGAGCTGGTTCGCGCTCGGCGGACCGGCGGGCATGCCGCCCGCGCTGGTGAACAAGGTGCGCGACATCTTCATCCAGGCGTCGAAGGACCCGGAGTTGCAGCGGCGGTTGACCGAGAACGGCACGCCCATCGTCAGCAGCACGCCGGAGGAAATGGGCAAGGCGATGGAGGCGGAGTGGGCAACAATGCAGGAGCTTGCCAAGACTCTGAACCTGCGCCAGCAATAACTTTGTTGAGTAGGAATGAAGCGATGAGTGCAGTGCCGGCGGCGAAGTCCGCCACGCAATCCCGTCCGCCGTTCCGCGCCGATGTGGTCGGCAGTTTTCTCCGGCCCGTGCGATTGAAGCAGGCGCGCGAAACGCTGCTCGGCCCGCAGACCTCCGACCAGCATCTTGGTCCGCACGACAATGCGGACCTTCGCGCAATCGAAGACGATTGCGTGCGCGAAGTGGTGAAGATGCAGGAGCGCGTTGGCCTGCAATCGGCGACCGACGGCGAATTCCGTCGAAGGAGCTGGTGGCTCGATCTCATCATGGGTTGGGAGGGCTTTTCCGCCGACCGCGCGGGCATGTCCGAGGTGGTCTGGCGCAACAAGCAGGGCGGCACGATGGCGTCGTCGCGGCTGTGGGCGTCCGGGCCGATCCGCTGGAAGCCGAGCGCGACAGTCCGCGCTTTCGAGTTCCTCAAGCGCAACACCTTGCTGGTGCCGAAGGTGACGTTGCCGGCGCCGCTGATCCTGCACATGTTCGGCGGCGGCGACAAAGGCATCCTCGAAGGCCACTACGAGGACATCGACGCGTTCTGGGCCGACGTGGTTGCGGCTTATCGCCAAGAAGTTAAGGCGCTGGTTGCAGCAGGCGCGACCTACATCCAGTTCGACGACACCAGCATCGCGTTCCTGTGCGATCCGCTCTATCGCGATGCCGTGCAGCGCTGGGGCAATGAGCCGGAGGCGTTGCTGCGGCTCTACGCGAAGCGGATGAACGAGGTGCTTGAGGCGGTGCCGCCTGGCGTAACGGTGACGTTCCATCAATGCCGCGGCAACCGCGAGGGGCACTGGATGGCGGAGGGCGGCTACGATCCGGTGGCGGACGTGCTGTTCAATTCGATCAACGTGCACGGCTACTTCCTCGAATACGACAGCGAGCGGGCCGGCGGCTTCGCGCCGTTGCGATTGCTACCAAACGGCAAGGTCGTGGTGCTCGGCGTCATGTCGAGCAAGACCGCGGAGCTGGAAAGCATGGATGCGTTGAAGAAGCGGATCGATGAGGCGGCGAAGTTCGCGCCGCTCGATCAGCTTGCGATCAGCCCGCAGTGCGGCTTTTCCAGCTCCATCGGCGGCAATCCGCTGACCGAGGCCGATCAGGAGAAAAAACTTTCCCGTCTGGTCGAGGTGGCGCGAAGTGTTTGGGGCTGACGGCCTCATGCGCTACAACAGGTCATGACCGACCTTTCAAAAATCACGCCCGGCCTCGTAGGCCATGCCGAGATCATCGTGGGCGAGGAACACACCGCGCCGCGTATCGGCAGCGGCATGGTGCGCGTGCTCGCCACGCCGGTGATGATCAACCTGATGGAGGCCGCGGCGCTCGATGCGGCTGAGCATCTGATCCCGGACGGGCATCAGAGCCTTGGGATCAAGCTCGACGTGCGCCACATCGCGGCGACGCCGGTCGGCATGCGGGCGCGGGCCACGGCCAAGCTGGTGAAGGTCGACGGCCGCAATCTCGAATTCTGGGTCGAGGCGCACGACGAGAAGGATCTGATCGGCGACGGCGCGCACCAGCGCATCGTCGTCAATGTCGAGCGCTTCGACAAGCGCGTGCAGGCGAAGCTCGCGAAGAGCTGACGCGCGGGCCTTGCATCCGACGCTGCGCTGCTCCGTAATGCGCGCCTACATCCGGAGATTGTCATGCTGACGCTGCCCAAGCACAACCGCTACGACTATTCCGTCATCGGTGAGCGCAAGGACTACTCCTGGCCCGGCGGCAAGCGGCTGGCGTTCTGCACCACGACCAACATCGAGGTCTATGCCTATCGCAAAGGCACCGGCTGGGACCCGGCCAAGAAAGGCGAGCCGCAGCAGCAGCGCAACTACTCGTGGCGCGACTACGGCAACCGTGTCGGCATCTGGCGGCTGTTCGATCTGTTCGAACAGCTCAACCTGCCGGCGGCGCACAACATCAATTCGCTGCTCTACGAATATCACCCGCAGATCACCGACAAGATCCGCGCCCGCGGCGACGAGGTGATCGGCCACGGCCGCACCAACGCCGAGCGGCAGAGCGATCTGTGGGAGCTCGATGAAAAGCGACTGATCGACGATTGCACGCAGGAGATGACCAAGCGCGAGGGCAAGCCGCCGAAGGGCTGGATGGGCCCGGCGGCCGCGGAGAGCAACGTCACGATCGATCTGTTGAAAGAGGCCGGCTACAAATACGTGATGGACTGGCCGGCGGACGATCAGCCGTTCTGGCTCAGGACGCGCTCGGGGCCAATCCTGTCGGTGCCGTATCCGGCCGAGTTGAACGATTCAGCCTCGATCATCCATCGCGAGAACACGCCGGAGCAGTTCGCCGACATGATCGTCAACCAGTTCGACGAGATGGTTGAGCAATGTGTTGCGCAGCCGCTGGTGATGACGCTGTCGCTGCATCCGTTCGTGGTCGGCCAGCCGTTCCGGCTGCCGTCGCTCCGCAAGGCTCTCAAGCATTGCGTCGAGCACCCGAAGAAGGATCGGGTGTGGTGGACGCGGCCGGGCGAGGTCGCGGATTACTGCTACAGCCTGCCGCCCGGCACGATCTCCGGCGAGGGGCCGAAGTAGTTATTTTCCGGCGGCCTTGCGGAGCGCATCATTGATGCGGTCCTGCCAGCCGGGCCCGTCCTCCTGGAAGAAGTCGAGCACGTCGCGGTCGATGCGGATCGACACCATTTCCTTGGCACCCGGAATCGACGGTTGCTTCGGCGGAAGGTCGGCGGCCTTCGGCGCTGTCTTCTTGAACACATCTTCCGCCGCGCTGAACGGATCGGACGGGCGGCGAGGTCTGTTGGTCATGGCGTGATCCTTCAGGCCGCGGGCGGATGGAATTTCCGCACCGCTTGAACTGTGAGCCATACGAAGATCGCGAGCACGATGACCTCCGCGACTGCGAACGGCGGTTCCGATTGCGTCGGCGCGAGCGCCTTCAGCGCCGGCACCTTGTTGAAGAGCTGCGCGACCAGAACGAAGTAATCGAAGTAGGTGCTGACTGCGATGCCGATCACGTAGAGCCAGCGCCAGGGACCGCGCAGCTTGAACACGTAGAGGGCGAGCAGCGCGATGGCCAGCAGGATCAGGCAGATGGTGCCGACGACCTTGGCGGGAGTGAACGGGCCGGGGAAGCCGAAGCCGGTCGCGCTCGTGAGAACGGCGGTGACGAGATAGATTTCTGTCCAGATTGGTGTGACGCGTGAATTCAACAGTCCCTTGATAGCGACTGCACCGGCAATCAGCGCGGCGATGCTGAGGAGCGTGTGAAACCACGTGTATCCATCGAATCCCGCAAACATGATCATCCCCCGTTTTTGACCCCCGTACGCCAAGCCTAGCACCGGCACATCGCAGCCGCACCGGGCCTACAGAGCCGATCTGTGTTGACGCAAATTCGGGGCCGTTGGCTGGTATCGCGCAGTGTTTCGCTTTAAGGGAGTCGCGGGGAGAGTGCGCGCCGGTCCGTCCGGATCGGCATTCAATGAAAGAATAAAGGGCGATGGAGTTTCTGGGGACGCCGGGCGTCGATCTGCTGCTTTTCATCGGCCTGACGCTCGCTTCGTTCGCGACCGCTTTCATCGGCGTGTTCACCGGAACGGCGGGCGGCGTCATCCTGCTTGGCATCATGGCGCTGGCCATGCCGCCCGCGGCGCTGATCCCCGTACACACCATCGTCATGCTCGGCGCCGGCATCACGCGCACCATGATCATGTGGCGGCACGTGATGCGCCATACGGTGGTCCCTTTCGTGATCGGCGCGGCGATCGGGGCGGCGGCGGGAGCGAAGGTGTTCGTGTCGCTCTCGCCCAGCTACCTTCAGCTCATCCTCGGCGTCTTCATGCTGCTGGTGACCTGGATGCCGAGTCTCGGGCGCGTCGGCGCGGAGCGCGGGCGTTTCGCCTTCCTCGGCTTCGGCACCACATTCATCGGCGTGTTCGTGAGCGCGACCGGCACATTGCTCGCGCCGTTCATCATGAGTGCGACACCGGACCGCCGGGTCGCGGTTGCCACGCTCGGTGCGTTGATGTCGTTTGTGCATATCGCCAAGTTGATCGCCTTCGGCTTCATCGGCTTTGCGGTCGGCAAGTTCGTGCCGCTGATCGCCGCGATGATCGCGGCGGGCGCGGTGGGCAACTGGCTGGGCGAGGTGGCGCTGCTGGCGACGCCGGAGAAGCGCTTTCGCCTGGTGTTCCAAATCGTGCTGACAGCGCTCGGCTTGCGGCTTCTGTGGGGCGCGGCGCGCGACGCGGGGTGGTTCTGAGCGCTGGCCTCTGGCCCCGGCGGCAGCTTAGGATCAGTCCATAAGAAGATCTGAGGACCCCGCCGCCAATGACCTCCGCACAATTCGACTATGCGCCGCTGATCCCGCCCGGCTCGCCCGCAGCCGCCGTGAAATGGACCGGCGCACCGAAATACAACTTCACCGGCGGGAACAACGATGCGGCTGAATTGCCGCTGGAGGGGCTGATCGAGGCGGCGAATTCCGTGCTCAAGCGCGAAGGCCGGACGCTTGCGACTTATGGACTGGAAAGCGGGCCGCAGGGTTATCGCCCGCTGCGCGAATTCCTTGCCGGGAAGCTGAAACGCGACGCCGCCATGACCTGTGCCTATGACGAGATCCTGCTGACGTCAGGCTCGTTACAGGCGATCGATCTCGTCAACGCTGCGCTGCTGACGCGCGGCGACACCGTGATCATCGAGCAGGACTGCTATCAGGGCTCGATCAACCGGTTGACGCGGATCGGCGTCAACGTGATCGGCATTCCGCTCGACAAGGACGGGATGCGGATGGATTTGCTGGCGAACGCACTCGACGATCTGAAGAAGAAGGGCGTGCGCGCGAAATACATCTACGTCATTCCAACGGTGCAGAATCCCACCGGCACAATCATGCCGGAGGCGCGCCGCGCGGAGCTTCTGAAGCTTGCCGAGGCGCACAGCGTTCCGATTTTCGAGGACGATTGTTACGCGGACCTGATCTGGGACGGGAAGCGCCCGCCCGCGATTCATGCGATGAGCAAGAACGGCAATGTCATCTATATCGGCTCGTTCTCCAAATCGATCGCGCCGGCGCTGCGTGTCGGCTACATCGTCGCGCCGTGGCAGGCGATGGCGCGCATGATGGCCTATAAGACCGACGCGGGATCGGGCGCGCTCGAGCAGATGGTGCTCGCGGAATACTGCAAGCCGCATTTCACCGAGCATGTGCCGAAGCTCAATCGGGGTCTCCGCAAGAAGCTCGAGACGCTGATGGAAACGCTGAACGAGCAGTTCGGCACAGCAGCGGAGTTCGACGATCCGCCGGGCGGCATCTTCCTGTGGGTGAAGCTGCCGGACAACGTCGACACGATGAAGCTCTATCAGTCGGCGCTGGCTGCGGGCGTCGCGATCAATCCGGGGCCGGAGTGGTCGGTGAACAAGCCGCACAGCCACAGCCGGATGCGGCTCTGCTTCGCGAGCCCGACCGTGGACGAGATCAAGCAAGGCATCGCGATCCTTGCGGAGGTCTGCCGCAAGGAGTTCGGCGTGCCGACACGAAGCGCCAATGTCGAGGCGCGGTCCTAGTCGTCGTTAATGGTGTCGTGGACCGCGACGGCGCCGCGCCGCCAGTAACCGGCGCAGCGCATGTAGCGCTTGTTCGCGCCATGATCGGCGAGGAGCTGTACGCGCAGGGCCTTGGCGGTGAGCGACTCGCAGGCGACCCACGCGTAATAGGTGCCTTTCGGCAGCGTTGCCGCCTTCAGCGCCTTCGAGAGACCGTCGGTCGAGCCTGCATCCGAGCCGTTGCGATGGACCCAGGTGACGCTGACGTTGGCTTGCGTCTCGAACTTCATCTCGTCGGCAGGGCCATCGACTTCGGCGAAGACAACGGCGCGTGCGCCCGCAGGCAATTCCATCAGGCGGCGGCTGATCGCAGGCAGGCCGGTTTCGTCGCCCATCAGCAGATGCCAGTCGTAATTCGTCGGCACGACCATCGAGCCGCGCGGGCCGCCGATGTTGAGCGTCTGTCCGGCCTTCACCTCGGTCGCCCATTTGGTCGCGGGACCGGCGTCGTGGATCGCGAAATCGATCTCGAGCGTCTGCGCCTTCGGGTCGTAGCGGCGCGGCGTGTAATCGCGCGCATCGTTCTGCGGTTCGCCGTTCGCGCCGGTGCCGTTCGGGAAGAACAGCTTCACATGATCGTCGAAGCCGAGACTGGTGAAGCCTTCAAGTTCGCTCCCGCCGAGCGTCACGCGGATCATGTGTGGTGTGAGGCGTTCGACGCGCTTCACTTCCAGCGCGCGGCGGCGCGGCTCATGGCGTACGCGGCGCGGCGCCAGAGGATCGATGTCTTCAGTGGTGGCGGCGGGCAAGGCGGACATTCAAGAGCGCTCCGTAATACACACGTGAATTAAGGTTGATGTGCAGCACGACGCGGATACCAGCGCAAGTTACGAATGACCTCTTTGGAGGTAATCCAAACGCCAACGGCCTCGGGAGAAGGCATTTTCTCGGATTTTTCGTGGTTAAAAAAGAGTTTCCAATTTTACCTTAACTTCAGCAAAGCGCCGCTGCGCGTCCGTGCACCGCTACAAATGACCCATCGAAAACGCGAGGCAACATCAGCGTTCGACAGGGGCTGGCGGTGATTATCAGACATGACAGTGCGTCACAGAGACATTCTGTGATCTTCCAGAAAGTTTTGCGTCACGGCGCGGTGTGCGCGGGCGTGCTCATGGGCACGGCGGCAGCACTCGCGGTGCCTGAGATCGTGCGGATCGATCCGCTGCCGGCGGCGCTTGCGTCGTTCCAGGAAGAAGCGCCCAAGGTTCAGGCGCGGCTTGATCGCGGCTTGCGGATTGCGAGCGCCGAGCAGCGCGCGCCGTTCATGCTGTCCGGACCGGAGGAATCCGATGCCGAGCCGGCGACGCCGTTCACGCCGCCGCAGCTTCCGGCGCAGCAGAGCGCCGAACCGCAGATGACCGTGCAGAAGGCGCCTGAGCCGCAGGCCGTTGTCGCGGCTCCGCCGCCTGTCGCTGCGGCCCCGGCCGAGCCTGAGCCCGCGCCGGTTCTGAAGCGTCCAGTCGAAACCGCGAGTGCGTCGCCCTCGCTCAATGTTTTCTCGCCGTCGCTGTCGGCAAGCCAGCCGCTCGTGTCATCGAGCGTTCCGGCGCCGGACATGACGCCGCGCGTGACTGAGACCGAAGAGAAGGCCGACGCCCGTTACACCGTGGCGTCGATCCCGAAGGTCATCGCGATTCCGCAAAAGGCGGAGAAGGAGATCGAAGAGGTTACGCTGTCGGAACCGATCACCGACGAGCCGCCAGCGGATCTGAAACAGGAGCCAATGCCTGCGCCGGTCGTTTCCGCGCCCGCGCCCGTTCCTGCGGTGACCGCAGCCGAGGCTAAAGTGCCTGGCATTCCGCTGAAGCCCGAAGCCGCGCAGGCGCGGGCCTCGCTCGACCCGAAGACCGAGGTGCCCGCCGAGCCGCAGCTCAACATGATCGAGCGGACGGAAGAGGAAATCCCGACGGCGGTTTATCCGTCAAAGCGTGCGCCGGTTGTCGTTCCGTCTGCGCCCGCGGAAGCCGCGAAGCCGATGGAGCCCACGCGTGCCGTCGAGTCGACGCCCGCGCTGCCGATCCCCCGGCTCGTCAATGTGCCGCTACCGCGTCCGCGCCCGCCGCTGACGCCCGCGCAAGAGCTTGATCTCACCGGCAAGGAGCGCGTGAAGGCCGAGCGCTGCCTCGCGCAGGCGATTTACTTCGAGGCACGTGCCGAACCCGTGAAAGGCCAGATCGGCGTCGCGCAGGTCGTGCTCAATCGTGCCTTCTCGCCGTACTATCCAGGCGACGTTTGCGGCGTCGTGTTCCAGAACGCGCACCGCCATCTGTCCTGCCAGTTCACCTTCGCCTGTGACGGCAAGCCGGAGCGCGTCAACGAGCCGGGAGCCTGGGCGCGCGCGCAGCGCATCGCCAAGCAGGCGTTGGACGCCAAGGTCTGGATTCCGGAGATCGCGAAGTCGACGCATTATCACGCGACCTACGTTCGCCCGAACTGGATCCGCGAGATGAAGAAGATGGTCAAGATCGGCGTACACATCTTCTACCGTCCGCACCGCTGGGGCGATGGCTCCGACGAGCCGGGCTGGGTGAAGCTTCCGAACCAGCCTGAGCTCGTGAAGACCGCGTCTGCGAAGCCGGCTCCGGTGAAAACCGCGTCGTTGAAAAAGGGACGCTAGCAGCGGCGACAGTCGAACGATTGCAAGCGGGGCGCGGATATCGCGCCCCGTTTCTTATTCGCCCTTGATGTTGGCGTTCCGGATCACCGGGCCCCATTTCGCGGTCTCATCGGCGATCATCTTCACGAAGGCGTCGGGGCCGAGATTGTCCACGACGAAGCTCCGCTCCTCCAGCGCCTTGCGCACATCGGGCCGGGACAGGATTTCCGACGCGTCCTGATAGATCTTGTCGCGGATTTCCTTCGGCACGCCGGCTGGCGTGAACAGACCGAACGCACCCTGCGTCACGTATCCGGGCACACCCGCTTCCTGCATCGTCGGAATGTCCGGCGCGAGCGGATTGCGCTTTGCAGTCGAGATGGCGAGCGCCTTCAGCTTCTTGTCCGGAATATGCGGCAGGATATTCGACATGCCGTTGATGGTCATGTCGATCTCGCCGGCGAGGATCGCCGTCGTCGTCTCGTTCGCGCCGCGATAGGGCACGTGGACGAGCTTCACGCCGGCGATCGAGGAGAACAGCTCGGTGACGAGCCGCTGTACGCTGCCGGGGCCCGTGGTGCCGTACATCAGCGTGTCCGGTTTCGCCTTGGCGAGCGCGATCAGCTCCTTCACGTTCGACACCGGCACCTTGTTGGCGACCGCGAGCATGTGCGGGATCGATGCCATCAGGATGACGGGATCGAGCTCCTTCATGGAGTAGGGGAGCTTGTCGTAGAGCAGCGGATTGAGAATGAAGGTCTGATCGGCGGCCAAGAACAGTGTGTAGCCGTCCGGATCGGACTTGGTCGCCGCGACCGTGCCGACCAGCGTGTTGCCGCCGACGCGGTTCTCGACGATGACGCCCTGTCCCCATTTCTCCGACAGCTTCTGCGCCACCATGCGCAGAAGCACGTCCGGCGCGCCACCCGCGGAGAACGGGATGATCACGCGCACCGAACGGTTCGGATAGTCGAGCGCCATGCCGCCGCGCGGCGAAACGGTCATACCCAAGGCAAAGAGAAGAAGAGCGACGACGAAGCGCATGACCGTTCCGATGTTATGGGAGAGAGGCGATCACCAGCGGCGATAGCCCCGGTAGCCGTAACGATAACCCCAGCCGCCGCGGTAGCCCCAATAGGGGCGATAGCCATAGTAATAGGGACCGCCGTAGTAGACGACCGGCGGGCCGACAGGCGCGACCGGGACATATTCGTCATCGACGGTCACGCCTGACGAATAGCGGCGCGGCGCGGCGGCGCGGCGCACCGGGACCTTGCCGCTCGTATCGAGCACGGTCTGGATGGCGAAGCCTTTCTTGCCCTGCCATTCGACCTCGCACCACCCGTCGTTGCAATTGTTGGCGTCCACCAGGCTGCCGCCGGGAATCTTCGCGACGATCTCGTTGGCGGTGCCCGCAGCCGAGCGCAAGTTGACGGTGCTGGTGACATAGGCCGGTGCTGCCAGCGCCTGCGACGCGCAAAGCGTGAGGAAGGCGGCGCCCAGCGTGAGCCGCATCGTTGTCATGGATTGCTCCTGTCCCTGAACTGACCCCGTCCCCGGCACGATTTAATCAGAAGCCCACACGGCGTTTCAACGCCTGAAAATGCAGGCATCGCCGCAGTTTGCACACAATGTTCGCCGGCGTTACCGTAACCGGAATTGGCCCCACAACTGGAACCATCAAAGTGGCACAAGCTTCCTCCGCTGCGCGCAAAAGCGCCCACGCCCCGATTTTCCATTCCGACAACGTCCGTCACCTGTGCCGCATGGAAGTGCCGGGCGGCGGCCAGGTCGTGATTCAGGGGAAGTATGCCTTCGTTGGCCACCAGCATGGGCCCGACGGCACGACGATCCTCGACATCTCCGATCCGCGCGATCCCAAGGTCGTGCACAAGATCATGCTCGAGAATCCGATGACGCATTCGCACAAGGTGCGTGTCGTCGGCGACATCATGATCGTCAATTCGGAGATCGAGCCGGGGAAGGGCGACCGTCTGGCCTTCACCGATGGCGGCTTCAAGATCTACGACATCAAGGACAAGACCAATCCGAAGCTGATCAGCTTCGTGAAGACGCATGCGCGCGGTGTGCACCGCTTCGATATGGACGAGAACTACGCCTACATCTCGACCGAGATGGAAGGCTTCGTCGGCAACATCCTTGTCATCTACGATATCCGGAATCCGGCGAAGGTGACCGAGGTGTCACGCTGGTGGATGCCAGGGCAGAACGTCTCCGCGGGCGAGACGCCGCATCCGAAGGGCCGCGATCACTCGCTGCATCACGGCATGCGCTGCCGCGACCAGATTTACGCCGGCTGCTGGTTCTCCGGCATCTCGATCATCGACGTGTCGGATATTTCAAAGCCACACACGCTGGGCCGCCATGAATACGATCCGCCGCACGCAGAGCCGACGCATACGTTCCTCAAGGTGCCGTTCGCGATCAGCGGCAGGCAGATCGCGGTGTCGACGGAGGAAGAGCGTCCGAAACGCGGGCCGGATATCGGCCGCCCGCATGCGCCGCTGCGCACCTGGGACGTCACCGATCCCACGAAGCCGAAAATTCTCTGCACCTATCAGCTCGACGAGATGGCGCAGCCCTATCACGGCGACGCGGTGCGCTTCGGCACCCATCAGCTCCGCGAGATCGTCGACAAGGATTGCGTGCTCTATGTGACATGGTTCGCTGCGGGCCTGCGGATGATCGACATCCACGACCCGGCGAACCCGGTGGAGAAGGGCTACTTCATCCCGCAGCCGACGGAAGGGAAGACCACGCCGTGGGCGAACGACGTGGCGAAGGACGAGCGCGGTTTGATCTTCCTGACCGACAAGGCGTGCGGACTCGATGTGATCGAGTTCGACAACTAGCTATTGCGGCACGATGCCGGCGGCCTTGATCGTCTCCGCCCATTTCGCGATCTCGGCCTCGGTCCACTTCTGCAAGTAAGCCGAGGAGCGCCGTTCCTTCGGCACGACAGTCGCACCCATCTGGTTGAGCCTGTCGCGCACGGCGGGCGTGTCGAGCGCCTCGAACATCGCCTTGTGCAATTTGTCGGCGATGTCGTGCGGGGTGTCCTTCGGAAGGACGATGACGTTCCAGGCCGAGGCGTCGAAATCCGGCAGGCCTTGCTCGCCGAGCGAGGGGATGTTCGGCATCAGCGGCGAGCGTTCGGGCGTGAGCACCGCGATCGCCTTCACGTTCTTTCCTTCGATCTGCGGCATGGCCAGATTGGCGAGCGCGCATTGATAGTCGATGCGGCCCGCGACGAGATCCTGCATCGCCGGCCCGCCGCCGCGGTAGGGCACGTGGGTCACGTCGACGCCCAGCTTGGTGTTGAGCAGGAGGCAGCCGAGATGGCCAGTGCCGCCGGCGCCCGACGAGCCGAATTGCATCGTGCCCTGGTTCGCCTTGGCGTAGGCGGTGAACTCCTTGAGGTTGTTCACCGGCAGATCCTTCTTCACCAGCAGGACTTGCGGCACCTCGAAGATCAGCCCGACCGGCGTGAAGTCGGTCGCGGCGTCATAGAGCGGCTTCGCGTAGATCGACTGGTTGGTGGCTTGCGTGCCGGAGGTGCCGAGCAGCATCTGGTAGCCGTCTGGCGTCGCCTTCGACACCCGCGCCGCGCCGATCATGCCACCCGCGCCGCCGACGTTCTCCACGATCACAGATTGTCCGAGGATTTCGCTCAAACGCGGCGTCACCACGCGGATCAATCCGTCGCTGCCGCCGCCGGCGGCCAGCGGAACCACCAGCGTGACCGGACGGTTTGGCCAGGTGTCTTTCGATGAAGACTGGGCCACTGCGATGGAACAACCGGCAAGAAGAACGGCAAACGCAGCGGCAAGGCGTGTCATCAGAATCCTTTTACGGCCTCTTTGGTGTGCCTCACGGCCGGTGGAGAAGCGAAGCAATGGCCGACGTTCTTGCGCCACTCCTGGAAGTCGGGCGAGGTTCTGAAATCGACTGTGTGGTTCTCGACGGTATCCCAGCGCACCACCAGGAAGTAGAGACTTGGGTTTTCGATCGAGCGTTCGAGCCTCATGCCCTTGCAGCCCTTCGCGCGCTTGAAGATCGCCGCTGACTTGGCGACGCCCGCTTCAAACTCGGCTTCGTGGCCGGCCTTTACTTCGATCTGTGCAACTTCAAGAACCATACGCGCTTGCCCTGTGACGGCGGCTATGCACGACGCATGCCGCGCCGGGAGCATGCCCGGCGCGGCAGTGTTTGAACAGCGCAGAGCCGGTATGCCGGCCCGGCGTTGCCCGCGATTCAGGCAACCGAGATGGCACCCCTACGCAGAGCTGCCCATTGCAGGACGCCGAGCGCGGCAACCGCCAGGGCCTGGCCGATCACAAAAACGACCCCGAGCCCGTTCGGCGAAATGAACGCGAGGATCGCAAAACTTGCTGCGGTCCACAGTGCGTTGCAGGCGATGATGATCCACACCGCGCGGGTGGAAATTTGCGGGCGGGTCGCGACGATCGCCACCAGGCCGATATAGGGGACAAGGATCAGCCCGGCCTCACGGATCACCACGGCCGGGATGTTCAGCCAGGCTTCGAGCAGGTTCGTTCCTGCGATGAGCAGGGCGGCGGTCGCGGCGCTGGCGGCGGCATCGATCAAAAGGGCGGGGCGGACGAAGTTGGTCATGGAGGTCTCCTTTCGTTGACGATGGAGC